>Ga0102956_1000218_pt1 | contig 20039 bp, 16 predicted proteins | sample SalPonF2_A_D2_MG_FD_84515 | JGI IMG/M metagenome (GOLD analysis project Ga0102956, IMG submission 84515) | Salt pond soil microbial communities from South San Francisco under conditions of wetland restoration - Salt Pond MetaG SF2_A_D2_MG ...
ACAAAGCGGCCCTGTGAGCCGATGAAGAGATGACTGGGGTGACCGCTTATTGGCGCCCGTCGCAACTCCACCTGGGTCCAGGCTCGCGGAAAATCGATCTTCCGCCGGGTCCGGCCCGTAAAAATATCTATTTCCACCCTGCCATCGGAGACGCTGACAATCTCGTGCCAGCGGCCTCGCCTGAGGCTATGCAGGAGCACTGCCCCCAGCGCCGTGAGTTCCAGCCCCGCGAAGGGTAACACCGGCCACAGCCCAAGCGTTACGAAGTAAGCCGCAACCAGCAGCGATGTCACTGCCACAACGGCAAAAAAAATCGCCGCAGACTGCGGGTTGAGAGAACAATTTGGTCGGTACTCGAAGATGCGCACGCATTGCACCCGGTGTATTCTTTTCCCTGAAAACCTACCGGGTTTCCACTGCCCCCCGACGCGGCAACCCCTCACTCTTGCAGAAACCGCCTAATACTACTTGATGGCCAATACCCGCGCAATTTGGCGCCGCGCAATTGGGAAGCCCTTAAGTAGTTGTTCTGAATGAACTAATCGCTTCCGGTTATTTAGCCGCCCCGACCGCCATCAAGATCGATAAAGGTCGCGCAACCCGCTGCAGACGGATTCTCGAGAAAAGGCACGATACCGAGACAGGGCGCAGCTATCAGGGTCTTTAGGGTTGCCACGTTTTCTTCGGCACAGGCGAAATCCGGATCGATGCTGCTGCCGATCCACCCCGCAAGCGGCAGACCCCGCGCGGCAATCGCCTCGACCGACAACAGCGCATGGTTCAGGCAACCGAGCCGCAATCCGACGACCAGGATTAGCGGCAAACCCAGCCGTTGCGCCAGATCGCCCAGGTCGAAACCGGGGGCCAGGGGTACGAGGAAGCCGCCAGCGCCCTCGACAACGACGAAGTCAGATTTTCCGCGCAAGTGTCTGAACGCGGCGTCGATGACTTGCGGTTCGATCGTGGTGCCGGCCTGGCGCGCCGCCAGATGCGGCGCGATCGGTAGCCGGAGCGCATACGGATTGACGGTGGCATAGTCAACACTGACGTTCGATCTGGCGATCAACGTGAGCGCATCGTCGTTGCGCGGACCGCTGGGGGTATCCTCGCATCCGGCGGCAACCGGTTTCATCACCGCGGTGCGCCGGCCTGCAGCGACCGCGAGGTCGGTCAGGCCCGCGCTGACCAGGGTTTTACCGACCTCGGTGTCGGTGCCGGTCACAAGCACACCGGGGTGTCTGAGCAGGGGCGTCATCGTTTCGGGCCGCGGCGTCGGCCGATGGAATCGACCGGGATTGCAATGCTGTTGTCGCTGCCATCGCTGCGCGGCTCGGGTGCCCATGCGTGGCCATAAACGACTTCGTAGGTTGCCGGCAGCCGGCCTTCGCGGCGAAAACTCTCATAGGCCGCTTCCATCGCGCGCAGTCTCCGCGGTCCGGTCAGTCCGCGAGCACGTCCGGCGGTGGCATTGCGGGCGCCGATCGCCTTCAGATCGCGCATCAGGTCGCGTGGGTTGTCATAGTCGACCACGAAGTGCTCGACATCCATTACCGGCTCGGCCAGTCGGGCGCGAAGCAGCGCATCTCCGACATCGTGCATATCGAGAAATGCATTGACATGGTTGTATCCGTCGGCCTTGGACCATGCGGCACGCAGCTCGTGCAAAGTGTCGGGGCCGAAAGTAGTAAACATCAGCAATCCGCCGGGAGCGAGCACCCGGCGAAACTCGCCCAGAGCCAGGTCGAGGTCCGGACACCATTGCAGAACGAGGTTGCAGAAGATCATGTCAACCGAACCGCTTGCGAGCGGCAATGCCGCGACATCACCGCAAACCATCCCCCAGCGCCGCCACAGACGTTGCCGTGCGCGCCCCGCGAGCAACATGCCGTGGGCAAGATCCAGCGCGATGACTTTGCCACCGCGGTAGCGCCGTGCAAGCGCAGCGGCGCCGAGTCCGGTACCGCTGCCCGCGTCAAGGATCCGGCCCGGGTTGAGCCGGACCAGGTCGAGGCGCTCCAGCATCCGGGCGCGGACCTGGTCCTGCAGCACGGCCGCTTCGTCGTAGGTGGCGCTGGCCATTTCGAACGAGCGCCGCACGCGTCGCGTATCAAGCTCGAAGGGGGCCGGTCTGCTGCGTTCGCTGGTCATTACGACGCCATCTCTTGCACGCTGTCGCCGCCGAGAAACTCGTCGATTCCGGGCGACAGCCGCTCAGGCCGCGACAGGAAGCCGGCATGGCCACAACCAGTCACGGTCAGGAGCCGTGCGTCTGGAAGCTGCCGCGCGAGATATTCGCCGGCCGCGAGCGGGGTTATTGCATCGGCGTCGCTGGCAATCACCAGTGTGGGCGGGGCGATCGCGGCCAGTTCATCGCGCAGATCGGTTTGCGCCAGCAGGCTGAGTGTAAATTCGAGCGCCGCGGCGCGTGGCCGATTCTGATCGGTCAACGCGCTGCGAAGCAGGGTGAGCGTTTGCCGGGAATCACTTTCGCCACGCAGTTGCAGACTCAGGAAATCGCGCAGTACGCGTTCCGGATTCTCGGACACCCGGCGCCGGAAACCCTCGACCAGGGAGGGCTGCACGGCATGTAGCCAGTCATGGCCAGCGACGAAACGCGGCGTCGTATTGCACAGGACCAGTCGGCTGACCCGTGAAGGGTGTCGCCGCGCCAGGTTCATCGCGATCATGCCGCCCAGCGACCAGCCACCCAGCGCGGCGGGTTGTTCGAGCGCCGGCAATACGCTGTCGGCGAGCGCATCGAGGCTGCGGATCGCGTTTTTCCAAGGCTTGCCGCCGTGGCCGGGAAGATCCACGGCTGTCACGTCCGCAATCGGCGCCAGCCGGTCGCGCCAGACCTGCCAGATGCCGGCGTGTTGGGCCCAGCCATGGATCAACACCAGGCGCGGTCGCTGCGATGCGGTCAGGGCGCTCATGCCGGGATCGCCTTCAGTGCCGCCGCGATGCCCTCGGCCAGCGCATCGATCTGCGCCGGACGGTGCGCGCTGCTAAGGGTAATGCGAAGTCGCGCCTTTCCCGCAGGCACGGTTGGCGGGCGTATGGCCCCGACCCAGAAGCCGCGTTCGAAAAGCAGTTCGCCGATTCGTGCCGTTCTGGTACTGGCGCCGGTTAGCAGTGGTTGAATCGGCGTTTCGCTCCCGCCAAGCGGGAGATCGAGCTGGCGCGCGGCGTGGCGAAAGCGGGAAATATTCCGCTGTAGTGCCTCGCGCGGCGCGGGGTCGTCGCGGACGATAGCCAACGCCGCTCTCGCGGCCGCTGCGACTGCCGGCGGCAGCGCAGTCGTATAAATGTATGTGCGAGCATGCTGGATCAGCGTATCGATCAGTTCGTCGTCGCCGACAACGGCCGCGCCCGCGCTGCCGAGAGCTTTGCCGAGGGTCAGCATCAGGATCGGAACCTCGGTGCCGGACAGGCCGAAGTGGGCGACGCTGCCGCGGCCGCCGCCGAGCACGCCGAAACCATGCGCATCGTCCACCATTAACCAGGCCGCATGACGAGCGCAGTGGCGAGCGAGATCGGGCAGGGGCGCGAGATCGCCGTCCATGCTGAATACACCGTCGCTGGCGACCATTCGATTGCCTGCGACGCGGCCGGTGAGTCGCTCGCCGAGCGCGTCGGCATCGCCATGGCGATATCGTAGCAGCCTGGCGCCGCTCAGTTTTGCGGCATCGAGCAACGAGGCGTGATTGAGGCGATCTTCCAGCAGCGTGTCATGGCGGCCCAGCAACGCGCTGGCCACGCCGAGATTGGCCATGTAGCCGGAGGAAAACAGCAAAGCGCGCGGGCGGCCGGTAAAGTCAGCGAGTTCTTCCTCGAGCATCCGGTGTTCGGCGCTGTGCCCACTGATGAGGTGGGACGCACCGCTGCCGGCGCCGTGGATCCGGACGGCGCGCTGGCAGGCCTCGACGACCTTTGCGTTGGTACCCAGCGAAAGGTAGTCGTTGCCGCAGAAAGCAATGCACTCCGTGCCATCGACCCGCAGCAGGTTGGGATCCGATGGCGCCCGGCTTTCCACCGTGCGCCGGCGCCGGTACAGACCCGCCTTGCGGCGCAGCGCGAGGCGCCGCGCGGTGCTGTCGGCGAGGCTATTCATGGTGACACTCAGGCCGTTTGTGCCTCGCCGGGCGATGGTTCGGCGTTGATGCCGAGGCGGTCGAACAGGCGGCGGTCGCGATTGGCTTCCGGGTTTGCGGTCGTCAGCAGCTTCTCACCGTAGAAAATCGAGTTCGCGCCGGCCAGAAAGCACAATGCCTGGGTCTCGTCGCTCATCTGGGTGCGGCCGGCGGAAAGGCGAACATGCGAGGCCGGCATCACCAGCCGCGCAACGGCAATATTGCGGACAAAGTCGAGAGGGTCCAGGGGATCGCTGCCATACAGCGGGGTGCCTTCGACCTGCACCAGCAGGTTGATCGGCACGCTTTCCGGGTGTTCGGTGAGCGTAGCCAGCGTATGCAGCATCGCGGCGCGATCGGTTGGATTCTCACCCATGCCGATAATGCCGCCGCAGCATACTTTGATTGCGGCATTGCGCACCGCCTGCAGTGTATCGAGCCGGTCCTGGTAGGTTCGGGTCGTGATGATTTCCTCGTAATAGCGCTCGCTCGTATCGAGGTTGTGGTTGTAATAGTCGAGGCCGGCATCTTTCAGCGACTTCGCCTGCTCGTCATTGAGCATGCCAAGCGTGGCGCAGGTCTCGAGACCCAGATCGGCAACCCCGCGCACCATCTCTTCTATGGTCGCGAGCTGTTTCGCTTTCGGGCTGCGGTAGGCCGCCCCCATGCAAAATCGCGTGGCCCCGGCCGCCTTGGCGAGGCGCGCCTGCTCCAGCACGTCCTCGACTTCCATCAGCCGTTCAGTCTCGACCGCGGTGTCGAAGCGGACGCTCTGCGGGCAATACGCACAGTCTTCCGGACACGCGCCGGTCTTTATGCTGAGCAGTGTGCTGACCTGTACCGAATTCGGGTCGAAATACTGCCGGTGCACGCGTTGCGCATGAAAAAGCAGATCGTTGAATGGCAACGCGAACAATGCCTCGACCTCGTCGAGATTCCAGTCGGTGCGAATCTCGCCGAGTCGCGCTGTCAGGTCGCTGAGCATGGCATTTCTCCCCGCGGGTCGCGCAAATGCGATTGGCCGCAGCTTTCTGGATAAAAGAATATCTCGGAGTATCAATAGCCTATGTCGGGCTGTCAACCTGGGGAGAGTGCCATGGTTAACGCAGACTGGGGTGCCTTCGGCCGCTCCCTCGCGACTCTCGCCCGGTGTCTGTTGTGTGGCGGAGCAAGCCAGCGGTTTGGACTTTGCGATCCATGCCGCGAGGAGCTGCCGTATGTCGATCATGGCTGTGCGGGTTGCGCGCTGGCGTTGCCGGAGGCGGCTGCCGCCGGCCTTTGCCTGGGATGCCTGCGGCGCCGGCCCCCATTCGACCACGCGTTTGCGTTGCTCCATTACGAGTACCCAGCCGATCGAATGATCGGTGCATTGAAGTTTTCAGGGCGCCTGAGCTGCGGGCGAACGCTGGGCGAATTGATGGCGGATGCGCTGCGCAGGCGGGATCGCGAGCTGCCGGCAGCAATCGTGCCGGTCCCGCTGCATCGCGAGCGCCAGCGCGAGCGCGGTTTCAACCAGGCGGTCGAACTGGCGTTGCCGATTGCGCGCCGCCTCGGCGTGAAGCTGGCTCCCGGCCTGTTATCCCGGGTGCGTGCGACCGCTCCTCAATCCGGGTTGTCGGCACGGTCGCGGCGCCGCAACGTAGCCGGCGGGTTTTGCCTGGATGAGGCTCGCCCGCCGGAGTCGCTGGCGCTGGTGGATGATGTCATGACTACCGGCAGCACGCTCGCCGCCGCCGCCCAGGCTTGCCGCCGGGGCGGGGTCAGGCGGATCGAGGTGTGGGTCGCGGCGCGAGCGGAATTGGCGCGGTCGCGGTCGTAATCCCCGGCTTGCAGCGCTGCGAGTTATTATTTACGCTGCAATGCACAACGAAGCTGACGGGGTGGCGCCCGCGACAGGCCGTTGGGGAGACAGCGTATGTATGACTTCATTATCGTCGGTGCCGGATCCGCGGGCTGTGTGCTAGCCAATCGCCTCTCTGCGGACCCGTCCAACAAGGTGTTGCTGCTCGAGGCGGGCGGACGTGATATCAATCCGCTCATCCACATGCCCGCCGGTATCGGCCGCCTGGCTGGTAACGAAACCGTCAACTGGGGCTTTCTTACCGAGCCGGAGCCGCGTCTGAACAATCGTCGTCTGTGGTGGCCGCGTGGACGTGTGCTCGGCGGCAGCAGCTCGATCAATGCCATGTGCTACATACGCGCCCAGCCGGAGGACTACGACCATTGGGCTGAGCTCGGCAGCAGCGGCTGGTCATTCGCCGAGGTACTTCCATATTTCCTGCGCTCTCAACAGCAGGAGCGCGGTGCGTCGCCGCTGCACGGAACGGATGGAACGCTAACGGTCAAGGATCTCGACCACGTCAATCCGCTCAGCGCGATATTTCTCGATGCCGCCTCCGATTGCGGTTTCCCGTTGAATCCCGATTTCAACGGCGAGACCCAGGAAGGTTTCGGTTTGTATCAGGTTACCCAACGCAACGGCCGCCGTTGCAGCACCTCGGTCGCCTTTCTCAATCCGGCCCGCAACCGCCCCAACCTGACACTTCGCACCGGTGCCCTGGCCTGCAAGGTGCTTACCGACGGAACGCGTGCGACCGGCGTCGAATTCAGCGTGGGTCGCCGGCTCAAACGTGAGTACGGCGCCGAAGTGATTCTCTGTGGCGGAGCCATCAATTCGCCCCATCTTATGCAGCTGTCGGGAATCGGCCCCGCGGAACATCTCCGCGACTTCGGCATCGATGTCGTGCACGATCTTCCCGGGGTAGGCGAGAATCTGCAGGACCACCTGGATATCTGCACGATTCACCAATGCACGAAACCAATCACCTACGACTTCGGTTTGTTGCGCGAGGCGTGGGTAGGTTTGCGCTTTTTCCTGACCCGCAGTGGTCCCGGAACGACCAACGCGGCCGAGGCGGGCGGATTCGTACGTAGCCGCCTTGCCAGCGATTCCCGGCCGGACATCCAGTTCCACTTCGTGCCGGCACAGCTGGACGATCACGGGCGCAACCGCCTGCCCGGTCACGGATTCACGCTCCACGCCTGTAATCTGCGGCCGAAGAGCCGTGGCCGCATCCAGCTTGGCAGCGCGGACCCCGCCGAGCCACCGAGTATCCGGCCCGACTACCTTACCCACCCGGACGACATGCCGATGATGCTCGAGTGCGTGCGGATTTCGCGCGAGTTGTTCGCCGCCGCACCGTTTGCGCCTTATCGTGGCGACGAGATCTTTCCCGGCAGCGAAATCCAGAGCGTCGCCGGCCTGGAAGCATTCGTCCGGCAAAAAGCGGAGACCATTTATCACCCGGTCGGAACCTGCAAGATGGGTATCGACGACGAAGCGGTTGTCGATCCCGAGTTACGGGTACGCGGGATGCAGGGTCTGCGTGTTGTCGATGCCTCGATCATGCCGACGCTGGTCAGCGGCAACACGAATGCGCCAACGATCATGATCGCCGAGAAAGCTGCGGCGATGATACTCGGTGAGCCAGAGGCGCGCGCCGCCGCCTGAAACCGTTCTCAGGCAGAGCGAAACAGATAATCGAGCGCGATTCCGGCGAATACCGACGCGCCGAGCGCGTTATTGTTCAGGAACGCGCGAAAACACGATGCCGGATCGCGGTCGCGAATGAGGAGTTGCTGGTAAATCGCGGCAATGGCCGCGCCGGCGAGGCCGAGCCAATACCATTTCCCGAGATCCGCCATCGGTGCGAGCAGCATCAGGCCGGCGAAAAAGATCAGCTGCAGCACGCCGATGATGAACCGGTCGGCCTCATCGAACAGGATCGCTGTCGATCTCAAGCCGAGCTTGAGATCGTCCTCGCGGTCGACCATGGCATACATCGTGTCGTAGATGATTGCCCACACTACGATGATCAGGAACATCAGCCATGAAATCTGCGGCAAAGCAGCCGTTTGTGCCGCAAACGCCATCGGCACGCCCCAACCGAACGCTACCCCCAGATAGAGTTGCGGCAGCGACGTAAATCGTTTCATGAACGGGTAAGTCGCAGCCAAAAATGCCCCGACAAAGGCAAGTGTGATGGTTAGCCGATTCTGGGTAAGCACCAGGCCGAACGCTATCAGCATCAGCCCCGCGAACAGACACAGCGCTTCCGCCACGCTTACCGTGCCGAGCGCGAGCGGCCTGTCACGGGTGCGCTTGACGTGCGGGTCGAAGCGGCGGTCGGCGAGGTCGTTAACGACACATCCGGCCGATCGCATCACGATCACACCGAGCACGAATACGGCGAAGACGGACTCGTCCGGGCGTCCTTCGCCTGCAATCCACAGTGCCCATAATGTCGGCCACAACAGCAACAGGATTCCGATCGGCCGATCCAGCCGCATCAGTTTGCCGTATTCGCCAAGCTGTTTGACCAGCCCGCGAAAGGTCTCGCCGGTCATGCCTCTTTTGCTCTTTGCCATTGCGCGTTATGCCTTTGCAACCGGGTAGCCGCCGCGCTGCGCTCGAGCGTCATGCGGGTAAACCGCGAACCGGTTCGGTCCGGGCGCGGTATTGTCGATCAAAACCGCGGCGCTGACCATGCCCGGTCAGACCTGGCCGAACCGTTCGGCCGCGCCGATCCAACGCCGTATCAGCGGTTCGACCGAATCCGGTTGTTCGCGCATTGCCGCGTCGGCGCGTTTCTGAACCTCCGGCAGCAGGTCAATGTCACGTAACAGATCGGCGACGCGCAGCTGCATCAACCCGGTCTGGCGGGTGCCGAGCACTTCCCCGGGCCCGCGCAATTCGAGATCCTGGCGCGCAACTTCGAAACCATCGTCTGTTTCACGCATGACTTCCAGTCGCCGTCGCGCGGTTGCCGAGAGAGGCGGCTCATAGAGCAATATGCAGCTGCTCTCACCGCTGCCGCGCCCGACCCGGCCGCGCAACTGATGCAGCTGGGCAAGCCCGAGAGTTTCGGCATTCTCGATCACCATTAGCGTGGCGTTGGCCACGTCGACACCTACCTCGATCACGGTGGTGGCGACCAGCAAGTCGCATTCGCCGCGCTTGAAAGCGGCCATGACCCGCTCCTTTTGCGCGCCGCGCATGCGCCCGTGGACCAGCCCGACCGAAAGCTCGGGCAATGCCTCTGCGAGACTGGCGGCCATGTCCTCGGCGGCCTGCCGCGCAAGCGTTTCGGATTCCTCGATCAAAGGGCATACCCAGTATGCCTGGCGGCCGCTGCTGCAGGCCGCGGCCACCCGCTCTATCAGCTCCGGGCGGCGCGCGGCCGGTAATACGGCGGTAGTAACCGGCTTGCGCCCGGGCGGACGCTCGTCGATTACCGATACGTCCAGATCGGCATAGGCTGTCATTGCCAGGGTCCGCGGTATCGGCGTCGCCGACATGATCAGCTGGTGCGGGGCAGTGCCACTGGCAAGGCCCTTTTCGCGCAGCCGCAACCGCTGGTGGACACCGAATCGGTGCTGTTCGTCAACGATGGCGAGCGCCAGGTCGCGGAACTCAACGCCTTCCTGGAACAGCGCATGCGTGCCGACGGCGATCTGCGCTTCGCCGCTGGCGAGCGCGGCCAGAACGGACTTGCGCTCGCTGGCCCGCGCACTGCTGCTCAGCCAGGCGAGCTTGACCCCCAGTGGTTCCAGCCAGCCTGTCAAAGTTTGCAGGTGCTGGTCGGCGAGCAGTTCGGTCGGCGCCATCAGCGCCGCCTGCATGCCGCTGTCGACCGCACACAACGCTGCGGCTGCGGCGACTACGGTCTTGCCCGAACCGACATCGCCCTGCAACAGCCTGAGCATCGGCACCGGCTTGCCGATGTCGGCGCCGATTTCACGGAGGACCCGTTGCTGCGCACCGGTCAGGGTGAATGGCAGCGCCTTCAGGAATCGGGTGTACAGCGGGCCTTTGACTTCGAGCGCCGGCGCATCGTCCTGCTGGGCGCGGGCGCGCAGTTGCCGGAGGCTCAGTTGGTGGGCGAGGAGCTCCTCGAAAGCGAGGCGGCGCTGCGCTGGGTGACGTCCGCTTCCGAGTTGCTCGAGCGATGCATCCAGCGGCGGCCGGTGCAACTGCCGGATCGCGGCATCGAGTGAAGGCAGGCGCATTGACGCTGTGCCCATTCCCGGCCCGAGCCAATCGGTCAGCGGGTTGCGCTCGAGCAGCTCCAGGGCGATGTCGGTCAGGCGGCGCAGCCTGCCCTGCTGGATGCCTTCGGTACCCGGGTAGACCGGGGTAAGTGTCTCCTCCAGCGGCATGCCACCCGCGGGGCCGATGCGTTTGTACTCGGGATGTATCATCTCGAGCTTGCCCGGGATGCCGCGGACTTCGCCAAAGCAGCGCAGCTGCGTGCCCCGCGCGAGCGCCGCCTGCTGGCTGCGGCTGAAATGAAACAACCGCATCGTTAACCAGCCGGTACCGTCGCTGAGCGTACTCGCGAGCATGCGCCGGCGCCGGTATACGACCTCCGTCAACTGGATCTCACCCTCAACGACGCAGCGTTGGCCCGGGCGGACACTGCCGATCGGAACGACCCGGGTGCGGTCCTCGTAGCGTAACGGCAGCAGAAACAGCAGGTCCTGCACGGTCGTAATCGAGAGCCGCTCGAGTTTTTCCGCCAGCGCGGGGCCGACGCCGCTGAGCGCCGTGACAGGAAGTTCGGAGAGTTCGGGCACGGAATGTCTTGCTGCGCGCCCTAGCCGTCCTGCGGCAAAACCATGATCGCGTCCATCTCGACCTGCGCGCCCTTTGGCAGCGCCGCTACGCCAATCGCAGCGCGGGCCGGGAAGGGCTTTTCGAAATACTCGGCCATCAATTCGTTGACCAGCGTGAAGTCACCCAGATCGACGAGAAACACGTTCAGTTTCGCAATGTGATTGAGGGTTCCGCCTGCGGCGCGTGCAACTGCGGAAAGGTTGTCGAGTACCTGGCGTATCGCTGCTTCGGCGCCGTCGTCCACCAGCGTCATCGTAGCCGGATCGAGCGGAATCTGGCCCGAGAGGTAGACGGTGTCGCCGCAACGTATTGCCTGCGAATAACTGCCTATGGCCGCTGGTGCCTGTTCCGTGGCGATGGGTTCTCTTGTCATGGCTTTAGACCTCATGCGGATACTGTTTGGCGAATTCAGGCGGCTTTGCGGCTCGCATGCAGCACCTCTGGCATGCTCATCAGGCTGCGCAGTACCTTGCCGAGGTGGTGCCGGCTTTTTACATGAATCTGGAACGTGATGGTGGAGCTGTCGCCGTCGCGCTCGTCGATGGATACCGATTCGATATTGGTCTGCAGGTCGGAGATCTGTGACGTGACTGCGGCAAGAACGCCGACCCGGTTGATCACCTCGACCCGGATCTCAACGGTAAACGCACGGTCGATCGACTCGCTCCAGTCCACCGAGATCCATTTCTCGGGTTGCTTGCGATATTGCGCGAGATTGCCGCAGTCGTCACGGTGAACCACGATGCCGCGCCCGGCGCTGAGATAGCCGATGATCGGGTCGCCGGGCAGCGGAAAACAGCAGCGCGCATAGCTGACCACCAAGCCCTCGGTGCCGATGATGTCTAGCGGCGTATCGGCTTCGGCACTGCTGGTGTGTCCGCCTTCCGGCACCGCCGCGCGTTTTGCTATCAGCGGGGCAAGCCGCTCCCCCAGCCCGATCTGAGCAAACAGTGTTTTCGTGCTGTCGACACCGAGCTCGCCGAGCAGTTCGCTAAAGCGCTTTTTGCCGAGCTTGCGCACCGAAGTCTGAAACTCGCCGAGCGCATGATCGAGCAGGCGTCGCCCGAGGTCCTCGGCTTCGGTACGGCGCATTGTCTTCAGGAACTGGCGAATCGCGGTGCGTGCCTTTGCGGTGACCACGAAATTTACCCACGACGGATTGGGCGTGGCGCCGCGCGCGGTTATCACCTCAACTGTCTGGCCGTTACGCAACTGGGTTCGCAACGGTACCAGCCGGCGATCGACTTTTGCGGCGACGCAGCGGTTGCCGACACCGGTATGCACGGCATAGGCGAAATCGACGCAGGTTGAGCCCTTCGGCAGTCGTTTGATGTCACCGTTGGGCGTAAAGACGTAAACCTTATCGGGAAACAGGTCGACCTTGATGCTTTCGAGAAATTCCTCGGAGTCGTCGTTCTCCTGGATCTCCATCAGGTTTTTCAGCCACTCCCTGGCGCGTGTATGCGGTGCGGCGTCGGACGCACCGCCGAGCTTGTACTGCCAGTGCGCGGCGATTCCCGACTCGGCAACGCGGTTCATGTCCTCGGTGCGAATCTGGACCTCGATGGGCATGCTTTTGGGGCCGAACAGCGTGGTGTGCAGCGACTGGTAGCCGTTGACCCGCGGGATCGCGATGTAGTCCTTGAACCGCCCCGGCATCGGCTTGTAAAGGTGATGGACCAGACCGAGCGCGCGGTAGCAGTCGTCGGTATCGGCCACGATCACGCGGAACCCGAACACATCGACGATCTCCGCCAGCGAGCGGCCCTTGGTCTGCATCTTGCGGTAAATGCTGTAGAGATGTTTCTCGCGGCTTTCGACCCGCGCCTCGATGTTTGAACCTGAAAGCGTACTCTCGAATCGCGCGCTGATCCGGCGCAGGAACTGGCGCTGGTTCCCCTTGGCCCGGCGCAGCGCTCGTTCGAGCACGCGGTGGCGGCGCGGGTGCATATGCTTGAACCCGAGTTCCTCGAGTTCGAGACGGATGCTGTTGATGCCGAGCCGGTTGGCGATCGGGGCATAGATTTCGAGCGTTTCCCGGGCGATGCGGCGGCGCTTGGCCGGCGGCAGGACCCCGAGTGTCTGCATGTTGTGGGTGCGGTCGGCGAGCTTCACCAGGATGACGCGAATGTCCTCGGCCATTGCCAGCACCATTTTCCGGAAGCTCTCTGCCTGTGCCTCCTCGCGATTGCGAAAACGGAGCTGGTCGAGCTTGCTGACGCCGTCGACGATATTTGCGACTTCTTCGCCGAACAGCTTGCTGATCTCGCCCTTGTCGGTACCGGTGTCCTCGATTACATCGTGGAGCAACGCCGCGATCAGCGTCGACATATCCAGGTGCAAGTCAGCCAGAATCGTGGCAACCGCGACCGGATGAGTGATGTAAGGCTCGCCGCTATGGCGTTTCTGCCCCTCGTGGGCCCGCGCTCCGAATTCGTAGGCCTCGACGACCTTGGCCACCTGCTCTTTCGACAGGTAGGTCTCGATGCGGGAGACGAGTTTGTTTAGCCCCAGGGATCGCTTCCCCCGTGGCAACCGGGCCAGGAAGGAAGCGGCGTAATCCATCGCGGGGGCGGCAGGCTTGCGCTAGACCTGCTCTCCGAGAGGTGGACGACCGGCTTCCAGATTTTCGAAAGCGGCGCTGGCTTCCTGTTCCAGCAGCTCCTCCATGGACTGATCTTCTTCCAGCAGAATCTCGCGATTAATGTGACCTTCGGCGATCTCGCGCAGGGCGACAACCGTAGGCTTGTCGTTCTCCCACGGGACATGAGCTTCCGCACCGTTAGCGAGCCTGCGGGCGCGCTTGGCGGCGATCAGGACCAGGTCGAAACAGTTTTCGACTTTATCGAGACAATCCTCGACAGTAATTCTTGCCATGACAAACCTCTTTGGATGCTGCGCGGCAGCAAACCGCCAGTTTAAAGCAACTGGGACGCCTGGCGCCAGCATTTGCGGCAGGGTCAGGCGCCGATGAGGTCCCGCAGCAGCTCGCGGATTTCCGCTCGCCCGGCCCGCAGTTCCCCGGCATCCCCGTTCACGATGCGCCTGAGATCGGCAACTGCCGCGGCGAAATCGGCATTGACGACGACATAGTCGAACCCGGCGCACTGGCGCATATCGTCCACAGATTCGGCCAGCCGCCGGCTGATGACCTCCTCGCTGTCGGTGCCGCGGCCGCGCAGGCGCCGCTCCAGTTCGGCTCGGCTCGGCGGCAACACGAACACGCTGATGCAGCCAGGCATCGCGGCCCGAACCTGTTGCGCGCCCTGCCAGTCGATTTCCAGGACTACGTTGGTGCCCGCATCCAGTTGCTGTTCCACCTGGGTTCGGCCGGTGCCATAGAAGTTGTCGAAAACCCGGGCATGTTCGAGAAACTCGCCATTCCTGACCAGCGCTTCAAACGCAGGGACGTCGACGAAGAAATAGTCCTGCCCGTCGACCTCGCCGGGCCGCTGCGGGCGGGTCGTATGCGACACGGACAGATGTACCTCGGGCTCGGCCTCGAGCAGGGCGTGCACCAGCGAGGTTTTGCCGGCGCCCGACGGCGCCGATACGACGATCAATTTGCCGCGCGCGGGGCTGGTCTCGTTACGCATGACGGTCAGAGCGGCCCTCCGGCGTCCACCCCAGGTCGAATTTGCTGCGGTTGTCGTTCATGACGATATGAATTGTGACCGCAACGAGGCGGCGCGTCGATGGCAACAGGCCGGAAATCGTACCCGGTGACGTTCCCGGCGAGGCGCATCAGGGTGTGACCAGGCTGCGCCAGTCTTTGCTCAAACTGCTGTCCAATCCGGCCAGGTTTGCCGCCAGCATTACGATGAGTGCCGCGCAACGGCGGCGCAATGACGGCGACTGGATCGGTATCGCGGCGCCGAATTCTGCAATCGGCAATCCGGCAGGCAAGCTGCACTAAGGTGTTTGCCCGATTCGGCCATACCGATGAATCCGCCACCGCTCACTGCGGCGGACCCGGATTGGGCCTGGCGGTATCGCGCCGCTTTTGTCGCATACCGGGGGAGAACTGACGCTCCCGAGTGTGCCCGGCGTGGGCGTTGCGTTGGCGATCGGGATTCCGGCACTGCTGACGCGGACTCCTGTCCGAACCCGAATGCGCCGGTTGCGGCTGGCAATTTCCACTAGAATCGGCATAGCCGACCCTTTTTGGAGTTTGCTTTGCGACTACTGATGATCGACGACGAGGCGGCGACCATGGAGGGCGCAACCGCGTGGTTGCAGAAGCGTGCCGATACGCTCGGCCAGACGCTCGATATGCACTATGCCTATTCCTGCGAGGAGGCGCTCGCGTTGCCGCCCGGGCCCGATTTCGACCTGGTGCTGCTCGACTATCACCTGAGTTCAAGCGCTGACGATGGCACGCAACTGACCGGCATCGAAGCTTTGCGAGCGATAAAAGCGGCGTTCCCGAAAAGCCCGGTCGCAATCCGGTCCGGCGAAAGCGAGCGCCGCATCATTCTTTCGACCATCCAGGAAGGCGCCGCCGGGTTCATACCCAAGTCTTTCAGGGAGGAGAAGACGGTATCGGCGGTCGAGTGTGTGCTGCAGACCGGGGGGGTATATCTTCCGAGTGAAGCGCTCGATGGCGCCAACCCTTACCCGGCCCGACTGGCGCCGCCCGACGAACGGCAACGCGAGGAGGTCCTGCGGACGTTGACACCGCAGCAAATGAAAGTGCTGCACTTCGCGACGCAGGGACTTGGCAACAAGCAAATCGCTCACAAGGTCCATCTGAGCGAACAGACCGTCAAGGCGCATCTGTCCGAAGCTTATCGCGTCCTTGGAGTTCACAATCGGGTGGAAGCCGTTATCGAGGCGGTCCGGATGCAGATGTTTCTCGATTACGAGCCGGGCAAACGCTGACCGGCAGCGCCGCGACCGGCGAGGCCGTTTTTCAGCTGCAGGCCTGCGCGATAGAGCGTTTGATTTCCTCCAGACCGGCGGGTTTTACCAGCGCCGGTATGCCTGCGTTCTTCGCCTCGAGGATCCGGTCCGGTGCAGTATCGCCGCTTATCAACACCGCGGGCAGCGCAGGAAAAATCTGCCGCACCTTGTCGATCAGCAGCAAACCGTCGTCGCCGTCTTTCAAGCGCCGGTCGACCAGCAGCACGTCCGGCACCTGTTGCTGGACCAGCCCCAGTACCGTTTCGGTTCCGTCTGCGGTACGCACGCTGCAGCCGATACTTTGCAGCATTTTTTGCAGCGCGGTTGCGACATCCGCCTCGTCGTCCACGACGACCACCCGTAACCCCGGGAACTCGAAGGGTATGCCGGTGTTTTCCGGTTTCGCACGCTTGGTTTTCGTCGCTTTCGGGACTGACACGGAAAAAACCGAACCGCGCCCGGGTTCGGATTCGATGTCCAGGTCGAGCCCGAGCTGCTCGACCAGACGGCGCACGATCGAAAGTCCGAGGCCGAGCCCCGTTCGTTTGTGGCTTCGCGCCGGACCACCCAGTTGATGAAAATCCTCGAAGATCGTGTCGAGATCCTGCCTCGCGATGCCGATGCCAGTGTCCGCGATCTCGATGCAGTTGCGGTCGCCCTTGATCCCGCAGCGTATCTGTACGCTGCCCGATGCGGTGTAACGAACCGCGTTTTCGACGAGATTGGATACGATTCGCTTCAGCTGGGTCGGGTTCGTGTGCGCGGCGGCATTTTCAGGACAATCGAACTTTAATTCGAGGCCCTTGTCCCGGGCTCCGGGCGCCTGCTCGTCGGCGACGGCAAACAGCAGGCGATACAGGCTGAAATCCGTCTTCTCCAGATCCTCGACGCCCGCATCGAGCCGGGATATGTCGAGCAGCGCGCGTAGCAGATCTGAAAGATCCTCTTTCGCGGTGTGCAGATCGGTGACGATCGATCGTGCCGAGTCATCGAGTGCGTGGTGGTCGAGTGACTCTATCGATGCCGACAGTGCCTGCATCGGCTGGCGTAAATCATGGCTGGCGGTTGCAAGAAAACGTGTCTTGGAGTCCATCGCCTCTCTGAGTTTGCGCCGGTCTTCGTGCGACTTGCGGAATTGTTGGTAGGTGTCCCTGGCGACCGATACCAGCACCGCAAAAAAGAGAAAGATCGAAAGTGCTACACCGACATCGAGCTGGGTCAGGCCGGATCCGCCGAGACTCGTTATCCACAAAATGCTCAGCGGGAGCATGATCGGCAGCACGAAAGCCAGGAAGAACGGCAGGTAGCCACCGCTGGTTACCACCGCCGCCATGCACAGGCCGGCCATAAGCATCGAATGCATGGACTGTTGGAGTATCCCCATTTGCGGGAAAAACGTCAGCGAGTAGCCCTGTATCGAACCATGCAGGAAGCTCAGCAGCACGATGATGTTCAAACGGTCGCGGCGTTTGATGGTCGTGGTTGCGGCAAGTAACGGAATGACTATCCGGCGCGCCAGCAGGATCAGGAAAACCGCGACCAGCCACGCAATCCAGTGGAGTTTGGCTACGAAAGGGGCTGCAAAACTCGCGATCGTCGCCGAAACGACAAATGCCGGGATCATCACTTTGCGCGCCTGGCTCGCCAGCAAATCGAGGAGTTCGTCCTCCAGGCTCTTGTTCTTGTCAGTGTTCGGCGTGGCGTTCATGGGCTATCCGGAACCACGTATCTGAAAATGACGATAAGGGATTCGACCGCCAAAACCAATAGACCGAATGGTCAGGGACCTTACCCATTCGGGTAATTCGGCTTACCCCGGCAGGGCGTCGATTCAGACGGATGGGCAATGGTCTCGCGGCGGCAATGGGAGCAGGCTGTAATCGTCATCAGACCGCAGTGTGTGCGACGAAATCGGAACAGACGACTGCCGAAGTCACAAACGGTTTTGCGGATCACCACCGAACGGGACGAGAACATGGACGCTAAAACGAGTGAATACGTTGCCGAAGTCACCAGGCGCAACCAGCCGCTCAGCCGGGGCGCCGCTTGCAGCAAAAAGACTGCAGACTTCTATACTGAGTTGAAACGGAGAAACGTCCTGAATGCCGGCGCCACATACATTGTCATGGCATGGCTGGCAGTACAGGTCGCCGACGTGCTGTGTGGCGCATTCGGTTTTCCGGACTGGGTGATGAAGGGTGTCCTGATCGCGCTGGCGCTCGGATTCCCGGTAACGATGATCCTGTCGTGGTACATCGAGATCACTACCCGGGTGGAATGGGATACGAACCTGTCTTCGCTGAACGCGATGTCGCAGCAGAAGGGACGCAAGATGGACCTGGTCGTAATTGCGGCGCTGATACTTGTGGTGGGGATTTTGCTGGCCAGACAGCCGGAAATGAACTGTTTCAGCGAGCATTTGCCGGTGCAAACCGAATCGGGTGCCGCGACCACCGAGATGCGATTGCGCTAGACGGCAGAGCCGCGCCCGGCGGCGAATGCACTCGTGTCCTGGTCAGAACGGGGAGACAGAGATGAGCGACGCGAAATTCGATCGATCCGGTACCGCGTGGATATCCAGGAGTTTTGCGACGCTCGTTGCCGGGACTGCCGCGAATCCGCAGAACTTTGATGTATTGATAGTCGGCTCGGGCTATGGCGGCGCAATCGCCGCCGATACGTTGACGCGTTGCGTAAAGGGCAACGGTCAGCCAATCGATATTGGTGTTCTGGAACGTGGGGAGGAATATCTGCCGGGTTCTTTCCCTGCTAACTCCACCGAGCTGGCGGCACATGTACGGTTCGGCCGTAACAAGACCGGACTTTTCGATTTCCGTGCCGGCCCGGATGTTTCCGCTCTGGTTGCGAACGGACTCGGTGGCGGATCGCTTATCAATGCCGGAGTCATGAAGCGTCCGCTGGATGACGTTTTCGACGACCGCTGGCCCGCGTCACTGTCGACTGCGAGCGCCATGGACACGTTCTATGAGCGCATCGAGCTGTTGCTTGGTGCGCGTATTCATAGCGCCGGCACGACCGCCCCCAACAAGATCGACAAGAGCCTGAACGGCGACGAGTTGAAAAAAATTACCGCCCTGCAGGACCTCGGCGGCACGGCGGATTTCGAATTCGCACCGGTGACTGTCGCGAACTCGGACAAGGCGAACGCGGCGTATGTGCAGCTTTCCCAATGTATCCGCTGCGGCGACTGTGCGACTGGCTGCAATCACAATGCCAAGGACTCGCTTGACGCAAACCTGCTTGTGAATGCGCATCGCCGCGGAGCACGGATCTACAGCGGGGCGACCGTCCTCAGGATAGAGAGGAATCCGGCGGACGACGGCTGGCTGGTGTACGCGATATATACCGATACGAAATTACGGGCGCAGCAGGCGGACCCGGTAGTTCTCGATGCCACCAATGTCATTCTCGCGGCCGGCACGTTTGGCTCCACGGAAATACTGAAACGATCCGCAGCCAATGGCCTGCGTGTATCGCGCATGCTGGGTCGGAAATGTTCGACCAACGGCGACACGATGATCACCCACTATGACACCGGCAACGAGGTCAATGCGGTAGGCAAGGAGGACGTAGCGCCGGAGAAGCGAGAGATCGGTCCGACGATCGCCGGAATCCTGGATCTTCGCGAACACCCGGACCCGGACCTCAACGGACTGCTGATCGAGGAGATGGCATCGCCGGCATCAATGCGGCGGATTTTTGGCGAAATCTATGCCACCGCGAACGCGTTGCATCGTCTCGGGGATTGCGACCGGACCGCGCATGAGACCGGTTATCCCGCCGACGATATTTACGAACTGAAAGAAGGCCAGATCGATAACTCCGCGTTGTATGCGGTAATGGGTGATGACGGTGCGCATGGTGAAATAGAAGTACCGGGCCCGATTGACGCCAGCGACAGTGACGGAACGGCCCGAATGCGCTGGCCCGATGCCGCGCACCACCCGCTGTTCGACAAGCAGGTGCGCGCGTTTCGCAAACTCGCCGAGGGCAGACCGGGCGCGATCATTCAGAATCCCTTGTGGCAGTTGCTGCCGGAGAAAGTGGCGTTGCTGACGAAGGTCGAGCGCGGCCCTGTTGTAACGGTGCACCCGCTGGGCGGCTGCTCGATGGCCGACAGTTCCAGCAACGGGGTGGTCAATCGAATGGGCGCGGTCTTCGATCAGGATGACTCCGCAACCACTCACTCCGGTCTCGCGGTACTGGACGGCTCAATCATCCCGGTGGCGCTCGGAATCAATCCGGCGCTGACCATCGCCGCCGTGTCACTGCAGGCGGCGGTCCTGCTGGTCGAGGAATGGGGCTATCAG
>Ga0102956_1000219_pt1 | contig 20017 bp, 20 predicted proteins | sample SalPonF2_A_D2_MG_FD_84515 | JGI IMG/M metagenome (GOLD analysis project Ga0102956, IMG submission 84515) | Salt pond soil microbial communities from South San Francisco under conditions of wetland restoration - Salt Pond MetaG SF2_A_D2_MG ...
CATCGTTCCTCCCCCAAGTTGCGTCCCCCCGCCCCAACCCGTACCATTTCCGCCTTTCCCGACCCTGCCTGTTGATTTCACTAAAGAGAGAACCGGCCGAATGACCGCCATGCGCAGCCAGTATTGCGGAGATCTTAATGAATCCTTTGTCGGTCAAGAGGTTGTCCTCTGCGGCTGGGTGAACCGCCGGCGCGATCACGGCGGCGTGATCTTCGTGGACCTGCGGGACCGGGAGGGTCTGGTGCAGGTGGTCTTCGACCCGGATCTCGCCGAAACCTTCATGGTCGCCGAGCGGGTGCGCAGCGAGTACGTTCTGCAGGTCAAGGGCCGGGTCCGCCCCCGTCCCGAAGGTACCGAGAACGCCCATCTGCCCACCGGCCAGGTGGAGGTGCTGGGTGCGGAGCTGACCATCCTGAACGCCGCCGAGACGCCGCCGTTTCAGATCGACGAGGAGGACGTCAACGAGGAAACCCGCCTGCGCTACCGCTATATCGACCTGCGGCGTCCGGAGATGGTCGGGCGGCTGCGGCTGCGCTCGCGCATCACGCGGGCGTTGCGTGAGTTCCTGGATGGCCATGGGTTTCTGGACATCGAGACCCCCATGCTGACCCGGGCCACGCCGGAAGGCGCGCGGGACTATCTGGTACCCAGCCGTACCCATCCGGGCGAGTTTTTCGCGTTGCCCCAGTCGCCCCAGCTGTTCAAGCAGCTGCTGATGATTTCAGGGGTCGACCGCTACTACCAGATCGTACGCTGCTTCCGGGACGAGGATCTGCGGGCCGACCGCCAGCCCGAGTTCACCCAGCTGGACATCGAGACTTCGTTCCTGGACGAGCACACCCTCATGGACCTGATGGAGACCATGATGCGGCAGGTGTTCGCCCAGTCCCTGGAGGTGGCGCTGCCGGACCCCTTCCCCCGCATGAGCTATTCCGAGGCCATGGAGCGCTACGGTTCGGACAAGCCGGATCTGCGCATCGACCTGGAACTGGTGGATGTGGGGGATCTGATGGAGCGGGTGGAGTTCAAGGTCTTCTCCGGTCCCGCCACCGACCCCGACGGCCGCGTCGCCGCCCTGCGCCTGCCCGGCGGCGGCGAGCTCAGCCGCAAGGAGATCGACGACTACACCAAATTTGTCGGCATCTACGGCGCCAAGGGCCTGGCCTACATCAAGGTCAACGACCCCGCCCGCGGCCGCGAGGGTCTGCAGTCGCCGATCCTGAAATTCCTTCCCGATGAGGTGGTCGGCGCCATCATGGAGCGCACCGGCGCCCAGGCCGGCGATCTGGTGTTCTTCGGGGCCGACAAGGCCAGGATAGTGAACGAGTCCCTGGGCGCATTGCGGGTGAAGCTGGGCCACGACCGGGGGCTGGTGGCCCGCGGCTGGCGGCCCCTGTGGGTGGTGGACTTCCCCATGTTCGAATGGGACGAGAAGGAAAACCGCTGGGTATCCCTGCACCACCCGTTCACATCGCCCAAGGAGGATCATCTCCACCTGTTGCAGACCGATCCGGGTGCCTGCCATTCGCGGGCCTACGACATGGTGTTGAACGGCACCGAGCTTGGCGGCGGCTCCATGCGTATCTACCGCCCCGACGTGCAGGCCGAGATATTTCGGCTGTTGGGCATCGGAGACCAGGAGGCCGCCGACAAGTTCGGCTTTCTGCTGGATGCCCTGAAATTCGGCGCTCCCCCCCATGGCGGTATCGCCTTCGGCCTGGACCGTCTGGTGATGCTGATGTCGGGGGCCGAGTCCATCCGTGAGGTGATGGCGTTTCCCAAGACCCAGACCGCCGCCTGCCCCCTCACCCATGCGCCGTCCGCGGCCAGCGACGCCCAGTTGCGCGAGCTCGGGCTGCGGGTTCGCAAATCCGTGGAGGCCGGCGGCTGAACGGCCCGCCTGCGGGGCGTGAGCGCTGCCCACTACAAGCGTCCCGAATCGGTGCTGGTGGTGGTCTATACGCGGGACGGCGACGTACTGATGCTGCAGCGGGTGGAGCCCCCGGATTTCTGGCAGTCGGTGACCGGCAGTCTGCGGTGGGGAGAATCAGCCCTCGAAGCGGCCCGTCGGGAGCTTTCGGAGGAAACGGGACTGGCGGCGGATGGGTTGGTCGACTGTCAGCTCAGCAACAGGTTTCCTATCGTGCCGCCATGGCGTGATCGCTATGCGCCGGGCGTGGACACCAACACCGAGTACGTATTCAGAATCGAGCTTGCGCAGCGCCCGGCGGTTCGCCTGAGTCCTCGCGAGCACCGCGATTCATGCTGGCTGCCGCGCGCCGCCGCCGCCCGTCTCGCCTCTTCGTATACCAACCGTGAAGCCATCCTGCAGTGCGTTCCGCCGGCGTGAGCAACGGCGCTTGGAAGACGGCTGATACGGTGCGAGTCCTCCGCCGGTTCCGCCCTGGCCTGCCATGAATGGCGGGGACGGCAGCCGCGAATCAGCATCGGTGCCGGTCGTGTTGGTGCACGGTCTGTGGATGACCGGTTTGGAGCTGACTCTGGTGGCGCGGCGGGTGCGCCGCTGCGGCTTCGTGCCCAGGCGGTTTCGCTACCGTTCCCTGGGCCGACCGGTGTCCGAAAACGCCGTTCGTCTCGCCCGCTTCGTGACGGACCTGGGAGAGCCGACCGTGCACCTGGTGGGCCATAGCCTGGGCGGGCTGGTGATATTGCGGGCCCTGGGGGAACAACCGCAACTGCCGGCCGGGCGTGTGGTGCTGCTGGGAACGCCGGTGGCGGGCAGCGGTGTGGCGAAGCGCCTGGGGGCCACAGCGGCCGGCCGGATGCTGCTGGGGCGGAGTCTGCAGCAGGGTCTGGACGGCGCGGGCCAGATCCGCCCCACAGGGCGACAGGTGGGCGTGATAGCCGGCACCACAGGGATGGGCGTCGGCCGGCTGGTGGGCGGGCTCGCGCAGCCCAGCGACGGGACCGTGGCGGTGGCCGAAACCCGCCTGCCGGGCGCCGCAGGCTGCACGGTGGCCGCCACCCATATGGGACTGGTGCTGTCGCGGGAAGCGGCGCAACAGGTCTGCAGGTTCCTCACACTGGGGGAATTCGCCGATGGCGACCGGCCCGCTGAATAGGTATTCCATGAAATCCCCGCAAAGGATGCGAGTGGTTTTGTCAGGGCCTGCGGGCTGCAGGCATTCGCATCGGGGCCGATAGATACACGATCTCTTCCCTGCGGCGTATTTCCCGCACGACGATACATTGCCCGGCGCGGCGTTGTGCGCGGCATCGCATGCAAATCAACCACGACAACGATGGAGTAGGCTGGATGAAGGTGTTTCTTGCTGTATCCCGTACCGTGATCGCCGGCGCAGTCGCTGCGCTGCCCCTGTCTGCATACGCCACCAACGGCATGGATATGGAAGGCTACGGGCCCATTGCCACTGCCATGGGCGGTGCATCCATGGCTTATGACAATGGCACCGCCGCCATGATGAACAACCCCGCCACCTTGGGGCTCATGGGCCAGGGATCGAGGCTCGATCTGGCCTTCGGCTTTCTCGGGCCGGATGTGAAGTCCACTGCAGGCGGTCGCACCGCCAAGTCCTCGGCCACGGCTTTCTATATGCCTGCGGTGGGCTGGGTGCACCGGCGGGGCGACTGGACCTACGGGCTGGGGGTCTATGGCCAGGGTGGCATGGGAACCCAGTACGGCGCCGGCAGCTGGCTGCCGGATCCCAGCGTGAACGTGCCCCTGGAGAACCGCACCGAGCTCAGCGTGGGTCGCATCATTCTGCCGGTGGCCTTTCATGTCAACAATCGCCTGACGGTCGGCGGCAGCGTGGACGTGGTATGGGCGGGGCTGGACCTGCGCATGGCGCTGTCGCCCCATCAGTTCCAGAGCCTCATGGCGGGCAACTCCATGGGCACCGCCGGCGGCTCTCTGGCACAGAGTTTCGGCGGCTTCATGCAGAGCGGCGCGCAACTGAATTATGCCGCATTCGATTTTTCCAACAGCAATCGCTTCACCGGGCGCGCCCGGAGCTTCGGCTACGCCGCCAAGCTGGGTCTGGTCTACCGTGTGAATCGCCGGCTCACCGTCGGCGCCACCTACCACTCCCGCACCCGGCTCAACGACATGGCCACCGGCACCAACGGAGCGAGGGTGGTGGCGAGCATGAACATGGGCACGAACACCTACACGCTGCCCGTGCACGGCCGCATCAAGGTGCTCAATTTCCAATGGCCGGCCACCTACGGGCTGGGCATGGCCTACCGCTTCAACCGGCGCTGGATGATGGCAGCGGATATCAAATACATCCGTTGGGCCAATGCCATGCAGAATTTCAAAATGAGTTTCACGGCCAGTCAGTCGGCCGACAACAATTTCACCCAATTCGGGCCGGCGGGCGATTTGCGCGGCAAGACGCTGGATGCATCGCTGCGCCAGCACTGGCGCAATCAGACGGTCTATGAACTGGGTGTGGCGTACCGGGCGACCGACGCCCTGACCTTGCGGGGCGGAGTGAACGTGGGCAACAATCCGGTGCCGGACAATCTGGTCAATCCCTTGTTTCCCGCCATCGTCGAGGACCACGTGACCGCCGGCTTCGGCTATGCGGTGAACAAGAACCAGTCCCTGGACTTCTCCGTGACGCGGGCGCTGCCCACCTCCGTGACCAACGCCAATCCGGATATCTTCTCCACCCCGGTCACCATTCGCCACTCCCAATGGAACTGGCAGTTTCTGTACAGCTGGCGCTTCTGAAAGCGGTCCGCCACGGCCGACGGCGGTGGCGGACCGCCGGGGAGGCGACGCCCGACCAGGCTGGCCACGATCGCCGGCCTGTCAGGACGGGGCCCCATCCCCTGGCGGGACAGATCGGGTCGCCATGGGCGTCGGCGGTGGTTCCTAGGTCTGTCGAAACGGCAGTGATAAACTGTCAGCCGTTTGTATGCGAATATGAGGCACGAATGGCTGGACACAGTAAATGGGCGAATATTCAACATCGTAAGAACGCCCAGGATGCCAAGCGAGGCAAGCTTTTCACCCGGCTGATCCGGGAAATCACCGTCGCGGCCCGTCACGGCGGTCCGGATCCAAGCACCAATCCCCGTTTGCGGCTGGCCATCGACAAGGCCCAGGGCAGCAACATGCCCAAAGACACCATGGACCGGGCCATCAAACGGGGCGCCGGCGAGTTGGACGGTCAGAATTTCGAAGAGCTGCGTTACGAAGGTTACGGGCCGGGCGGTGTGGCGGTGATGGTCGACTGCATGACCGACAACCGCAACCGCACGGTGGCGGAAGTGCGCCACGCGTTCAGCAAGTGCGGCGGCAACCTGGGCACCGACGGTTCGGTGGCGTTCCTGTTCACTCAGAACGGTGTGCTGAGCTATCCGGCGGGCAGCGATGAGGACGCCATCATGGAGGCGGCCCTGGAAGCCGGCGCCCAGGACGTGGTGACCAACGATGACGGTTCCATCGACGTGCTCACCGAGGCGGATGACTTCGTGACCGTCAAGGAGGCCATGGCCGCTGCCGGCTTCGAGCCCGAACAGGCCGAGGTCACCATGCGGGCCGCCACGTCCACGTCACTGGAGCTGGACGATGCCGCCAAGATGGTGAAAATGCTGGATACCCTAGAGGACCTGGACGATGTCCAGAACGTCTATTCCAATGCCGACATCTCCGAAGAGATACTGGCCCAGCTGTAAGGCAGCCGGGCCTGAGAGGCGGCGGCGGGCAGCTGCCGGACGGTCCCGTTCATGACCCGGATACTGGGCATCGATCCGGGATCCCGGGTGACCGGTTACGGGGTCGTGGACGCCCATGGGACGGATACCGTTCACGTGGCCAGCGGCAGTTTGCAGTTGACCGGCGGTTCCCTGGCGGAGCGCCTCGGCGAGATCTTTCAGGAGCTCAGCGCCATCGTGGCCCGCTATGAGCCCCGGGAGATGGCCATTGAGAAAGTCTTCGTTCACCGCAATGTGGATTCGGCGCTCAAGTTGGGCCAGGCCCGCGGCGCGGCCATCTGTGCCGCCTTCAACGGTGCCCTGACGGTGAGCGAGTACAGTCCCAGCGAGATCAAGCTGGCGGTGGTGGGCCGCGGCGGCGCCGCCAAGGCCCAGGTGCAGCATATGGTGCGCGCGCTGTTGAAGCTGCCGGCATCGCCCCAGGCCGATGAGGCCGACGCGCTGGCGGTGGCCCTGTGCCACAGCCACACCCGCCGGTTGCTGGCGCGGCTGCCGGCGGCCCAGGGCGTGCGTGGAGGAAGAGCGCGATGATCGGCTTTCTGCGCGGCAAACTGCTGGCCAAGAGCCCGCCGCATCTGCTGCTGGACGTGCATGGCGTCGGCTACGAGGTGGAGGCGCCCATGACCACCTTCTACGATCTGCCGACTGTCGGCGTCGAGGTGACCCTGCATACGCACCTGGTGGTCCGCGAGGATGCCCATACCCTGTATGGCTTCACCCGGGCCGGGGATCGGGCGTTGTTCAGGAGTCTGTTGCGGGTCAACGGTGTCGGCGCGAGGCTGGCGCTGGCCATCCTGTCGGGCATGGAAGCGGGCGCCTTCGCTCAATGTATCCAGGCTCACGACACGGCGGCCTTGACCCGCCTGCCGGGGGTAGGCAAGAAGACCGCCGAGCGTCTGCTCATGGAGATGCGCGATCGTCTGCCCGGCGTTGGCTCTGATGGAGCGAGCCCCGTGTTTTCGGGGGCTGCGCCGGCGGCGAACGGCGAGGCGGACCCTGTCCAGGAGGCTGTAGGGGCACTGGTTGCCCTGGGCTACAAACCTCAGGAAGCCAGCCGCATGGTACGGGCGGTGGCCGCTTCCGACCTCAGCGCCGAGCAGATCATTCGCCAGGCGCTGCAGGCGACCGTTCGCTGAGCCGGGTGCGCCTATGGAATCGGATCGACTGGTGTCCCCCGCCACCACCTCCGAGGAGGAGCGCCTGGAGCGGGCTATCCGACCCCAGCGGCTGGCTGATTATGTCGGCCAGGATGCCGTGTGCGAGCAGATGGAAATCTTCATCGGTGCCGCACGGGGGCGTGGCGAGGCACTGGATCATGTCCTGATCTTCGGACCGCCGGGCCTGGGAAAGACCACCCTGGCCCATATCATCGCCAACGAAATGGAGGCCAACCTGCGTCACACCTCCGGGCCGGTGTTGGAGCGGCCTGGTGATCTGGCGGCTCTGTTGACGAATCTCGAGCCCCATGACGTGCTGTTCGTGGATGAGATTCATCGATTGAGCCCGGTGGTGGAGGAAATCCTCTATCCCGCCATGGAGGACTACCAGCTCGATATCGTCATCGGGGAAGGGCCTGCGGCGCGCTCCATCAAGCTGGATCTGCCGCCGTTCACGCTGGTGGGGGCGACGACCCGCGCCGGCCTGCTGACCTCCCCGTTGCGGGATCGGTTCGGCATCGTCCAGCGTCTGGAGTTCTACTCCACGGCGGATCTGGCCGCCATTTTGGGGCGTTCGGCCCGCATATTGGGCGTGGCCGCGGATGCCGAGGGTGCGGCCGAGCTCGCCCGCCGCTCCCGTGGCACGCCCCGCATCGCCAACCGCCTGCTGCGTCGGGTGCGGGACTATGCCCAGGTCAAGGCCGGCGGGGCGATCACCGCGGCCGTGGCGCGAAAGGCCATGGAGCTGCTCAACGTGGACGAGCACGGCTTCGACAACATGGATCGCCGCCTGCTGCTCACCATGATCGAGAACTTCGACGGCGGACCGGTGGGGCTGGACAGCCTGGCGGCGGCCATTGGCGAGGAACGGGGTACCATCGAGGACGTGCTCGAGCCCTACCTGATCCAGCAGGGTTTCATGATGCGGACCGCCCGCGGCCGGGTGGCGACCCGCAATGCTTATCTCCATTTTGGCCTGACTCCGCCGCGCCGGGAAGTGGCCGCGGAAGAGCTGCCGTTGTTCGAACCCCCTGAACGGTAGCGGCATTGCGCCGGAGGCGCTTTTGCGTCGCAGCAGGGTTTGTGGCGAAATAGGGCCTCTGGGCGGATAGCCGCCAGGAATCCGGCTGTGGCCCGAAAGCTCGCACATCCCAAATCCATACTGCGGCTGACGCTGGTCGGTTTCTTTCTGGTCGCCGTGCCGTTGATCGTGGCTCTGGTCAATGCGGCGGTGTCGGTGAACCGTCTTGCCAACCAGAGCCAGCGCGCCGTGTTCCAGGCGGTCAAAGAGACCCAGGACAGCCGTGCGTTGGTGGAGGATCTGATTGCCATGGAGCGCAACGCGCTCCAGTATCAGGTGCTCGGCGACCACACGCTGTTCAAGGCGTATGCGGAAAAGCACCAGCGGTTCCAGGAGACGGCGACCCGTTTGAGCGGTCTGCCCCTGGAGGGGTCCCAGCAGCGTATGCTGACGGATCTTCAGCACAAGGAGAGTGAGGTCTACTCGGTGCTGACCGCCCAGGGCCGCAAGTCGGAGCAGTTCAATCACGCAGTCAGCGAATTTCCGGATCTGTCAGCTGCGGCCCGGGAGATATTGGCGGAAAATAGCCGGCTGATCGACCGGGAAGTGGCGCGCATGGAAGACCGCGCCCAGTGGACCCAGCGCACGCTGGTGTGGCAGGCCGCCGCGCTGGTGCCGGCGGCCATTTTGCTGACACTGTTTTTCACGGCATTGATCATGCGGCCCATACGTCAGATGGACCGTGCCATCCGGCGCCTGGGGGACGGCGAGTTCGCCGCCCCCATCGCGGTAACCGGCCCCAGGGACCTGGAGCAGCTCGGCGAGCGCCTTGAGTGGCTGCGGCGCCAGCTTCTGCAACTGGAGGAAGACAAGGCAAAGTTTTTGCGGCACATGTCTCATGAATTGAAGACGCCGTTGACTACGCTGAGAGAGGGCAGCGAGCTGCTTGGCGAACAGGTGGTCGGCGAGCTCAACAGCCAGCAGCAGGAAGTGGCGGAGCTGCTGCGCAGCAACGCACTGCAGCTGCAGCGACTGATAGAGGACCTGCTGGACTTCAGTCTGGCCACCGGCCCCAGATCCGCGTTGCGTCCCCAGACCCTGCGATTTGACGAACTGGTACGGGAAGTGGTATCCGATCACCGCCTTGCTCTGCTGTCCAACCGGGTGCGTCTCGATGCCCACCTGGAGCCGCTGAAAGTCAGCGCTGATCCGGATCGGCTGCGCGTGGTGGTGGACAACCTGTTGTCCAATGCGCTCAAGTACAGTCCGGAGGGCGGCGTGCTGACCGTCTCGCTTGCTGCCGGAGAGGATGATACCGTGATATTGGAAGTGACCGATTCGGGTCCCGGAATACCCGTGCAGGAGCGCTGGCGCGTGTTCGAGGCGTTCTATCAGGGGTCCATCCCCTGCGCCGGTCATGTCAAAGGGACGGGGTTGGGGTTGTCCATCGCCCGTGAATACGTGCAGGCCCACGGCGGTGAAATCGAGGTCGTGGAACATCATGAGGGCGGTGCCCGTCTGCGGGTGACCTTGCCGATCGGTCTGCGTCCGGTGCAGGTGGCATGACCGTCGCGCGCGGTTTCATGTGCGCTCTGCTCACCCTGCTGCTTGCCGGTTGTGCGCCATGGCATGTGCTGGACCGTCCCCAGCGGAGCGCCGTCGCCAGCCACTACGACACGCAGTGGCTGGCGCAGTTGCAGCAGGTCTACGAACTGCGCAATGCGGATCTTCTCCAGGCGCTGAAACGCAGGCAGGCGGCGGTGGCCGCCAATCCTTCGGCGACAAATCAGCTGCGGCTGGCATTGGTGCTGGCGTTCGCCGAACCGCGGGTGCGCGATGACGCCAAGGCGCTGGAGCTCTCCCGTCAGGCTGCGGAGAAGGCCAGCCATCGAGAGACCTATATCCTCGCGCACCATGTGGAGGCAGTGGTCCGTGACCGAATTGCAGCGCGCAAGCGGCTGGATCGCCTCAAGCACAGGGCAGCTGCAGAGAAGGATCGCGCCGACGCACTTCAGAAGAAGCTGAATGCATTGAAATCCATCGAGGAAAACCTCAATCGGAGGACCAAGGAGCAGGGTACGGATGTGTCGCCATGAGTGAATCCAGGCATCGTGTACTGCTGGTCGACGATGACGCGGGGCTGCTACGCCTGCTTTCCATGCGTCTGTCGGCGGCCGGTTATGCTGTGAACGCAGTGGAAAGCGCCGAAGAAGCCCTCGGTCAGCTTTCGATGTTTCGTCCCCACGTGGTCATCACGGACCTGCGTATGGACGGCATGGACGGTATGGGCCTGTTCGATGCGATCCAGCAGCGCCGACCCACCCTGCCGGTGATCATGTTGACCGCCCATGGCACGATCCCGGACGCGGTAACGGCCACCAGTCGGGGTGTTTTCAGCTTTCTCACCAAACCCTTCGACAGTAAGGAATTGCTGGAGCACGTGGAACGAGCCGTCAAGCTGGGCGGGGAGGCGCCCGGGGCGACCACACACCAGGACGAAGCCTGGTGCAAGGATATCGTCACCCGCAGCCCGTTGATGCAGGACCTCCTGAGCCAGGCAAAACTGGTGGCTGAAAGCGATGCCAGCGTGTTCATCCATGGCGACAGCGGTACCGGCAAGGAGCTTCTCGCACTGGCCGTCCACATGGCGAGTACCCGCCACGACAAGCCGTTCGTGCCGGTCAACTGCACCGCCATCCCGGAACCCCTGCTGGAGTCCGAGCTGTTCGGACACACCCGTGGCGCTTTCACCGGCGCCACCCGCGACCACAAGGGCCTGTTCCAGGCCGCCAGGGGGGGCACGCTTTTCCTGGATGAGATCGGGGACATGCCCCTGACGTTTCAGGCCAAGCTGCTGCGGGCGCTGCAGGAGCGTACGGTGCGTCCCGTGGGTGCCACCGAGTCGGTGCCTGTGGACGTGCGGGTGCTGTCTGCCAGTCACCGGGATCTGGAAGCCGCCATGGAGATCGGCAACTTCCGGGAGGATCTGTATTACCGGCTCAATGTCGTGACGCTGGAAGTGCCGTCATTGGCGGAACGCCGCGAGGACATTCCGCTGCTGGCCGGACACTTTCTGGAGCGGCTCAAGCATTCCGGCAGGAAACGGGTGACCGGTTTTTCCCCCGATGCCATGGAATTGCTGGTCAGTGCGCCCTGGCCCGGCAACGTCCGGCAGCTGTACAACGTGATCGAGCAGACAGTGGCGCTGTCGACCACACCGGTTATTCCGGCCACCCTGGTGCAGAGGGCACTGCGCAACAAGGAAGGCGAGATTCTGTCGTTCGCGGAGGCGCGCGGTCGCTTCGAACGGGAGTACCTGACCCAGTTGTTGCAGATCACCGACGGCAACGTGACCCAGGCAGCCCGAATCGCAGGTCGCAACCGCACGGAATTCTACAAGCTGTTGCGCCGGCACCATCTCAGTCCCGCGCTGTTCAAGGAACCTCGAGCCTGAGTTGTTGTCGCTAAACGGCGACAGCAAAGTTTCCGAAATCTCAATGTGTTAATGTCGTCCAGCTAGTGGGTGTCGCCATTGTGCGACGTCTTCAGGGGGCCTGAAGGGCCGTCTGTCTGCGGGGCTCGTTGGTAAGATGCGGTTATTTATGGGAAATATATCAATGGCACGGTGCTTGCCTGGTATCCGGCAACTGCCGGCGCGGGGTGATTGCCCGCGACGACCGGCCGGCCGCAAGGGCAGGACGGACGCCTGCCGCGGCTCTATGGCCCGGGGAACCGGCGACAATTTGTTCCCCTCCCCCCGAGGGAACCAAAGCGTGGCCCCTGCATGCCACGCTTTTTTTTCGGCTTCGCTGTGCCGCGGCACAGCGTCATCGGTGCCCGGGGGGTGGCTGCCGCTGATGCCGATGCAAGCGTCCTTCGCGCCCGGCCGTTGCGGTATCGCGGATCGGACTCTGGATGCGGGAGCGCGGCATCCGGTAAGCTATGAGACTCGTTACCATGCGGAGCCGCACGCGCGCTGTCGGAGAGCCGGCAATCGACTCTTCTGATGGCGGAGACGCAAGATCATTGAGTGTGACACCATTTCATTGGCCCGTTCGTGTCTACTACGAGGACACGGACACTGCGGGCGTCGTGTACTACGCCAACTACCTCAAGTTCATGGAGCGTGCGCGTACCGAATACCTTCGCAGTTTCGGCTTCGAACAGGACGAGTTGGCCCGTAGCGAAGGCGTACTGTTTGCGGTACGCTCTGCCAACGTCGAGTTCCTGGAACCGGCAAGGTTCAATGATTCTCTGATAGTCACGGCGCGGGTCGCGGAGCGGCGGCGCGTCAGTCTGAGCTTCGAGCAACTCGTATATCGTGCCGATACCCCGGAACGCCCCCTGTGCACCGGAACCGTGCGTATCGTCTGTCTGGACAGCGGGGCATTGCGGCCCCGGCCGATTCCCGAGCGTATTCTGAAGGAGATTCCTGATGTCGGCTGATCTGTCGCTGGTGCACCTGGTGGCGGGCGCCAGCCCGGTGGTGCAGCTGGTGATGCTGCTGTTGCTGATCGCCTCGATCATTTCCTGGACCATGATCTTCAACAAATGGACGAACCTGAAGACCGCCCGCGCGGACGCGGATGCATTTGAACGGCGGTTCTGGTCGGGGGCAGACCTGGGGGTGCTGTACAAGGAAGTCTCCGCATCGCGCGGCGCCATGCACGGGCTGGCGAGCATCTTCGAAGCCGGCTTTCGGGAATTCGCCAGGCTTCGCAAGCAGGATGGCGTCGGTCCCATTACCATAGTGGAAGGTGCCCAACGCAGTATGCGCGTTGCGTTGTCCCGCGAGATCGACGCGCTGGAGACTCATCTGTCGTTTCTCGCCACGGTGGGGTCCATCAGTCCGTATGTGGGCCTGTTCGGAACCGTGTGGGGCATCATGAGCGCATTCCGGGCTCTTGGAGATGTTCATCAGGCGACCTTGGGAATGGTGGCGCCGGGCATTGCGGAGGCATTGATTGCCACCGCCATGGGTCTGTTCGCGGCCATACCTGCCGTGATCGGCTACAACCGCTATTCCAACGACGTGGAGCGGCTCATCAACCATTACGACAACTTCCTCGAGGAGTTCGTCTCCATTCTTCAGCGCCAGGCCCATGTGCCCGGCACTGAACGCTGATTGCGATGTCTTTAGTATCGTGAGCGGACTGGACCGGGACTGACTGCAATGGCACGGCAGCGTATTCGCAGACGGCCAATGTCGGACATAAACGTTGTGCCCTACATCGACGTGATGCTGGTGATGCTGGTCATTTTCATGATCACCGCGCCGCTGCTGACCCAGGGCGTGCAGGTGAAGCTGCCGCAGGCCTCCGCCAAGCCCATACCCTCCAAGCAGCAGGAGCCGCTGCTGGTCACGGTGGGTCCTGACGGAAAGTTCTATCTCAACGTCGGTGACCATCCCCGCAGCCCGGTTGACGCCGACACGCTCGTGCAACGTACGGCGGCGGTGCTGCGGTTGCACCCCGACACCCAGGTGCTGGTCAAGGGAGACCGGAACGTGCCCTATGGCGATGTGGTCACCGCCATGGCCCTGTTGCAGCGGGCCGGTGCGGCGGGCGTCGGGCTGGTCACCGAAAGTCCGCGCAAGGACCGCTGATCCCAGATGTGGCAGTTATTGCGCGAACATCCCAGATCTTTGTTGTATGCGCTGCTGGTCCATCTGGTGCTGCTGGCGCTGCTGGTGGTCGGGGTGGACTGGCGGCCCAAGGCCTCGGCCAATGCCGGCCAGGCGGCGCCGGTGCAGGCGGTCGTCGTCGACCAGGCCAAGGTCGATGCGGAGATGCACAGGCTCAAGCAGGCCCAGTCCGAAAAGCAGACCCGGGCGGCGGAGCATCTGAAGAAGCTCCACGAGCAGGCGGAAAAGGCGCGTCGGGAACGCCAGCGCGAACAACGGCGCCTGGCCGAGCTGGAAAAGAAGCGCCACGAACGGGCGGCTGAGCAGAAGAAGGCGGCCGAGAAGGCGAAGGCTCAGCAGGCCGCGGAAGCGGCCCGGCTGGAGAAGCTCAAGAAGGACCAGGCGGCGCTGGCGGCGAAGAACAAGGCCGAACAGCAACGCCTGGCCCATTTGCAGGCCAAACGCAAGGCGGCCGCGGAGGCCAAACGGAAGGCGGCCGCGGAGGCCAAGCGCAAGGCTGAAGAGGAAGCGAAGCGCAAAGCCGAAGCGGAAGCCAAACGCAAGGCGGCGGAAGAAGCCAAGCGTAAGGCGGCCGCGGAGGCCAAGCGCAAGGCCGAGGCCGAAGCCAAGCGCAAAGCCGCAGAGGAGGCCAAGCGCAAGGCCCAGGAAGAGGCGCAACGAAAGGCCAAGGCCGCCCTGCAACAGCAGTTGGCCGCCGAACAGAAGCAACTGGCTGCCCAACACCAACGGGCGGTTCAGAATGAGGTGAAGCAATACATTGCGGCGATACAGCAGAAGGTGAAGCGCAATTGGATACGCCCACCGGGCACGCCGGCCGGACTGTCCTGTGTGGTCAGCGTCAGTCTGATCCCTGGGGGCGACGTGGCCGATGCCAAGATCGTCAAAAGCAGCGGTAACCCGGGGTTCGATCGGTCTGCGGTAGCTGCCGTCTATCGGGCGGCGCCGCTGCCCATGCCGTCGGACCCCGATGCCATGAATCAAATGCGGAACTTCAATTTCGAGTTCACGCCCGAGTCATGAGAGGAACGCCCGTGCGTCTAGCATTCTACGCATGTCTGTTGATGACCGGTCTGTTGCTGGGAGCGCGGGGCGCCGATGCCGCGCTGACCATCCAGATCACCGGTGGCACTGAAGGGGCTCAGCCCATTGCCGTCGTCCCGTTCGGCTGGGCCGGCTCCGGGAAGCTGCCCACCAATGTGGGCAAGGTTATCGCCAATGACCTGCGCCGCAGCGGTCGCTTCGCGCCGCTGGCCGACAAGGACCTGGTCGGCCATCCCCATACAGGCGATGAGGTCAACTTCCAGAGCTGGCGTGTGCTGCGGGTCGACAATCTGGTCGTGGGCAAGGTGCAGGCCACCGGGCCAAACAGCTATACCGTACAGTTCCAGCTCTTCGATGTATTCCAGGGTCGTCAGATCATCGGCTACAGCATCCCGGCCCATGGCTCGGACCTCAGACGCGTGGCCCATCACATCAGCGACCTCATCTATCACAGCCTGACCGGCGAACGTGGTGCGTTCAATACCCGCATCGCCTACGTGACGGCAGACCGCAAGAGCAAGGATGATACGGACTACGAGTTGCAGGTCGCCGACTCGGACGGCTATCACCCGCAGACGATTCTGCGCTCGTCCCAACCCATCATGTCGCCGGCATGGTCGCCGGATGGCAAGCAGCTGGCTTACGTGTCCTTCGAACACCATCGGTCCCAGATCTTTGTCCAGAACGTCGCTTCCGGTGCGCGGCGGGTGGTGGCTTCATACCCGGGAATCGACGGGGCGCCGGCCTTTTCCCCGGACGGAAAGCGCCTGGCCATGACGCTCTCCAAGGACGGCAGCCCGGATATCTATATCCTGAACCTGTCCACCGGCCATCTCAGGCGTTTGACCGACGATCCCTCCATCGATACGGAGGCGGCCTGGATGCCCGGCGGCAAGAACCTCGTGTTTACGTCTGACCGTGGCGGTGGTCCGCAGATCTACGAGATCTCCGCGGACGGGGGGCCGGCCAAGCGGCTGACGTTCGACGGCAACTACAATGCCGGCGCAAGCGTTTCGCCCGACGGCGGCCACATTGCCGTGGTGCATGGATCCGGGGGAAACTATCAGATAGCTGTGCTGGATCTGAAGACCGGCCTGCTGCAGACGGTCAGCAAGGGGCCGCTGGACGAATCTCCCAGCTTCGCCCCCAACGGCAGCATGATCCTGTACGCGGCGGAACACGGCAATCGCGGCGTGCTGGCGACAGTCTCCGAGGACGGGCGCGCCGGCCAGCGTCTGGTGGCTCAGCAGGGCAATGTCAGCGAGCCTGCATGGGGCCCATTCCCGGCTCAATAGCCAAGACGGTCGTTTAGACCCCTATATCGAATTTCTAGCGGAGGATCGGTACATGAAACGTTTGTTTGGCTTTTTGAGTTTGGCCGTGTTGGCATTGAGCCTGAGCGCATGTGGGACCATGGGGGCAAAGCCCGGCCACAAAGCGGCAGTGGTGGATCAGAGCACCTCGGCCCAGGGCGCAGGTGCCGGCGGCGGTGCGGGCGCCCAGGCCAGCGGAGCGGGTACAGAAGGCGGTTTCCAGGGCAGCCCGATCAACAATCCTGCCAGCCCGTTGTACAAGAAGACGGTGTACTTCGCGTTCGACAGCAGCGTGGTCAATGCGGCGGGTCAGAAATTGGTGGCGGCCCACGCCAAATACCTCGCGGCCCATCCTGACGTGCACGTGCGGCTGCAGGGCTACACTGACGAGCGCGGGTCGCCCGAATACAACATCGCTCTGGGATGGCGCCGTGCTCAATCGGTACGCCAGCTGATGGTCGTACAGGGGGTCAAGCCGGATCAGATCTCCATGATCAGCTACGGCGAGGAGCACCCGGCGGTTCTGGGTCACGATGAATCGGCCTGGCGGTACAACCGCCGCGTGCTGATCGTCTACACAGGGCAGAAATGACATGCAACGCGCCTCTTCCATTGCGGTGTTCGCGCTGCTGAGCGGCGCACTGGCGGTTGCCGGTCCCGCACGGGCGGCCGATGACCAGTCCGCCTCCCAGAGCGGGGACAGCAGCACTCTGGTCCAGATAGTGACCCAGCTCGACCAGCTGCAGGCCGACATGCGCCAACTGCGTGGTCAACTGCAGGTGCAGGAACATCAACTGCAGCAACTGCAGAGTCGCCAGCGTGAGCTGTACGTGGACCTGGATCGGCGTCTGCGTCGTCTGGAAGTGGCCAGCGGGCAGGCGCAGGGGCAGAGCGGCGGGGGCGCCGCGAGCCAGGGAGCTTCAACAGGAGCCGCATCCGCGCCGTCGACATCTGCCGGTAACCAGGCCGCCGGTTCATCCGCTCCGCAGAGCGGGGCCGGCGGGGAAGGGGGCGGCCCCGCTGCCGCTGCCGGCGGCAACCAGCCGCCGAAGGAGGCGGTGCGAGCGGCCTACGAGAAGGCATTGAATATTCTCAAGGACGGCCAGTACGACCAGGCGGCGAAGTCCTTCGAGGCGTTCCTCAAGGCCCACCCGGACAGCCAATATTCCGATAACGCGCAATATTGGCTGGCGGAGACCTACTACGTCACCCGCAAGCTTCCCAAGGCGTTGGCGGAATTCCAGAAAGTACTCGCCAAATATCCGCACAGCGCGAAGGTGCCCGACGCCCAGCTCAAGATCGGCTATATCAACTACGAGCGGCAGAACTGGGGCGCAGCGCGCCAGGCGTTGAACAAGGTGGTCAAGGAAGCGCCCGGGTCCACGGCGGCCCAACTGGCCCAGGACCGCCTGGCGCGCATGAAACGCGAGGGTCACTGAGCCGGCGGGCGCTGCCCGTTGGGGTGTCCGTGTAGTAAAATCGTCCGATGGCTGATGACCGTCGCGCAGCGCCCCGGCCTCCCCGGCCGGGGCGCGTTCGCGTTACCGAAATCTTTCACTCCCTGCAAGGCGAATCACGTACCGTCGGTTGGCCGACCGTATTCGTGCGTCTGACCGGCTGTCCGTTGCGCTGCGGGTATTGCGATACGGCCTATGCGTTTCACGGCGGCGCGTATATGACCTTCGGGGAGATACTCGGTCAGGTCGAGCGCTATGGTCCCCGCTTCGTCACGGTGACCGGTGGCGAGCCACTGGCCCAGAAGGACTGCCTCGGTCTGTTGACCCGGCTGTGCGAGGCGGGCTACGAAGTGTCCCTGGAAACAAGCGGCGCCCTGGACGTGTCGGCCGTGGATCCCCGGGTTGTGAAGGTGATGGACCTGAAGACGCCCGGCTCGGGGGAATGCGAACGCAACCGGATCGAGAATCTCGCCCATCTGAACCGACGTGACCAGATCAAGTTCGTGATCTGTGATCGGCCGGATTATGAATGGGCCTGCATGGAGTTGCGCGAACACGGGCTGACCTCGCGCTGCGAAGTGCTGTTTTCGCCCTGTCACGGCTCGCTGGCGCCCGCCGAACTGGCTGACTGGATACTGGCCGACGGCCTGCCGGTGCGCTTTCAGATCCAGCTGCACAAGCTGTTGTGGGGCAATGAGCCGGGACGCTAGGTCGGACTCCGGAAGGGGAGGTGAAGATTGAATCATAGGGCCCGCAAAGCCGTTGTGCTGCTGTCAGGAGGGCTGGATTCGGCCACCACCCTTTCCATGGCCCGCGCCGAGGGCTATGCCTGCCACGCGCTCAGTCTCGACTACGGCCAGCGTCATCACGCCGAACTTGCTGCCGCCCGACGCGTGGCGGAAGCCTTGGGCGCCGTCGAACACAAGACCATACCCCTCGACCTCACGGCCATCGGAGGTTCGGCGCTCACCGACGCCGGGATTGCCGTGCCGGAGCGGCCGAGCGACGGTATTCCGGTGACCTACGTGCCGGCGCGCAACACGGTTTTTCTCGCCTTGGCACTGGGATGGGCCGAAGTGCTGGGGGCGTGGGACCTGTTCATCGGCGTCAACGCGGTGGATTATTCCGGCTATCCGGACTGCCGGCCGGAATATATCGCCGCCTTCGAGCGTCTAAGTAACCTGGCTACCCGTGCTGGCGTGGAAGGCGGACGGTTCCATATTCATGCACCACTCATCCACATGAGTAAAGAGGAAATTATCCGGGCGGGCGTGGGTCTCGGAGTGGACTATGGGCTGACCGTGTCCTGCTATCGAGCGGACGCGCAGGGACGGGCCTGTGGTGTCTGTGACTCCTGCCGGCTGCGGGCGGCCGGTTTCGCCAAGGCCGGTATGGCCGATCCAACGGTCTATCGCTGACCGCCGGCGCCTGAGTCGCACCGGAATGGCGCAGAAAACGGCCATAAGCTAAGCTTGGGTCGCCACAAGGGAGCGGCGCCCCACCCATGCGGCGGTTTTTCCGGTTCCCTGAAACACAGTCAACGAGCGGTAACGGCTATGCATCTGACGAGCACGCAAGAAGTCCTTCTCTACGGGTTCGGCATCGCGGCGGTGATGGGCGCGGTGGTGAACAAGACCAATTTCTGCACCATGGGCGCAGTTTCCGACTGGGTGAACATGGGGGATACGGGCCGCATCCGTTCCTGGGTGTTTGCCATCGCACTGGCCATCATCGGAGTGACCCTGCTGGGCATCTTCGGCGTCGTGAACATGAGCAGCACCGCCAGCGGTACGGCATCGTTCCCGCCCTATCGCACGCCCATGTTCGCCTGGCCCCGGTACCTGGTGGGAGGGCTGCTGTTCGGTATCGGCATGACCCTGGGCAGCGGGTGCGGCAACAAGACGATGGTGCGCATCGGGGGCGGCAACATCAAATCGCTGCTGGTGTTCGTGATGCTGGCCTTCGGCGCCTATCTGATGATGTACACGAACTTTATGGGCCGGGTCTTCCTGCCCTGGATGCAGCCGGCATTCGTCAGCCTTTCCAGCCACTCCATCAGCGATCAGTCTCTGGGCGCCATGATCGGTGGCATGCTCGGCATCAAATCGGTGGCCACCGTCAACTATGTGGTGGGGGGAATACTTGCCGTGCTGCTGCTGGGCTGGGCTTTCAAGTCGGTGGATTTCCGTTCGCGATTCGACAACATCCTCGGTGGCGGCGTGGTGGGCTTCGCCGTGATCGGCGCCTGGTTCGTGACCGCCGGACCCCTGGGGCAGCGTTGGATGTCCGACGCGGAGTTCATGGACCAGCCGCCCATCCATGTGGGCGCCCAGTCGTATACATTCGTCTCCCCCAGCGGTGACTTCTTCCACTGGATAGGCGGCGGCTTCAGCGGTTCGCTGCTGAGCTTCGGCATGATGGCTGCGGCCGGGGTGGTCGTGGGTTCACTGCTGTACGCGCTGATCACCCGGCAGTTCCGCTTCGAGTGGTTCGCGTCCTGGAAGGATGTCGTGCGCCACGCGGTCGGCGGCTTCCTGATGGGCGTGGGCGGTGTGCTGGGTATGGGCTGCACCATCGGCCAGGGCATTACCGGCTTTTCCACCCTCGCGGTCGGGTCCATCCTGGCGTTCATGTCCATCATTATGGGCGCTGCGATCACCATGAAGGTCGAATACTAC
>Ga0102956_1000221_pt1 | contig 19924 bp, 14 predicted proteins | sample SalPonF2_A_D2_MG_FD_84515 | JGI IMG/M metagenome (GOLD analysis project Ga0102956, IMG submission 84515) | Salt pond soil microbial communities from South San Francisco under conditions of wetland restoration - Salt Pond MetaG SF2_A_D2_MG ...
GCCATGAATTCAAATTAGCTGCATAATGTATGGCGGGAAGATCTTCATCTGTGTCATTAAGGCGGCATAGCCGACCTTCAGTTTGAGCATTTAGGACTTCCCGCCGTCACCCATGCCCAATGAAGCAAGATTAGAGCTCTGTTGAGACTCTCGAATACCAGGATCGGCAGGTGACAATTTTTGTAAGCTGTTTGTAAAAATAACTTGACTACTATAAACCAGACGCAGAGTTCACAGAGTTTGTTATTTTTTATCCAATCGCTGAGAGGACGATTGGATAAAACCACTATCCTTTTGGGATTATTAACCGTGCTTATTAAAACCATTACTTGCTGTGTATCGCAAATTAGAAAAGATATTAACTATACTTGCTTTTGTGAAAAACCTGCCATGAAATGGCCGATGGTATTTGATTTGCCGGTATCTCCCGGCAAATCAAATATTATATATACCCTCCGTGTCCTCTGTGTCTCGAATGAGTGAAGCGAACCCCGCTTTGTGCGGGACAAGTGCGCGGTGAAAACAAGCGCTCATTTAGAAGGGTTTGAAACGACTTCTAACCTAAGTTGAGCGATTTTCAAGTTTGTCGTAGATACAAGAAAGATGTTGTTTCGCTATAGTCGTCTATGCGGAAAGGCATCTGACACAGTAGATGCGGTGAAATTGGAAATCCCGAAGGGTTTCAAATTATTGAAATTCAAAATGTCAGAATACCTTAAACTTATTCTTAAATTAACCATTTCAAAAATTTGAAACGATCAACTTAGGTTTAAGACTTTTGCCCCCCTTATTTTTCTTTCTTTCAGTTCCATCAGGGCCTCGTTTGCCGATTCCAGAGGATACTCCTCGATTTCCGGTATAATGGGAATTTTTGCCGCCAGTTTGATGAATTCGCTGACATCTTTCCTGGCCACATTGGCCACACTCTTTATCTCCTTTTCCATCCAGAGATGTTCATGATAATTGAGCTTTAAAAGATAATCTTTGTCTCTGTCTTCCTTTCGAATGGCATTGATCACCAGTCTTCCACCGGGTCTCAAATTGTTCAACGCCGCAACAACCGGTTTCCAGGCCGGCGTTGTATCGATGATGGCATCCAGCATTTCCGGAGCTTTATCTTCGGTATTCCCGGCCCAGACCGCGCCGAGCTCTTTGGCGAAATCCCTTTCTTTCTCACTTCTGGCAAAAACAAACACCTTTACATCTAAATGTTGATAGTTGACCATTTTAAGTACAAGATGGGCCGATGCCCCGAAACCGGTAAGGCCCAGGTTCTGGCCGTTGCTGATGTTGGCCAGCCGCAAAGACCGGTAACCAATGGCGCCGGCGCATAACAGCGGCGCTGCCTGAGAGTCGGAAAAAACATCCGGAATGTTATACGCGAAGTCTTCCAGGACCGTCATATACTCGGCATATCCGCCATGGGCATCCCGGCCGGTGGCTTTGAATGCCTCACAAAGATTCTCATTGCCTTGTCTGCAAAAAGTGCAAATGCCGCACGCTGAATAAATCCAGGCGATCCCCACCCTGTCTCCTGCTTTATATCGATTTGAATTCGGACCTGTTTCTTCGACCGTTCCCACAACTTGATGGCCTAAAACCATGGGAAATCGAGACGGGGGTGTCCTTCCCTCAATTTCGTCCAGCTCGGTGTGGCAAACACCGCAGGCGGATATTTTTACCAATATTTCTTTTTCTTTGGGCGTAGGGACCGGGAGAGTCGTCAGCTGAAGGGGGGTTCTGTTTTCCTTGAGATCGCAGATCTCGTTTAACACCATTGCTTTCATTTCGACGATACCCCTCGAAAATTTTCATTCACCACAGAGACGCAGAGAACACAGAGTTTTTTTGTTTTTTTGCTTTTCGCTGACCCCAGAGGAATCGGCTTCGCCCCGGTTAAATATTAAATGAAGATTTAACTGGGCAAGCATTTCACAGGGCAAGGACGCCGAAAAGCAAAACGACTCAACCCTTCGGGCAATAAAACGCCCGTATTGGCAACCCACAACTAAAGAATTGATACCTTTTGTTGTTTCTGCAGCGTAAGCTGCTTAGTGCTATTCCATTGCCGGCGTCCCTGTCCCGCATCAAGCGGGGTCAACGGCAATGGAAAAATTATTATTCTCTGCGTCCTCTGTGCCTCGAATGAGCGAAGCGAACCCCGCTTTGCGCGGGACAAGTGCGCGGTGAAAAATATGTTATGTCGATATTTTTGAAAAGTCTGCGATGGTTTCAAATAAATCTGCAATGTGTGATAGCAAGCTCAGCCGGTTGTTACGTATTTTCTTTTCTTTTGCCATCACCAGAACACCGTCGAAAAATGCATCGACCGTATCTCTCAAAGAAGCAATCTCGTGCAGTGCTTTTTCCAAATTTCCTTTATCCAGATTGGCCGAAACCTTCTTTTTAACAGTTTTATACTTTGCATAAAGCGCTTTTTCAGATTTATGCTCAAACAGACTTTCTTTTACCGGTTTTGCTTTAAAAGCCTTTGCCTTTTTTATGATATTGACAACGCGCTTAAACGCAACCGCCAGTGGTTCAAAATCAGGTGCGGTCTTAAGATCTTGAAGCGCCCGGGCCCTATTCCACAAATCCGGGACATTATCAGCGGAAACACTGGTAACCGCTGCAACGACGTCTTTTGAGAATCCTTCTTCTGCCAGCAAATGGGTCAACCGGTTATTTAAAAAGGCAATTACCGGATCTGCAATATTTCTAATTTTCTTGGTGCCCTTTATTCCGTAAAGCTTTATGCTCTTTTCAATCATACCCCTTAAGGAAAAGGAAAGACCTTTGTCGATCATAATTTGAATAATACCGAAGCCCTGTCGCCGGAGCGCATATGGATCGGAAGCGCCGGTAGGTGTGAGTCCCACTGAAAAGAATCCGCAAATGTTATCGATCTTGTCGGCAATGGCCACAATCGAACCGGTCATGGTTTCCGGCAAAGCCCCTCCTGAATAAATGGGTCGATAATGTTCCTCAACTGCCGCAGCCACGGATTTAGGTTCTTTTTCAACCGCCGCGTACACCCTGCCCATGATCCCCTGAAGTTTGGGGAATTCCCCTACAACCTGGCAGACCAGGTCCGCCTTGCTCAACCAGGCAGCCCTTTCAGCGTGTTTTTTAAGATCAGAGCCTTTTTCGATATTGTCGGCCAAAAATCCTGCCATTTTTTTAAGACGCCCTACCTTTTCATACATAGACCCGAGTTCTGCCTGGAAAAGAACGCCCTTTAGTTTTTCAACCCTTTGTTTCGAAGATTCCTCCAGATCACTTCTGTAAAAGAATTGCGCATCGGCGAGACGGGCTCTTAGTACCCATTCATGGCCGGTGGCCACCAATTTCATATCCTTTGTTCGGGTATTGTTGACGGCCACAAAACAGGGCATAAGATTTCCCTTTTTATCGACAACGGCAAAATATTTCTGATGTTCCCGCATGGCGGTAATCAGTACTTCACCGGGCACTTCTAAAAACCCCTTATCAAAACTGCCGGCCGTTGCGAAGGGATACTCGACCAAGTTTTTCACGATATCCACCAGCTCATCATCAGGAAGTATCTCCCCACCCACGCTTTTTGCAGCCTTATGAATCTCTTTTTCAACACTTTTTCTTCGGGCTTCCAGATCAACCAATACTTTTGCAGAACGCAAGGTTTTAATATAGTCTTCGGAACTGGATATTTTTATTTTTTTAGGATGCATGAAATAATGCCCGTACGTATATCTTCCGCTCTTGATATCTTCCAGTGAAAAACCGAGGGCTTTGTCTCCGAAAAGCGCGACAATCGAATGAATCGGCCTTGCAAAATAGATGTTTAACTCCGCCCATTTCATGGTTTTGGGAAACGGCGTCGCAAGAACGACTTCCGGAAGGATGCTCTTAAGAAGGGTTTGTGTTGCCTGTCCTTTCTCAACAACCCGAGCACATACGTAGCGGCCTTTTTCGGTTTCCTTTACCGAGAGGGCATTGATGGAAACACCCACTTTCTCGGCAAACTTCGTTGCCGCCATGGTCGGTCGGCCCTCTTGATCAAAACCGATTTTTTCAGGAGGCCCAAAAACTTCTGAAGTCAGCGGCGTCTGTTTGGCCGCAACTTTTTTTACCTCAATGGCCAGGCGTCTCGGTGTCCCGAATACCCTTGCACTCCCATGATCAATCCGCAAATCTGTCATTTTTTTCAAAAGTGTCTGCGACATTGACGCCAATGCAGGCTCAATATAACCTGCAGGAATCTCTTCTGTCCCTATCTCAAGCAATAAAGTTTCCATATCCACCTCTATCTTGTATTTAAAATCACAAATTCCAACCACCAAAAACCATTAATCCGGAATTAGGAAGGTGAAAAGAGGAAAGAGGATGCGGTTATCTATTTTCCAATTCCTATTTCCTATTTTCTAAGCTGAATCCTTTGGGCCCGGATTCTATGCGTTTATTTTTTCAACAGGGGATATCCCATCTTCTCTCTTTGTTCCAGATATCCTTCTGCACAAGCTCTGGCAAGGTTTCTTATACGTCCGATATAGCTGGTCCTTTCCATAACACTGATGGCCCCCCGAGCGTCCAGAAGGTTAAATGTATGTGAACATTTCAGGCAATATTCATATGCCGGAAGAACCAATTTTTCTTTGATCATTCGTTCGGACTCTGCCTCGTACTGATTAAAAAACATCAACAGCATTTCCACATTCGACTTTTCAAAATTGTAGGTCGACTGTTCGACTTCCTGCTGATGATGGACATGACCATAAGTCACGTCATCATTCCATTTCAGATCATACACGTTGTCGACACCCTGAAGATACATCGAAATACGTTCCAATCCGTATGTGAGTTCCACGGAAATTGGGGACAGTTCGACACTGCCGCACAACTGAAAATAGGTGAACTGAGTAATTTCCATACCATCCAGCCAGACCTCCCATCCTAAGCCTGCTGCACCAAGTGTGGGAGATTCCCAGTCATCCTCAACAAATCTGATGTCGTGCTCAAGGGGATCTATACCCAGAACTTTCAGGCTCTGAAGATACTGTTGCTGCACATCATAAGGAGAAGGCTTCAAAATCACCTGATACTGGTAGTAATGTTGCAGCCGGTTCGGGTTTTCACCATATCGACCGTCGGTCGGCCGCCTCGACGGCTGAACATAAGCAACATTCCAGGGTTCGGGGCCGAGCGCTTTTAGAAGTGTGGTGGGATGAAATGTTCCAGCACCAACTTCAATGTCATAGGGTTGTGCCACGACACATCCTTTTTGTGCCCAGAATTTCTCTAGCGACATGATTACATCCTGAAAATTCATTTTCCCTTCCTTATCAATCTGTTTGTGATTAGTTGGTTATGCTGGACGTTTTATGCAATTTGCAACCAGCGAGCCATTACGCTTTATTATACTAAGTACACATATTCGTAAATACGGTCATGTATTTATAACTTGGTTTATTCATTCTGTGTATGCAAAAGTTTAAAGTGCCTAAAGTGAACTAAAGTGCCTAAAGTTAATGTATTCTATCAATTTAAATTATAATTGATCGCGCTGAAAGCGCATTCCTCAACTTTAGCTCACTTTAGATCACTTCAAACTTTAGTCACTTAGAAAATGCTTTCGGAAGCATTTTTATTGGTAAAAGTTATGTCGAGCATCTAATTTGGTTATTAGCAACTGTCTCGTCGATAAAAACTACAAAAGCCCTTCGGTATCGATCTTCGCACTCAGCAAGCGGGCATCCTTTCTTGTGGAAAGAATACCTTCCCACGTGCCTTTGAGCTTGTCAATATCCTCTGCGCGACCCAGCGCCCATATACAGCCCCCGCCGCCCGCCCCTGTGAATCTTGCACCGCAATTCTTTTTCACGGCGGATTCAACAAGTGCCTTGCCGATCTCATCAAGTACTTCAGGCGTCATCTTCCTTCTGATAGCGGTCTCTTTGTTCATCTGTTTACACGCAGTATTGATATCTCTTTTAATGAGCGCTTCGGCAAATTTATGTGTACATACTATAATTTCAGCCCAAAGTCCATGGTGCTTTCCAGAAAGAAATTGCGTCACCCATTTTTTATTCACATCTTTCGATTCGTGAGGTACCCCGCAGTACGCCAGCAACAAGTGTTGTTCGAATTTGGGCAAGTATCGCTTTGGGATAATGGTTTTTTTCTTAAAAAGAGGAATTTGGCAATCTCCCGGCCAATACCACACATTTGCACCGCCGTAAACGGCCGCCAATTGATCCTGGAAACCGCACGGCACACCGGCCACACTTGCTTCGATGATCTGTGATAGAACAGCGATGTTTTTTTTGGAAATAGGGGTCTCCCCCTTTATTTCTTTAACCTTTGAAAAAGCCCCGACAAGAGCAACTGCGGCTACAGAAGACCCGCCCAAAGCGCTCCGGGGAGGAGATGATGAGTCGATATCAATATGAATCCCTTCAGCTCTGAAATACGCTGCGATGGCAAAGATGAGCCCGAGCGGATGATCAAAAGGCGCTTTATCCAGAATATATTCAGCGCTTTTAAATCCTTTTGAAGTGATTTTTATTATTTTTTTATCATATGGAAGAAGTCGAACTTTTGTTCTTAAATTTATCGCAATATTAACGGTACATGGAAAAAGATGCCTTAGCGGGTAATAAAAGGTGCTGATATCCAGAGTGCCCCCCATGTCGATCCTGCATGGTGCCGAAGCTTCAATTTGATGGGATTCAACGATTTTACGCATCTTTTATCCGGTATCTACCATTTTCTAATTTGCTTTAAAAATTTCAAACTCCGGGGTTCTTTTCCCACATGATAGGGGACGAAGGTCTCCAAGAACTCCAGACATTCTCTTAAAGCATCAGAAGTAAACCTGACCCTCACCGCTTTGACCAAATCTCCCTTTTCTATCCACAAAAGCTGTTTAATAATTCCCTTTGAAAGAAACGTTTTTTGCAAGGTTTTGGAAGTACATCCGTTACATATGATTCCTCCCTTTGCAAAATCAAATTTAACTCTGGTTTCCTTTATATTCTCAACTTCAATTCGGCATACGCTGCATTGTCTTAAATTTGGTGAAAGACCGGATAGGGTCATAAACTTCACCTGAAACAAAATAGAAAGTGCTGCTTCTGACACCCGACATGAATCGAGTTCTCTCAAAACATACTGAAAGAGCTGGTAAAGCTGAACTTGTTTTTGACCACTTTCCATCCATTCGTTGATGAGTTCTGCCCAGTAGCTGGCATAGGCCGTCTTTAATGCGCTGGATCTGATGTAGGAAAACGGATATTTTAATGAGGCTTCCTGCAAAACAGGAAGCCCTTTTCTTCGACCGACATTGCATACCACATCTAATATGGAAAAGAGTTCAAGTATTCCTGCAAATCGTTTTTTGCTTTTTTTTGCAGATTTTGCAATGACGGATATTTTTCCCTTTCTCAGCGAAAAAAGCGTAATGACAAAATCATATTCTCCATAATCGATACGGCGTAACACGATTGCAGACGTTGAAAAGCTTGACATCTTTTCATATACCCAGGAGGGTTGTGGCGATCTGGAAATAAAAATAAACACTGACGATATCGATTGCAGTGGTCACAAACGGACCGGTAGCTACAGCGGGATCGATATTTATTCTTGCAAATCCCATGGGTACCATGGAACCTACCAGCGCAGCAATGGCCATAGAAGATACTACGGCAAGACCCACGGACAAGGCGACCATCGCCATACTATATCGAAGTTGTGCCACCGCGCCGATCGCAATGCCGTAAACTGCGCCCAGGATAAACCCGACGGCGAGTTCCTTAAAAACCACCGCCCAGGTATCTCTGATGTTAAGGCGTCCTGTGGCAAGACCCCGCACAACAATAGTGGACGTCTGGGTGCCGATATTTCCGCCCATACCCATAATGACGGGAATAAAGGCTGCAAGATAGGCAAGCTTCTTTAAGCTCCCCTCAAAATGACCGATAATAAAAAATGCAACGATACCGCCGATAAAACTTGCAGACAGCCACGGCAAGCGGATCCTTGTACTTCTGAGAACAGACTGAGTTTCGATAAACTCTTCACCGCCGACACCAGCCATTTTCAGAATATCTTCTGTCGCTTCTTCTCTGATGATATCGATAACATCATCCACGGTAACAATACCGACCAAATTATTTGTGTCATCCACCACCGGTACGGCAAGGATATCATAACGGGCAACGATTTTTGCCACCTCTTCCTGGTCCATATCCGTTTTTACCGCAAAAACATCCGTAGTCATGAAATTCTTAAGGGGTGTATTGGACGGAACCACCACTAGCTGTCTCAAAGAACTGACGCCGATCAATTTGCCGTTCGCATCAACCACATAAAGATAAAACGGCATTTCTACATCCAGATGCTCTTTTTGAAGCGACTGAATGGCCTCTCCGGCGGTGGTATCCTCTTGCAGCGCAATAAATTCGGGGACCATGATACCACCCGCTGTATCATCCTCATAGTGAAGGAGTCCTTCAACTTCTTCTGATCCCTCCTTTATCATTTTTTCAAGGATAGCATCGGACTTCTCTACAGGCAGACGTCCCAAGAGGTCGGCGACATCATCTCTTGGCATGAGATCGAGGATCTCGACGATGTCGTCCAAATTCATTCCATCCACAAAACCCAAGAATGTGTCCTCGTCGAGATTACTAAAAACCTCACCCTTTATAACGACATCATCGATGAGGTCAAAAAGTCTGCGTTGATTATGAATTGACAAAGAATCGAACACCAGGGCCAAGTCCGCAGCGTGAGTTTTTTTCACAATCTTAAGGAGGTGGCTTTTGGCGTCTCTTCTTAGCAGTCTTCTAATGCTTTCAAGAAGTATTTTGTTGGATTCATTATCCATATTTCACAGTGAAGAATCCCCCGCTATGCGGGGCAGGCTTGGCCTATCTTAGATCCCGCATTGCGGGGAAGGACCGGGTTTTGGTTTGCCCCTGAAAGGGTCTGTTTTGCTCAAAGCCGTACAAGTTAAAAGTGTCTTTTTCTGGTTCGCCGGTTCGCCGGTTTTAAACTACGGGCAAACCGGCACAACATTTTTTAACTTTAGTTCACTTCAAACTCTTGTAGCGATTCTTCAGGCAAAGCCGAAGAACGCTACTGGATGATTTTGATAACGGACTGCTTTCGCAAATCTCCAATCCATGCCCGATATTTTTTATCGATGCTTTCATTAAGGAGTTTACTTTCAATTTCCGGTGCAACCTCCTCAAGCGACTTTCCTTGAGCGCTTAATATCTCTTCTAGAAAAAAAATCTGATACCCCTGATCTGTATCGAGCATGGGTGTATACTCACCAGGCTTTATTTTTTCGATGGCCTTTTGAAGTTGCGGTGATAGGGAATCGAATTCGAACTCACCCAGATTTCCGCCATCGGAAGCCGCTGGTGATTCTGAATACTTTGCCGCCAAGGCTGCAAAAGATTCTCCGGCTTTTAATTTCTCCAGGATCTCATCCATTCTCGCTTTAATCTCGAGTTTCTTTGTTGTATCCGAAAACAGAGGAACTTTCATAATGATATTGCGAAGATGATATTTTTGTTTTCCACCATACTCTTGGATATGCTGTTCATAATAGGCATTAATGTCTTCTTTGGTAATCACGATCTTTGATTTGACTTTAAGATTGACAAGCCTCCTTCTGAGTATCTCACCTTTGATATTTTTGCGATACGCTTCCATGGTCAGCCCGTCTTTGGCCAATGCCGCCCTTAGCTGTTCATCTGTTAGATAATTCGTCTCTTTAATCCGCTCAATGGTTTGATCGATCTGCTCTTCGCTGATTTCAACCTTTGAGCGCTTTATCTCCTGATCTTCAATTTTCTGATTGATAAGGCGGTCAAGCATATCTTGTCTGACTTTAAAGAGTAGCTCCTGCTCTTTCTCCGGCGGATATCCAAGGGATCGAATTTTTTCCTTGTAAGGTTTAAGTGAGCTTTTGAGCTCCGTAAGTGTAATGATATCATCATTAACCACGGCAACAATACGATCAACAATTTCTGCACTCTTGGCGTTTATAATTAATGGATAACCAAACACACAAAAAAACAATGCATATATTATACAATATATTGAATTTATTCGGATATTTTTAAAGGACATGCTTTTCATTTTTTTAAAAAACCATAAATTATTTTACAAACCGGTCATTTTTTCCAGTTCTTTTTTGTTAATTTCAACAGCGTACTTCTTTTTAAGCTTTTTAATCCATGACGTATACGCCTTTTCTATCTTCTCTTTGCGCAATATTTTTATAATGATGTTGTTTGTATCTTTTGACACCTCATTCACATCAGGTGGTGTGTCGTCAGCTTCGAAGTGTTCCTCATAATATTTCGATATGTCATCATGCGTTATTTCGATCTTATCGCCCAACTCTTGTGCGATCACCTTCTCCATAAGCAAACGAGTCTTTAATCCTTCTCTCCAAGACTGGTAAGGAATGGCATACTCAAGCAGTATTTCCTGGAATACATTGTCAGGATAATCCCTTTTTATATCTTTCAAGGCTTTTTCGACCTGAGAATCAGTCATCGTAATGCCGAGTTCTTCAGCCCTTTCCAGGAGAGTCATCTCTTCGATCATTTGTTGAATAAGCCGAAGTCGAACTTCTTGTGCCACATCAGGTCGCTGTATTCTATTTTGCGGATAAGCATTCTTGGCGATTTTAAAAGCCTTGTTGAAATCAGAGACGGTTATTGTCCTGTCCACGACTTTGACAAAATATTCATCTCTTTGTTTGTGTTCGGAATCAGAGCATCCAGCCAAAGTATAACCGACCCACAAAAAACAAATTAAAAAAATTAATTTAATAGAATATCTTATCATCAGAAACTGGAATATTTGACACGCAAATCCAAATTAGTTCCTAAATCGTTTAAATTTTTAGCTATTAACACGTTGCATAATTTCTTTCAAGATGTTTTTAGCCTGAGACATCAGAAAGGATGTATTCCCTTTTTTCAGTTTGACCTTCAAAATATGATCCGGTGTGATTCCAAACCGATCTCGTTCTGAAAGAACCATGTCTATAATGCCGGAAGGATTTTTCTGGTGCACTTGTGAAAAAGAGAGTAAAAGCTGACGTCCTTTAAAATCTACCCGGTTGACACCCGCCTTTATGGCCAATACCCTGAGCATGATTTTTAAAAGAAGATTTTCCGTTTCAGTGTTTAAATCACCAAATCTATCCATCAACTCCGCCTTATAATCAGCAATTTCATTAAGTTCTGTCATTTTAGCAAGTCGACGATATGCACTAAGGCGCTGATCAATATCGGCGATATAGAATTCGGGTATCGAAGCCGGCATATTAATGTTGATCTCCGGTTCAAGACGTTCCTGAACCTTTTCCCCTTTCAGCTCTGCCATGGAGTTTTCCATCAGCTTGAGAAACATGTCATAACCCACCGCGGCGATATGGCCGGATTGGGAAGCACCTAAAATCGTTCCCCCGCCTCTGATTTTTAAATCACTCATGGCAATTTGAAAGCCCGATCCGAGATCACTGTGTTCCATTAGGACCTTCAGGCGTTTTTGAGCATCTTTACCCAATGTACTTTCCTTGGGTATAAAAAGATAGGCATAGGCCTGTTCATCCAGACGTCCGACACGACCGCGCAATTGATAGATCTGAGCAAGCCCGAATCTGTCTGCTCGATTGATCAGTATGGTGTTGGCGGAAGGAATATCAAGTCCTGACTCTATGATCGTGGTGCACACCAGCAAATCTATCTCTTGATTCATAAAACGCAGCATGACGCCCTCCAGTTCCTCCTCATTCAGGCGGCCATGGGCCACATCGAGTCTGACATCGGGTACCAAATCCTGCAGGTGCTTTGCCATTTTCCTTATCGTATGAATATTATTATGAACAAAAAAGATCTGTCCCTTTCTGCCGAGTTCCTTTTGTATGGCACCGGAAATGACCGCGTCATCAAATTCAGAAATATAGGTAATAATAGACTTGCGATGTTCAGGTGGTGTTGAAATGATGCTGATATCCCGTACCCCCATCAGCGACATATGAAGTGTTCTGGGTATCGGCGTGGCGGTTAAAGCAAGAACATCCACCGAACGCCTTATCTTTTTCAACTTTTCTTTATGTTTGACCCCGAAGCGCTGTTCTTCATCGAGAATTAAAAGTCCCAGATCTTTAAACATCACATCTTTCTGAATCAGCCGATGTGTTCCAATGACAATATCCATCTTTCCGGTTTTAAGATCTTTTATAATGTTGCGTTGTGTCTTTAAAGAACGAAACCTGCTCAAGCATGCAATATTAATCGGATACCTTTGGAAACGTTCTGAAAACGTCGTAAAATGCTGCTCTGCAAGCACCGTCGTTGGTACCAGTACGGCAACCTGTTTACCATCATTAACGGCCATCAGCGAAGCACGCAGAGCAACCTCTGTTTTTCCGTATCCGACATCACCACATACCAGTCGGTCCATTGAAATTTGCGCCTTCATATCATTGTACACATCTTCGATGGCGCCGAGTTGGTCTTGGGTCTCTTCAAAAGGAAAGCCCATTTCAAAGTTCTTAAAATCAACGTCCAGTTCCCTGAAAGCATGACCGATGCTGATTTTACGTTCAGCATAGAGTTTTAAGAGTTCTCCGGCAATTTTTTCTGTTGACCTTTTTACCCTTTCTTTAACCCGCTCCCAAGATTTACCGCCCATCTTGTCGAGAACCGGTTCGACGCCGTCCACACCCATGTATTTCTGAACCATACCCATACGATCCACAGGCAAATAAAGTTTGTCGTCATCTTTATAAACAATAAGGAGGAAATCATTGCTTGATCCATTTAATGTCAATTCAATCAGACCATCATATTGCCCTATCCCGTGATCGACGTGAACCACAAGATCTCCTTTTTTTAAATCTTCAACTGCAAAAAGTTGGGTTCGAATTTGCCGCTCCGGTTTTATTTTTTGCCGGCGCTTTAATCCGAACACTTCATCCTCTGTGATGATCGCCAAAGATTCAGCCGGCCATACAAATCCCGAAGAAATCCGACCCAGGCAGACGAAGGGCTGCCCTTGGCTTTGTTTAATATCATCGAATTTTTCAATATTTTTGAGATGAATACCATATGGAGCCAACAGTGACACCAGCCTCTGGGCCTGTGTCCGGGTATGGCAAACCATAAGTGTATCAAACCCGGACAGCTTTTGATGATTGATCCAGTTTATCAGTGGAGAAAAAAGGTCTTTTTCCCGGCGACGTCCAAGCTCCAGGCTGATGTCCATATTATTTTTCACTGAATACTGAAATTGCTTTAAGGGCGGTCTGTCAGATAGGGTGTCCTTTGATACATGGAGCTTTTTCACGGAAAGGGTCTTTTTCTGCTCAAATAATGCTTTAGTCTCCTGCCAGGTTAGATAGAGACGCTCAGGTTCAACACAAAGCCGTGATTCTTTTTGCGCAGCATCAAAACTTTTTGATGCCTGAAGCAGCGTATGGTCTGCAATATTTTCCAGGTCAGCAGGTTCATCCAAAATAAAAAATGTATTTTTTGGAAGATAGTCGAAAAAAGAATCCAGACGAGGATAAATCAGGGGAATCAGACTTTCAATTCCAGGGAAAACACCATCTCTTCTGATTCGATGGATCAAATCTCTGACCTTGGTTACGGGGATATCCAGTTTGGATGACTGCTTTCTTATTCGATTGATGACCGGAGTTAGGTGGGCTGATTTGAGAATTGTTTCCCTGGCTGGCAGTATGACGGCTTCTTGAATGTTTTTGATCGTTCTTTGGGTAACTGCTGAAAAAAATCGAATGGATTCAACCGTATCACCAAAGAGTTCAATTCGGATCGGATCTGGATAGAGCGGCGAAAAAATGTCAAGAATACCTCCTCTTATACTGAAATCTCCAGATTCTTCAACTATCGATGATCGTTCATAACCACTGGATATAAGTTTGTTTACCAACCGATCCCGATCGATGCCTTCCTGTGCCATAACGAGTTCTGCATAGTCACAGAGTTCCTGTTTGGGTAAAATTCTCTGCATTAGCGCCGATATGGTCGTCACCACCATGGGCGGCACATCACCAACAATGAGCTGATAAAGTGATTTTATCCGTTTGGCTGCGGTTTCGTTGTGATATGAGAGATATTTAAATGGTGTAATATTATACGGCGGGAAATAAATCAGGGGGGGACAGGGTCTTTCTGTAAAAAATTCCAGATCTTCTAAATATGTTTCCGCTTCTTTGGTTGAAGGGGTGACGACAACCACCGGAGCCCTGTGTTTCATATACAAGCGATTCACAAAATATGCTTTTTCTGAACCGGAAAGCCCTGTGCAAATAACATTATAATCCTTGTAAGGACTCGTATCAAAAAGATATTTTAGTGATATTTTTTCTTGATTTTGATTCATAAACAAAGTAGATAATTTCAAAGTCTTGGCTTCGCCCTAATTGGACTAATGGAATGACGGAATAATGGAGTGTTGGGCTAATTTTCTTTTTGACAATAAAATAAAAAATGGATCACATCCTTTAAAAACCAACCTTCCAACAATCCACTATTCCATTATTCCATACTTGAGGCAAGTGTTTAAGCCTCAAAAAATGTTCATGTTTCCATTAGGTTGTAGAAATTACGAAACGTTTAATCATGCCGACGTAGCTCAGTTGGTAGAGCAGCTGATTCGTAATCAGCAGGTAGGCGGTTCGAATCCGCCCGTCGGCTCCACCTTTTGAGGGGTTTTCGTCATTTATTCTGGAAATCCTTTTTATTTCTTGCCTTTACAATTAGGTATTTCTTCAAATCGCTATAACCCAATTCGTATTATTGTGCAACCGGCGTTTATGTTCCGGCAAAATACTTTTTGCCCAAAACAAAAGGAGACATTGTGAGTTATAAAATTGGATTTGCAGGAACCGACGGAAGGACCCTTCTCAGTGCTTTGGTTGTCTCTACAGCCACAAGTGAACATTATCAGGATGATTTTCAGGGAGTGGTTATTCGAGGGATGCCGGCCATGCAGCCATTTGCGATGTCCATGAAATGGCCGGTGAAGTTCATTCCAACGGCGGACAACTCTAAAGAAGGGTATACCGCCGCGATTATCGAAGCCCTAAAGAACGGATCCATCAACTGTGTCATGCCGATGCCGGAAGATTTGCTGCTCGAGGGTCTGGTTGATGAACTTGAAAAAGCCGGTTTTCCCGATCGAATCATCGGTTTTAATCGAGAAAGTGCATTTATTGAGGGCGACAAGATCGCCTGTAAATACCTGTGTCGCGAATATGGCATTCCTGTAGCAGACCAATGGCATGACGTCGACGCCCGAAATTACGAAGAAGTTTTAAAAACGTGCCTCTTACTCATCGACGAATTCGGCGGCGCAGTTCTGAAATATCCCTACAGCGCCGGCGGTAAAGGCTCCCGTATTATTTTAAACGCTTGGGAAATCAAAGAAGTCTACGACACACTCATCAAAAATTATGGGAAAAATTATAAACGACGATTCGGGAAAAAATCAAAATGGCCGCTTTTAATCGAATCGAGGATGTCAGGGGTGGAAATATCGTTTAACATTTTGATTGACAAAAACGGAAATTTTCAAATTCTTCCCACATCCATGGATTATCCGGAGCGTTTCCCAGGGCCTGCCAGTAAAGACAATCCAATTACCGGTGGAATGGGCAGTATATCGCCCCATCCTATGGAAACACCCGATCTTTTCGAAATGACCGCCGAAAATATTGTAAAACCGTTGATAAAAGCCTTGAGAGAAAAAAATTTGTTGCGCCCATGTCTGGTGTACCCCGGCTGTTTTTTGACTTTTGACGACAATATGGTGCCAACCAGAATTCGAGTTTGTGAAATAAACATTCGACCTCCGGAACCCGAATGGCAACCGATTGTTCGCAGGATAAGGAACCTGGGAGCGCTGATTAAAGCCACAGTTGAAGGCAATTTGAACGAAGTGGCGCCGGAAGTTCGATCAGAACAAATATCCATCTGTACGGCTTTGGTTACAGGGTCTGGCGGCCCCCAAAATCAAAAAGGATATCCATGGTCCTGTACAAAGGGAGAACCGGTCCATATTGATTTTGGCTATCTGAAGAAAAAAAAGATCCAGGTGATTCCATCTGCCATGACATATTCAGAAGAAGAGAAGCTTTTCAAGTCGGATGGCAGCAGGGTCGTATATTGCAATGTTAATGCAACCGTTAAAACCGGAGAAAGCAGAGCACGATTGGCTGAACAGCTGCGCAGGAAAGTATTGACAGCTTTTGAAAACGGTAAAATAAGAGTCATCCCCCGTGAAAATCCTGAAGGAAATCGACTGGATTTACGAAATGATATTGGGTACCATTTCGATATCGCCGAAGAATTGCTCCAACAAAGATAACGTTGTAAGATATGGATGTTCTATTCATCATCAAAACATAAAAATTTTAAATAATATAGGTTATACGGTTCAGGGTTCACGGTTTAGTAACTCCAACATTCCGAATTAAAAGGAGTTATAAAAAACTCAGCAACACTTATCAGTTCACCCAATGGATGATTGTTCCAACTGGCTGTAAACAGAACTCAATGGGCTGTGACTGAATGTCTTTTACAACGTTGAACGGAGAACCCGGAACCAGTCATTTAGAAATAACATAAAGTTTTTAGTTTAACCATCTTGACAAATAGATCTGTTTTATCATACCGATATAATGGACCAAACATGAGGAGGAAACAACAATGAATGATCCGGATGAGGAGAAGCTAAAAGCCGAAATCGATAAAATTATGTCGAATATCACTAAAACAATGAAAAAAATTGAAGACCTTGACCTTATAAACAGAGACAACTCGAGACAAAATAAGGATTAACATTAATAAAGATCTAAAAAGGAATTATTCGTTAAGGAGGTGCCATGGCATTAACAAAAAATGACATCGTTACAAGTGTACACGAACTGGGTTTTACCAAAAAAAAATCGGTAGAAATCATTGAAACTTTGTTGGAAATCATGAAAAGTACGCTTGAAAAAAGTGAAGATGTACTGATTTCAGGATTTGGCAAGTTTTGTGTCAAGCAAAAACAACAGCGGAGAGGTCGAAACCCTTCGACAGGCGACGACTTGATACTAAAAGAACGCAAAGTTGTCACATTCAAGTGTTCAGGGAAGTTAAGGGACAAGATTAACGGTCAATGAGCCTCCGATTATCTATCCATTGAGCTAAGCCATAAAAATTGATAGGGATCCAATTTTAATACGTCTGTACGGAAATTCACGCCGGTAATCAGGTCTTTCATCCAAATAGGAGCCCTTGCACCCGACAATGAAATTACAATCTCTTTGGATGAGATATTGGTGACGGCATATAGGGTTTGATCCTTAGCATACCTTGCGATAACAAACGCTTTTGGATTGATTTCAAGTATTTTAAAATCCGCATTTGGATGAAAAGCAGATTGCCGTCTTCTGATTTTGATCATTTTAATATAATTATAAAAGATCCTGGAGCGAAATGTTTCAGGATCTTTTAGTTGTGATAATACCTCATTAACCTGCAGTTTTTCCCGATTGATGGTTCTTGCTCTTTGGGTCTGGCGTAAACCCATTTCCCAGTTCCGTGAGCCGAGGACACTCTGAATATATGAAGCAGGGACCCCCGGCAAGACGAACTGGATGGCTTGGGAAGCCAGAAACCTTGGTATATGCCAAAGATCTATTTTGCTCTCGGGATTTAACAGGGCATCCACATAAGTTATATTCAACTCATACGGGCTTTGGGAACCATCCGGGTTTCTTTTATAAGAAACGCTCCCGCCGTTTTCCTTCACAATATCAATGAGCTTGTCAATTTCGGACCGGGGCAAAATCCCTTCCAGCGGGCGCACACCGATTCCATCATGGGAAGCCGTGAAATTGAAAAACGTATTATGGGGAGAATTTACCCGTAAACATTTGGCCCATTCGGACAGCACCGTTGAATCCTCTTGAACAAAAGAATAAAAAAGCAACGGTGGCAAAGTGAAATTATAAATCATTTGTGCTTCATTTCGTCCATCTCCAAAATAACTTATATTCTCATGATGAGGTACATTGGTCTCGGTAATCACCAGGACGTCCGGTGCAACAACGTCCAATATTTTCCGAAAAAGTTGAACCAGTTGATGGGTCTGTTTCAGATGAATACATGGGGTTCCAATTTCCTTCCAAAGATATGCAATCGCATCAAGACGGATGGAGGTTGCCCCTTGTTCCACATAAAAAAGAAGGGCTTCTATCATCTTTTCAAGAACATGTACACTCTTGAAATTCAGATCGATCTGATCGGAACTGAACGTCGTCCAGACATGCACGACATCATCGGAAGTTTTCTTGAATCGGGTTAAAAGTGGTAAGGATCGAGGTCTTGTCACCATAGACAGATCGATTGAAGGATCGACCTCGATGGCAAACTCCTTATAGGTTGTCTTCTCTTTTAAATAGTTTTGAAACCAGATGCTCTGTGCTGAAACGTGATTGAGCACAAGATCAAACATCAACGGATACTCACTGCCTAATCTACGAATATCCTTCCAATCACCCAGTTCGGGATTCACCGCAAAAAAATCGATCACCGAAAATCCATCATCTGAAGAAAATGGGAAAAACGGGAGGATATGTATTGTTGAAAACACATTTTCAAATTGACTTACAGCAAATTGATAGAGTGTCTTTAATGGTGGCTCCCCCTTTTTATTTAAGGTGTCGCCATAGGTTATCAAAAACACATCTTTTTCGGAAAAATAGCCTTTCCCCAACCCTTTTTTAACCGGGAACCTTTCGATTAAGGCGGCAATCTTCTCAAAAGCCAGATTTCCGGTCTTTGGACCGTAAATATTTTTGAGAATGTGTTGAATCGTATCAATATCTTTCAATTTTATTCTCCCGATTCTATTGTGGTGTTCTATTTTAACAGGCTGCTGCCCAAACAAAAACCTCTTTTAGCTCTCATTGAAACGTTTTTTATCCATAAATCTTGGCAAAGTGAAAGAAAAAAGCTTTTTAGCAATATTCAGGTGCGAAACTTAAATATAGCAGTTCCCAAAAATATGTTCCGATTGAAACAGAATTATCCTGCGGCTGAAACGGTATGTTATTCTGAGAAAGGCTCCAAAGACTTATCTTACCTTCCTGCCGGAGGGGGACAAAAACAAATTTGTTTTGGCCTGCGACATCAAAGGTTCTTTAACCATATTCGGATGCAAAATTATAGTAACACAGTTCAACCCATAAAAAAACCCGGAGCCATCAGATGATGATTCCGGGTTATATAAAAATTTTTCGGCAGCGTCCTACTCTCCCACCCAGTCTCCCGAGCAGTACCATCGGCGCAAAAGAGCTTAACTTCCGTGTTCGGGATGGGAACGGGTGTTTCCTCTTTGCTATCGCCACCGAAAAAAACGTTATGCTTTCAGTGAAACAACAATTTAAGTATAAGCACATAAAAATGTTCAAAGAGATTGTGTGAATTATTTTGTGGCCAAGCCTCACGACCGATTAGTACCAGTAAGCTAAATACGTTGCCGTACTTACACATCTGGCCTATCAACCTTGTCGTCTACAAGGGGTCTTTAGTTCCCGTGTTTCCACGGGAAAGGGATATCTTATCTTGAGGTTGGCTTCCCGCTTAGATGCTTTCAGCGGTTATCCATTCCGAACTTAGCTACCCAGCAATGCCGCTGGCGCGACAACTGGAACACCATTGGTTCGTCCATTCCGGTCCTCTCGTACTAGGAACAGCTCCTCTCAAATATCCTACGCCCACGAAAGATAGGGACCAAACTGTCTCACGACGTTTTAAACCCAGCTCACGTACCACTTTAATTGGCGAACAGCCAAACCCTTGGGACCTGCTCCAGCCCCAGGATGTGATGAGCCGAC
>Ga0102956_1000225_pt1 | contig 19833 bp, 14 predicted proteins | sample SalPonF2_A_D2_MG_FD_84515 | JGI IMG/M metagenome (GOLD analysis project Ga0102956, IMG submission 84515) | Salt pond soil microbial communities from South San Francisco under conditions of wetland restoration - Salt Pond MetaG SF2_A_D2_MG ...
AGGTTGCGCGCCGAGGCCTGGATGGTGCGCGCGAAGCCATCCTGCTCCGCGTCCAGATCGGTGCCTCGCAGCAGTTCCACCATGCCGATGACGCCGTTCATCGGAGTCCGGATCTCATGGCTCATGTTCGCCAGGAACTGGCTCTTGGCGCGGTTCGCCTCCTCGGCTTCCGCCTTGGCCTTGGTCAACTTGCGGATAAGCGATCCGATGTACAGCGGCAACACGACCAACCCGACCAGAAGCCCGCCGGCCATGCTGAGGTGGTCGTGCCAGTAGGCGTTGTGCATCACCACCAGGGAAAACCCGGCCGCCGCGACCACGGCCGCCGTCAGCAGATAACGCTGGCCGAAGCGCAGCCCGTATCCGCTGGTCACCCAGATGTAGACGATATACAGCCAGGACAGCCCTTCCCCCTGGCTGTACAGCAGCCAGGAAATCATCCCCAGATCGCCGAGGATGCACAGGTAGCGCCGCAGGGGCGATTGGTGGGGACGCAACGCAATGGCCACCAGGATCCCGATGGAGAACCCCAGATACAGCCCCAGTATCACCAGACCGTCGGACACGGCGGCCAGCGAACCATGCCGAAGCTGTCCGTAGACCGCCAGGTACAGCAGGGTCCCGGCGACGATGGCGGCACGCACAAACGCTTGTTCGTGCTCGGAATCGGGACGGTTTCGGAAGCGCTCGGCAAACGGTCCGAGAAAGTTCAGCCAGGCGCGGCCAGGCGTTTGCACAGGGGTAGACATGGGTCGGCGGCGTCTTGATTTGCACGGGACACAGGGGGTATCGGCCGACCGGGCCGCGACTTAAACGCCTACGCTGCTGGAATGACGGGCATTTTCCGGCGTGCTGCGGTCGCGATCCCAGGCACCTGCAGCCGGAGGAAGGCCTCTTCCCGGTGGATCGTGGACCCGCCCATGGGCGGTCAGGCGTCGCCCCCGGACGCCCCTTCCCGAACCGGCGCGGTGTCGGGAGCGGACAGCAGCACCACGGTGATGTTGTCCGTGCCGCCCTGTTCCAGCGCCAGCTCGATGAGCCGGTCGACCTTTTCCTGTTCCGAGCCGGCCCCTCCCAGCACCCGGGCGATGACGCCGTCCCGGAGTTCTCCGGTGAGCCCGTCGCTGCACAGCAGCAGTTGTTCACCCCGATACAGGCACCCTTCCAGCGTGTCCACTTCCACTTCGTCCAGACCCGTCGCTCCCAGCGCCTGGGTGACGTAATTGCGGTGCGGGTGATGGACCGCGTCGGCCGGGCTCAAAGCCCCCGAATCGATGAGCTGCTGGACCAGCGTGTGGTCACGGGTGAGCTGTGTCAGCTCGGTCCCGTTCCAAAGGTAGCCGCGGCTGTCGCCCACCCAGCTCAGCTCGAAACAGGCGTCGTGCAGGTGCACGGCGACCACCGTGGCCCCCATACCGGGCTTGCCCATCCCTTCGCTGGGGGCACGCAACACCGCCCGATGGGCGCTCTCCAGCGCCACCGCCAGGGGCACGCCACGATGCACCTCGTGCCGGACGAATTCCGAAACGATACGGCTCGCCACCTCGCCGCATTCGTGGCCGCCCATGCCGTCGGCGACCAACCACAACCCCGCGACCGGGTCGGCCACGAACCGGTCTTCGTTGAGCTCACGCACGCGTCCGGCGTGGCTCCCGTTGCCAAATTGCACGTTTGTCATCTGCCGCCTTTCAGGGGCCGGGATGCCGTTCCTCGGTTGCCGGGGAATCCGTGTCCGGTGGTTGGTACGATCACTGACCGGTGACCGGGTCGTAGGCCTTCGATTCGACGAACAACTCGAACAGGTCCTGCTCGATCTTACCGGCCTTGGCCTCGCCGGCAAGTATGTCCAGGGCGCGGTCCACCGGCAGTCCCTGCTTGTAGGGCCGGTCGCCGGCGGTAAGGGCGTCGTAGATGTCCGCCACCGTCATGATCCTGGACTGTATGGGGATCTGATCGCGGAGCAGACCCTGGGGGTACCCTGAACCGTCCAGCTTTTCGTGATGGGCATGGGCGATGTTCGGGACCTGGGAGAGCTGCCGGGTCCAGGGCATGTGACTGAGAAACGCGAATGTCTGGCTGACATGGCATTCGATCTGCACCCGTTCCTCGGGCGTCAGACTGCCCCTCGAAAGGGTCAGAGCGGCGAACTCGAAGTCGGTCAACAGCCTGCGCTGGCTACCGTTGCGATCTGGAAAGCCGTACGCCAGCAGGGCACCCAGTTCGTCGGGGACCCGCTCGTCCGAGACCGTCGGCTCATTGGTGTGCCGGATCAGTTCCAGAAACTGTCCCAGACGGTCGAAATCCTGCGCCAGCTGCCGGTCCAGTGCCCGGCGGCGACGGCTGAACTCGGCAGCGGACAGCTGCTCGCGCTCGTGCAACTCCACCAGCTCCCGATAGGCCGCCCGTTCCAGGTTGGCCCGCGCGCACTCGAAGCGTTCCTCCACCAGATCCATCTGGGCCGGATACAGTTTCTTGGCCTTGGTCAGCACATGCTCGCGCACACCGACCTTGCCGAAATCGTGCAACAGGGCCGCATAGCGCAGTTCTCGCATCTGATCGTCGTTGAATGCGACATGACCCAGCCCCCGCCCGCGTTCCCGGTCGACGGCGTGGGCGAGCCGGCTGGTGTATTCCGCCACCCGGAACGAATGGCCCGCGGTGCTGGGGTCGCGGGCCTCGATGGCATGGACGGAGGCCTTCACGAAACCCTGGAACAGGTTCTCGATCTCTTCGTACAGACAGAAGTTCTTCAGCGCCACCGCGATCTGCGCGCCGATACCGGTGAGAATCTGCAGATCCTAGGCAGAGAACGAGCGCAGCCCACGGCAGGTATCGATCTGCATCAGCCCCAGCACCTCGTCCTCCATGATCAGGGGCGTGCACATGAGGCTGCGTATGTTGAGGTCCACAATCGACTCGTGGCTGTCGAAACGGTCATCCTCCATGGCGTTGCTGGAGAGAATGGCACGCTTTTGCCTCAGCACCTCGTTCACGATCGATCGCGAAAGGGCGACGTTTTCGACCACGGCATCCGGTTGACGGGCTCGGGCGGCGACGGGAACCAGCCCGTCGCTGCTGTGCGAATCGGTCAGCACCACGAACGCCCGGTCGGCGGCGGGGAAGATGTCGAAGATCACCGCCATCATCTTGGCCATCAGCCGATCCCGGTCGTGCTCCGCACCGATGCCGATGCTGACCTGGGCCATCGCGTGCAGACGGCGTACGAGGCTGGCCGGGGTCGCGTCCGCCGTGGGAAGCCGGCCCCGCATTTCCAACATGAGTTGGGAAGCGTCGAGCGCCATGCTGACGTTCGGATCTCGCTCACCCCCGGAAAACAGATTCAGGTGTAAAGGCGGTGAATTTCGGACCACTCTCCTGTGACGGCCCGTATCGGCCGGTCCCCGGCGCGCCGGATCGCCCGCGTGATAGGCCAGGTGGCAGGTGCCGATCTCGATGGTGTCCCCGTCGACCAGTAGCCGCGGGACACCGGCATCCAGCATGGCCCCGTTCACGGCCGTGCCGTTGGTGGAATTGAGATCTTCGATGACGAATTGCACACCCTGGCGGACAATGCGGGCGTGGCGACGGCTGACGGACTGCTCCGGCAGTTCGACGAAGCAGCCTTGCACCGGAGAGCCCTCGGCGGTCCGTCCGAGTTGAAGCGATTCCCCTAACGGGTAGCGCATACCCTCATGCGGGCCACTGACCACCTCGAGATGCGCCAGAGTCCGTTTCGGCATTGCCCGTATCCTGTGAGTTGACGGACGCCTGCTCGACTATAGCGCCCGTCGCGTGCTGCTGCCGGTTTCATTTCTGACTCAAGTATCGACGTCATGCGGTCGAAACTTGAACTGAGACAACCCCGGCAGTGCGTGCGCCTGTGATGGCAACACTCTTGCATGGTACTCGGGCAAAAGCCCCGTCGGGGCCGGACGGGTCGGTTGGCGCTTCCTGTTTGCGGATGGACGGGAAGCAACACTGCACGTCAAATAAACAGTGGGTTACTGTACATTTCTAACCCAGGATATTAAGATGGGGCGCAGGCGACTCCAGGCTCGCCCGTTGTCCCCACGATGGACATAAACATATGGATAATCAGGGTACTACCGTGTCGAACGACCTCCTGCGCATCCCCAAGAACCCTTCACCCGTCACCCTGTGGGTACACCCGGAGGGCCAGGTACAGGGCTCGCTCTTCGTGCGTCAACAAAGCGTCAACCATGCGGGGCAGGAGACGCCGCTGGAAGTGCTCAACCAGACCGAGGCTTTCCTGGTCATCCAGCGCGAGTCCCCGGACGAGCTGCGCTTCTACAACCGTTCGGCCATCGTACGGGTGGATTATCTGGAACAGGAACCTTTCGAGCTGCCCGGCGCCGTGTCCCTGCCTTGCGAGGTACACATGATGGACGGATCGCTGATCACCGGTACCGTCCGCGAACCGCTGGCCGCCGACCGGGCCCGCCTGTTCGACTACCTGAACCGCTCCGAAGAACGCTTTCTCAAGGTCCATGTGGATGGAAACGCCGTGTGCCTGGTCAACAAGTCCTACGTCATTCACGTGACAGCGCCGGCACCGGTGTCATCGTAGTCATTGCAGGCGCACTGAAGCGCCTCCGGGGAAGTACCCATGAGCCTGCTGGACGGCTTCAAGGCAAGTAAGGCGATCGCCGCCATCGTCGCGGCGGACGGCACGTCGACCCCGCAATCCAGGCACGCCGTGCAGGCCGTCAAACAGGTGGGGCCGCCGGCCATCCCGAAGTTGATCGCCGCCCTCGCCCAGACCGCCAACCCGGTGACCGTAGAGACCCTGCTCGCCGGGTTTCTGACTCCGCAGACCTTTCCTCTGTATCTCGAAGCCCTGGCGCACCAGGAGCGCCCCGTTGTGGAGGGGGTCGCGCGGGCGATGAGCCAATCCAACCGGTTCGACCCGAACCGGTTGCTGGATGCGTTCGAAAATCCGGATCTGCCGCCCGCCGTGCTGGCCGGGATCCTGCGGGCTCACCACGAACGTGTGGATCCCAAACGGCTGCTGGCGCTGTTGGAGAAGGTACCCAGCCAGGCCCGCGCGCCGATCTATCAGCTGCTGAACCAGGTGGTAAGCGAGGACATGCTGCCGGCGCTTATCGCCCACGCCGGCCACCGGGACCCCATGGTACGGGCCCAGATCGCCCGGCTGTTGTCGCGCTTCAGCACCGAGCAGGCCCGCGATGCCCTCATCGCCATGCTGGCGGACTCCAGCAAGCTCGTGCGTCAGGCGGCTCTCACGGGGCTGGCGGCGCTGGACATGCCGATCTCCGCGCAGCCCATCTGCCAGCTGCTGGGGGATCCCGACCTTACCGTCCAGTCCAAGGCCATCGAAACGCTGGTTCAGCTGCGCGACCCGCACACCGTGAAGTATCTGATCGACGTGCTGCAGGACGAGTCCGAGTATGTGCGCCGCGCGGCGGTGGAAGTGCTCAACGCGGTGGGCGATCAACGCGCCATCAAGGATCTGCTCAACGCGCTGCGCGGCGCCGACTGGTGGGTCAAAGTGCGGGCTGCCGATGCCCGGGGCACCATCGGCGGCCCCAAGGTCTTCGATGCAGTCCTCGCCCTCATCCGGGACGAGGACGAGTTCCTGCGCCGCACAGCCGTGGAGATCCTCAACACCAGCAAGGACGCCCGGGCTTTCGACTATCACGGCGAGGCCCTCAGGGATCCGGACTGGTGGGTTCGGGAACGGGCCGCGGACGCACTGGCCGCACTGGGCGATGCCCGCGCCGTGGAACCGCTGGTGGAAATGATGGCCTCCGACGAACAGGCCGCCCCGGTTGCGCTGCGCGCCCTCAAGGCCATTGGCGACCCGGGCGCCGTCGCACCGCTGCTCAGGAAGCTCGAGGCCCGCGGAAGCCGGGCATTTCAGAAACATGCACTGAGAGCACTGCAGGCGCTGACGGACAAAGCGCAGGCGAGCAGCGTGCAGGAAGCGTTGACCCGCATCATCGATACCGATGGGGACGACGAGCTGCGCGCCAGCATCGACGACACCGCGAAGACCCTGATCGGCAACTTCGGGGACAGCGGCGCCTCCGGCGCCCGGTCCCTTCCTGCGGCGGAGTCCTCCGTCGCCGGCCAGGAGGCACAACTGCTCGATCTGTCCGGCGGCGCCGGCCAGAGCGTCATCGACGCCGCTGCGTTGGAACCCGATACCATGCTGTCCGAACGCTACCGGGTCATACGCACGGTCGGCGAAGGCGCATTCGGGGTGGTGGTGCTGGTGGAAGACACCATGGTGCAGGATCAGATCATTCTCAAGTTTCTGAATCCGCACTTCGCTTCCGACAAGAACATGATCCAGCGCTTCGTGCACGAGCTGCGCTATGCGCGCAAGACCACCCACGAGAACATCATCCGGATCTATGACTTCATCACCTTCGGGCGCTCCTATGCCATTTCCATGGAGTACTTTCCGAGTCATTCCCTTGCCGACGAGCTGCGCGAGGGCACCTCGCTGGAGCTGCACCGCGGGCTGAACATCCTGCGCGCCATCTGCAACGGACTGAACGCGGCCCAGTCGGTGGGCGTGGTGCACCGCGATATGAAGCCGGCCAACATACTCATCGGCGACCAGGACGTCGTCAAGGTCGTGGATTTCGGCCTGGCGGCGGCGGCCAGTCATACCGATTCGCGCCTGACCAAGACCGGCGTGCTGGTGGGCACGCCCACCTACATGGCCCCGGAACAGGTGCGTGGTCAGGACATCGACTCACGCACCGACATCTACTCCCTGGGCGTCATCATGTATGAAATGTTCACCGGCCAGCCGCCCTACAAGGGACAGGACCCCATGGCCATCCTGTTCCAGCACGTGGAAGGCAAGGCCAAGGCGCCCCGGGCTCTGCGGCCGGATCTGCCTCCCGCCCTGGAGGGCACCATCCTCAAAGCGATGGCGGTGGCTCCGGAAGACCGTTACCAGAGCTTCGATGAGCTGCGCCGGTCCCTGGAGAGCGTACTGGAGGACATGGAATGACGGCTCGCATCAACGCGTTCATCAAGCTGGGACGCGATCAGGGCTGCTCCGATATTCATTTCGCCGTGGGGGTTCCGCCCCTGCTGCGTTGTCTGGGCGAATTGGCTCCCGTGAAGTTTCGCGAGCTCACCCTCGAGGAACTGAACGGTCTGATCGACGAGATCCTGACCGACGAGCAGTGCAAGACCTTCGCAGCCGGACGGGACCTGGATTTCGCCTACCAGCACGCGGAGGTGGGGCGCTGCCGGGTCAATCTGTTCCACAAGGTCGGCGGCATGGGCGCCACTTTCCGTCTGATCGGCGACCGCATCCCGAGTCTGGATGCGCTGGAAATGCCGCCGGTGATCGCCCGACTTGCCGATGCCCAACAGGGCATGGTGCTGGTGACCGGCGCCACCGGAACGGGCAAATCCACCACCCTCGCTTCGGTCATCGATCTGCTCAACTCGACCCGTCGCTGCAACGTCATCACCCTCGAGGACCCGATCGAATACGTGCACAGGAGCAACAAGTCGCTGGTCGTGCAGCGCGAGGTCGGCACCCACGTACCCGATTTCACCGACGGCCTGCGCGCCGCCCTGCGCGAAGACCCCGACGTGATCCTGGTGGGCGAGCTGCGCAACCCCGAAACCATCGGCCTGGCCATGACCGCCGCCGAGACCGGCCACCTGGTGCTCGGTACGCTGCATACCACCTCGGCGACCAAGACCCTGGACCGCATCGTGGACGCCATGCCTACCCAGCAGAAGGCCCAGGCCAGGCACTTTCTCGGTCAGCATCTGCGTGGCGTGGTCAGTCAGAAACTGATCCGGTCGGCGGACGGGCGGCGCCGCAAGGCGATCGTCGAGGTGCTGGTGAACACCCCGGCGATCGCCAACCTGATCATGAACGGCAAGGTATTCCAGATACCGTCCGCCCTGCAGACCGGCAAACAGGCCGGTATGCAGCTGATGGACCAGGCCCTGCTGGAAGCCGTCCAGCGTCGCGAGATCGACCCGGACGACGCCTACCTGCATGCGGCGGACAAAAAGCAGTTCCAGCGTTTCGTCACCGACCCGGAGCTGCTGCCGCCGGTCAATCTCACCGTCGGCTGAAACCACAGGCTACAGGGAGCAGTCAGTTGAACCGCATTGATGCCTTTCTCGACCTGCTGGTGAAGCAGAACGGCTCGGACCTGCATCTGGTCGCGGGGAATGTGCCCAGGCTGCGCCTGTTGGGGGATATCTACCCCGTCAAATACCGCGAGCTCAGCGCCGACGAAACCCGCGACCTGCTCTACGAGATCATGCCCGAGCGCGAACGGACGGTCTTCGAGGCCGCCAACGGCGTCGATTTCGCCTACGACCTGGGTGGCAACGCCCGCTTCCGCGTGAACGTGTTCCGCCACCTGGACGGCATGGGCGCGGTATTCCGGTTGATACCCGCGCAGGTCAAATCCATCGAAGAGCTGGACCTGCCCGCCGTGCTGCGCACCCTGGTCCGCCAGCGCAAGGGGCTGGTGCTGGTCACCGGCCCCACGGGCTCGGGCAAGTCCACCACCCTGGCGGCAATGATCGACGCCATCAACCGCGAGCGCAAAGGGCACATCATCACCATCGAGGACCCGGTGGAGTTTCTCCACCACAATAAAGCCTGCCTGATCAGCCAACGGGAGATCGGCAGCCATACCGACAGCTTCGCGGACGCCCTGCACTCGGCTCTGCGGGAGGATCCCGATGTCATACTGGTGGGCGAGATGCGCGATCTGGAGACCATCAGCCTGGCGGTGACGGCGGCGGAAATGGGCATCCTGGTGCTCGCGACCCTGCACACCAACAGCGCCGCCGCCGCCATCGACCGCATCATCAACGTCTTCCCGCCCGGGGAGGAACCCTATATCCGCACCATGCTGTCCACCTCCCTGTGCGGCGTGGTGGCCCAGCAGCTGGTGCGCAACACCGACGGCAAGGGGCGGCGCGCGGTGGTGGAAGTGCTCATCAACAACTCAGCGGCGTCCAACATCATCCGCGAAGGCAAGACCGAGCAACTGGAAAACATCATCCAGAGCGGGGCCCTGCAGGGCATGCAGACCCTCGACACCGCCTTGCGGCGTCTGCTGGACGCCAAGCTCATTTCCGGCGACGATGCCTACGCCATTGCACGCAACAAAGGGAGCTTCGAATCCTATCGCAGCGCCAGCATGGCAGGGCCGGACGAGTCCGCCATTACCGGTCCGTTTGACGTATGATGATGCCCGCCGCGGACCCGGCGTGGCGCAACAGGGACACGACAGCAGCTCATTAGGGGGAGTACGTACAGATGACAGCCAAGCTGATCCTCACGCTCGATGGAGCAGTGGTCAAGGAATACCCGCTCGACAAGTCCAGTCTGAGCATCGGGCGCCGTCACGGCAACGATATCCAGCTCAACGACCTGACCGTGAGCGGACGCCACGCGCTGATCACCGTATCCGGCGGCGAGGCGTTCGTGGAGGATCTGGACAGCACCAACGGGACCCTGGTCAATGGCAATTTCATCAGCCGCTCGCTGTTGGCCCACAGCGACGTCATCCAGGTGGGCGCCCACCAGCTCACCTACTTCCGTGAGCAGACCAAGGCCTATGAGCCGACCATGTTCATTCGGGCCGAGATGGACCAGACCCAGGTGCTGCCTGCCCAGCAGGAGCGCAGCCCGTCCACCAAGGGCCATCCGCTGGGCGCAGTGCGGGTACTCAACGGCCCCCTCGCCAACAGCGTCATGGAGCTGCGCAAACCGTTCAACGTCATCGGCTTCAACGGCAACAAGATGGCGCTCATCAGCCGTGGGCTGCGTGGCTACACCATCACCGCCATCAAAGGGGTGCGCAGCCGGCGGGAAAGCGACGTGCCCGCCGTCAACGGCACGGTGGTCACCGAACGTGCCACGCCCCTGGCCGACCAGGACGTGATACGCATTGCCGGCTTCGACATGGAGTTCTACCTGATGCAGTAGCACGCCCGCGGGACGCGCCGCGCCCTCGGGGCGCGCGCATCCCGACGCCACCCCACCTCATCCCGCCAGCGCCCGGGGAAACCTCTGCACAGGCCATTGAAGGGGGCGCTCGCGGCGCTGCAAACACGCTCGAAATACTCATTTACGGCCTGTAAACTGTGCTTCCCCGCCCCCCTTCGCGCCTTGCAATCACCCGCTTGATCAACCCGGGCAGAGGTTCCCCGGCACGGTATCCCTTGCGTCGCCTGTCGCGGCCCGCAGTGCTGCCCCACGCCCCGTCGCCTGCCGGGCCCGCTACGGGGCCGACGGGCGTACATTGGTACGACGCCGGCGTTTGACATAGTGTTAAACCTACACTAATGTTGGTGTCATGGTTACACTTAGAAGCCCGGTATTCGGCTACGACAGCCCCCGCGCCCTGGTGACCACCGATATGGTGATCTTCACGCTGCAGGAGCATCGTCTCGAGCTGCTGCTGCAGCGCGCAGGGGGTCTGCACCCGGGGCAATGGGCGCTGCCGGGAGGCACCGTGGGTATCGCCGAAGACCTGGAAGCCAGCGCCCGTCGGCAGCTCAAGGAGGAGACGGGCGTTGCCGGCGTCTTTCTGGAACAGCTGTACACCTTCGGCGCACCGGCGCGCGACCCTCGGGATCGAATCATCAGCGTGGCCTACTACGCTCTGATTCCGCCGGACCGCCTGCAGGCGCAGGCCCCCAATGGGGCCGACGCCGCCTGGTTTCCCCTCGACGCACTGCCGGAGCTGCCTCTGGACCAGGCCGACATCGCGGCAACGGCCCGGGAGCGTCTGGTGGCGAAGCTGCACTACTCCACCATCGCCCTGCAGTTCATGCCGTCGGAGTTCACCCTCAGCGAACTGCAACAGGTGTACGAGGCAATCCTCCAGACACGCCTGGACAAACGCAACTTCCGCAAATCGGTGCTCGCCACGCAGCAGATCGAGGAGACCGGCGGGGAGCGGCGCGCCGGCGCACACCGGCCGGCGCGGCTATACCGGGTGAAGCAGCCCGGACGCGTGGAGATTATCAGGTGACCCGATCATCGAATCATGCTGCGGACCGTGCGCAGTTCCCCAGACGCCCGCCGGCACCGGCGCGGCATATCCACTGCCCGGCTGCGGCCCGGCAGGGAGGCAGGTAATGAACACCGTCGAATCCAGACCGATGATCCACATGGCGGACGGCTCGCTGATCCGGACACCGGACACCAGCGCCCCGCCCTCCTACGCGCCGGGCGAGCGCGAAGCGCTCATCGCCCGCATCAAACGCCTGCTCAAGGAACAGGATGCGGTGCTGGTCGCCCACTACTACACTGACGACGATCTGCAGATGATCGCCGACGAGACCGGCGGCTACGTGTCCGACTCGCTGGACATGGCTCGCTTCGGTCATGACCATCCCGCCGGCACCATTGTGGTGGCGGGGGTCCGTTTCATGGGCGAAACCGCCAAGATCCTCAACCCGGAGAAGCGCATCGTGATGCCCACCCTGGAGGCGGAATGCTCCCTGGACCTGGGCTGTCCGGCGTCGGAGTTCATACCCTTCTGCGATGCCCACCCGGATCGCACGGTGGTGGTCTACGCCAACACCAGCGCCGAGGTCAAAGCCCGTGCCGACTGGGTGGTCACGTCCAGTATCGCGGTGGATGTGGTCACCCATCTCGCCGAGCGCGGCGAGAAGATCCTGTGGGCGCCGGACCGCCACCTGGGGCACTACATCCAGCTGGTGACCGGCGCGGACATGCTGCTCTGGCAGGGTGCCTGCGTGGTGCATGAAGCCTTCCGGGTGCACGAGTTGAAGGCGCTGATGGCCGACCACCCGGAAGCGGCCGTGCTGGTGCATCCGGAATCGCCCGCCGAAGTCGTGGAGCTCGCCGATGTGGTGGGGTCCACGACCCAGATCATCAAGGCGGCGCACGAGCTGCCCAACCGCGAGTTCATTGTCGCCACCGACAACGGCATCTTCTACAAGATGAAACAGGCCGCGCCGGACAAGGTGTTCCTGGAGGCCCCCACGGCAGGGGTCGGCGCCACCTGCCGCAGCTGCGCCCACTGCCCCTGGATGGCCATGAACGGCCTGCGCAACCTGGCGCGGGTGCTGGAAACCGGCGCCAACGAAATCCGGATCGACGAAACCGTCCGTCAGGGCGCCGTGCGGTCGACCCAGCGCATGCTGGACTTCGCCGCCGACCGCCGCCGCGCGGTGCTGGGTCGCGGCAACGCCTGACGGGCCGGCGCGGGGGCTGACGCGCCGGGAGCCGGCCCCGGCATCCTGGCGCCGTTGCGGGCGCCGTTGCGGGCGTCCTTTCAGGCGAATCACCAGGTCGCGCGCCCTGGGCAGGCTGCCCGATGGATTCCCATGGGATGTAAGGTCGGTCAGGCGCGTTGTCTGCGCTGTAAGCCCACCGGCCGTGCCGTCCGGCGTGCCGCAAACCAAGGTCGGCGGGTTCGCACAGCCTGGTGAGTTGCGCAACAGGCAGCAACCCACCCTACCGTGGCACTTGACCAAGCACCATTGGACCTAGCGGGGCTTTGCGCGCTGGTACTGCACCGGCCACGACAGGTCCACGCCAAGTCGCCGGGCGGCATGCAGCGGCCAATAGGGATCGCGCAGCAACTCGCGGGCAAGCAGCACCGCATCGGCCAGACCGGTGGCGACGATCTGTTCGGCCTGTTCGGGCTCGGTGATCAAGCCGACCGCGCCGGTGGCGATGCCGGCGCCGTCGCGCACGGCCGTGGCGGCCGGCACCTGAAAGCCCGGCCCCACCGGCAGCACCGCGTCGGCAACCAGCCCGGCGCTGGAACAGTCGATCAGATCCACATCCAACGCCTTCAACCAGCCCGCCAGCCGGATCGACTGGTCCACGTCCCAGCCGCCCTCCACCCAGTCGGTGGTGGAAATGCGCACGAATACCGGCAGGTCCTGAGGCCATACCGCCCGCACCGCCTCGGCAACGCGCAGCGGCAGCCGCGCCCGGTTCTCCAGGCTGCCTCCATAGTCGTCCTGGCGCCGATTGCTGAGCGGCGACAGGAAACTGTGCAGCAGGTAGCCGTGGGCCATGTGGATCTCCACGACCTGGAAACCCGCCCTGGCGCTGCGCTCGGCGGCCGCCACAAAGTGCTCCACCAGGCGCTCGATCTCCGTCGTCTCCAGGGCGTGGGGAACCGTGAAGCCGTCGGCGAACGGCACGGCGCTGGGCGCGACCGGCTGCCAGCCCCCGGCCGCCGCCGACAGCGGATGACCGCCTTCCCAGGGCGGCGCTGTGGCGGCCTTGCGCCCGGCGTGGGCGATCTGGATACCGGGCACGGCGCCCTGGGCCCGGATGAATTCCACGATGGGCTCGAACGCCGCCCCATGGGCATCGGACCAGATGCCGCTGTCGGCGGGACTGATGCGCCCTTCCGGACTGACCGCACTGGCCTCCACCAGGACCAGGCCGGCACCGCCGACAGCGCGACTGCCCAGGTGCACGAGATGCCAGTTGTTGGGCAGTCCGTCGTTGCTGGAATACTGGCACATGGGGGAAACGAATATCCGGTTGCGAAACGTCAGTCCGCGCATCCGCAGCGGCGAAAACAAGGTGCTCATGTATGCCCCACTCCTGTGTCCGGTGGCTCGGGCCCGATCAGTCGGGCATTCGGAAGATCATCGGCTGGCACGTCACGCCGGCGCGCGGGGCCGGAGCCGGCCGGCCCCGGAGTCCGTGCCGCGTGCGACGCCGGAAGATGGCCGGTTCGACGCGCCGGTCTGCCTTGTTGGGATTGCCGTCAGCCTTGACAGTTCCGTTACAGGACAGCGGCGCCCAATCCCCCACAGGCAGCCGCGGCCGCCGCTGCGGTTGATGTGCTTGCGCCACGCGCACCCGTGCGGGCGACCTTCCGCTGCATGGCCCCGGCAATGACCGCACCAGCCGCACAATGGGGCCCCTTCCAATGCAGCGGCGCCGGCGGTCAGTGCCGGCCGTGCCTGGCGCGTCCTAAGGAACCTAAAGCCGCTGCGGCGAGAGGGCGTGGAGGTGGCGCAACACCATTCCGAGCCCACGGCCGGTCAGGGAACGGTCCCGGTGGCCGGTTCCTATCCACCATTTTTCTGGTTTATTTGAACCGGGCCCCTCAGGCGTCAATCTAGTATAGTTTCCAACTGATTGAACAGGCGTACCTCTGGCTCCTGGCATGGGCATTGCTCGGTGCCTGTATTACCCCAGGGAACAAGAGTGGCAGCGAACTCACGGTCGAGGGCGACCAAACCACCAACTGGGCACCTGTCCGCAGGCATGGGCACGTAGGGAGGAAAGTGGGAAAGCGAGAAAAGACTCTTCTTCTGCGCGGAACCGCGGTGCGGGTGAGGTGCCGGAGCGGAGGAGGAAGCGGTCCGGTGTCCGGCTGCCCCCGCAAGCCCCGGATGACATCGATGCGCTTCGTCGACGGCTTCCCGGCCTGCATTTCCACGGGTCACTTCGGCGTGGCGCCCGGCGTCGTGCCGCCGCCGGCAGGGTCGCCAACCGACATGTCCCGGGCCCCGCACCCGGGCAGCGCGAATACCCACAGCGTTGCCGGTGGGGACTGCCGCCGATGAGCCGATCCCGACACCCCATTGAGAACTTTTTCGCCCGCACCTTCTGGGCACCCACCGGTCTGATCACCCTGGCCCTGCTCGCCGCCCTGGTGGCGCTGGCGGTATCGCTCGCCTTCAGCCTGGACCGTCTGCAACCGGTACATGATTACCTGGAACAATTGAACCGCCTGGAACAGGCGTCGGTCAAAGTAGAGGACGAGCTGCTGGCCAATCCGGAAGACCCGATGCCGCTCAGCCCCGCCGAGTTCCATCGATTTCGCAACGCCGTGGCCACCATAATCGGGAACGCGGCTCACATGAAGGCGAGCAGCGAGACCCAGTTGAAGCGCCTGCTCAAGGAGCTCGATGCGCCGGCCGGCGCGACCCACAGCGATCTGGTGGATGCCATCACCACCCTGAGGCATGTGCTCGGATCCGAGACCCTGGCCCAGGCCCGCCTTCTGGAAGGCGTTTACCGCGACACGGTTTCGGAATTCCTGTTGACCCTGTCCGTATTGGCGACGCTGGTACTGGCCGGATTGATCACCCTGTTCAAAGTGCGCTCGCGACTGATGAGCCCGTTGATGGAGCTGACCCATTTGCTGTCCCGCCTGTCCGAGCAGGATTATCGTGAAGTGAACAGCCAGGTCGCGAGTCCGCTGATCCGGCCGCTGTTCGAAAGCTACAATCTGCTCGTCAGCCGACTGACGGCCCTGGAGAAGGAACACGAGGAACGCGAGGACTCCCTGCGCGATGCCGTACAGGCGGCAACACGCACGTTGATCGGCTATCAGCAGAGTCTGGCGCGAGCCGAACGGCTGGCCGCCGTGGGCGAGGTCGCCGCCAGCCTCGCCCATGAAATGCGCAATCCGCTGGCCGGCATTCGCCTCGCGTGCAGCAATATCGAGGAGGATGCCGCCGATCCGGAACTGGCAGAGCGCGCCGGGACGGTGGTCCATGAAGTGGACCGGTTGATCGCCGTCCTCAACACTCACCTCACGCGGGCGCGTCACAATCCCGAATCGCCCCGCCAGGTCAACCTCAGCCGGGTGGTCAGAGAAGTCGGGCGCCTGCTCTGGTACCAGTTGCCGGACCGCCTCGAGTTGCTGGTGGACGTACCCGAGGACATTGAATGCGTGATTCCGGAGACCGGTCTGCGTCAGGTATTGATGAACCTGCTGACCAACGCCTGGCAGGCCATCGGCGAACGGGACGGCAAGATCTCCATCAGCGCCGCACGCACTGATGGAGGGGTGAGACTGATCGTGGACGACGACGGCCCGGGGTTCGGCGAGGATCTGCTGAAGTACGGGCCGCAGGCATTTGCAACCACCAAGCCCGGAGGAACCGGTCTGGGACTGTCCATGGCACGCCGCTATGCGCGTGACCTGGGCGGCACGCTGGAACTGGCCAACCGGACGCCTCACGGTGCTCAAGTGATACTGGAGATCCCCTGTCATCATGTCTGAAGGACTGCTGATCATCGAGGACGAAGGACTGCTTGGATCGGAGCTCAAGCGGCACTACGAAAGAGACGGTTGGGAAGTCCACCTGGCGCCGAACCTGCAGACAGCCCGCAAGGTGCTGATAGAGGACGATGCCGAACCGCTGGTCGTCATCGCCGACATGAACCTGCCGGACGGCAACGGACTGGACCTGCTGGAAGAGGCCAAGAAAAAGCATATACCGGGTGAATGGATTTTGCTGACCGGGTTCGGAAACATACCCGACTCGGTCCGCGCCCTGCGCCTCGGCGCATACGATTTCGTGGAAAAGCCCTGCGAGCAATCGCGTCTGGACCTCATCATCAGCGGTGCCGAACGCAGCGCCCGCGCCCAACGCCGCCTGCAGGAGCAGGCCAATGCCAGTCGGGCACAATACGACCCGGAGAGCTTCATCGGCCGCAGCCAGGCCGCCACAGAGGTGCGAAGCCTGCTGCAGAAGCTTTCGCGGGCGCCTTTCAGCGCGCTGATCATCACCGGCGAAACCGGCACCGGCAAGGGACTGGCGGCGCGCATACTCCATCACGCCGGAGCCCGTGCCGATGGCCCCCTGGTGGAACTGAACTGCGCCGCCCTGCCTCGCGAGTTGCTGGAATCCGAACTGTTCGGCCACGAGGCCGGTGCGTTCACGGGCGCCCGCCAGCGCCGTCGCGGCCTGCTCGAGCAGGCCCACGGCGGCACCATCTTCCTGGATGAGATTTCCGAACTGGAACTGGATCTGCAGGCAAAGGTGCTCAAGTCCATCGAGGACAAGCGCATCCGCCGTCTGGGTGGCGACCGGGAGATCAATGTCGATGTGCAGATCATCGCCGCCACCAACCGCGATCTGGAGACCGAGGCCCGCTCCGGACGGTTTCGCACCGATCTCTATCATCGACTGAGCGTCTTCCAGATCCGTCTACCTCCCCTGCGTCAGCGTCTGGACGACCTGCAGGACCTGGTTCCCCAGTTCGTCGCCGAGTTCAACGCCAAGGCAGGCAAACGGGTCAAAGTCATACCGCAGAACGTGTGGAAGAAGCTGCAGACCCATCAATGGCCCGGCAACGTACGCGAGCTTCGCAATGTCGTGGAGCGCTGCGTGCTGCTGGCCGAAAGCGAACAGTTTCCCGCTGAATGGCTGCAGCTCGGCCCCATGGAGACCCACGCGTCGGAGCCCGAAGTGGATGGAGATCGCGTCTGGCTACCCCTGGACGGGTCCATGGCCCTGGACAAGATGGAGCGGTTCATCATCAAGACCGCTCTGGAGCGCCATGGGCACAACGTCACCGCCACCGCCCGCGCCCTGGGGACCACCCGCGAAACCCTGCGCTATCGCGTCCAGAAGTACAGCCTCACTGCGGAAGTCGAAACCGGCCGCGGCTGACCACCCCGTTCCCGCGCCCTGCGCTTTTTCGCGCGCGGGGCAGGCCTGCCTTTACCCATGGCTCACACGCGGGCGTATTTCGCCCGGCAGCGGGCCAAATGCACCCTTGCAGGCGTCCTCCGCGCACCCTGCTCGCGGCCATTCCATGCCCGAATCAACCACCTACGCACTTGGCACGGTAGGTGCGTCGTGGAATGGAGACGTACGAGTGCACACAGGGAAAGGAGACCACACTTATGGCCGAGCAAAATCCTATCATTGCCATCAATCAGTCGCGGGTGGCGAACACGCCGGAAACCTACGAGACTATGCAGAAGGTGGGACCCAAAGTCTGCATCACCACCGCCAAACATCCAGGTTTTCTGGGGTTTGACCAGCTCCTGCAGACAGGCATCCACCCGATGGCGGGACGCTATGGCGGCGGAGCTATGGACATGCACGACACTCTCAATCCGATAGGCATGTTCCAGTACACCGTGTGGAAAGACGTCAAATCCCACGAGGAAATGCATTACGAGCAGTTCAATACCATCTACGAACTGTGCATTCACTGCACCAACATGCTGATCGAAGGCCCGTGGGAACCGCTTTACGAGGTGATCGCCTCGGATCTGCCCGCGGTGACTTCAATGACCGACGTGCCGAACGCACTCGGTGCCGCATTCGCCAAGCAGCAGCCGGTGCCCAAGGTCGCCCTGCCACACCAACGGTCGGTGGTCGTCGGAGACCACTGGGTCATGCATGGGCACGAAGCCGATTTCGAGTCCGGTGTCACGGAAGTGCTCAAGTGGATGCAATCGGAAGCCCCGGGCCTGATCGGCTGGATGCTGCTGCGTCAGATCGGCGTGTCCGCCATCGGCTCGTTCCAGTTCGATCCCGAAGGCAGGACCAAGGCCACACTGGGCGCCAATCCACCGGCGTACAACACCAACTACGGCGACCAGCCCATGGATGAGCCGCCCATTCCGCCCCAGAAGCCGACCCAGTATTTCGTGCATATGGAATGGGAGAGCCCCGAGCACGCTCACCAGGGACTGGGCAAGACCCTGGTCAACAATGAGCTGCTGCAGCTGCATAACAGCGGCGTACTGGCCCACCTGGACCGCGGGCCGTACTACGAATTCTTTGCTTCAATGATGGAAGAAGGGACCTGGCGCAAGCACCTGGTCAAGTAGGGTAAAGCGCACATCGTGCAAGGAGACGATCATGAACGATAAACCCCACGTTGTGATCCTGGGCGGCAATTTTGCAGGCCTGGGCAGCGCACAGAAGATCCGTGAATTCGCCGGCGATACCGTGGACATAACGGTCATCGACCGCAAGCCGTATCTGCTGTTCATCCCCAACATCCCCGCGGAGGTGTTCGAAAACCGCAATCCGGCCACCAGCATGCACATGGATATCATCGGCCCCCTGGCCGACGACGGCGTACGGTTCGTGCAGGGTGAGGTCACCGGCATCGACCCCGATACCAAGTCGGTGGACTATGTCCCCAGCGAACGTCCGGGCGCCGCACCGGCGGTCATGAGCTATGACTATCTGGTGGTGGCCTTCGGGGCGCGGCTGGCCTATGACAATATCGAGGGTTTCGCCGAACACGGTCATACCCTGTCCGACGGCTTCTACGGCGAGCGTCTGCGGCGCTACCTGCACGAGGACTACAAGGGCGGACCGATCGCCATCGGCTCGGCGCGCTTTCACCAGGGCAACGGCGCGGACGGGCTGGAACCGTATCCGGGCGGCAAGATTCCCCGCGCCGAAGCGGCCTGTGAAGGCCCCCCCGTGGAGAGCATGCTGGCCGCCGCCACCTGGTTGAAGGAGCACGGCAAAGGCGGACCGGACAAGGTCACCGTGTTCACCCCGGCGCCGCTCATTGCCGAGGATGCAGGCGAGACAGTGGTAAAGAAGCTGCTGGGCATCGCCAGCGACATGGGCTTCAACTACCTGAATGAAACTCAGGATATCACCCGCCTCAGCGCGGAAGGCATCGAGTTTCAGAACGGCAAGTCCGTCGACGCCGAGGTTAAGATCATCTTCCCGGACTGGGTGCCCCACGATTTCATGAAGGACACGCCGATCGTGGACGATGTCGGCTTCGTGGTGACCGATCTGTTGATGCGCAATCCGAAGTATCCGGAAGTGCTCGCCGCCGGAGACGCCGCCGCGGTCACGGTGCCGAAGCTCGGCGCCATCGGCCATCAGCAAACGGAAATCGTCGGTCGGCAGATCGCCAAGGACATGGGGCGCATGAGCGCCGAGGAAGCGGACCAGCCCCTGGCGCCCATCGTGTACTGCATCGGGGACATGGGCGCCAATCAGGCGTTCTATATCCGATCCAACACCTGGTACGGCGGCGACACCGCGATCCTGACCATGGGCCATGTGCCTTTCATGCTGAAGATGCAGTACAAGACGCTG
>Ga0102956_1000226_pt1 | contig 19833 bp, 13 predicted proteins | sample SalPonF2_A_D2_MG_FD_84515 | JGI IMG/M metagenome (GOLD analysis project Ga0102956, IMG submission 84515) | Salt pond soil microbial communities from South San Francisco under conditions of wetland restoration - Salt Pond MetaG SF2_A_D2_MG ...
GCTGTCGACTGGCTCGCCATAGCCGGGATCCAACTGGCGAAAATTCAAGTAGCGCTGCCAGAAGGCAGCACTGTCGTAGTCCAAGTCGTACTGGGAGGTGAATTCAGCTGCCTTTGCCACCAAGAAGTTGCTCTTTTCTGCTGCCAAGGCCTTTTTCAGGTGTTCGATTGCCTGCGACTTCGGACCCTCCTCGACCGCTTGTCGCAGGATTTCGAGCTTCTCGTCAGTTTTCAGTTTGCGTGGAGGCATGGCGGGGCCGTCTGAAAGCGATATGAGGCGAGTCTATATGCCTCCCTTCTGGGCAAGCTACCCCCGTCGGGCTGTCCTCAGCCCGGAAATCGCCTTTCATTAACCAATTGATTTAATGGGACGTGTGGGGTCCTCAGGGCCCGTTGCAATATTTAGGTTGTAATCGGGCTGTTCGTTGCATCTCTTAGCGTGTAACCCAGAATCGAGGGCCACGTAAGCCACTGATTACGTGGACTAGCCGTTGGCAGGGTTAGCTTGTATCAACATGTTTGTTGTTCCGCTTCCAGTTCGATGAGGTGCTCCCACTTGCTGGTGATGGAGCCATAGCGGGCCTGGTCGGCGTTGCTCACCACCAGAAAGGCGTTGCACCTTCAGCTCGCGCACGGCGAGAAAGCGGTTGTTACCCGGGTCGCGTAAGTCGATCACCTTGGCCAGTGCGTGCTGCAATGCAGGCTTGGCGTCTCGCCACTGCACCGGCACACCATTGCGGACGAGGCGGTAGAACTCCAGGCCCTCTTCCACCTTACGGCGCGGTGCTTCATCTAATGTCACGGCCTCTTGTAGCCGGCCTCTTTCTGACTTCGGATTGCGAGGATGAATACCGTATCGATTTCCGGGACGTAGCGGTAGAGCGCGACGTAGCCATGGGATCGACGTCCGATGACAAGTTCGCGCGTCTCGTCCTGTGCCGGACGGCCGATCAGAGGGTTGTACTCAAGGACGGCGACGGCTTGGAGAATTTCTTCGACACGTCCTGGAATCTCGGCCCCCTCATGCTCGAACAGATGATCGAGTATGCGATCAAACTCGTCGCCCATTTCGGGGGCGAGTTCAATGCGTGCCATGAAATCGGCCGCTTAGCGGGTCAGTTTCCGCGCAGTCGGCCGGGTCGTTTGCTTTCCGGCGACCCGGTCTTCCAGGTAGGTTCGCATTTCCTCCCAGGGTATGCTCTTGCCCGTGGCGATGATGGCGGCGTATCGCCGTTCCGCCGTCTCATGAAAGTCGTTGCGACGATCTTCTTCGTCGACGTGTTCCGCGATGGCATCGAGAATAAATGCATGCGGCGTCGTTCCGGCACGCTCAGCCGCCTGCGCGACCCGCTCTTTGAGTTCTTCCGACAGTCGAATAGTGGTCGTAGACATCTGTCTCACCGTTTTCCTGATATTGACACCAATGTAGCACATTTGTGCTACGTGTACTGCAGATCAGCTTTCCCTGGTGCCGGGCACCCGCCCGCACATTAGATTTTTCAACGAAACTATCAGGATATAAGCTGTTCGCGCTCGACTGCATGTAAACGTCGAGCTGCGCCGCCGCGTGCAGATCGGCCTGAACCAGCGCGAGGCCAAGAACACGCTGGCCCGCGCCGTGTTCCTGAACCGGCTCGGCGAGATCCGCGACCGCCGTTTCGAGGACCAGCGCTAGCGCGCCAGCGGCCTCAACCCGGTTTCCGGCTCCAGTGCCGCAGCGCCGTGCGCCAGCAGCGTGCGGCCCTGTTCGAAAAGCGTGCGGGCCTCCTCCTCCCCGCAGCGGTCTGTGCCCGCGCGCAGGCGCGCCACGAGCGCGGGCGCATCTGTGGGCACCCAGCCCTCGTCCGTGAGCCAGGACTCGATGAGTCCGAGCGGGATTTTCCCTGCCGCGGCCTCCCCGAGCGCGCCAGCCAGGGCTTGCAGGGCGATCTCGACGGCCTCGGTCAGGGGCGCAAGCGCCTCGACGGTGAAACCGCCGTCGGCCAGCACCGTGGCCATTCGCTGTTTGCGCTCGGCTTGGCTGAAGCGCCGGCGCGCCGCTTCCAGTCGCTCCGCGGCCGCTGTCGCGTCCGCGCCAGCCAGCGCGGCCGACCGATGCAGGGTGCGGCCCCCCTCCGCCGGCGCGCGCAGGACCCCCGCGGCGAGCAGGCGCTGGATGGTCTCGAACGTGGCCCGGTCCAGAACCTCCAGCTGCAGCGGTTGCCCCGGGAACTGTTCGGCGATGCCCTGTTCGATGGACCGGCGCAACGCCGGGTCCGGACGCGCGGCGACGACCACGAGCGTGCGCCGGCCGGCGTCTTCGTGGACCTCCAGCAGATCGACGCCGTCCTTCCAGCGGCCCCGGATCTCGTCTCCCAGGCGTGCGTACGGATCACCCGCCGGCGCAGCGGCAGTGCGCGCCGGCGGGGGTCCCGCGGGCGCCGCGCCCGTCAGGGCCTCGACCCGCTCCAGGAACGCGGCCCGCCCGGAGGGCAGGGCCATCTCCCTGACGGCGTCGCCTCCGTCCACCACCGCCTCGGCCAGGCCGCGTTTCTGCTCCAGCAGATGCAGCATGCGGTGCTCGATGGAGTGCTCGCACACCAGGTCGATGACCTGCACCGGGCGCCGCTGGTGCTTGCGCCAGGCGCGCGCGATGCGCTGCTCCAGTTTGGCCGGGTTCCAGGGCAAGTCGAGATTGATGACCACGTCGGCGTTCTGCAGGTTGAGGCCGAGACTGCCCGAATCCGTGGACAGGAACAGCCGGCAGTCGGGGTCGTCCTTGAAACGCCGGATCTCGGAGCGACGTTTGCGCTGCGTCACCTTGCCGGTGTGCCAGGCGTGGGCCAGGCCCAGCTTTTGGCTCAAATCCCGCACCAGCTCCAGCATCCGCTCCCATTCGGAGAAGATGAGGATCTTGTGGTCGCCATCTTCGAGCAATTCGCGCAGGACCTTTTCCAGCTCCTGCACCTTGGGCGCGATACGGCAGGTCCGGTCGAGGATGTAGGGCGTGTCGCACAGCATGCGCATGCAGGCGAGGTAGCGCTGCAGGCGCTCCATTTCATCCTTCTTCAACGGACGCCGCCGCGCCAGTGCGGCGAGGCGCGCGACGCGGGCCTGATACTCCTCGTAGCGCTCGGTCTGCTCGGGGTGCATGGGGACGAAGTAGGTATTGATCGTACGCCCCGGAAGCTGGCCTTCCACCTCCTCCTTGCGCCGGCGCAACATGATCGGGCGCACCCGGCGGTGCAGCGCGTCGAGATTGCGGTAGCCGATGGGGCGGCCGCGCTCGTCAAGCTGGTAGAAGTCGCGGTTGAAACGGAACAGCGGGCCGAAGATAGCCGGATCCAGGAACTGCACGATGGAGTACAACTCATCGATGCGGTTCTCGAGCGGCGTCCCGGTCAGCACGAAGGCGTAGCGGCCGGTCAGGCGCTTCACGGCCTCTGCGGTGCGGGTCTGCCAGTTTTTGATGCGCTGCGCCTCGTCGAGGACGATCACGTCCGGGGCCAACACCTCGTTCATCTCGCGCAGGTCCGGGCGCACCTGCTCGTAGTTGGCGAGGTAGAAGAAGGATTCCGCGCGGTACTGGCGCAGGCGCGCCGGGCGCGTCCCCTGGACGATGAGGGATGCGAGCCCGGTGAACTTCGCGATCTGCTCCTCCCATTCCCCCTTGAGCGAGGCCGGGGCGACGACCAGCACCCGGCGTATGCCGTGCAGCCGGCGCAGCAGCTCACAGGCGGCGATCGCCTGCACCGTCTTGCCCAGACCCATTTCATCGGCCAGCAGCGCGCGGCCGGTGAAGGCCAGGTGCAGCATGCCCTGCTGCTGGTACAGGTAGAGCGGCAGATTGACGACGTCGAGACTCTGCCGGCCGGCCGCCACGTCCGCTTCGAAGGCCTGCCGCGCCAAATGCCGCTCGGCCTCGTGCCGCCGCTCCTCCAGCCAGGGCGCCAGCTGCCGCGAGAGCCGAATCCCGGCGCGGAGCCGGGCGGGTGCAGCGGCGATCGCCCGCTCCAGCGCCGGGAGCGTGTCCAGCGCATCCGGTGAGAGTTCGCCATTTTCCAGGAAGAAGGGGGCGAGCAGCTCCCGCGCCCGGGATCGCGGGCGTGCCCGCCGGGGCCATTGGATCCGGACCGTGCCGTCGCGCCGGTCCAGATAGATCTCGATGCGACCGCTGCCCTCGGCCGCCGCCGCCCGGAAGCGGCGCTTGCCTCCCCGCTCCAACCGGTACCGGACCGCCTCGATGTGCTTGCACGTGCCGAGACCGTTGATCCGATGGTCCGGGCACTCGCACGAGTTGATCGGTTCGCACAGCGAGCGGATCTCGACCCGATAGCTGCCGCCGCTGCCCGAGCGGGCGAGGAAGGCCCCGAAGAACGCCGAATTCGCTTCCAGCGCCTCGACGCGGATAGGCTCTTCGCGCCCGCGCAGGCGCCGCCGCTCGATCTCCTCGGCATCCGTCGACAGCCAGCCCTGAAAACGCGGCTTGGCCAGCGCGTCGTGTTTACGCTTCCGAGGAGCCTTCTTGCGGACCCCCATCCAAGAACCTCCTCCGTTGATTCCACGCACGGGACGTTTCGGCCTGCAGGCCGAGGAAGGCCGCAGGCAGTGAGCGCCTCAAAGGCGCGGATAAAACCGTGAGGCGCCCAAAGGCGGCAAATCTACTTCATACGCTTCATTTGGTCGTAGCGCTCGTCCTCGGCTTCCTGGTTTCGGATATACGCCAGCACCATCGCCTCGTCCAAACCCACCGCGGAAACGAAATAGCCGCGGGCCCAGAAATTCCCACCGGTGAAGGAGCGAAATTCCAACAGCGATACCTCTTGGTCTACTTATGTCGCGGGAAGGCGAACAGCGGGCACCCGCCGGCCATGTCCAGTCCGGCAGCCCCGCGCGGTTCCCGGGACGTGGGCCGGACATCACACTTCCCTACTTTAGGTGCTTCACAAGCCGCCTGGTAAGCCATTGTACCAGCCTATCGATCCCTTCCGTTCTTTGAGTTTATGGGTCTTCGTGAAATCGCGTGGGTGATTTTCGGTCATTGTACAGGGGTGGCAGCATGCAGGTCAGTATCTTGAGCCGCAGGTACTGTTCATCGCGCAGACCGTATGCGCGACGCTGGATGACGCGGATCTTGTTGTTGAGCCCCTCGACAGAGCTGAGCTAGACTTTGCCCTTAGGATTGCACCTAGCCGGCGATTCCGTCCCCATGGGCCATCCCCACAGCACGAAATCGTCCTGTGTTCGGATCCGGGCGACGGGTTGCGGCGCCGAGGCTTCCGAGAACCTCCCGGAGCGCCGCTTCCACTTGCGGAACCAGCATGTGAATTGCCTCAACCGGCTGCTCGTCGAGCCGCGCGCAGCGTCACGTAAAGGAGAGCGTCTGAGTCAACAACGCGCGCAGTTCAGGCACGCACGAACCACAGTTGGTGCCTGCCCCCAACGCAGCACCGATCGTCTCGACGCTGTCCAGTCTGTCGTTGGCAATGGCATCGGTCAGGGTATTCAGACCCACATTGAAACACGAGCAGACGATGCGGCCGGCCGGCGCCGCTCCGGCCGCCGGTCGTCCGGCAAGTAAACTCATACGGGCAGCGTCATCCATGTGCTCGGCCGCAAACAGCTCACCAAGCCAGCTTCTGTCGGGCAAAGTGTCCGGCGCCACGAACAACGCCAGCTGAAGCCGGCCGTGGTGAATGCGCGCACAACGGTACCGCCCGGCGGCCGGATCGGCATATTCCAACCACTCCCCGGGTCCCAACAGATGGGCCGCAACCCAGGCACCCCAGTCCGTCGGAGCCTGTTGTCCCGCCAACTCGTAACGGTAGTGTTCGCGGGCGCGCACGCGCACCAGGTACTCGCCCACCCCGGGCTCCATGGGGCTGCGGGTCAGCAGAAAGCCCTGCCACCGTGCCGGAAACGGCTCCACCCGCACGGGCGCGTGCTTGAATTCCGGTTGGCCCGACAGCGGGTCGGTCACCGCCGGGATCAGCGCTCCCACCCGCGATTGACAGGCATGGTTTTCGCTCCAATGTATGGGCACGAAGACCGAGCCCGGGCGCTGACCGTCGTCGATACGCACCCGCGCGAGCATCGCGCCCTGGGCCGTCACCAGCCGGGCCAGCGCACCGGCGCGCAGGCGTGCAGCCGCCGCATCCCGCGGATGCAGCGCGACGAACGGCTCCGGCAGATGGGCGGTCAGCCGCGGCGTGCGGGCCGTACGGGTCATCGTGTGCCACTGGTCCCGGATACGGCCGGTGTTGAGCACCAGCGGCCAATCGCCGCCCGCGGCCAGCGTCGGCCCGCGCGCGACCACCGGCACGAAGCGGGCCTTGCCCGTGGAGCTATGGAAGCGACCATTTCCATAGAGACGCGGCGTGCCGGCCGCCTGCTCTGGCGTGACCGGCCACTGCACGGGGCGCAGAGCGTCGTATTCGGTATCGGAGAGAGTGGCCAGTGCGCCGATATCGAATGCCCGCACACCGTGATTATCGCGTGTGGACAGTGCCGCGTGCTCACGAAAGATGTCGGCGGGGCTGCGGTAGTCGAAGGCGTCCGTGTAGCCCAGGCGGCGCGCCACCTCGGTCATGATCCACCAGTCGGGGCGCGCCTCGCCAGCCGGCGGGAGGAACGCGCGCACCCGTGAGATGCGCCGCTCCGAATTGGTGACCGTGCCCTCCTTCTCCCCCCAGGGCGCCGCCGGCAGCAGGATATCCGCGCAGGCGGCGGTATCGGTGTCGGCTACGCAGTCCGAGACGATCACGTTCGGGCAGCGCCTCAGGGCGGCGCGCACGCGCTCGGCTTCCGGCAGACTCACGACCGGATTGGTGGCCATGATCCACACCGCTTTCAGCGCGCCTCGATCCACGGCGTCGAACAGCTCGACGGCCTTCAGGCCGGGACGTTCGGCCAGCCGCCGGGCACGCCAGAAGCGCCCCACCCTCTCAAGCGCCGCCGGGTCGTCGAAGTCCATGTGCGCCGCCAACAGGTTCGCCAGCCCGCCTACCTCCCGCCCGCCCATGGCGTTGGGCTGACCGGTCAGCGACAACGGTCCCATGCCGGGACGGCCGATGCGGCCGGTGGCCAGATGACAGTTGATCACGGCATTGCCCTTGTCCACGCCGCTGGAGGACTGATTCAGGCCCTGGGACCAGAGCGTAACGGTCCGTTCAGTGCCGGCGAAGAGCTGAAAGAAAGCCGCCACGTCAGTCTCGGCAAGTTCGCAGGCCGTGGCCACCGCGGGCACCGACGCGGCTTCGGCACGGGCCGAGCGCAGCGCCCCCGTGAACCCTTCCGTGTGGGCGTCGATGTAGTCCAGGTCCAGCCGGTCCTGGCGGTATAGATAGGCCAGCAGGCCATTGAACAGCGCCGCGTCGGTGCCCGGGGCCAGCGGCAGGTGCAGGTCGGCGATGTCGCAGGTGGCCGTGCGGCGGGGATCGATGACGACCACTTTGAGGTCAGGCCGGCGGCGCTTCTGCGCGGCGACCCGCTGATACAGCACAGGATGGGTCCAGGCGGCATTGGAGCCGGCGAACACGACCAGCTCGGCCAGCTCCAGGTCCTCGTAGCAGCCCGGCACGACGTCGGCGCCGAAGGCGCGCTTGTGGGCCGCCACCGCCGAGGACATGCAAAGCCGGGAATTGGTGTCGATGTTGGCGGCGCCGATGAATCCCTTCATGAGCTTGTTGGCGACGTAGTAGTCCTCGGTGAGCAGCTGGCCGGATACGTAGAAGGCCACTGCCTCCGGACCGTGCGCGGCGATCACACGACGCAGTCTTCCCGCGACCTCCTCCAGCGCCCGTTCCCAGCTCACCCGCTCGCCGCCGACCTGGGGGTACAGCAGGCGCCCCTCCGTCCCCAGTGTCTCCCCCAGGGCGGCACCCTTGGAGCACAGCCGGCCCCGGTTGGCGGGATGGTTGACCTGGCCGCGCACTTTCCACGCGTCGGACTCGGCGACCGGCAACACACCGCAACCAACGCCACAGTACGGACAGACGGTGGCGGGCCCTTCACTCATCGCCGCCCGTGCCCAGAGCCAGCCACACCACGCCGTCCTCGATCCGCACCGGGTAGCTGCGCGCACAGCCCACGTCCGGACCCACTGCCTCGCCGGAGGTCAGCTCCAGTACCCAGTTGTGCAGCGGACAGGTCACCCGGTGGCCGTGCACGATGCCCTGGGAAAGAGGACCGCCCTTGTGGGGACAGCGGTCACGCAGGGCGAACACCGCATCGTCGAATGTGCGGAAGACCGCGATGTCGCCCCGAGCGGTGCGCACAATGCGCGAACCCAGGTGCGGGATCGCCTCAACGGGCCCAACTTCGATCCAGCGCACGCTGTCGGCCGGGGCCGTGGCATTCACCGAGACGTTCACAGGGCCACCTCCCGGATCGGCGTGTATTCATGGGCATCCTCGCCGGCGGCGCGCGCCTTCCAGGGATCCACCTGCGCCGGGCGCTGCGATTCCAGGAAACGCCGGTACAGATCCTGGCGCCCTACGTCATCCTCCACCACCCGACCTTTCACGTGGGAAAGGCCCACGCGTTCCAACCAGGGGGCAGTGCGTTCCAGATAGCGCGCTTCCTCGCGGTACAGCTGCAGGAAGGCCGCCGCGTATTCCAATGCTTCAGCCTCGGTGGCCACCTTGCACAGAAACTCGGTGACCCGCACCTTGACACCGCCGTTGCCGCCGACGTGCAGTTCGTAGCCCGAGTCCACGCACACCACGCCCAGGTCCTTGATGGTGGCCTCGGCACAGTTGCGGGGACAGCCCGATACCCCCATCTTGAACTTGTGGGGTGTCCAGCTGCCCCAGGTGAGTTGCTCGAGTTTGATGCCAAGCCCGGTGGAGTCCTGGGTACCGAAGCGACACCATTCCGAACCCACGCATGTCTTCACCGTGCGCAGGGCCTTGCCGTAGGCATGACCGGACACGAAGCCCGCCCGGCTGAGGTCGCCCCACACCTTGGGCAGATCCTCCTTCTTCACCCCCAGCAGGTCGATGCGCTGACCGCCTGTGAACTTGACGGTGGGCACCGCATACTTCTCCGCCACTTCGGCGATGGCGCGCAGCTCGGTCGGCGTGGTGACACCACCCCAGATGCGGGGCACCACCGAGTAGGTGCCGTCGCGCTGGATGTTGGCGTGCACCCGCTCGTTGATGAAGCGCGACTGGTTGTCGTCCCGGTACTCGCCGGGCCAGCTGCTCACCAGGTAGTAGTTGAGCGCAGGCCGGCACACATGGCAGCCATCGGGCGTGCGCCACTCCAGGGTCCGGAAGATCGCTTCCAGACTCTTCAAGCCGCGAGCGCGCACGGCTTCACGCACTTCGTCGTGGCTGTGCTCGGTGCAGGGACACAGCGGCTTCTTGGCCGGCGTCTGGGAGTAGTCGCCGCCCAGCGTGTTGGCCAGCAGCGCCTCCACCAGCCCGGTGCACGAACCGCAAGAGGAACTGGCCTTGGTGTGGGCCCGCACGTCCTCGACGGTGAACAGCTTCCTGTCGGTAATGGCGTGCACGATCTCGCCCTTGCACACCCCGTTGCAGCCGCACACCTCCGCCGAGTCCGCCATGGCTGCTACCCTGCAAGCCTGATCACCATGCCCCGCATCCCCCACATGGGCCTGACCGAAAAGCAGTTGCTCTCGGATATCGGAAATATCCGTGGCTTCGCGCATGAGCTGGAAGTACCAGGGGCCGTCCAGGGTGTCACCGTACATCACGGCCCCCTGAATACGGTTGTCTTTGACGGTGAGTTTGCGATAGACGCCACGGGCGGCGTCCTGAAAGACCATTTCCTCACTGTCGTCGTCGCCAACGAAATCGCCGGCGGAAAACAGGTCGATGCCCGTCACTTTGAGTTTGGTGGAAGTCAGGGATCCGCCGTATTTGGCGATTCCCAGTTGCGCCAGGTGGTTGGCGCATACCCGCGCCTGCTCGAACAACGGCGCCACCAGGCCGTACAGGGCACCGCGATGCTGCACGCACTCGCCCACCGCATAGATGCGCGGATCGAAGGTCTGCAGGGTATCGTCCACCAGCACGCCGCGCTCGCAATGCAGGCCGGCCGCTTCGGCCAGCTCGCTATTGGGACGGATGCCCACCGCCATCACCACCAGATCGGCATCGAGTTGGCGGCCGTCGGCAAAACGCACGCCCGTCACCCGACCGTCGCCGAGAATCGCCTCGGTGCGCGCGTTCGTCAGAAAGCGCAGCCCACGCGCCTCCAGGGAGCGCTGCAGCAGACCGGAAGCCGCACCGTCGAGTTGTTTCTCCATCAACGTGTCCAGCAGGTGGACCACCGTGACGTCCATGCCCTGCTTGAGCAGACCGTTGGCCGCCTCCAGCCCCAGCAGTCCGCCGCCGATCACCACCGCCCGACGGCCCTGCCCGGCCCCGGCCAGCATGGCGCGGACGTCGTGAATGTCACGAAAACCCAGAACGCCGTGCTGGTCGTGACCCGGCACCGGGATCACGAACGGTTTGGAACCGGTAGCGAGAATCAGACGATCGTAGGCCGCTTCGGTGCCATCGCCAGCCACCACCCGGCGGCCCCCACGGTCGATTTCCGTAACCGGGCTGCCGGCATGCAGGGTGATGCCGCGTTCGGTGTACCAGTTGCGGTCGTTGAGCATGATCTCATCGACCGTCTTCTCCCCGGCCAGCACCGGCGAAAGCAGAATGCGGTTGTAGTTGCCGTAGGGTTCGGCGCCGAACACGGTGATGTCGTACATGTCCGGCTCGAGCTTGAGCAGCTCTTCCAGGGTGCGCATACCGGCCATGCCGTTGCCCACCAGCACCAGTCTGGGTTTGTTCACGGTGACACCTCCTTTCACAGTTCGACCCCCGGCCCCACGGACGACGAGCCCTCGTCGACTGCCCCTGGCGGGGGCAGCCGGTTCATCTTTTCCAGCACCTCCAGAGGCGCCCGCAGATTGGCCACCGCGAACGACTGCAGGTAGGCCACGGGCCCGGCGGGATCGAAACGACTGGCGTCGAAAAATCGGTCGGCGCCCATGGGCAGTGGCGCGGGCGCCGCCTGGGCGAGTGTCCAGCCCCGGGCGTTGAGACCCTCGGGCTTGTGGTCGATCAATGGGTAGCTCCAGCCCAACTCGGCGGCTACCTGCCGATAGATCGCCGGACGGTAGGCACGGTCCGCCGCCGCGATCAGGTTCTGGGGCCGCTCCACCTGCCCCCACCGGTACATCTGGGTCACGAACCACAGGGCATGGGAACGCCAGGGGAACATGGCGGCGTAGCGATGGAAGACGTTGAAGTCGGGCTGGGACAGCGTCGGCCCGCCGGGGTCGTACACCCAGTGATCGGTCAGCGGCAGGCGCAGCAGGGATTCCTTAACGCCCACGTACTCGGGCCGGGCCAGCAAGGCGGCCGCCTCGGCCCGGTGCGCGGGATCGTCCAGCCACCGGCCGGCCAGCATCAGCGCTTTGACCAACGCCCTGTGGGTGTGCGGGTGGCGTTCGGCCCAATCCTGGGTGACCCCCAGCACTTTTTCCGGCTTGTGGTTCCAGAGCTGCTGGCTGGTGATCAGCACATGGCCGTGACCGCCGCGCACCGCCACACTGTTCCAGGGCTCGCCGACGCAGAAACCGTCGATCTCCCCTGCCCGCAGCCGCGCCACCATCTGCGGCGGTGGGACCACCACGATCCGCACGTCCCGGTCGGGGTCAACACCGGCGGCACCCAGCCAGTAACGCAGCTCGTAGTTGTGGCTGGATACCGGATACACCACGGCAAACGTCAGCGGCGGGCGACCGGCAGCCCGGTCCTCGTCCAGTACCTTGCGCAGGGCGCGGGCGGTGGCGGGACGCCGGGCGGTGCATTCCGGGTCCAGTTCCGCCATCCTCGCGTACAGGCGCCGCGAAACGGTGATGGCGTTGCCTCCCAGACCGAGGCTCAGGGCCGCCACCAGCGGACGGCGCACAGCGGTAATACCCAGCTGGCTCGCCACCGGCAAACCGGCCAGCATCTGCGCACCGTCAAGAGCACCCAGCATGACCTTGTCACGGATGTTTGCCCAGGAAGGTTCCCTCACCAGGGTCACCTCCAGACCCTGACGGGAGAAAAAGCCCTGCTCCGCCGCCACCACCAAAGGAGCACAGTCGGTCAAGGGTATGAACCCCAGCCTCAGGGCGGACTTCTCCGGACGGGCCGCCGTAGATCTGGTGAGGCTCAGCACCGGCCGCTTTGTTTGCGGTTCGTTCATTGATGACTCCTTGGAACACAACAAAAAAAGGCGCCGCTACGCTCCGTGCATGCACGAAGGTGGCGACGCCTTTGCCGCGAGTCTTTGTCGACTCTTCGCCGGACAGCCCTCCGTTGGGCGATCCGGCCGTCTGTCTGCTCCTGATTGAGCAGGTTGCGTGCCAGGAAGGCACAGTTCGCTCATTCAGGGACTTGTGGCCACACGTGCCCTCCGCACGCCACCTGTCTGCACAACAGCGGTGCGCGTGCGCTCGGTTCAGCACCGATTCGGGTCAGTGATCCGGCCGTCTGTGGGCTTTTGTCGGATCCACTGCGACAGCGCCAGAGCCGCTTCGCCTCCCGGCCCGGCTCATGGAAGACACGCCCCTGGATAACCGCACTGCACAGTCGGCCCGGCCGTCCGACGACGGCATCCCTCACGCCGCCGCCTCGACGCCCAACGTGGCCCCCTCGGCCGTGGCGGCCTCGAGGCGTCGGTCCTCCTCGGCCAGCACCTGCGGCGAGAAGCGAACCAGCAATGCGGCGAAAGCGGCGCAGGCTACGGTCACTCCCAGGTACAGCAACGCCTGCTGGGTAGTGAGTGCATCCGAGCGAAACAGAAAACCCGCCGCCACTGCCCCCGCGTTGCCCCCGGCCCCCACAATGCCGGCCACGGCGCCCAATGCCTTGCGGTTCATGAACGGCACCAGCCCGTAGGTGGCACCTTCGGACATCTGGGTAAACAGAGAGAACACGATCATGCTGGCCACTGCCACCACGATCTGTCCCATCTGGGAGAAAACCATCAGGGCAACGCCCTCCATCAGCAGCGCGACGAACAGAAAGCGCACCCTTCCTTTAAGCCCCTGACGGCGCGCAAAGCGGTCCGAGAACGCGCCGCCCAGGGTACGTGCGAAAATGTTCATCAACCCGAACAGTCCGGCGATCAGTCCCGCCATTTCCAGGTCCAGATGAAAATGGTTGAAGTAGTACATCGCCGCCACGTTGTTGATGGTAAGCTCCACACCGAAGCAGGCGCCGTAGACCAGGAACAACGCCCACACCCGGTAGTCTCCGGCCGCCTTCATGAAACTGGCCAGGGTATGGCCGCCATCGCTGTCCGGGGCCGGCAAGGCACCCTTCGCACGCAGGTCCTTGAAGTCGCCTTCCGGCGCATCGGTGGTCCACTTCCAGTAGGCGGCGGCGGTCAACAGCATGGCAATGCCGGGCACCACCATGGCCAGACGCCAGCCGAGGGCATGGTCGGCGCCCATGGTGACAATGGCGGTGAACACCAGCGGCATGACCATCTGGGTCACGCCGCCCCCCAGGTTGCCCCAGCCGGCCGTGGTCGCATTGGCCGTACCCACCACGTTGGCGTCGAACATGACGGAGGTGTGGTACTGGGTGATGACGAAGCTGGCGCCGATGGCCCCGATGGCCAGCCGCGCCAACAGGAAGGTCTGGTAACTGTCGGCAAGCCCGATCAACATCACCGGCAGCGAGCCCAGCGCCAGCAGCGCCGTATACACGCGCCGTGGGCCGATACGATCGCACAGGTAGCCGATCAGGATGCGCACCAGCACGGTAATGGCCACCGACGCGATGATGGTGTTGCCGATCTGCTCCCTGGTCAGTCCCAGATCGCCCTTCACCACCGGCATGAGCGGTGCGATGCCGAACCAACCGAAGAAGCACAGAAAGAAGGCGAACCAGGTGAGGTGGAAGGTGCGCATCTGCACCGAGCGCAGACTGAAAAGATTGATGCGGGCGGCCTTGTTTACCACGTCCATTGCGATCTCCCCGAAGTGTTGCAGGCATAAAAAAAGCGCCGTTCCATGCCGCCAGGCACGGAAGACGCCGTTGTCGATGGAGGAGTCAACGCTGACTCATGGTGACCGGCAGCCCGCCATTGGGCTCGCCACGCTCATTATCGGGCAGGCAAACGCTGTGCCAGGCCGTCCCGAGCAGCAGATGTTTCCGCGTTGCTCAGACAGTTATGGAGATGCGCGGTGGTGGGAATCAGTTCGCGCGCAGGCACCGACGGTGCCATTGCGGTGCACGGATAGTGCGCGAGGCGCCGCCGTGGTGCGCTGTCAGCGCAGCAGATCGGCCGCCGCGATCAGCATGCGCGCCACTTCACCGATCTTCTGGTTGCGGTCCATGGCCATGCGGCGCAGCGCGCCGTAGGCGTCGTCCTCGCTCATGCTCTTCTCACGCATGAGGATACCCTTGGCCCGATCCACGTCCTTGCGGTCCGCCAGCTTGCTCTTGGTGAACTCCAGTTCCTCACGCAGGGCCTGGAACTCCCGAAACCGGGCGATGGCCACTTCCATAATGGGTTTGAGGCGCTGGGCACTGAGACCGTCCACGATGTAGGCACTGACCCCGGCCTGCACGGCCTCTTCGATGGTGCGGCTGTCGCTGTGCTCGGCGAACATCACGATGGGCCGGGGCAGCTCCCGGGTAAGGGTACGCATGGACTCCAGGGTATCCCGATCCGGCATGTCCATGTCGATAAGGATGACGTCGGGGCTGTGCCGGGCCACCTGGGCGACCAGGTCCTCGTTGCCGCTCAGACGGGCAATCACGTCGCAGCCCTGGTCCCTGAGCGCCTGCTCAAGGATCGCCGCGCGGCCGGCGGACATATCGACCACCATGACCCGCAGCTGTCGCTCGGGCTTGTCTGCCAATGCCGTTTCTCCTGCTGTGTGCGACAAAAAAAGGCCACCCACGGAAGCCTGTTGCGCCCGTGCATGACCTCAGTGCCTCTGCGGCGCGCCGTTACGCCGCCTTAAAATCCACGAAGCAATATACGCGCCAATGATCCCGGTGCGCTAACCGCCTGATAATTGGATATCAGCCGTCCTGAGAACAGCAACCGCCGCACCAGGAATGTGCGGACGACGGAATTGTGGGGGCTGGGATTCGCTGCCAGCGACAGCAATGGCCGAAGCGACCGCACCAGACAACTTCGCCACAGCAGTCCCTTCGTCGGCTTGGTTCTGCTCCGGCCAAAAGGCCTTGTCATAGCCCGTCCAGACACGCCTTGACCTGCATCAAGTCGCAACAAGCGAACGGTCTGCACAATCCCGCCATAGCGCAACCTATTGAAATTATCAAATTTTAATCAAGATCGAACGGAATGCATGCGAAGCACTGAAAGAGAGAAAAGTCACGATTCAATGGCTGTCGGGGCTCCCCCCCGTCGGCAGTCAAACCACTGCTATCAAGCCTCGGGCGGCAACCGCCCAATGGCAAACCTCTTCACACCTCGTACCTTTTAAGCGGACTGACTATGGACACCAGAATCTTCCGTACGCTCGCAGGGTGCTCAACCAGCCTACTTGCATTGATGCTCGGCGGGTGCAGTACCCGCCACTTCTGGCTCTTTCATCCCCACGGGCCGGTTGCGGGCACTGAAATGCACATTATGGGCATAGACGTACTCATTCTGCTCATCATCATCGTGCCAACAGCGCTGCTGCTCGTGTGGTTCCTGTGGCACTACCGCGCGTCGCGTGAACACAGCACCTACGCGCCCAACTGGTCGCATTCCACGGCGATCGAGTTGATTGTCTGGGGCGTACCCGTGGTCACCGTGGCGGTACTTGGATACATTGCGTTCCAGGGCATCCGCGAAGTCAATCCGTACGACCCGACGGTTGTGGTCTCACGCGCGGGCGAAAATCCGCTGACAGTCGACGTGATCACCACCGACTGGAAGTGGCTGTTCCTTTATCCCAAGCAGCACATTGCCACGGTCGACCGGCTGGTCGTACCGGTGCAGACACCCGTACGTTTCAAGCTCACGTCGGCCACTGTCACCAACAGCATCTTTATTCCTGAACTGGTCGGTCAGATCTACATCATGCCCGGGATGCGGACGGAGCAAAGCATGCTGGCCAACCGACCGGGCACCTATGAGGGCTTTTCCGCTACCCAGAGCGGGCCCGGCTTCACGTGGATGCAGTTCCAGACCAAGGCGTTGTCGGAAGCGGGTTTTCGCCACTGGGTCCACCGGACACAGCAGGGCTCGCGGGTTCTTACCTACACCGCGTTCAACAAGCTTGCCAGACCCAGCATCGATACCGAGGGGAAGACGATCCAATATGCCCGCGTGCAGCCCGGGTTGTTCGACCATGTCATCGAGGAGGTGCGAGACGGCAAGGTCTTCCCGACCCATTGGGCCATGACGGAGCACATGTCACGCGGTACCTCCAATTAAGGGAGATCTCAAATGCTGGTTAATCTTCACGGGCCTTGGTCCCCCCTCGTCGGGCGTCTCGCGCTGCCCCAGATCCCGTACGACAATCCGCTCGTCGTGGGCGCCTTTTTCTTTTCGCTTGCGATTGCCGTGGCGCTGGCAGTCGGCGTGACATCCGCCGGCCGGTGGGGATATTTGTGGCGCGAGTGGCTGACGACCGTCGACCACAAGAAGATCGGTGTCATGTATATCCTGGTCGGTATGGTGATGCTCTTCCGTGGCTTCATCGACGCCGTGATGATACGCACCCAACAGGTCATGGCGGTGGGCGCCCACTCGGCGGGCCATCTCGGCGCCTTGCATGGGTACATGCCGCCTTTCCACTTCGACCAGGTCTACAGCGCCCACGGGGCGATCATGATCTTTTTTGCCGCCACGCCGATTCTGGTGGGCCTGATGAACATCGTCGTGCCCCTACAGATAGGGGCCCGCGACATGGCCTATCCGTATCTGAACGCGGTAGGCCTGTGGCTGACCGTCGCGGCAGCGGCCCTGGTGATGCTGTCCCTGTTCGTCGGCGACTTCTCCCATGCCGGGTGGATCGGCCTGACACCGCTCACGGAGTTGCCATACAGCCCGGGCGTCGGCGTGGACTACTGGCTTTGGTCCGTACAGATCAGCAGCCTTGGAACGACCTTGGGCGCCATCAATCTCATCGCGACCATCATCAAGATGCGTGCCCCGGGTATGCGCTGGTCTCGGCTGCCCATCTTCAGCTGGACATCACTGTCGGCCAACATCATCGCGGTCACGACCTTTCCGGTGCTCACGGCGGCCTTGCTCTTATTGACCCTGGACCGCTACCTCGGCACCCACTTCTTCACCGCCGGCATGGGCGGCAACCTCATGCTCTACACGAATCTATTCTGGGTGTGGGGGCATCCGGAGGTCTACTTCCTGGTGCTGCCGGCTTTCGGCGCGCTATCCGAGATCATTCCGACCTTCTCCGGGAAGCCCTTGTTCGGTTATGCCACCATGGTGCTGGCCTCGTTCGGGATCGCCGGCATTTCCTGGACCACGTGGTTGCATCACTTTTTCACCATGGGTGCGGGGCCGAGCATAAACACGTTCTTCAGCCTTGCGACCATGACAGTAGGCATTTTCACGGGCGTCAAGGTGTTCAACTGGGCGTTTACCATGTACCGCGGTCGTCTGCGTTTCGATACGCCGATGCTGTGGGCCATGGCAGCAGTGTTCCTGTTGCTCCCCGGCGGTCTCACGGGCCTGATGGTGGCCATGGTGCCCGCGGACTATCAGGTACATAATAGCGTTTTCCTGGTAGCCCACTTCCATAACATGATCGCCGTCATCGCCTTCGCGGCCCTCGGGGCCATCAGTTATTGGTTCCCGAAAGTGTTCGGTTTCAAACTCGATGAACCACTGGGAAAGCGGGTGTTCTGGTACTGGGTGGCCGGTTCTCTCATGGTCTTCGTACCCATGTATCTGCTCGGCTTCATGGGCATGACCCGTCGCCTGGACTACGTCTCCCATCCCAGCTGGCTCCCTTTGCTCGTCCTTGAGGAGGTGGGCATCGGGCTGTACTGCATCGCTGCCTATTACCAGGTGAAGCAGCTGTATGTAAGTGTCCGGGACCGTCACGTCAACCGGGTCGGCGCCGATGCCTGGGGCATGGCGCGGAGCATGGAATGGATGACCCATTCCCCCGTGCCTTTCTACAACTTTGCCGTCACGCCACGGGTGCACGCCAGAGACGAGTGGGCTTGGCGCCGCGAGCAGGGGCTCACCAGTCTGCACCCCGATGGTTTTCAGGACATCCATATGCCGAAGAACACGGCAGTGCCACTCATTCTGGGCGGTCTCTCCTGTGCGTTGGGCTTTGGGCTGGTGTGGCGCATCTGGTGGCTGAGCGCGGTGTCCCTGGCGGCGATCATGGGGACGGTGATCGCCCGGGCCTTCGAAAAAGACACCGACTATGTGATTTCAGCCGTGGAACTCGAACGACTGGACGCCGGCCACGCGGCCTCGTCACCGGAGCCTCAAACGGTGGGTATCGTTGCCGGCGGCGGCCTCGCCTCACGCCAGGCGCCATCGAGCCGCCATCCCGGCGACTAGCGTGTCGTAGACGCAGGATACATTAGCCATTTTCAGGGGAGAACCAGCATGACTTCACGCACTACGGAAACCGTGGAGCCGGGCGAAATCGTTCTGTGGGACGCGAGGCACGATAGTCACGATCGGATCGCAACCCGCACGTTCGGGTTCTGGCTCTACATGTTGAGCGACGCCATGATCTTTGCGGCGCTGTTCACTGTCTATGCGATACTCGGACACAACTACGCCGGCGGGCCCACCGCGGCGCAGATTCTGCACCCCGGCCGCGCGTTGATCGAAACTCTGGTGGTGTTTACGAGCGTCCTTGCGTTCGGGCTGGGCATGTCGGCACTGAAGCACGGAAATCGCTCGGCGGTGCTGAACTGGATCGCCGTCGCCTTCGTGCTCGGCGTGGCCTTCGTCGGGCTGGAAATCCAGGCGTTCGCCCACCTCGCGAATCACGGTATCGTACCGCAGCGCAGCGCCTTTCTATCCGCCTTTTACACCATCGTACTCACGCACGGCCTACACATGGTGTTCGGACTCTTGTGGATGGCGGTGATGGCCGTGCAGGTGCTGCGCGATGGATTCACCGACAACGTCGTCTATCGCCTGCTCAATCTGCGAATTTTCTGGCACTTCCAGGCCGTCATATGGGTGTGCGTGTTCGTCTTTATCTATCTCTAAGGAAACGTCCGATGAACAACTCTGCTCAAAATGCCCTGCATCATCCCGAAGTGCAAATGGCCCGTGCGCCCGGTTATGTGGCCGGATTCTTGATCGCTTCGGTACTCATGGTCATTGCATTCGTCTATGGAACCCGGAATGGACTGCCCACAACGGAACGCGACACGGTGCTCGCCGTAATCGCCATCGTCGCGATGACCATCCAGTCCTTTCTGCTTTTCCACCTTACTCTGTCAAAGACCCAGCGCTGGCACACCGTGGCGTTCGTGCTCACCATTCCCCTGTTTGCCCTGCTGGTAGGGCTGTCCATGTGGATGTTCCACGCCCTGGCCTTACGCACCATGATTCCGGGCTTGCATTAAGAGGGGCCGCCCTATCGAACCGCGAATGCGATAAGACGCACTTGCGGAAAGCCACCTGGGGCGGCCGGCGTCTTTCGAAAGCGACGCATCCCCCCGCCCCGCCATCGCCACGGATAAACTGCGGGATCCAATGAGAGAATTCGATCTCGACGACGATGGCCCGGCGGCGCTGTCTGGCAGCGCGCCGCCGGGCAACCTGCCCACCCTGATCAGGGACCTGCTCACCCTCGCCAAGGCCAGGGTGGTCTCCCTGCTGGTGTTCACCGCCATGGTCGGCGAGTTCCTCGCCC
>Ga0102956_1000228_pt1 | contig 19772 bp, 16 predicted proteins | sample SalPonF2_A_D2_MG_FD_84515 | JGI IMG/M metagenome (GOLD analysis project Ga0102956, IMG submission 84515) | Salt pond soil microbial communities from South San Francisco under conditions of wetland restoration - Salt Pond MetaG SF2_A_D2_MG ...
CGCCGTCGTTGGGAGCGCCGTCGTCGGGAGCGAGATAGGGCAGGAGCAGCCCGAGGATGCGCTCGGCTGCGCCGGCCGGGCTGCGGCCGAGCGCCGCGGCTGCGGCGGTGGCGCGGCGGGTGGGGTCGAGCAGCGCGCGCCAGGCGCCCGGGAGGTCGCCCAGCTCCGTCTCCGGCACGGTGATGCCAGCGCCGGCGGCCTCGACGGCTTCGGCATTGTGGCGCTGGTGGTCCTCGGCGGCGCTCGGGAGCGGCACCATCACCAGCGGGGTGCCGTGGAAGGCGGCCTCGCTGAGCGTCCCGACGCCGGCCCGGGTGATGGCGAGGTCGGCGGCGGTGAAGGCCTGAGCTGCGTCCAGGTAGGGGTGAACATGGTACTCGGGGAGGTCGGCCACACTTCCGCGCAGCGTATCAAACCACCGCCGCCCGCTGGAGTGGAGCACCTGGAGGCCGGGGCGACGGAGGGCGCGGTAGGCGTCCGGCACGGCGTGGTTGAGGGTGAGCGAACCCTGCGAGCCCCCCATCACCAGGGTGACGACGGCGTCGGGATCGAGCCCCAGCGCCCGGCGGGCGTCGGCGCGCTCGAGGTGCGCCTCGCGCACCGGGAAGGGGGCGACCGCCTGCGCACGCGCGTTCAGGTGTTGGCCGGCCGGTTCCTGCGCCAGCACCACGATCCGGGCGCGGGGCGCGAACCAGCGGTTGACACGGCTGGGGAAGGCGTTGCCCTCGTGCAGGGCGAGCGGCGTTCCGGTGAGCAGGGCCGCGGCGCAACCGGGGAAGGAGGCGAAGCCCCCGAAGCCGACCACCAGGCGCGGCCGGGCCGCGCGTACCGCGCGCACCGCGCGCAGCAGGCCGCCGGCCGCCCGGAAGGCCTGGCGCGGATCGGGCCGCTGGCGGTCCCACTTGCCGGCGGCGACCCCCAGGAACGGATGCCCCGCCTCGGGGACCAGGCGGGCCTCCATGCCGCCGGCCTGTCCCAGGAAGGCCACCTGCAGCCCGTGCGCCCGGGCGGCGCGGGCCACGGCGAGCGCCGGGTAGATGTGTCCGCCGCTGCCGCCGGTGGCGAACAGCAGATCCACCCCCCGCGGCCAGGCGTTCACAGCGTCGCCCCCTCGCTGCGTGCCTGGCGGTAGGAGGCGTGGATGAAGCCCATGGCGATCGACACCGACAGCATGCTGTTGAGCCCGTAACTGACGAACGGCAGGGGCACGCCGGTGATGGGCAGCAGCCCGGCGGCCACCAGCAGGTTGAGGCAGGCCTGCCCCCCGATGTACGCGCTGGCCCCGGCCGCCAGCAGGCTGCCCGGGCCGCTCAGGGAGGCCGCCACACGCAGCCCACGGCCAACGAGAACGATGTAGAGCGTGACCAGCGCGAGGATGCCCATTACGCCGAGCGCCTGCCCGACGGCCACCGCGACCATGTCGGTCTCGGCCTCGGGCACCTGCACGGGCTCGCCCGCGCCGAGCCCGGTGACGCCCGCCTTGGCGAGCGCCAGGCGCGCGGCGTAGGCCTGGTAGCTGGTGCTGGCGGTCTGGTGCTGGCCGCCCCACAGGTCGGCGAAGCCCTGGATGCGGCGTTGCAGGTAGTGGAACTGGCTGAGGTAGGGGCCGGCCACCAGCACGGCGATGAGGGCGGCGGCGGTGCTGATGGAGACGAGCCGGACGATGGTGGTTCCGGCCGCCATCATGATCGCGAAGGCCAGCGCGAACAGGAACAGCGCCGTGCTCACGTCCGGCTCGGCCACGATCAGGCCGGCGGCGAGGCCGATCACCACCATCGGCCGCCAGATCTGCCAGTTGCCCAGGTGGTTGTAGAAGAAGGCCGTCAGGTAGGCGATCACCGTGACCTTCATGAACTCGGAGGGCTGCAGTGCGACGGGCCCGAGCAGGATCCAGCGGCGGCTCTCGGAACCCGCCGGCGACACGCCGATCACCAGCACCGCCAGCAGCAGCGCCAGCATCGTCACGTAGGCCACGGGGCTGAGCCGGGTGATGCGGCGGGGGGACATCCGCGCCACCAGGACCGTCAGCAGCAGGCCCGCGGCGAACCGCAGGGCGTGCTCGATGGCGCTGCCGGGCGCCGCCGCGGTGACGCCCACGATGCCCAGCGCGCCGAGCAGCAGCTGGACCGTCAGAAGGAGGCGGTCCACGAGGGTTCCCTCCCCGCCGCGGCGACGATGTCGCGGAAGGCGCGCGCGCGGTCCACGTAGTCCCTGAACTGGTCGAACGAGGCCGCCAGCGGGGCCAGCAGCACGTGGCCGCGGCCGCCGTGGCGATCGCGCAGGTAGGCCAGGGCGCTCTTCACGGCGCAGCGCAGCGCGGCCTCGCCGTCGGCCTCGGGGCACACGGTGGTCGCGGTGTCCGCCGCGAACGCCCGGGCAAAGGCGGGGCCGGCCTCGCCGACGCCCACCAGCAGCGAGACCCGCTCCCGGACCAGCGCTCGCAACGCTTCCAGCGACGCGCCCTTGGCCCGCCCGCCGGCGATCCACACCAGCGGCGCCGGGGTGGCGCGCAGCGCGGCGGCCACGGCCAGCGGGCGGGTGGCGATGGAGTCCTCGATGAAGTGCACCTCGCCCACCGATCCGGCGGGCGCGTAGCGTCCCGGCAGCCCCGCGAAGGCGCGCAGCCCGCTGGCGATGGCCTCGTGCTCGAGCCCCATCGCCCGGCAGGCGAGCGCCACGGCCAGCGCATTGGCGATCTGGTGCTCGCCGCGCACCTGCAGTGCGTCGGCGGCGAGCAGCGCTCGCCCCTCGAGCAGCAGCCGTCCCTCCTCGCGCCGGTAGCGGGCGTCGGCATCGCGCTCGAGCGAGAAGGCCAGGTTGTGCGCCGGCGACGCTTCCGCCCAGCCGCGCAGCAGCGGGTCGTCGGCGTTGTAGACGAAGGTGTCGTGCTCGTCCTGGTGGCGGATCATGTTGCGCTTGGCTTCGTGATAGGCCGTCACGCTGCCGTGCCGGTCGATGTGGTCCTCGCCCAGGTTGAGGGCGACGGCCACGCGCGGCTTGAGCGTGGGGCAGCGCTCGAGCTGGAACGACGACAGCTCGACGACCAGGGTGGCGCCCGGACGCGCGACGGCGGCGAGGGCCGGATCGATGTTGCCGCCGGCGACGGCGTCGACGCCGTCGGCCGCGAGCGTGTCGGCGATCCAGCGGGTGACGGTGCCCTTGCCGGCGGTGCCGGTGACGCCCACCAGCGTGGCCGGGACGGTGCGCTGCACCCACTCGACCTCGCCGATGACCTCCACGCCCCGGGCGCGCAGGCGCTGCAGGTCGGGGTGGTCGATGCGCACGCCCGGCGCCGCGACGCACACGCGGGCGGTGCTGGCATCGACCGACGGCAGCGGCGGCCAGCCCAGGGCGCGTGCCGTGACGATGTCCTCGCCTTCGGTCCGGACGTCGTAGGTTTCGACCGTGTGCCCCTGCGCGGCGGCGAGCCGCGCAGCGGCCAGTCCGCTGCGCCCGAGCCCGTAGACCAGCACCTTCACGCCCACGCTCCCACCAGCACCGCCGTCAGTGCGGTGGTGACGGCGGTCACCAGCCAGAAGCGCATCACCACGCGCGTCTCGCTCCAGCCCGAGAGCTCGAAGTGATGGTGGAGCGGGCTCATGCGCAGCAGTCGCCGGCCGCCGGTGGCGCGGAAGTAGAGCACCTGCACGACCACCGACAGCACCTCGAGCACGGGGACCAGCGCGAACAGCGGCAGGTACCAGACCCAGCCGTGCAGGATCGCGAGCCCGGCGAGGCCGGCCCCCAGCGCCTCGGAGCCGACCCCGCCCATGAACACGCGGGCGGGGTGGCCGTTGTACCAGAGGAAGCCGAGCAGCGCCCCCAGCAGCGCGGCGGCCACCGGCGAGCCGGCGAACAGCAGCAGCATGATGCACATCAGGCCGGCGGCGAGCCCGTCAAGGCCGTCGGAGAAGTTGAGCGCGTTGACGCTGCCGACCACCACGAAGGCGAGGGCGAACACGTCGAGGGTGGGGACGCCGAACATCGAGGCGCCCGCACGTACCGCGTAGAGCGCGAAGGCGAGGGCTACCAGCGCCTGGCCGAGAAGGCGGTAGCGGGCGAGCAGGCCCGTGCTGGGCTCGAGACCTCCGGCCTCGTCGGCCTTGCGCCTGAGCGACAGCACGTCGTCGTAGAGCCCGAGGGCGCCGCTCAGCGCGATGAGCGCCACCAGGGGGAGGTCCGCCGCCGGCTCGGGGCTGCGCAGCAGCCCGATCGTGAGCGCTGCGAGCAGGATCGCCAGCCCGCCCATGGTCGGGGTGCCGGCCTTGGCGAGGTGGCTGCCCGGCCCGTCGGAGCGCACGGCCTTGCCCCAGCCGAAGCGCCTGGCGAGCTGGACGAAGGCGCCGGTGAGCACCAGGCCCGTCAACGCCGCGAGCAGGACGGTCACCGCTTGGCGCCCTCGTCGGGGTCGAGGCCGGCGCCCGTGCGGCGGGCGCCCTCGAGGCTGGCCTCGTAGCGTTCGAGCAGCCGTTCGAGCTCGACGCCGCGTGAGGCCTTGAACAGCACGGTGCCGTGCGAAGGCAGCTCGGCGAGCAGCCGCTCGGCCTCCTCGGGGTCGTGGGCGTGACGGGCGTCGGGGTTCGCCGTCGCGATGGCCGCCGCCTCGGGACCGATGGCCAGCACGACGTCAAGGTCGCGCGTGGCGGCACCGAGGGCGTGGTGATGGGCGGCGCTGGCCTCGCCGAGCTCGAGCATGTCGCCGAGCACGGCGGCGCGCGGCGGCGGGGAGCCGCGGAGCACCTCCAGCGCGAGGCTGGCCGAGGCCGGGTTGCTGTTGTAGGTGTCGTCGATGATGGTGATCCGGCCGTGGATGCGGCGCTCCAGCCGGCCCGGCTCGAGCCGGGCCTCGGCGAGGCGGCGGGCCGCCGGCTCCAGGTCAACGCCCAGCCGCTCGGCCATGGCCAGCGCGGCGAGGGCGTTGTCGGCGAGGGCCTTGCCGGGCCAGGGAAGGGTGACGCGCAGCCCGCGGTAGACCAGCTCCTGGCCCTCGCCGCTCGCCGACAGGCGCCGCGCGGGCACCAGGTTCGGGGCGGTGGGGCTCGGCTCGTCGGCATCGAGCACCGCGTAGGGGTGGACGTTGTCGCGCAGCGCGGGCGGGAGCTCGCGGTAGGCCTGCAGGCTCGCCAGGCGGTGGCCGGGAGCCGCCATCAGCAGCGCGCCCTTCTCGAGGGCGACGGCGTCGACGGTGCCGAGCCCCGCGAGGTGGCTGGCCCCGATGGCGGTGAGGATGGCGTGGTCGGGGTGCGTCAGGTCGATGAGGCGCGCCATCTCTCCAAGTTGGTCGATGCCGAGCTCGAGCACCAGAGGCTCGGCGCGCTCCCGCGCGGACTCGGCCAGCGCGGCGTCGACGAGGGTGGCGGCGAGCGCCCACGGGGTGTTGAGGTTGCCCTGGCTGGAGCGGCCCCCGAGGGCGGCCGCCAGCAACGTCTTGGTCGTGGTCTTGCCCGCCGAGCCGGTGATGCCGACCACCGGACCGCGCAGGCTGCGGCGGGCGCGGCGCCCGAGCTCGATGAGGCGCTCCCCCGGACTGTCGACGACCACGCCGCGCTCGTGCGGCAGGTCGGACACGATGAAGGCCGCGCCGTGCTCCAGGGCCTCGTCGGCATAGGCGATGCCGTGGCCGTGCTGGCCCGGCAGCGCGAAGAAGACGTCGCCCGGCCGCACGCGGCCGGAGTGGAAGGCCACGCCGGTGCCGGGCGGCAGCATCGCGGTCGGCTCCGAGACGGGGCCCAGCTCGCGCAGGAGCGTCACGTCGACGGCGTTCACGGGCGGCCCGCTCTCCATATCATGACTACTTTACACAACGCGCTCACGGACCCCCTCGTACGGCATTGGCTCACGGCCGGCTGTCGGCGAGGGCGACGCTGCCCGGCGCCAACCCCCAGTGCGCCACCACCTCGCTGCCGATGGCGCGGAACAGCGGCGCCGCCACCCAGGTGCTGGTCTTGCTGCCCACCTGCGGCTTCTGGAGGGTGACGATCGTGACCACGCGCGGGTGATCGGCGGGGAAGACCCCCGCGAAGGTGATCGAGTACTCGCCCTTGGGGTAGGTACCCAGGCGGCGATCGTAGATGTCGGCGGTACCGGTCTTGCCCGCCACGCTCACGCCGGGCACCTTGGAGTACTTCAGGTCACTGGCGTTCACCACGTGCACCAGCATCTTGAACACGGTGTCGGCCACGTGGGCGTCGAGCACGCGGTGGGGTGCGGGAAGGCTCGCGCCCTGCAGCAGCCGGGGCGGCACGTAGACGCCGCCGTTGGCCAGGATGCTGTAGGCGGCGGCCAGTTGGACCGCGGTGGTCGAGACGTTCTGGCCGATGGTGTTGGAGGCCTGGTCCTGCGGCACCCAGTTCTGCCAGGGGTTGAGGATGCCGGAGGTGGCGTAGATGCTCGTCAGGTCGAGCGGCTGCCCGAAGCCGTAGCGGGCCAGCCAGCCGTGGAGCTGCTGCGGCGTGAAGCGCCAGGTCAGGTGGATCATGCCGACGTTGCTGGAGTAGCGCAGGATGTCGGGGATCGACAGCTCCGGTTTGTGCCACTCGACGTCGTGGAAGGTCTTGTCGCCCACGCGCACGCTCATGGGCGCCGCGATGGTCTCGTTCGGTTTCAGCAGGCCGTCCTGGATGAGGCCTGCCACCACGAACGGCTTCATGACGGAGCCCGGCTCGTACTCCTGCGCGAAGGGGCGGTCCACCATGTCGTTGCTGCTCGCCTGGCGCCAGTGGTTGGGATCGAAGCTCGGGTAGCTGGCCGCCGCCAGGATGCGGCCGGTGCCGATCTCCAGGATGACGGCCATGCCGTCGGCGGCCTGGTTCTTCTGGGCGACGCGCTTGAGGTTGGTCTCGGCCGCCGCCTGCAGGGTGGGGTCGATGGTCAGGCGCACGTCCCGACCCGCCTGGAGGCGCCGGTCGAGGCTGTACTCGAGGCCCTCGAGGCCGTAGCGGCCGTCGGGCTGGACCTGCCCGGTGAAGCCCAGCAGGTTGGCTGCCAGCGTGCCCTGCGGGTAGCGCCGGTCGCCGGCGGGGCCGTAGGCCAGCACGGTGCCGTCCGAGGCGAGGATCTTGCCGCGCACCGGGGTGTCCGCCGGCGGCGCCGGGAAGGTGGGGGCGCCACGCTGCTGACTGGCGAAGCCGAACAGGGCGGCCAGCAGCGGCACGACCAGCAGGACGGACATGAGGCCGCGGCGCGTGAAGCGAAGCTCCGTGGGGTCGCTCTTGTTCTTCGCGTTCAGTGCCATACCGTGCGGATCTCCAGACCGCTGTCGGGCAGCGTGAGCCGGGGGGCGGGGCCGGGCGCGACGGCGCCGACGTTCGAGGCCTCCGGCGCCGGTACCATGCCGTGTGCGTCCGCCCACTGCGTGACCGCCAGCGGCCCGTTCACGCCGGCGGCCTGGAGCCGGAGGTTGGCGACGGAATCGAGCAGCTTCTGGCGCTGGTCGATCAGGCTCATCTGGTGGCGGTAGAGCCCCTGGTTCACCAGCCCGACCGCGCTCAGCAGCAAGAGCAGGCCGAGATAGAGGGGAACGGCGCGGCGGGCGATGCGGCTCACGTCGCGGTCCTCTCGCCGGCGCGGAGCTTGGCGGCGCGAGCCCGCGGGTTGGCCTCCACCTCGGCTTCGCTCGGGGTGAGGGGCTTCCTGGTGAGCGCGTGCATGCGGGGCGAGTCGTTGAGGAAGCGTTTCACGATGCGGTCCTCCAGCGAGTGGTAGCTGATGACCACCAGCCGGCCACCGGGCTCGAGCAGCCGGGCGGCGGCCTCGAGGCCCTCCTGGAGGGCGCCGAGCTCGTCGTTGACGTGGATGCGCAGCGCCTGGAAGGTGCGCCGTGCCGGGTGGGCGCGGCGGGGGCCGCCGGGGTAGGCCGAGGCCACCACCTCGGCCAGGCGGCCGGTGGTGAGGATGGGCGCGCGCTCGCGCGCCTCCACGATGCGGCGGGCGATGCGCCGGCTGTGGCGCTCCTCGCCGTAGCGCCACAGCAGCGCGGCGATCTCCTCCATGGGCGCTTCGTTGACGATGTCGGCGGCGCTGGGGCCGGTGGCGGCCATGCGCATGTCGAGTGGCCCGTCGGCGCGGAAGGCGAATCCGCGCTCCCCCTCGTCGAGCTGCATCGAGGAGACCCCCAGGTCGAGGAGGATGCCGGCCACGGCGGAGAGCTCGTACGACCGCGCCAGCCGTTCCATGTCGCGGAAGTTGCCCGCGGCGAACAGGAAGGAGGCGCCGTCGGCGAGCGTGCCGACGTGATCGGCTGCCCGGGGGTCTTGATCGATGCCGAGTACGTTCGCGCCCGCTTCGAGCAGCGCGCGGCTGTGGCCGCCGGCGCCGAAGGTGCCGTCGATCGTCCAGGCACCGGCGCGCGGCCGGAGATAGTCCAGGGCCGTGGCCACCATCACGGGGCGGTGGGCTTGCTGCGCTGGGGCGCTCATCCCACCAGCTCCCGCAGCAGGTCCGGCGCGGGCGGCTGCGCCTGCACGGCGGTGAGGTTGTGCAGCCAGCGGTCCTCGTTCCAGACCTCGAGCCGGTTGGGCGCGCCGGCGACGACCACGTTGCCCTCCGCCTCGGCGAAGGCGCGCAGCGTGGCGGGCAACGTGATGCGCCCGGCGGAGTCGAGCTTGGCCTTGGCGGCGCCCGAGTAGAAGAAGCGCACGAAGTTGCGCGCCTCCGGGTCGGTCAGGGGGAGTTCGGTGAGGCGGCTCTCGATGCGCTGCCAGGCGGCCACGGGGAAGACGTAGAGGCAACCCTCCATGCCGCGGGTGACGACCATGCCGTCCTCCACGAAGTCGCGGAAGGCGGGGGGCATGATCACCCGGCCCTTGTCGTCCACCGCGTACTGGAATTCCCCGAACGGCATGCCCTGGTCGCTCCTCCTGGGTGGATGCGGCGCACCCGCCGCCTCGATCCGCTTCGGGTGATTCTACCACATTTACCCACGTTCTCCCACCGTTTCTCACGAATTCGCCTCAAAGGCCGCATACCTCCCCACCCGGTTCCCACGCGCGCGCCGCCGGCGGTGGCGGGAGGCGCCACGCTCCCACCGGAGGGCGCCTGTCGGAGGGTGGACGAAGGCGTGCTGGGCCCGATCGTGCGGCTGCGGCCGAGGCGCGGGCAGACGGCATGGGAAAGGGGCGATCCCGAAGGATCGCCCCGTCGCAGGTGGGCCTGTAAGCCGGGTTCTGTCACCTGATGCGTGCACCAGGCCTCTGGCCATCTATCTGGGACGCGCGTCGCCGCGCGCCTCGAGCGGTCAACCCGGAGATCGTGGCGAGCCGAGCAGGCTCTCTCTCCCTATCGGACCTTGCACCGGGTGGGGTTTACCTAGCTGCCCCTGTTACCAGGGGCACTGGTGCGCTCTTACCGCACCGTTTCACCCTTGCTGCGCGTCGCCGGGCTTCGAGGGCCCGACCGACACGAAGCGGTCTGCTCTCTGTTGCACGTGCCGTCGCCTTACGCGCCCAGCCGTTAGCTGGCACCCTGCCCTGTGGTGCCCGGACTTTCCTCAGGGAGCCCTTTCGGACCCCCCGCGGCCAGACAGCCCACACTGCGAAGGAAGATTCTAGCACGCGCGGGCCCCGCCCCGGGTCCTCGACACGCCCGTATACTCGCGGCGAGGAGGGGAACGTGATGACCCAGACGTTGACGTGGGCCGGTAGCGCGGCGGTCGGGGGCCGCGCCGCCGGATCGGGGACGCCGCCCGGAACGCGCCGGCGCCTTCCGGCGAGCGCCGCCGGAGCGGCCACGTGAGCGGCGCGGGCGGCTTCCTCGGCAGCGTCTGGGAGCAGCTCCGGCAGAGCCTGCTGCGGGCGCTCGGCCCCTTCGGTCCGCAGGGCGTTGCCAGCGGCGGCGCGCTGACCACGCTCGCCACCCGGCTGATCGTGGCGTTGCTGCTGGTGGTGCTGTTCGGCGCGGCCTACGCCGTCCTGGCGCGCGTGCTCGAGAGCGCGGGACGGCGCTTGCACGTGCCCGTCGACCTGGTGAAGATGCTGCGGCGCGCGCTCGCCTACGCCGTCACGCTGTTGGCGTTGCTGGCCGTGATGGCGCAGTTCGGCGTCGCCACCGCGGTGCTGGGCCGCGTCGCCACCGCGGCGCTGTTCGCGCTGGTCTACTACGCCGCGTGGCTGGTGGCGCACCGGTTGCTGGCCAACGCCACCACCCGCGCCGGGCTCGACCGCTCTCTGGTGCAGCTGCTGCGCAACGTGGTGGGCGTGGTGGTAGCCGCCCTGGCGGTGGTCACCGTGATGGACCAGTTCGGCGTGGACGTGCTGGGGGTCATCACCGCCCTCGGCGTCGTGGGGATCGCGGTGGGGTTCGCTGCGCAGGACACGCTGTCGAACTTCATCTCGGGGGTCACGCTGCTCATCGAACGCCCCTTCCACATCGGGGACTGGGTCGAGCTCGCCGGCAAGGTGGGCCGGGTCGAGCGCATCAGCCTGCGCACCACCCGGGTGGTGTCGCGCGACAACGTCCACAGCTCCATCCCCAACGCCAAGGTGGCGTCGGCGGAGATCGTCAACCTGTCGGCCGGGGGGCCGCTGCGGCTGCGGGTGCCGGTGGGGATCGCCTACAAGGAGTCGGCGCAGGCCGCGCGCGAGGCGCTCATGCCGATGCTGAGGGCGCACCCGCAGGTGCTGCAGGGCGCCATTCATGCCCCTTCGGTGCTGGTGGAGGAGCTGGGCGCGTCCTCGGTGAACCTGGTGATGCTCGCCTGGATCGGGCCGGAGACGATCGCCGTCGAGCCGGTGGTGAGCGCGGGCCTGGTCGAGGGCGCCAAGGAGGCTCTCGACGGCGCGGGGATCCAGATCCCGTTCCCGCACCTGCAGCTCTTCATCGACGAGGCGCGCGGGCTCGAGCCGGTGGTCGACCGCCTGCGCGGCTAGCCTCCTGCCGAGGCCGCCCTGGGGGCGTCGGCGTTGACGGCGTTGAGAAGGGGTGCGGCGGGCGCGCGCTCAGAACAGGATGCGGGACCAGTCGAGGTCGTCGAGCGGTTGGAAGATGTCCACGTACTCGAGCAGGATGCCGGCCGACTGGTTCTTGAACATGGCGCACTCCACGTGCTTGCCGGTGCGTTTGATGCTCTCGACCAGCTCCACGTAGTCGCCGTCTCCCGAGACCAGCAGCGCCGAATCGTAGGCGTCCTGGTAGGCGAGCGACAGCGCCTCCACCGCCAGCGCCACGTCGATCCCCTTCTCGACCAGCGAGCCGTCCTGCCGTCGGTGCAGCCGCCCGAGGCGCACGGTGACGTAGGGGATGCGCCGCAGCGACTCGAAGAAGCGCTGCTGGCCGTCGCGCAGGTCCTCGTCGTAATCGTCGGTGAGGGTGGCGTTGTAGTAGTAGGTGCGGAACAGCGGCCGCTCGCGACGGAGCTGTTCGATGAACTCGGTCATGTTGACGCGGGTGTTCTGCAGATTCTCGCGCATGCCGTTGTAGAGGTTGCTGCCGTCGATGAAGATGGCGACGCGCTCGTCGCTCGGCGTGATGCGGTAGGGCTCGTCGGTCCCCGCCGCCACGCTCGCGCTGCGTCGGCCTCCCTGATTCCGTCCCCGTGCGTATCGCGTGCTCATGGTCGAGTCCAGGCCGCTGCGTTTCCGATGTCGGGCCGGGGCCTAGTGTAACCGGCGTCGCCATTCCTGGCTAGGGGCCGGTGCCCGCAAGGTCGGGGCGGGTCCCGGGCGGCCCGTATACTGCGGCCATGGAACCCGTCACCCGAGTCGCCAGCTTCGACCTCGACCACACCCGGGTCCGTGCGCCTTACGTGCGCCACGCGGGGCTTTACCGGGGGCCCCACGGCGACGTGGTCTCGAAGTTCGACCTGCGCCTGGTGCAGCCCAACCGCGCCGAGGTCCCGACCGCCGCTCTGCACACCATGGAGCACCTGCTGGCCGGCTACCTTCGCGACCGCCTCCCGGCCACCATCGTGGACGCCAGCCCGATGGGCTGCCGCACCGGCTTCTACCTCACCGTGATGGGGGAGCCCGACATCGAGCAGGTGCGCGTCGCCTTCGAGGCGGCGTTGCTGGACGTGACCCGCCACGACGGTCCCATCCCCGGATGCAGCGAGAAGACCTGCGGCAACTGGCGCGACCACTCGCTCCCGGGCGCGCAGGCGTGGGCGGAGAGCGTGCTGCAGACGGCGATCATCGTGCAGGAGACGATCCCGTTGCAGGAGGACGGGACGGCGCCCGGGTAGGCGCGAGAGTGCCGGGCGCGTCGCCCTCATCAAGACTCTCATGAGAACGGGGGGCATAATGCCCTCCATGGAGCGCAGACCCCTCATCCTGATCGTCGAAGACGAAAAGGAGATCGCGAAGTTCATCGACCTGGAGCTCCAGGCCGAGAGCTACGACACCGTCGTCACCTTCGACGGGGTCACCGGTCTCTCGAAGTTCCGTGAGCTCAACCCCGATCTGGTGGTGCTCGACCTGATGCTGCCGGTGCTCGACGGCCTGGAGGTCGCCAGGCGCATCCGCAAGACGAGCAACACGCCGATCATCATCCTCACGGCCAAGGACTCGGTGGACGACAAGGTCACCGGGCTCGACTCCGGCGCCGACGACTACCTGGTCAAGCCCTTCAGCATCGAGGAGCTGCTGGCTCGCGTGCGCGCCCACCTGCGGCGCGTGAACCCCGCCGTGACGGGCGAGGTGCGCGTGGCCGACCTGGTGATGAACCTCGACGGTCGCGAGGTGTTCCGCGACGGCCGCCGCATCGAGCTGTCGGCCAAGGAGTTCGAGCTGCTCGAGCTCTTCGCGCGCAACCCCGGCAAGGTCTTCAACCGCTTCGAGATCGAGGAGAAGGTGTGGCCCGAGTACACCGGTGGGAGCAACGTGGTGGACGTCTACGTCGGCTACCTTCGCCGCAAGCTCGAGAAGGAAGGGGAACGGCGGCTGATCCACACCGTGCGCGGCGTGGGTTACGTGCTGCGTGAGGAATAGGCTCGGTATGTCGCTGCGCCTCCGTCTGACCCTGTTCTTCAGCGTGTTCATCGCGCTGATCCTGTCTGCCGTGGCGGTCTCGGTGTACATTCTGACCGAGCGTTCGCTCACCTCGGCGTTGGAGGACCGCGCCCAGCAGGCGTTGACCGACCTGACGAGCGGCACCGTGCCGGTGCGTGAGGGGCTGCAGAAGCTTCCCAGCGACGCGTATTATCAAATCATCCTGTTGGGTTCGGCCAACAAGGTCCCCGAGACGCCGCAGGGCATCCGCGACGGTTTCCCCTACCGGCCGTCGGACTACCCCCGCCCGAACCCGACCGAGGACTCCCTGGTGGCGCTGATGCCGAACACGGCGCTCTCCGACCTGTTGGGCAAGGGGCACGTGTCGTCGGTGGTGTCGCTGGCCGGAGGGGAGCAGCTCACCGTGCTGGCGGAGCTCGGCACGCTCTACTTCCCGGCGCAGTCGCGGACCTTCGAGGCCGTGACGTTCGTGGGCATCCCGTCGAGCACCGTGGCCCGCACGCTCGACCAGCTCGCTCGCAACCTGGTGCTGACGGTGCTGCTGGCCTTCCTCGCGTTCGGGGCGGGGGTGTGGCTGCTGTCGAGCCGGGCGCTGCAGCCGCTGAAGCGCGTCACCGCGGCGGCCGCCCGCGTCTCCGGGCGCGATCTTTCGCAGCGCGTCCCCACGCCGACCAGCCGCGACGAGATCCGCGAGATGGCGGTCACCATCAACCACATGCTCGACCGGCTTCAGGAGTCCTTCGAGACCCAGCGGCGCTTCACCGCGGACGCCAGCCACGAGCTGCGCACGCCGGTCACGGCCATCGTCGGGCACGCCAACTACTTGCTCAGGCGGACCTATCCGACCGAGGCGCAGGGCGACTCGCTGACCGTCATCCGGCGGGAGGCCGAGCGCATGGCGAAGCTCGTCAACGACCTGCTCGAGCTCGCCCGGGCCGATGCGGGGTTCTCCATCGAGCTCGAGCCCATGAACCTGATCGAAGTGCTGGAGGCGGTGCACATGGAGGTGGCTCCGGTCGCCGGCGACGCCGTCATCGAGGTCGACGCCGCCATGCCGGTGCTCGAGGTGAGCGGCGACCAGGGACGCCTCAAGCAGGTGGTGCTCAACCTCATCCACAACGCGATCAACGCGGGCGCCAAGCACATCACCGTCGGGGTGGCGCGCGAGCGACACGAGGTGAAGCTGGAGATCCTGGACGACGGGCCCGGCATCCCGCCCGACGCCATCCCGCACCTCTTCGACCGCTTCTATCGCGTGGACGGCGCCCGCAGCGGGCGCGGCAACGGCTCGGGCCTGGGGCTCGCCATCGTGCGCTGGATCGTGCAGCAGCACGGCGGCAGCGTGGCGGTGGAGTCGCGCGTGGGGGAGGGGACGGTGTTCACGGTGACGCTGCCCGCCCTCGACCCCAAGGCCAGCGAGACGCCGGCCACGCGCGGCGCGCTCGGCGACGGCCTCGGCGTGTTCAGCCGTCGAGAAGGCGACTGAGCGAACGGCGCCGGCCGACGCCGTAGGGGTTCCGTTGGGCGCGCTGGTGCTGCCAGGCGCTAGCGGAAGCGCACGCCGGAGCCGCGCTCCACGCGGCCGATGGGCGTGAGGGCCTCGGGGCTCAGGCGCCGCGCCTGCTCGACTTGCTCGGGCGGCACCACCAGCACGAACCCCACCCCCAGGTTGAACACGCGCGCCATCTCGTCCTCGTCGAGGGCGCCGCGCTCACGGAGCAGCCCGAAGATGGCCGGCTGCTGCCAGCTCCCGCGGTCCACCGCGGCGCCCAGCCCGTCGGGCAGGGAGCGGGGAAGGTTGCCCGGCAGACCGCCGCCGGTGATGTGGGCCATGGCGTGCACCAGGCCGGTCTCCGCGAGGAGCGGGGAGATGGCCGCAAGGAAGCTCCGGTGCGGTGCGAGCAGCGCGTCGGCGACCGTTCCGTCGGCGAAGGGTTCGTCCAGCGCGTCCGCCAGCACGCGGCGCGCGAGGCTGAAGCCGTTGGTCTGCAGGCCACCCGAAGCCAGGCCCAGCAGCACGTCGCCCTCGCGAACGGCCGACCCGTCGAGGACGGCGCGCCGCTCCACGATGCCGACGACGGTTCCGACCACGTCGAGCTCGCCCTCCCGGTACACGCCCGGCATCTCCGCCATCTCCCCGCCCAGCAGCGCTGCGCCGTTGACGCGGCAGGCCTCGGCAACGCCCTCCACGACCGCCGCCGTCACCGCCGGCTCGAGCCGCGAGCTGGCGACGTAGTCGAGGAAGAACAGCGGCCTCGCGCCCTGCACGAGGATGTCGTTGACGCAGTGGTTCACCAGATCGCGGCCGATCCCGGTGTGGGCTCCCTGCCGCATCGCGATCATGGTCTTGGTGCCGACGCCGTCGGTCGAGGCCACGAGCACGGGGCGCTCCAGGTCACGGGGCAGCTCGAAGAGCCCACCGAAAGCCCCCAGGCCCTTCAGTACGCCCGGCGTGTAGGTGCTCGCGACGAGCTCCTCGACCCGGGCGAGGGCGTCGTCCGCCGACGCCAGGTTCACGCCCGCCTCCCGGTAGCCTCCCTTGCCGCTGGTCATGCCCGGAATTATACCGACCGGGGCCCCGCCCCCGATCGGGCGCCGGCGGCGGCGCGAGCGGCGTTCGGCGGCTGGGTAGACTGGTTCGTGCCCACCGCCATCGAGGTGCTCGTGCCGCTCCCGCTCGAGCCGCTCACCTACCTTCCGCCCTCATCGGGCCAAGCGGTGACGGTCGGGGCGCGGGTGGCCGTTCCCTGGCAGGGGGGCGCGCGGGTCGGGCTGGTGGTGGGAAGGCGCGAGGTCGCCGCGGGCCGCGGAATGGAGCTGCGCGAGGCGATCGACGGGCTCGATCCGGGCCCTTTCGTGGCGCCCGGGGCGGTCGAGGCGCTGCTACGCATCGCGCGGCGCGCCGCCGTTCCCGCGGGCGTGGCGCTCGCCACGCTCGTGCCGTGGGGGTTCCGCGACCCGCTTCGGCACCTGGTTCGCCCCCTCCCGGGGGCGGACGTGCCGGGGTTGGAGCGCGACGGCGACTGGGTCGAGGCCTCGGCGCTGTCGCTCGAGCACCTCGACTGGTTGCGTGCGCAGGGCCTGGTCGAGGAGCGGGTGGTGCGCGTCCGGCCCACCGTACGCGTGTTGGCGCCCGAGTTGCCCGTCGACGAGGGGTTGACGGGGGCGCGGCGGGCGAACCAGCGCCTTGCGCTCGACAGGCTCTGGCAGCTGGAGACGATCGAAAGCGCAGCGGCGTTGGCGCGCGACGCCGATGTTCCCGAGAGCGCCGTGCGGGCGCTGGTGAGCAAGGGGTACGCCGTCTACCGGGAGGTGGAGGCGCCGCCGCCGGCGCTGCCGCGCCCGCCCGTCGACGCCCCGCTCCCGCCGCCCGCTCCTGCCGACGCCGTGCCGCCCGCCGGCGACGGCGGGGTGCTGGGAGGGCTGCGCCGCCAGCGGCTCGCGGCGCTTCTGCCGCGCCTGCGCAGCGACCTCGACGGCGGACGCAGCGTGCTCGTGCTGGCGCCGGAGCAGGCGCGCCTGAGCGAGGCCGCAGAGGCGCTGGCCTCGCTTCCGCTGTTCGTGCTCTCCGGCGAGCTCGACGACGAACAGCGGCTGCGGCTGTTCGAGGAGCTGCCGTCGTCGGGCCCGGTGGTCGTGCTGGGCACCTACCTGGCGTTGCTGGCGCCGGCGCCGCGACTCGGCAGGGTGGTGGTGTTGGAGGCGGCCAGCGCCAGCTACAAGCTGCAGGCGGGCGCCCGGCTGTTCGTGACGGACGCCGCCGTGCAGCTCTCCAGGGCGAGCGGTGCAGCGCTCACGCTCACCGACGTGGTTGCCGGTCCGGAGACGCTGGTGCGTCTCCCCGAGGGCGCGCGCAGGACCCTGCCTCTGCCGCGCCTTCGGCTCCATGCGGCCGACATGGGGGGCAGCGGGAACTGGCCGCTGCATCCCGACCTGGTACGGCTGCTGAAGCAGGTCCGTGAGCGGGGCCGGCAGGCGGTGCTGATCGCGCCGCGCCGCGGCTTCTCGGCGGCGCTGGGCTGCGAGGCCTGCGGCTGGACCGCGCAGTGCCCCAACTGCGACCTGAGCCTGCGCTACCACCGCCAGGACGGCAGGCTGCGCTGTCACCAGTGCGGCCACGAGCAGGCCCCGCCTGCGGCCTGCCCCTCGTGCGGAAGCACGGGGCTGGCGCCGTTGCGGGGCGCCGGTACCCAGTGGGTCGCCGAGCAGCTCGCCGGCATGCTGGACGGGCTGCGCGTGCTGCGCTTCGACCGCGACCGGCGCGACGACCTCACGCCGCTCCTGTCGGGCGAGCCGGGCGTGGTGGTGGGCACCACCGCGGTCCTCCGGCTGCCCCCCCTGCCCGCCCTGTCCCTGGTGGCGCTGACGTTGTTCGACACGCACCTCGCGCTGGCCGACTTCCGGGCGGAGGAGGAGGCGCTGCGGATGCTGCTGGAGCTGGGCGAGCTGTCGCTGGGTCGCCGCCCGCTGGTGCTGGTCCAGACCTACCAGCCGGAGCACCCCGTCTTGCAGGCGCTCGCGGCCGATCCGCCTGACCCGGCCGTGGAGGTTCTGGTGGGCGGCCTGCTGGAGCGGCGTCGGCGGTTCGCGTACCCGCCGTTCGGAGCGCTGGCCAAGCTGCAGCTCGCCGCTCGGGAGCGGGCGGCGGCGGCCGAAGCTGCTGCCGCCCTGGCCGAGGAGTTGCGGCGGCGGGGCGCCGAGGAGGACGAGGTCCTCGGTCCGGCCCCCGCCCCGGTCGCCCGCCTCAAGGGCCGCTACGCCTTCCAGGTGTTGCTGCGGCTGAGCGCCGCCGACCGCCTGGAGCAGATCCTGGCGGGCCTCCCGCCCAGGATGGGGCGCGCCCGCCTGCGCGTGGACGTCGATCCGCGCGATGTGGGGGAGCTGCTGGAGTAAGGGGCGGCGCCGGTCTCGGCTCGGCTTGTCGTGACGAGGAGCACATGCATTGTGCTCGTGAACTTGTGAGCACCGCGGTCCGGGCGGCTCGCGCTCTTTGCCTTTCTCACCCGCCCTGGCTATCATGTGCACCGGACTTGCCCCATGCTCAGAAACCGCCGCGCCACCCACGACTTCGAGATCCTCGAGCGCTTCGAGGCGGGCATGGAGCTCACCGGCAGCGAGGTCAAGGCGCTGCGCCAGGGGGGCGGCTCGATCGCCGAGGCCTTCGCGCGCATCCGCGGCGGCGAGGTGTTCCTGGAGGGCATGACGATCCCCGTCTATACCGAGGCGAGCTACAACAACCACGATCCGCTGCGAGCCCGCAAGCTGCTGCTCAAGCGGCGCGAGATCGCCGAGATCGCGCGGGGATTGGACCGCAAGGGGCTGACGCTGGTCCCGCTCAAGCTCTATTTCAAGGACGGCTGGGCCAAGGTCGAGATCGGTCTGGCACGCGGCAAGAAACTGCACGACAAGCGCCGCACCGAGGCCAAGAAGGATGCGCAGCGCGAGATCGAACGCGCCATGAGCCGGCGCGAGCGCGACACGTGAGCGTCGGCCTCCGGCGTTGGCCCCCGCGGGTGATCGTGGGTCTGTTGCTCGCGTTCTCGGCTCTGGCGCTCGCCCAGAACACCCTGGTGGTCAACGGCGTCACGGTCGACGGCAACACCACCGAGCTCGTTGCGGGGACGAGCTACGCCCCCGCTGCGGCGCTGGCCAGCGCCCTGGGGGCCCGCTTCTACACCGACGCCGACACCACCGTTGCCACCCTCCAGCTCGGCGGTCACGTTCTTGCCGTGAAGGTCGTGAGCGATCCGACGAAGGCGAGCGGCGGGGGGGCGGCCCTGCACCTCGACGGCAGGGCGCTCGCCGGTCCGGCCGCGGTGCTGCAGACCGGCGACGTGCTGGTCCCCGTCAAACAGGTGGCCGAGGCGCTCGGCGGCAAGGTCGCCTACCTCCAGAAGGACCACACGGTCGTGGTGGTGCAACCCCGGGCGCAGGTCACGGCCCTGACCACCGAAGGCAGCGGTCCGCAGCAGCGGCTCGTGGTCCACGTGTCGGCACCGGTCGGGACCTCCACGTTCTTCAACGAGCCGGTGGCCACGCTGCAGCTCCACTTCGACCGTACCGACGTGGCGTCGGGTGTGAGCGGGGTCGTGGGGGACGCCTTCGTGCGGGCCGATGCCGGCGCGTCGGGAGGAGGCGCCGACGTGCGCGTGCAGCTCGCGCCGGGCACGTCCTACCAGGTCTACAGCCTGCCGGACGGCAACGGCTTCCGTCTGGTGGTCGCGTTCACGCCCAAGGGCACGGCCGTGCAGACGGGCGCGCGCATCGTGATCGACCCGGGACACGGCGGCAAGGACCCGGGCACCAACTTCCCCGGGTACGGCAGCGAGGCGTCCCTCACACTGGCGTTCGCCGACCAGCTCCAGAAGGACCTGCAGGCTCGCGGGTTCGACGTGGCGCTGACACGCACCGGTGACTTCACGGTCGACGCCGCCACGCGCTCGCGCGACGGTGTGGGCGCCGACCTGTTCGTGTCCATCCACGGCACGGTGCTCCCCGCGGGACAGTTCCACGCCTACTATCTCTCGGACGCCAGCGGCGTGAGCTCGCTCGATGCCGCCATCCGCAAGAACGCGCAGAGCGCGGTGCAGAGCCAGGACGTGAACGCCCTGCGTCGCAAGATCCTGCTCGGCCTGGTGCCGCAGCTCGACGTCGGCCGCAGCTTCGCAGAGGGGTTGGGGACCCAGCTCTTCCAGAACGGCGGGTACCGGTCCAGCGAGACCACGGGCGCGCCCCTGTACGTGCTCGGCGGCGCGGCGGGCCGAGGCGTCTTGCTGGAGTTCAGCCCGCAGGACCTGGCGTCGAGCGCTCTGGCCACCGACCTGGCGAGCG
>Ga0102956_1000235_pt1 | contig 19525 bp, 15 predicted proteins | sample SalPonF2_A_D2_MG_FD_84515 | JGI IMG/M metagenome (GOLD analysis project Ga0102956, IMG submission 84515) | Salt pond soil microbial communities from South San Francisco under conditions of wetland restoration - Salt Pond MetaG SF2_A_D2_MG ...
AAGTGAAAAGTGAAAAGTGAAAAGTGAAAAGTGAAAAGTGAAAAGTGAAAAGTGAAAAGTGAAAAGTGATGACTCGTCCTGAATAAGGGGGGGGCGTTGTGTCCCTGCCGGGCATAATGGGCCTCCGGTCACTGAAATCCTCTTTGCTCTTTTATCTAGCGAAGAAGCGCTGCTGCAGAGCGCGGCAAAGAGATATTTTTTAGCTGATTGCTGATAGCTGTGGGCTGAAAGCTATTCTAAATTCTGCATTCTTCTGTCATTTACTAATTATTCAATACTCATTGTTAATTGTTACTCGTTGTCAGACTTACCGCATAGGCTTCGATTTCATCAGGAAATCCAGATCATGCAGGGGGACCGGCCCGCCGTGATACAGGAATGGCTCTCCAAATTCAACACCTATCTGATGACCGTAATGACGGGCACGTGCTTCGATATTTTTAAAAAACTTTTTGCCCGAAATGTATGTTTTTGGCCCATTATCCGATTCCGGTACGTTAAATTGAGAAGAAAAGGAAAGTATAGCCTTTTCTTTGATATCAATCGTATCACTTATATCGTAAATGAAAGTGGGCTTGAAGGGCCGGTCTTGCATGTAGTGAAGTATATGATAGGGCCGCCATACCTTTTGGGACTCTCCGTTATCAACCGTTTGCACTTTGCGAAGGCCTCCATAAAATAAGGCATCCACAATCAGACGGCTGGAATTACCGTGATCCGGATGCCGGTCTTCCGGTGCACTTATGAAACAGATATCAGGTTGGTATCTGCGAACAGCCGTTATGATAGCCTCCCGGTGTTCCGGTGTATTTACGAGGCCGCAATCAGGTAATTTTAAATTTTCCCTAACCTTTAAGCCGATAACGCTTGCCGCTTTTTGGGATTCCCGCATTCGGAGGTCTGGTGTTCCCCGGGTACCCATTTCACCCTGTGTTAAATCCACCACTCCAACCTTGTATCCTTTTTTAACCAGGGAAGCCAGTGTGCCGGAGCAACAAAGTTCAGTATCGTCGGGATGAGCTGCAAGAGCCAATACGTCTAATTTCATGTATCGGAAGATTAGTTTTATTATTTTTATTATCTGGTGAATAAAGGTAACACTTTATCACGTTTATATCCCGTCAGTTATGTACATTAATTGAGGGAATATATTTTTATTAAGAGTTTATTAAAATAAACTGCAACGATTTATCAAAATTTCCGTATAGGCCATTAAAGCCGGAGAACGTTCTTGAAGAATCATAAAAACAGATGGTAGAATATTTACGAAGCATATATGAAGGTATTAAAATCGCCTTCCATTCGATTTGGAATAATAAATTAAGGGCATCCTTAACAACTTTTGGAATTGTCATAGGTATACTCTCCGTGACAACCATGGCTACTGTGATTGACGGGCTAAACCGTGGATTTGAATCGAGTCTGGATATGTTAGGGAAAGATGTATTATATGTTCAGAAATGGCCATGGTCTTTTGGTCCGCACTATAAATGGTGGGAGTATATAAACAGGCCGGAAATAAAACTGGGTTATGTGCCGAAAATTGACAATTTAAGCCGTTATGCTACTCATGTTTCAGCTTCCAGTGGCACACGAGTAAATGTTCACAGAGACGGCAAGGTCGTTAACAGTGTCAATGTCGACGGAACGACAGTCAGTTATACGCAAACATCGAACATTAATATTGGACAGGGACGTTTTTTTACGAATGAGGAAAACCGAAGCGGGCGTATGGTATGTGTTATCGGCTCTGAAATTGCCTCATCATTATTTGAATTCGGTCATCCTTTAGGAAAACAGATTAAGTTTGGCGGTCAAAAGTACACGATTATCGGTGTCTTGGAAAAACAGGGTAAATTCTTGGGCTTGATGAATATGGACGATCGTGTCATAATCCCTATAAATACTTATAAAAAGTTTTTTGGTATAAGGCGAGGGATTCAGATTCAGGTAAAATACCCTAATAAGCAAGCCCTGGCTGCGGGGCAATATGAATTGGAAGGTATTTTGCGGCGCATTCGAAAACAGGATCCGGTAGAAAAAGATAATTTTGCCATAAATAAACTGGATATGTTCCGGCAACAGTATGACGCCATGACGAAAGTTATTTATCTCGTTGGCTTTTTCCTGACAGCATTAGCACTTTTTGTAGGTGGTATCGGTGTAATGAATATAATGTTTGTATCGGTTAGAGAGCGGACGAAGGAAATTGGAATTCGAAAAGCGGTAGGTGCGAAATTTTACCAGATTTTAACACAGTTTTTGATTGAAGCGGTGGTTGTATGTAGTATTGGTGGTATCATAGGTATCTTACTGTCGATGGGAACCTCGGCAATTATCAATCAATATTTCGTTGCCTATCTGGATTGGCGAACCGTTTTCTGGGCGTTTTTTATTTGTGCTTTGACAGGTATTGGCTTTGGATTCCTGCCCGCCTACAGAGCAGCTAAATCCGACCCTATCAGTTCATTACGATACGAATAGTAGTTTTAATTTTGTGATATATGAATATTATTGAAGTTTTTAAAATGGCCTTTAGCTCGTTAAAGGAGAACAAATTGCGTTCTTTCTTAACGATGATAGCTATTGTTGTCGGGGTTTTTGCTGTCATAGGCGCATCCACGGCTGTTTTGGTAATTAAGACATATTTTGATAATACACTGAACGTGATGGGTGGAAATGTGGTGTATGTCTCAACTTATCCCGGTGTGAGGGTTGGAAATGGTGATAAATACAGGAACAGAAAACACATCACTTTTGATACCTTTGAAGAGTTGGAAGGTCGCCTGAGGATATCAAGGGCCATCAGCCCGGTAGAACAGTTTTCGTCATCAAAAGTTGAGTATGAGGATAAATCGACAGAACCCAATGTCGAAATAATGGGCAGTAATGAATATTACCTATCGAATAACGCATATAATTTAGAGAGCGGGCGTAATTTATCGGAAGATGATATACATCATATGAGATCTGTATGTTTAATTGGCCATGATGTACAAACCGATTTGTTTCCAAATCAATATGCAGTAGGTAAATTTTTGCGGGTCGACGGACAAAAGTACCGGGTTATCGGAACTGTAGAAGCCAAGGGATCAACCTTTGGACAATCTCAGGATAATTTTGTGCTTATTCCGTATACAAAGGCTCTTGCTGTTTACGGCGGTTTTAACCGGAATATTAGCATTCAGGTAAAATCTCCCAGTATAACATTAATTCCTGCAACTATAGATGAATTGACCGGTGTAATGCGTACCATCAGGAAAGTACCACCGGGGAAAGAAAATGATTTTGAGATTGAAACCAATAACTCACTTAAGAGTGCTTTTAATAAGTTTACAGGAATCCTTTATCTCTTTGGGATAGTTGTTGGTGGTATATCGCTATTGGGTGCGGGTATCGGCGTTATGAACATTATGCTGGTATCAGTTACGGAGCGAACGAAAGAAATCGGTATCCGCAAATCGGTAGGTGCAAAAAGAAAAGCAATCGTATCTCAGTTTTTACTTGAAGCAATATTTATTTGTCAATTTGGTGGCATTATCGGACTTGTAATAGGGATTATTGGCGGTAACATATTGGCTCTTTATATGGAATCGAGTATGGTATTTCCGTGGTTGGCGACCATACTTGGAATAATAGGCCTGACTTTGATAGGTATTTTATTTGGTGTATTTCCCGCTTTTAAAGCTTCCAAACTGGATCCGGTTGAAAGTCTGCGTTATGAATAATTTCAAACTATCATATGTTACAGGAAATTATTAGTCTATTAGAGAAGAACTTATATTAATATTACGGATAATTTTCAGGATAGTATAAAATGGAAGAATTGCTGAAGCAACTCAATGAAAAAATTGCTGAGCTGACTCGAAAAGGTGAGTTGATACTGCAGGATGAAGAGGTTCAGGAGCGTATTGAAAATGTAAAAAAACAGGCAAAGGATTTAATAAAACGCTATCCGGTTGGAAGTATGGTAACGGGTATTGTCGTCGGTTATCTGCTGGCAAAATTGTTAACAAATGATAGTGATGAGTAATGAGAGACGAAGACCCAAGACAAAAAAAAGAGTCTATTCGCAATATATCCAATGAGATAAAACTTTATGTCGAGAAGCGAATGGAGTTATTAATCCTGGATGTTGGTGAAGAATTTTCGAAATTAGCAGCACGTTCAATATACCAATCTTTGGGTATAGTCATCACTGCTGTAGCCTTTATTCTTGCCCTTTTTTCACTGGCACTTTTTTTAGGTAATTTGCTAAATAACGAGAGCCTGGGTTTCTTACTGACTTCGATTCCCGTATTCATTATTGGGATTTTGTTTCTAATACTCAGGCCGCGAAAATTATTGTATAAAGTAAGTGACCGGATATTTGACATGGTTTTACAATCCTATAATAATATGTCGGATAAAGAAAAACCGAAAGAGTTGCAATCCAGGAATCAGTGATGTATAGTATGACATTAAGTAACATTCATTAATATTAGTAGGAACCTGAAGTGGAGATGGCTGATAATAATCACCCAAAAAAAACAAATTTAGCCCAAATGAAAGAACGGCGTGCTGCTCTGAAGAAAGAACTTGAAGAGTTACAGGTCGAACTGGAAGATTCTCTGGATGATATCAAAGACGATGTCACTTCGAGGATGGAACCTAAATATTGGATTCAACATTATCCACTGCAGTCGTTTGGTGTTTCTTTACTACTTGGTTTCCTTGCCGGTAATGTAGGTGGTAAAAAGAGAGAAAAAATATCCAGGGAGAGCTTACTGAAAGATAGCATGCTTTGGTCGGAGTTAAAAAGGGCACTTACACGTAAAGCTGTACAGAAGATAATTGCCATTATTGATTCCAAAATTGACCTTAATGAAGACGACAATTAATAAAAATGTGTGGTTTTTACGTAATTTGACACTTAGGTATCGACAGTAAGCATTGTATTGGGTATTTTAGGAGCGTAGTAATAAAACATATCTAAAAATTGAAATATTTACTCCTTTTGGTTTGTCTAATTAATGTATGAAACCTTTGTTTCAAATTTTCGTTATACCATATCAAATAATAACATCTATAGAATTAATTAATGAGAGTTTACCATGTATAAAGCATTAATAGCCTGTGTGATCGCTTTATTGTTCACTTGTTCAGCCCAGGCACAGGATTCCCTGAAACAGGGGCGTACCATAACCCTTCAGGATGCTATTAATATTGCCTTGAAAAATAATTATCAAGTCAAAATAGCAGATAATAACATATCGAAGGCTTCAATTGATTATTTAAGTGCAAAAGCAGACTTTCTGCCGGATATCAGCGGCAGCATGAGAGGCGGTCAACAAATAGGTCAGCAGTTTAATAATGTTACCATTAGTTTTGAGAATCAGGTTGTTAAAAGTGCAAGTGGTAATTTATCAGCCGGAATCACCCTTTTTAGTGGTTGGCAAAATATTTATAATCTTCACAGAGCCGACAAAAGTATGCTTTCCCAACAGGAGCAAGCTGATCGTACAAAAGAAAATGTCATCTTTAATGCGGCTTCCGCTTATTTACAGGTACTACTGGATAAACAGTTGCTTCAGATTTCTCAGGAAAACCTAAAATCATCTCAGCAACAATTAGATCAGATAAAAGCTCAGGTCCAGGTAGGGGCTAAACCCATTGCTGATCAGTACAATCAAGAGGCTACGGTTGCCAATAATGAATTAACTGTTACCCAGAATCAGAATAAACTAGATAACGATAAACAGTCATTGGTTAGTCAGCTTCAGATAGATCCGATGAAAGATTATAGTTTTGTTACACCTGATGTTGACTCTACAGCTATTAATGTTAATCACTACGATATTAATGCTTTGGTAAGACAGGCTTTGAATAATCGCAGCGATATTAAAAGTCAGCAGTATGCCATTGACGCTGCTTATAACAGCCTGAAAATGAGTGAAAGCGCAATGTATCCCACCGTTACATTTAATGCCCAAATATCCGGATCATATAATGATAAATTCACCGATCCGGCCACTCGTGGTACTGCAAATCCACAGGTAATGCCATTTGGTAGACAGTTTTTTAATAAAAACGTAAATAAATACCTGGGTTTTAATATTCAGATTCCATTATTCAACAAATATAATACCCGTTATAATATTGAATCGAGTAAAATTAATTATAAGAATGCCAAGTTGAATTTAGAAAACACACGTTTACAGGTGATTCAGGAGATACGCCAGGCTTATAGCGATTATTATAATTACGCTCAGCAACTGAAAAGTACGGAAAAAGCTCTGCAGGCAGCGAGGAAAGCCTATGAGACACAACAGGAGCGATATAAGGTCGGAGCTGGTACATTGATTGAGTTAACACAGGCTAATGCACAATTTGTTCAGGCTTCTTCAAATCACGTCCAGGCTCTTTATCGGTTTATATTTCAGGAACAGCTTCTGAATTATTATACAGGTAAGTTAAATCCAAATATGAAGTTTAAAGCTATAAAATTTTAATAAGATTCATTTTGAGTAATCGAAAACTATTATGTCAAAGAAAAAGTCATCAACTCGAAAACTGATCATTATTTTCTCGGTTGTTATTGTTTTACTAATTGTTTTTGTCATTGTAGGCAAAAAAGCAGGTTGGATCGGCAGTACTGAGAAAGTTTATGAAGTCGAAACGGCCAAAGCTAAACTGAAAACTATAACACAGGTTGTTTCGGCTTCGGGGAAAATACAACCTGAAGTGGAAGTCAAGCTGAGCCCCGATGTATCCGGAGAGATCGTAGATCTTCCGGTTAAAGAAGGCCAATATGTAAAAAAGGGGGAATTGTTACTTCGTATTAAACCGGATATATATCAGGCCAGTATTGATCAGTTACAAGCCAATTTACTGGAACAAAAAGCACGTCTTCAGCAGAATAAAGCTCAGATGTTAAAGGCGAAAACCAGCTATTTGCAGCAGAAACAGTTATATGCTAAGGGCGTTGTTTCCCAAATGGACTATGTCTCTGCAAAGACAACCTATGAATCAGCACAGGCCAGTTATAAAGCGAGTCAATACCAGGTGGAAAATGCGAAAGCACAACTGCATAAAGCCAAAGAGCAGTTACAACAGACGATTATTAATTCTCCTATGAATGGTACGATTAGCAAACTGGAGGTGGAAAAAGGTGAACGTGTTGTTGGTAGTGTGCAAATGGCAGGTACCGAGTTGATGCGAATAGCACATATGAATCAAATGGAAGTGGATGTCAAGGTAAATGAAAATGATATTGTCAACGTTTCCAAAAACGATACGGCTGTTATTAATGTTGATGCCTATCCAAATAAAACATTCAAAGGTATTGTGACTCAGATTGCGAATTCTGCTACAGTAACCGGTCAGGGTACAACTGAGCAGGTGACCGACTACGAAGTAAAGATCCGTGTTTTGAGTCCGCATAATCAGGATTACTCGGAAACCGGTAAAATGATCAAGAAAACCGGCGATCACGAATTGAATAATCAGAAAAAACTGGCCGATTTAAAACCAGGCATGTCAGCAACTGTGGATATTCAGACAAAAACGGTTCATGATGCTGTTGCCGTACCAATTCAGGCTGTTACTGTTCGTGACTACAGTAAGCTGGGTAATAAAAAGAATAAGGAAAAAGGCAAAAAGAGCAGTGGTGCTCTTGCAGCTAATGCGGCTGATGTAAAAGATACTTCGGCAGTGAAAGATACGACCGGTAATTCAGGTGATTTGTTAATTCCAAAAGAGGACCTGCGAAAAGTTGTTTTTAAAGTAGTTGATGGTAAAGCTAAGATGGTTGAGGTTAAAACCGGCATCAGCGATGAAACACATATGCAGATCAACTCAGGTGTCAATCCTGGTGATCAAATAGTTATCGGAAGTTATCGTATACTTTCCAAGGAACTTTCTGACGGTGATCCCGTAAAAGTAAATAATAAGAAATTTGAAACGCTGGCTAAGGAATAATTTTTAAACGGGTATAAAAATATGGAAAACAGACCAATTATTGAGATCAAGGATCTACGAAAAGTTTATATAATGGGCAGTCAGGAAGTTCATGCTTTGCGTGGTTTAAATCTTTCTATCCATAATAACGAATATGTGGCTGTAATGGGCCCGTCCGGTTCCGGGAAATCGACACTTATGAACATGATTGGTTGCCTGGATACACCGACGTCTGGTGAATATATCCTGAATGGACGAAATGTAAGTGAATTGACAGATGATGATTTGGCTGAAGTTCGTAATCAGGAAATAGGTTTCGTATTCCAGACATTTAACCTGTTACCGAGAGCAAATATCCTTGCCAATGTTGAATTACCATTAATATATGCCGGAATGAAATCGCATGAGCGTAAAGAAAAAGCTCAAGAAGCTTTGGAAAAAGTAGGACTCGGAGACCGTTTAACACATAAACCTAATGAACTTTCCGGTGGACAGCGCCAGAGAGTGGCTGTAGCAAGGGCATTAGTGAATAATCCGTCAATATTACTTGCCGATGAGCCTACCGGTAATCTTGATTCGAAAACAGGCGAAGAAATTTTGCGTCTTTTTGAAGATTTATATGATTTGGGTAATACTATCATTGTTGTCACCCACGAGGAAGATATTGCAGAACATTCACGCAGAATAATCAGACTGAGAGATGGTCTACTCGAAAGCGATGAAAAAGTGGAAAATCCGGTTTTAGCTGCAATGTCAGCAGAAATATAACCGGTATAGTCCTGTTTTAATAAAATCCACAAAGTGCAAATAATGCGAATTCCTGATAATGGGATTCGCATTTATTTTTTTAACCGTAAATATTATTTCAATAATAAAACTTTTACAGTCGTAAAATATTCTAATCTTTTAAAAATGAGAGTATATAATATACTTTTTGTAATAAGTGAAAATAGTAATTGTAAAAACAGTTGATTACTTTTGTGCCTTACAATCGCTAGTCGCTTGTTTATCAATGCAAGAATAACATTAACTGTAAAATGTTTATTTTAGGCTAAAATTAAATTCTAAAGTTTATCATTAAAATCTTTTGAATACTCAACACTCTGATTATCAACCGAATACCCGTTTTTCGTTCTTCCCGCCGGCGATAAAACATTTACTAATACTAAATATATTAGTTTTTGTTGCTCTGAATACACCGGTTATTAGCCTTTTTGTATTCAATTACGGAGCCTTATGGCCATTACAAACCGGAAATTTTTATCCATGGGAACTGATCACATATATGTTCCTTCATGCCGGGCTTGCTCACATTTTTTTCAACTTATTTGCATTGTGGTTATTTGGCCAGGGTATTGAAAATTTGTGGGGTACTAAACGTTTTGTCATATTTTATTTTATCTGTGGTGTTGGCGCAGCTCTTATTCAGCTTGCTGTCAGTTTATTCGTAGCCGGACAAAATGCACCCGTTATTGGAGCGTCAGGTGCAATTTTTGGAATTTTATTGGCATTCGGAATGATGTTTCCCGAACAATATATCTATTTAATTATCCCACCTATTCCAATAAAGGCAAAATATTTCGTAATCATATACGGAGGAATTGAACTATTCAGTGGAGTAACGGCCTCAGAGCCCGGTATTGCCCATTTTGCTCATTTAGGCGGTATGTTATTCGGTTATATAATGATTAAATACTGGCGATATAAGGGTGAACTCTATTGACGTATTCTGTCAAACACCACTATTTTAAAAGTAAGCAGGAGTCAATTGTTTTTTATGATATACAGAACATAAGAAGCCTGATTGTGATAAAGATATTGGGTTATTAAATATTTTCGTTTTATGAGTGTTCTGTATCGGCCAATTGGGAGTCTGTTATAATATCCAAGTAGAAAATTCATTATACTTTTAATATAAACGAAGCTTTATCGGTTTATAAATGATATATAATATTAAGAATGTTAATTTATAACATATTGCGGTTTCTGTTTGAAATCCTTTCTAAGTATAGTAAAAGTAGTATCTTGTAATTATGTATAATGAAACTTATGGTAGTGCTTTTAAGCGTATTTATAGGAATTGGCCGGTTGCGTTACGCACCATAATTACCATAAATGTTGTTGTTTTTCTAATCCAGGTATTGGGAGGACGATCTTTAGAGAATAATTATATCGTCCCATATCTGGGATTCCTGACCAACTGGAAAGTGGCGCTTTTTCAACCGTGGAGGGTTGTAACGTATATGTTCCTCCATGCCACGATATGGCATATACTTTTTAATATGCTCTGGTTATGGTGGATGGGGCGTGCTGTAGAGGAAACACTTGGGCCACGGTTATTTATTGTTATATATTTTGGTTCGGGTATTGGTGGTGCCATTTTAGATGTTCTGCTTAGCCCGATCATAGGGACTTCACTTGTTATAGGTGCCTCGGGTGCCGTATTTGGTATTATGGTCGCTTTTGCCGTTCTGTTTCCCAGAATGCCGATTCATCTAATTCTATTACCACCCATCGAAGCCCGTTATGTAGTTGCAGGATTAATTGCTATTGAAGTATTGTTTTTAGGATCGGCTGATCATGTGGCAAGGGTTGTTCACCTTGGCGGCGCTTTATGTGGATATTTGATACTAAAATCGTATTACAAAGGTTATGACTATACATTGTTATTTTCGGCTTTTGAAGGTTTATGGTATAAAATAAAGAGTACTAAAATTCATAAGCCTAAAAATAATGACATGAAATCTGTAACCGATGCTGAAATTATAGACGAAAAAGATCAGAGTGAATTAGATCGTATTTTGGAAAAGATTTCAAAAACGGGTTACGAAGGGTTAACAGACGAAGAGAAAAGAATTTTATTTGAACTAAGCAAGCGCAATTAACGTTTTAAGAACAAACCAGATTTTTCAACCGCACATCTTTATATTATCTCAAGATATAATTGAAATCCATTTTTTTATATGAATATTACGAGAAGAAAAACTCTACAGGTTAAGGTCGGTAATGTATTGGTAGGAGGCGGTGCTCCCGTTGTTATTCAATCTATGACTAACACAGATACGGCGGATGTCGATGAAACGGTAGAGCAAATAATTGAACTCCATGATGCAGGATCGGAACTGGTACGTATTACTGTGAATAACAAGGAAGCTGCACAGGCTGTCCCGTTTATTATCGATAAACTGAATAAAAAGAATGTTGATGTTCCTGTTATTGGTGATTTTCATTATAACGGTCACACATTATTAACCCGTTATCCAGAATGTGCCAAAGCATTGGCAAAATATCGAATTAATCCCGGAAATACGGGCGTGCGGTCAAGAGACCAAAATTTTGCAACCATAGTCGAACAGGCGATTAAATGGTATAAACCGGTTCGTATTGGTGTCAACTGGGGATCTCTGGATCAACAGTTGTTGGCAGAAAAAATGGATGAAAATAATGAACTCGCTGAACCAAGATCATCCAAAGAAGTGATGATCGATACCATGGTTGAGAGTGCTTTGCGTTCAACCCGGTTGGCAGAAGAAGTGGGACTGGCTTCTAATAAGATTATAGTCAGTTGTAAAATATCAGGGGTCCAGGATTTGATAACAGTATATCGAAAACTTGCTGATCAGTGTGAATACCCGTTACATCTTGGTCTTACAGAAGCAGGTATGGGAGCCAAAGGAATAGTAGCAACTTCTGCAGCCTTAGCCGTACTTCTACAAGAAGGTATAGGAGATACTATTCGTGCATCGCTTACTCCTAAACCGGGGGGAGATCGTGCAGAAGAAGTGAGAGTATCTCAGCAAATATTACAATCTTTAGGAATACGTAATTTTTTACCCCAGGTAACGGCATGTCCGGGTTGCGGGAGAACGAAAAGTACCTACTTTCAGGAATTAGCTGATGATATCCAAAATTATATTGTGAATATGATGCCCATATGGCGACAGATTTATCCCGGCGTTCAGGATCTTAAGGTAGCTGTCATGGGTTGTGTTGTTAATGGTCCCGGGGAATCGAAACACGCTAATATTGGAATATCACTTCCGGGAACATTTGAAGAACCCAAAGCACCCGTATATATAGATGGGGAACATCATACCACATTATCCGGCGATCATATAGGTAAGGAATTCAAACAATTGCTTGAAGATTATATTGTATCAAATTACGGCAATGGCCAAAAACAGGATCAGGCCGTATAAATTATTTTTTTATTAATACTATCAGATGTAGGAAAGGTGATCATATCGATTACCTTTTTTGATATTACAGACATCATATATGATATGATTTCACTAACCTAAAACTAAATAGGTTATAAACTTATATAAACTGTAAGGTCATGAAGAAGCTAATTGTAAGTTGTGATAAATGGCAACTTTTAGTATATATATTTTGAAATTTTAAAAAGACACAGGATAAAATTTGTCAGCTACTATATATGATATTGCCAAAGAGGCGGGCGTGAGTATAGCTACGGTATCAAGGGTCTTTAATAACAGTGAAGCCGTTTCCCAAAAGACCCGGGAAAAAATTCTTAATATTGCTGAAAAAAAAGGATATCATCCGAAAGCGTTTGCCCAGGGACTTGCCAGACGTAATTCCAAACTGATTATGGCCATTGTACCTATCATATCCAATTACTTTTTTATGGAGGTATTGGCGGGTATCCAGGATAAATTGGCTGAATTTGATTATGATTTGAATATCTACAATATCAAGTCGAATGTAGCTCTTTCCAAACAAATAGAACATGTGATCCGAAAGGGTATGGGAGATGGATATCTGTTAATATCACTACATCAACAGGAAATTTTTTGGGAAACTTTGAAAAGGTATGAAGTTCCCATCGTTTTAATGGATGAATATTATCATAATTTTGATTCGGTGAGTGTAGATAGTATAGGTGGAGCATATACAGCTACCCAACATTTTATAAAAGCCGGTTGCAAGAGAATAGCCATGATTTCTGCACGCCCTGAAGCCAAACCATCCCATGATCGTATTTTAGGATTTAAAAAAGCACATTTTGATTCTCATATAAATCTGGACGAGTCATTAATTGTAACAGGTGATGATTTGGAAAGAGATGGTTTTACTGTAAAAGCTGGCTACGAAGCTATGATTAAGCTCATAAATATGAAACCACAGCCTGACGCCTGTTTTTGCACATCCGATATACAAGCTTTAGGTGCATTAAAAGCTATGAAAGACCACCAATTTTACCTGCCTCTTATCGGTTTTGATGATTTACAAATATCGGAATACCTTGGGCTTTCAACTATGCATCAACCGATGTACGATATGGGGGTTTTGGCAATAGATAAATTGATGAACCGATTACAAAACCGGAGTTTGCCCGTATCTCATACGATATTTTCTCCGGAATTGATTCTAAGAGAATCGGCAAAAGAGGTAATTGAAAATTAATACCTAAAGATAAAAATGAAACCGGTTACAATTTAATCGTTATATATCGTCCATTTAACCCTGTAAGGTTACACACAAAATTTGCTCATTTTTTATCATTTTTTGTTATTTCTTCGGCTTCCCTTAAGTTTAATTTCATTTTATATAATTCTCCATCGAAATTATAACTTGTGTAAGTTTCTTTATTATAAAGATATATGAACAATATATCTAAGTGTTAACAGATCCCTTCCCATATGAATTTTTTCAATACTTAATCTTCCATAAAAAAAATAACAGGAAACCATAATTTGGGCTTGAAAAGTGTAAGCGCTTTCATTATTATTATATCAGATTAGAGATTTAAGTATAAAAAAGTCAATCAAAATACTTCCTGAAGTGGTTGGGATTGTAGATGTAAGTTATTTAAAAATAACCTATTACAAAATTCATATTATAACATCTATAAGTAAGTAAGTTTTGAGGAAAATATTTTTCATAGCCCTGGCATTATTAACCTTTGTTTCATGTAGTAAGAAATCGCATGACCCTGATATTATTGCATCTATAAATGGCTTGAAAGTTACAAAGAAGGATTTTCGAATTGCATTCAAACGTTATTATTACCAAACCGGCCAATCTATTCCTGTAAATCCGGTTACACGTAAGGCTGTACTTGACGGCCAATTTAATACATACGTTTTAGCCACCTATGCAAAAGATAAAGGATGGGCTGCAGATGCAAAAAGTGCTTATCAAAAAAATCTGATTCAGAGAAAAGTTTTGGCCTATGGTTATTTACGACGAATGGTTTTAGATACCGTAAGGGTAACAGATAAAGATACACGTCAACTTTTTTACAGGCTGAATACAAGAGTCAGAGCTTCTCATTTATTTGCAAAGACGAGAGAAGGTATCGATTCCTTGTATGCAGATTTACAACAGGGTGATAACTTCGATTCACTGGCAAAAAGAATCTTCTCAAATAAATATATGGCTACGCATGGTGGGGATGTAGGTACTTTTTCTGCTAATGATATGGATATAGCATTTGAGAATGCCGCTTATAGTTTGAAAGTCGGTCAATATTCTAAGCCGGTTAAGACAGCCAATGGATATAGTATTGTTAGACTGACGGCGAAGTATTCCAAGCCTATCATGACCGAGAATCAATATGATAACATAAAGAACAGTCTTAAAGCTCTGGAGATGAAGAGGAAACGGGAACTCGCAACCAGAAAAAATCTTAGTGATATTATTCATAAGCTTAATATCAATAAGGCTGTCATTCATCAACTCTGGGAAAAGGTTAAGGAACAACGTAATACCTTCAATGAAACAGATTATGAATCCCCTTCTTTGAATTTGTCCATTTCCGGGCTGGAGAATAAAATGATTTCAGATGTTTCTGGTTTTTCATTTTCCGGAAAAGATTTCATACAGGAAGCTTATTACACGCCTCTTGCCGATCGTCAGCGAATAAAACATTTTTATCAATTTGATAATTATGTAAAAGGACTGGTTTTTCGGAGTTATGCGGTTCAAACGTTTAAATCATCGAGGTATGATGATGATCCGGGAGTACAAAAAGCAATCCGTGAAACATTTTATAATTACCTGTCGGACAGAGTCGATCAATCGATACAAAAAAGTATTATTGTTAATCCGGATACGGCAAAAAGATATTACGACAAGAATCCTCAACAGTATGTTTCTCAACTTCAGCTTGATCTGGCGCGTATAGTGGTTCCATCGCTAAATGAAGGAAAATCAGTTATGCGTCAACTGCAAGCGGGAGAAACGTTTGTGGAGCAATTGAGAAATCATACAATAAAGAGTGAAGATTTAATGACCGATGGAGATTTGGGGTATCGGCCATTGGCAAGTTTCGGAACTATGGCCGTGAAACTGAAAGATATGCAAAAAGGGGAGTTGGCAGGCCCATTTAAATATGTGGAAGGGGAATATTACATATTCAAATGCCTGGGACGACGGGAAGGGAAGCATCTGTCGTTTAAAGAGGCAGAACCCGTCGTAGATAAATTAGTCAGGCAGCAAATGTTCAAGCAGAAAAAAGCGGAACTCATTAAGTCCGTTAAAGCTGAACACAGTGCTTATGAGAGTTTAAATAAGTTAAATAACATTAAAATAACGATTTAATAGAGTACATGAAGCGAGCGATACAACATATTTTGTTTTTATTGCTTTTCCTGGCCGGTGCGAGTCCTTTATGGGCGCAATCAGGCAAGATAGTAGGTAAAGTCATAGATGCAGAAACCGGAGAACCCTTACCGGGGGCTAATGTCATTATTGATGGAACAACAATCGGTGCGTCAACAAATGCTAAAGGTGAATATTTAATATTAAACGTACATCCGGGAACGTATGACCTGGTTTGCCGATATATTGGATTTGCTTCTAACAAAGTTGAAGGGGTTGTGGTTCGGACAGACCTGACGACACATCAGGATTTTAAATTAAAAACCGAAACCGTTAAAGGGCAGGAAGTCGTTGTTCAGGCTAAACAACCATTGATTATTAAAGATCAGACAAGCTCCGATTCGCGGGTAAGCAGTTCAGAGATTTCAAAATTGCCGGTTCAGGAATTAAAAGATGTTGTACAGCTTCAAGCCGGTGTCAATGTCGATAACTCCGGTGCCATTCACATTCGTGGTGGCCGCAGTTCGGAAGTATCATATGTCGTTGATGGTATACCCGTAACTGATAATTATGATCACAGCCAGGGGTTACGTGTTGAAAATAATTCTGTACAGGAGCTACAGGTAATTTCCGGTACCTTTAATGCTGAATATGGCCAGGCCATGTCCGGTATTATCAATATCGTCACAAAAGCCGGTAGTAATAAATTTCATGCAAATGCTAAAGGGTATGGTGGCGGTTACCTGACGGGTCTTGGATCTATTTATGATGGTATTCCTGCTATTCCCCAAAATTACCGGCCTGATGGTCAATATGATTATACTGCTAGCGTATCCGGCCCCATCATCAAAGATAAAATAACTTTCTTTGCTACCGGACGTCGTTTCCATAATGATGGATGGCTTTATGGCCGAAATGCCTATTCTCCACATGGCCCATATCAGGATACTCTGAAAGCGGGCGCCGATCTAAGTTCATACAGGACTAATTATAACGAGAAAGTAGATGTTTCGAAACCCTGGTATACACTTACTCCTGATACTATCAGAGGTCAGGCATATAACATTTTGCGAGACAGTGGCCGAAGGGATAGTTCGTTGGTATCGATGAATCCTTATGACAGTTATAGTTTTCAGGGAAATATGCAGTTTAATGTTTCCAAACATCTGAGATTTAATTTGATACCTGCTTATGGCCATGAGGAAGGGCAAAATTATAATCATCAGCATAGTTTGGTAGCAACTGGTATTCCCACATATTATAAAGAGAATTATGCGATCAATTTGAAAACGACTGTTACACCAAGTGACAGGACATATATAACCTTAAACACGGCCATAAAAAGCAATCGTTATAAAAGTTATGAATTCGCTAATCCATTTGATCCCAGATACTTCAATTATGATGATATTACAAAATATGGTGGCAGGGCAAATGGAGGTCAATATATATTCGACCAACTGGGAACCAATAACAACCGATTTAAGAGATCAACTTCCTCACTGATTATAAAGGGAGAAGTAACAAGCCAGATCAATGAACATCATCTTGTAAAAGTAGGTGCCCAGTTACAGGCTGATCTGGTTAAATATGAAAATATAGATATGCAGCCACTAAGTCCGTCTGAAGGAATAACATTACCGGATTCTATCCCACAGGAACGACGGCGGATGATAGAATTGGGTATTCCACCATTAAATACAACAAGTCATAGCAAATTTGAGCAAAAACCTTATAATTTGAGTGCTTTTGCTCAGGATAAAATCGAATATCAGAATTTTATTGTGAATGTAGGATTGCGTTTCGATTATTTTCAGGCTAACGGTCATATACCGGCGGATCCTCAGGATCCTGATATCACAAATCCTATTAAGAAAGAAAATCGTGATAAAACACTGGCTCAACGTGAAAAATATTGGTGGAAACCGACAACGGCCAAATATCAGTTAAGCCCAAGACTGGGAGTGGCATATCCGATATCTGCTAATGGTGTAATACACTTTTCGTACGGTTACTTTTTCCAAATGCCGTCTTATGAGTATCTGTACGCCAATAGCCAGATATTGCTACCTCAAAGTAGTGGAACGTTCGGTATTTTTGGAAATCCCAATTTAAAGCCGGAAAGCACTGTTCAATATGAGTTGGGACTCAAGCAGAAAATATTTAGCGGGACAGCTATTGAAGTAACAGGATATTATAAAGATACCAGAAACTATGTTTCTTCGGGAATTATACAGAGGACTTACAATGAAACCATTGGATACTCAACCTGGATAAACAGGGATTATTCCAATTCCAAAGGACTTACCTTTTCATTGAACCAAAATATATCCCGTCAGTTCAACTTTAATGTCGATTATACCTATTCAGTAGTACGGGGTAGTAATTCGGATCCATCAACAGCATTTTTGCTTGCAACAGCCACCGGTTCGGATAATGGTCAGACGCTTACCAAGTTTATAAGGGTACTAAATTGGGATCGTACAAGTATTCTGAATGCATCAATGTTTTATACGCAGAATAATTGGAGTGTCAATCTCTTAGGTAAATATCAAAGTGGAACACCCTATACGCCGTCCACTCCATTTACTGTAAGAAGAGGGCCAACGGCATCCCAACGTAATTTGACAAACACGGCACGATTACCCAACCGATTTGAAATTGATTTGAACGCCGATAAAACAATTAAGCTTGGTAATGGCGCCACGTTCAAAATCTTCGCTTATGTATATAATTTATTGGGTTCCAAATTAGTGAATAATGTTTATTCGGATTCAGGAAGTCCGGAACGACCCTTGATTATACCTGCTGGTATAAGTCCCGGTTACTTAACAGATCCAAGTAACTATGCTGAACCCAGAAGGATCCAAATTGGAGCTCAAATATCATTCTAACATGCAATTCAGGAAGTTAAAATTGAAGAAATTAGTATTATTATTAGTGAGCCTGATGTTTGTGGGTGTATGGGAAGCCCGGGCTCAGAATAAAACATATCAACCCAGCAAAGAGCGATCGTCGTTTCAGGATCGCCGTATGTCCATAATGGATGCGAACCAATTACGGGCGAGTTACTATAATTATGGTCATGCCGGGAAGTCGGCAGGTACTGCAAATGAGTTGCAGTTTGAATATCCCAAAAATACCGGACGTACATACATGTATTTTATGTCCGTGATGATGGGTGCCGAAGTTCAGAATCAGTTGGATTCAACGAAAACTTTTCCAATAGTAGATGCCTCGAATTTCAGGACAAGCCGGACAGGTAAAAGCTGGTCCCTGAATCCCATACTTGGTTATTTTAATCCTGATAGTAAGGAAATGGCCAGAAGTGACAGAGGCCCGGGTTCGCCTATTGGAGATACATGGCCTGCTTATTGGCCCGATAAAAAAGAAAACGGTGGAGACGGCTGGCCCGGGGCATGGGACGGATATTTCGGTAAAAACCAGTTTAATGCAGATCTTGAGTTTTTTTATAAGGCGGGTGACGATCTTTATACAAAATATCTGGATAATTCAACGTCACAGTTTAAACCTGATAAAACAGATGAATCCCGGGGCGGTTTAGGTTTTATCCTGGATACAAGGGTCATGTCATGGACACAAACACTCGTGAATGCCACTCATTTCAATATTTTTGAAATGACTAATACCGGATCCTATAATTATAAAAAGGTCGCATTTGGTTTGTGGATTGCCGACTGGGTTGGTTCGAATGCAAGCAACGACCAACCACAGTTTGATGAATTGCGATCTGTAGCATATCTGACGGATTTGAATCGTGATAATTATGCTCCCTATTTCGACGGACCCATTGGTGAAATGGGATTGAAATTTCTGGAAACACCGGGAAATGCCATTGACGGTATAGACAATGATGGGGACAGTGATACATTTAATCCCAACGATGCAACATTTTACGATCCCGCTCACACAGATTTATTTACACCGTTGACAAAAAATGATGGGGGCTTTTATTCTCAGGTAGCATTAGTGGATTCAGTAGTTCCGACATTCACAGCCC
>Ga0102956_1000237_pt1 | contig 19412 bp, 18 predicted proteins | sample SalPonF2_A_D2_MG_FD_84515 | JGI IMG/M metagenome (GOLD analysis project Ga0102956, IMG submission 84515) | Salt pond soil microbial communities from South San Francisco under conditions of wetland restoration - Salt Pond MetaG SF2_A_D2_MG ...
CGCCCGTTCAAGCTGAGCAGCGGCGTCATATAGTGCGTACTCACATTTTGATGAAAGCTTATCCTCATGAGCGTAAAGGCAGGCCAAAACGCGGCCTTCCCCCGGAGTCACTTGAGAACAGTATTTTTCAATCTCCACCTTACAGCCATTGGCGACTGTTTCAACCAAGCCTTGCTGTGCATTTGCGCTGGTAATTCCCATCAGCAGGATAGCCAGTGCCACAAAAAAAATCATCATTCGTTTCATTTCATCCCCCTTTTTGTTTTTAGGTTTTTTTGAATAATTAATTACGTTTGTTCATGATCGGGATTTTCAGCTTATCTGCGACCAATGCTTTCAACAACTTTCATAGACACACGAAAAGTAACGAATTCCATTATGGCATAACGGCCCCGTTCGATTTCGCTTTCATCCATAATTATCTATTACATGCCCGTTTATCTATAATTGTGATTCAATGGGCCAAATACTCATAAAACCGATACCGAAACGTCTCCAGAAGCCTGTGTAAGGATCAACGTCAAAAGTGTGTTCTTTTCCATCGACCACACTATGCCACAGAAGCTTTTCGGGCCCGTTTTCGTCTTTTTTTAGTTCCAGCCGGAAAGCAAGCTGTTCAATGTTCTCTTCAAACCATTTTGCCATCTCTTCTGCGATTTCAGGTACTTTTACCACGACGCCAATTTCGGTGTTATGCAGTAAGGCCCTAGAATCGAGATTCAAGGAGGCGATGAAGACTTGTTTGCGGTCAAAAACAAACGATTTGGCATGCAGGCTGGCTTTGGATGAACCCTCCTGGCCCTTTTTTTCTTTACGCTGTTTCCGGGTCAAATTTTTGTTTAACTCATATAATTCAACACCGCCGCGCAGCAGGTCCTTGCGGTATTTCATATAGCCGGCATGCACCAACCCCACATCATTTGAGGCCAAAGAATTGGTCAGGATTCGCACCCGAACCCCGCGTTGGACCAGCTGTGTCAAAAAAGCGGTTCCCGGTTTGCCCGGTACAAAATATGGGGAGAATATGATCAGCTCTTTTTCCACCCCTTCCCAATAGGGTTTGAGCATCGGCGAAAGATGATATTATATTCCTAAAAAAACAGCTTTGCATAAAGCAATAGTCCTGAGTATTTAAAATCAATTTCACCCACAAAATCAATCTGGGGATAATCTTCTCCATCTGCTTCTATATTAAGATTAAATGTATTGAAACCAAGACCGAATCCAAAATGTTTCCAGGGAAGATATTCAATTGCAGCATGTGATTCGTAGATCGTGCCCGTGAATTCCTTAATTTCCAAATAAAAAACTTCTACACCAGTTCTTAAAAACCATTTGGGGGTAATGGCAAAGTCTGCTCGTAGTCCAAGTGTCGGCAGAGGTGCGGTAAATCTTTCTGTTTCATCAACATTAATAACCCCGGTGGCTTGAAGTCCAATATCGATTGGCATGACATAAAGGCCGAGTGAGAGAGCAAGGTCCATCCGATCATCTTGAAAAAACGAGTAGCTGTAGGCAGCCTTATAAATATCAAGGTTAAATTTGGTATTTACTTGACTGCCGGCAGGGATATCAATTTCATTTCCCTCGTTGTCCTTAATGGTAAAGTCTCGTCCTATAGTTGTGTCGCCATCCCGGCGAAACGAAAACCATGTGAAATCAATTCTGTGTCGCCGATTCTCCGTAAATCGCCAGATGGCGTCCACTCGAAAAACCGAATTGGTGGTGTCTAAACCAAGGAGGTCTTCGACGTCGACGGTAAGGCCCAATCCCGAACCGAGACGAAGGTCGGTATTGGTATTTGCAATAAAATACCCAGCATTTAAGCTAAATTTTTCCCAGGTCGTATCATAGGAAGTCGGGTTCTCGGCCCATGCAGGTTGGATAAAAAATAACAAACCGGCCACGAAAAATAAATACAGATATTTGTTTTTACCAAACATTATTTTCCTCCTTAACCTGATCAGACATATTTTTATTTTCACAAACTGGTGATTTAATAGAGAAGAGCTAAAAACCGTTTTACGATTAATAATAAATGATTTTGTGTGCAGGCAGGCTTTGCCTTTTGCCGTCGCTGATGCCATTGATACGATTGATAATAAACCATTTTTTTTTCATGCACAACCTTTTCTTTTTGACACGATCCGATTCGTTTTGCCTGACATATGGGTTTCCATAGTCGCACCGGTTATTCTATTGATCACCAGCGCAACCAATTTCATTCAGAACCGCGAAGCGCCGTGAATTGAAGCACACGCTGCTCCAAATAATCGTAGAACGGATTCCAGTGCAGTCTGAGAAGACTGGCCGGGTTGATGCGCAACACACCTTTTTCGCCCCTGAGAACCACATTCCCGATATTAATGCCGGGACTCTTTTCGGCATCGTCGCCGCCGTACAAAGGATCATCGGGGGCAAAAGGCAACGCCACATGTGATAGCGAGTAAACCCCCGCCGGCCACGCAAGAGAAAGCGGGAAGACGGTTTTCTCGCTGCTTCCAGTATATCTTTGATACAGAGCAACCTTCCGGCTGGATGCGCTTTCGTTGGATATCAAGGAAAGACGATAGGAGAGAATCGGCTTGTCAAGCAGCGCAGCGATCACATCTCGGGGGCCGGTATCCATAAGCGGGTTCTTGGCCGCCAACCGGTTGATGTCGAACAGCACCAATTCGTGATCGCCCTGCGGCAATCGATCGAACAGCCCCTCGATAAGCGCCGGCACCCGGACGGTCGCATCCACCACGGACTGGAAGGCCATAATTGGCGGCAGTTGTGACAATACGTCGGATTTCGTATATCGGGTGATCTGATTCTGGATCTCATTGGTCAGACGAAATGCCTGATGGCCGGCATTCACCGCGAATGAATTGTACTTGAACGGATCGTACTCGGGCAGCACCGAGTTCCATGCCAGCTTGGGCAGGCTCAGCAGTCTACCGATTCTGTCCTGCCAGACGGCAAGGGCCGCGATTTTGGCAACACCGATCTCCGGCGAGATAAGCACCACGCCGCTAGCCCGGGGTAGGGATACATTTTCGAGCGTTGAGAGGATGTACTGCACGGCAAGGGCGCCGCCGTTGGAGTAGCCCACAATGTACAGGGGTATATCACCGAACTGCTTCTTTAAATGGCCCATGGCAAGTCTCACTGCGCCGGCCATATCTTCCCATTTGATTTTCACGAGTCCCGATGGCGCAGTGCCATGTCCGGGTATTCGCAACCCCAGTACGTAAGCGCCCGACGCAGAAAGCTTCTGTCCCATTTTTCGCAAACTGTAAGGGGAATCGGACAAACCGTGCAGCAATAGAACACCCGCAACGGGTTTCGGTACCGTGAATTCAAAACTTCGGTTCCAGTTGTTCGCCCATTGGGCAGGGTCCGAAAGGCTGCCCCTGCTGTAACGGTTCAGCAACTGCCTCTCATCCAAAGGAATCTTGTCGTAAATTTCCGCTTCAAGCTGAGAAAACAGACGATCTTCAAGCGCCAGGTACCCCGCAAAGCCTGTCACCTGCTTTTCGGTAGTGTATTCTTCATCAAGATCCGCTGTATGCCAAACTCGAAGATCCTGCTGTTGCTGCATGAATATGATGAAACCAGCCAGCACCGTCAGAAAAGCACCGGCGAACATGGTGACACCGATACGACCCAGGCGGCGAATGAGTGTTAAAAAATGGAACCTTCCATCAGGTTTGGTTGTCATGTCCGTTATTCTCTCACTTTTTTCTCTGTAACAATAATATTTTCAACTTTTCGAGATAATCCGGGGGGAAATACCAGACATCACGATCGTGATAGCCGTTATATTTTTCCGGACCTCTTTGTTCCGGCGATCCCCATTCGCTGAGCAGACCCATCTCATTTGTATCGATCAGCGCTATCTCAAACTCGTTCTCCCGCGCTGCGGTTGTGGATTCCGTGCAGAGTTCATCTCAGGTCAGGTCGTCCGATCCGATTTGCATCAATACCACTGAAACAGTTTACTTTACCATCTTAGCAACATCAGAAGTCATGTCAAGCAGACACCGTCGTGCGAAGTCTTTCTTTGAAAAGAGACCACGCACAAAAGGGTGAGGTTTTGTATATGAACACAATCTTCAAGGATGCATCGACGGGTCAGGGGGCAGGAGTGAAAAGGAATGGATTGATGGAGGTTTGGGGTAGTGGGGAGATAAGGAGACGAGGGGATGGGGGAGAGGGAGAAAAGATAAAGGTGTCAGGTTTCGGGTGTCAGGGATCAGGGGGCAAGCGTGAAAAGCTGAAGGGATGAACGTTCACCATCGAACATTCAACTTCATAAGGGAAAAGAATTGGAAGAACAGCAATAAGCCTATTATTTTATAGTTAATTCCCTCCTTCGGGGAGTGATGAGTCTTTTTTGCCTTTGATCACGCGCTTGTTTTTCTGTTGACAATGAGAAAAGTATCAGGTACACATAATTAACAAAAATGATAATTATGTGTACCTGATGAAGTTTATTGAACTGAAAAAAATTAAAAAATTTTGGTTTGGCTATGAGGACATCGCCAGAGCCCTTGGGATCAGTGCTGCCTCGGCCAGGGTAACCGCAAGCCGATACGCGAGGCAGGGGATACTGCTCCGGATGAAAAAAAACATGTATGTGTTAAAAGAGGTATGGAACGCCGCAGGCAGGGAGGACAAATTCCAGCTGGCGAACATGGGTCAGGTCCCTTCCTACATCTCACTGATGACCGCTCTGGACTATTACGAAATTACAACACAGATGCAGAGGGATTTTTTCGAGTCTGTGGCTGTAAAAAGGTCAAAAGAAATAATTATGGATGGCAGCGTTTTTCGGTATGTTAAGCTTGCCGCAAATTTATACAACGAGTTCAAAAAAGAAAAAAATTTTTTTATTGCAACCCCTGAAAAAGCGCTTTTGGACGCATTTTACCTGATGTCATACGGCCGTTACCGTCTTGACCTTTCATCTTTGGATGCAGCGAAACTCGACCGGAGAGAAATCGAGCGCCTCAGTCGCAAATTTCCGTTGAAAACAAAACACATCTTAAAGAGATATGGATATCTTTAGACAACACGAAACATTTGAAATCGAAGTTCTTGACAAAATGAACAGCGCAAAAGTGCTTGAACCGCTTGTTTTTGGCGGTGGAAGTATGCTTAGGCTTTGTCATGAACTGAATCGATTTTCTGTGGATTTAGATTTTTGGTTTATCAAGAAGATCCCCCAGGAAAAATACTTTGATACGATTCAGAAGGCGTTTGAAAAGGACTATGAAATTACCGATTCAGGGATCAAGCACTACACGCTTCTATTCGAATTGAGGTCTGCTCAATATCCAAAACGCCTGAAGATTGAAATAAGAAGGGAGCTGAAAAAATGCGATTATCAGAAAATAATTGCATTTTCCAAGTCCAGTACAAGACAAGTCCTTGTAAATGCCCACACCCTGGAACAAACCATGAAGAATAAGATAAAAGCCTTCCTCGACCGTGGAGAAATAAGAGATTGTTTTGACATCGAATTTCTAATTCGCAGAGGTATTAATCTACCTATCGGCTCTGACAGGGAAATTACAGAACTTAAGAAAAAGATTGCGCGGTTTAAAGATTTAGATTTCAGAGTAAAGCTGGGTTCTATCCTGGAAAAGGATATTCGGGACTACTACGTTGAAAACAGATTCAGCTTTCTGGAAGGGAAACTGGCCACAATGATTTCAAAATGACAGCCTCGAGCCTGTCTTTCTCAATCGCCCTTCAAAAAGACGAGGTTTTAAAGGTTGATAAAGGAATATATTGGATAAGTGTCAGAGGTGAAGGGTTAGGTGTCCCCGATAAATCGGGATTTCCGTTTCACTCCAACAGGCAAAGATCAGGTTTCGGGTGTCGGGTTTCAGGTGTCAGGGATCAGGAGTGAAAAGGAATGGAGTGATGGGGAAATACTTAGGTTCAGAGTTCTGGGTTCAGGGTTCAGAGGTTGAAAAGACCTGACGGGTTGTCGACAAGGGCTTCTATATGATCGACGTAACGGTTATTGAAAATATTTCCTTTACTTTTCTTGCAAATAAGAATATAGACTTCAAATATGCAAGGATTAATTGACAGACATCTTACTGAAACGGTCAAAACGCGGTTACAAAATAATCCGGCTGTAGCGATTCTGGGACCACGGCAATGCGGTAAGACAACATTGGCCGGCCAAATCGTAAAAAACTTGGAACAGTCGGTCTATCTGGATCTTGAAAATCCCGGCGATCTGGCAAAACTTGATGATCCGCTCGCCTTTTTCAGTCTGCACAATGATGACCTGGTGTGTCTCGACGAGATTCAACGGGTCCCCGAAATTTTTTCTATTCTTCGAAGTGTCATAGATAGTCGCGAAAGAAATGGTCAGTTCTTAATTCTTGGTTCTGCAGGGCCTGATTTAATCCGTCAAAGTTCGGAATCCCTTGCAGGACGAATTGCCTATCTTGAGCTCACTCCGTTTCTTCTCTCAGAGCTCGAGGCCGCGCAGAAGGACGATGTCAGACGGCTCTGGCTTAGAGGCGGGTTCCCCAGGAGTTATCTCGCAGAAGATGTTGATATCAGTTTCCAATGGCGGCAGGACTTTATCCGGACCTTTCTTGAACGGGATATAGGGATGCTTGGGTTCCGTATGCCGCCGGCCCGAATTGGCCGCTTTTGGAAAATGTGTGCCCATATTCACGGTTCTTTATTAAACGCTTCAAAGCTCGCGGATTCTTTGGGGGTAAGTTCTCATACAGCTCGTTCCTACGTGGATCTTCTGGAACAGACATTCATGTTGCGGGTACTCTTACCAGACGCCCCGAATTTGAAGAAACGCCTGGTTAAATCACCCAAGATCTATATCCGTGATAGTGGCATTCTCCATGCGTTGCTTGATATCCGCACACATGACGATCTGCTTTCCCATCCAATCATAGGGACATCTTTTGAAGGGTTTGCCATGGAGAACATTCTCGCGTATGCAAAGAATTTTGAACCCTCCTTTTACCGGACAAGCGCAGGCGCAGAGATCGATCTGATTTTAAGAAGAGGGCGGCGTACCCTGGCCTTTGAGCTGAAATCATCAACAGTCCCCAGAGTTTCCAAAGGCTTTTGGAACGCGCTGGAAGACATATCTCCGGATGAGGCCTATGTGGTCGCACCGGTAGAGGATTCTTATCCAATGAAAGGTGACGTTATGGTGAGCCCGCTTCAAGAAATCATAGATAAGCTTAAGGAAGAATAACAAAATGTAATTCTGGAGTGTTCGAGCGATGGGAATAAGCGGAGAGAGTGATGGAGATTTGGGGAGGGACTCAGGTTCAGAGTTCTGGGTTCAGAGTTCCGAGTTCTGAGTTCAAGGTTCAAGGTTCAGAGGTTCAAAGGTTCTGGGTTCTGGGTTCAGAGGTTCAAAGGTTAGAGGTTGAAAAGAGATGGAAAAATCAGATTCGCCTGAAAGGAGAAAGCGTTCGGTTTATACATTCATACAACTCCTGACCCATCGTTGTGTCTGATTAACCATGTATAATGGAATAGACAATATTTGATCATAATACGATAACTCGTGCATTGAATATCGGACACCAAGCGGTGTTTTGGGATATTCTTTAAGGAAAAGCCTCATGCTCTTCAGTGAACCCCGCGTGCCGGCTTTCACCTCTGTCAGAAATGTCAAGGATCTTAATAATAAAATAGTCACAAAAAACAGTGTTGTTTTGTGATTTATTGTCATCAAATGCAGGGTATTGGGGTCAGGAGTGAAAAGGAATGGATTGATGGAGTGATGGAGGAAAGCAAAAGCTAAAAAATGGAACATCCAACATTCAACATCGAACGTCCAACGTCGAACGGAATGGCGTTTTGGGCAGGAATTGAGTATTGGAGTAGAAACAAAGGTGTCAGGGGTAAAAAGGATTGGAGTGTTGGAGTGGTGGAGTACTGGGAAAAAACTGTATTAAACCATAACTCTATAATTCCAATAAACCTCTTCTTCAGAGGATTCTCAGGGTTTTTGTCCTCTCAACTGCATGCCGGCGGTTGGTGACGTTGATCTTCCGGTAGATGTTATTAAGGTGGGTTTTTACGGTTTCCTCGTGAGTCTTTCGCCTGCCAGCCATCGGTAGGGTTTCCAGTAGATATCATGCAGCCACTGTGTTGCATTCCGACTTTTTTCTCCCATACTGGAGAAGAGGGAGTATAGGGTGGGTACAACGATTAGCGTCAAAAAAGTGGCCACCATAAGTCCGAAAATCACCACAATAGCCATGGATCGCCACCACTGGCTCGACTCACTCACCCAGGAAATCGCCAGATGACGAAAGTCAAAGGAAACGCCGGTCACCATGGGGATGAGCCCCAGGATCGTGGTGATTGCGGTGAGCACTACCGGCCTGAGCCGGGTAGCGCCGGCGCTGATCACCGCCTCTTTGAGGGCCAGTCCCCGTTCTCGAAGCTTATTGATGTAGTCAATAAGAACGATGGCGTTGTTGACCACCACGCCGGCAAGGGATATAACACCCACGCCGGTCATGATAATGCCAAATGGCTGCCTGAATAAAGCTAGCCCTAAAAAAGCGCCGCCCAGGGAAAGAATGACCGATGTCATGATGATAAAGGGCTGAGACACGGAGTTGAACTGGCTGACCAAAATTAAAAAGATAAGAAAACAGGCCACCACAAAGGCTTTGCTCAAAAAATCCTCGGACTCTTTCTGAAACTCGTTTTCGCCGGTAAACCGAATGGTATAACCGGGGGGGAGGGGGAACTGTTTCAACATCATTTCAGCTTCGGCCCGGGCCACGGGACCGGGAATTTTGGCTTCGTCCACATTGGCTTTTACCGTCACCACCCGCTCGTTGTTGATGCGGACGATATCGCCGATACTGCCGCTGTATTCCACCGTGGCCAGGGTTGACAACGGAACCATCTCGCTATTTGGACCGGGAATCATCAGCTCTTTCAGCACGTCGGTGACCCGGCGGTTTTCCTCCGGCAGCTGCACGGTGATGTCATAGTCTTCGTCACCCTCACGAAACGACGAGACGTCAAGACCGTTGTATGCTGTTTTCAATGCAAAACCGATCATGTCCGTGGTCAGTCCGAACAGTGCGGCCTTCTGCCGATCCACGACGACCTTGACCGAAGGCGTGCCCTCCACAAAGTCATCCCGAAGGTCTTTAACGTGGGGTATCCTGGAAATGAGCGCCCGAATCTCTTTGGCCATGTTCCCCAGCGTTTGGAAATCATCACCGGCAATTTCGATATTAATGGGCGCGCCGGTGGGGGGACCCTCTTCCTGAACAGCTACGGTTATTCGGCCGCCGGGAATATGTTTCACCCGTTCACGAATCACATCCACGGTGTCCGACGACAATGTCTTGCGCTCCTCCATTTCCAGAAACCGAATTCCAACATGGTTGGGGGCATTGGCGTCAAAGATGGAATTGGCGGATGAGGTGACGGCTTTGATGTAGATATTCTCGATATTGTCGAGGTCGCTGGGCCCGGAAAAAATGTCACCGTTGGCTTTTTCATGCGTTTTGGGTGACAGTGCCTCAAGATATTGGCGATTACTTTCGGCCGTCGAGTCGAACAGTTTTTCTTCTGAAACTCCGGCGACTGCCATCTCGATACGCCGCATGATCCGATCGATGTAGTCGATATCCGCACCCTCCGGAACGTCTAAGTTGACGTACATGGACTTGGGTTGAATGTCCGGGAAAAATTCCACGGGTTTTTCAATGCCCACCGCCAGCATCCATATTTGGAACAACAGAATCAATATGGCAAAGGCAAATCCTGTCACAATAAGTGGTCGACGCAGAGAAAAGGCAAGCACTGCGGTATAGGATTTGAGAATTTTACCTTTGATCTCGATGGGTTTTTCACCGGCTGACTCGATCTCTTCGGCACTTATTGCCATGGGTTGGGTGTCATTTTTTTTAATTTTCATGAAAAATGAGGCCAGTGCCGGATTGATCACCATGGCCACAAACAAACTGGAAGAAAGTGTGACGATGAGGGTCAGCGGCAGATAGCTCATAAATTCGCCCATGATTCCGGGCCAGAAAAGCATGGGTGAAAAGGCGCCCAATGTCGTCAGGGTGGAGCCGATCACCGGAAAGGCCACCTCGGACGTCGCCTTTTTGGCGGCTTCGATGCGCGGGACACCCTGTTCCATGTAACGGTAAATGTTTTCGATGATCACAATGGCATTGTCCACCAGCATTCCCAGAGCCAGGGTCAGGGAAAAAAGCACCACCATATTCAGGGTAATTCCCAGAATATGAAGTACGATAAAGGAAAGCAGCATGGAAAAAGGGATGGCAAGACTGACCAAAAATGCGTTTCGCAACCCTAAGGCAAAAAAGAGAACCACCACCACCAGAATCAGACCGGAAAGGATGTTGTTTTCAAGATCGGCCACCATGGATCTGATATCTTTCGCCTTGTCCATGACCTTGACAATTTCGGTATTGCTGGGCCAGGTTGGCTGTTGTTTTGCAAGCAGTTGGTCGATTTTATTGCTGATTTCAATGATGTTTTCACCGGAACGTTTTTTGACCGCAATGTTCACGGCAGATCGTCCGTCCAATCGGGACCTGCTGGTTTCTTCCTTGAAGCCATCCACCACCCTGGCCAGGTCTTTTAAGTAAATGGGCTGGCCCTTATGGGTGCCCATGACCAGACCATAGATTTCAGCAGGTGTACGAAATTCGCCGGGCACCCGCAGTTGAAAGCGTCCTTGGCCCAGACGGATGGCACCACCCGAAGTGTTCTGGTTTTCGCTGTACAGGATTTTCTGGAAGGAGGGAATAGACATCCCGTAATAGGCGAGTTTTTCAGGAAAAACTTCCACTCTGATTTCCCGTTCCAACCCGCCGGTGACGTCTGCTTCGAGCACGCCGGGAATGGCTTCGATGTCGTCTTTAAGATCGTCGGCGATCTTTTTTAGGGTGGCCAGCCCACAGGTACCGCTCATGGAGAAGACCACGATGGGCAGCTCGGAAAAATTCACTTCAAAGACCAAAGGATCATCCTCCAGGTCCGTGGGAAGTTCGCCTTTGGCTTCGTCCACTTTGTCTTTCACATCCTGCAGGGCTCTGTCGATATCGGTGCCGGTAACGAACTCGACATTGATTGAGGAAAGCCCCTCACTGCTGACGGATTGGATCTTTTTGACGCCGTCTAAGCCTTTGAGTTTTTTTTCGATTTCAATGGTGACGGTGGTCTCCATGTCCGCGGGTGATACCCCCCGGTAAGACGTGGTAACAAAGACGTTGGGGATGGTGATATCCGGATCGGACTCTCTGGGCAGTACGTTGTAACAATAGACCCCGAAGACAATGATAATCACGGCGAGCACCATCACGGTGATGCTCTTGTTGACGGCGGTATCTGAAACAATCATAGGGCCGTTCCCTCTTTCCCGGAAACAACCCGAACGACGTTAATTCGTTGTCCTTCCTCTACGTTACGGTGGCCTTCGACAATGACCCTGTCGCCCGTTACCAGTCCTTTTTTGATTTGTACCTTCCAATCTTCGAGGATTCCCAACTCCACAGGCCTCCTTTCGGCCAATCCGTCTTTCTCCACGTAGACAAACTGTTCCTGATTTCGGGTGATGACCGTGTAAAGCGGCACACTCATGCTGGCCTTTGCCACGTTTTTGACGATATCCGCCCTTACGAACATGCCGGGTAAAAGCATGCCGTCGGGATTGGCGATGGCCAGTTCCAGTTTGTAGAGTCTTGCAATATTTTCAGGCGAGGCGGCAAGGACATGCTTTCGACCTTCAATTTTAAGGTTGTTCAGAGCCTGCACCGTAAGCTGAACGGTGTCGATGTTTCGCACGAAGGGCACATCCGACTCGGGGATACCGATCACCGCTTTGACCTTATCGATTTCAAGGATTCGGGCAATAGGATCGGCCACACTCAAAAGCAGGCCTTTTTTGGCGTCCAGCCGCCGGATCACTCCCGACATCGGTGCGGTGATGTTACAGCGTGAGAGGCTTAGTTCCGCTTTCTCCATCTCAGCCTTTGTGGTCTGCACCTGGGTTTCATTCTTCTCAAATTCAGATTTGGGAATCAGGCGCATTTCAAACAACTTCTCAAATCGCTTCAAATTTGCATGTGCCATTCGGTAAGAGGCTTTAGCGGCGTCGAGAGCGATCTGGTAATCGGTGGGATCGATGCGTGCGATGACCTGGCCCTGGGTCACTTTATCACCTTCTATCACCGAAACCTCTATGATCTCGCCGTTGATTTTGGCCAGAAGTTCAAGATCTGTCCACGGCTCAATGGCGCCCGGCAGATTGATCCGGTCGCGGATCGTGGTGGGCTGTACATCCAAGAGCACGACATTGGTGGGTGGGCGCTCGTTGGCCAGGGCCTTGGCCTGTGCCTCTGCCATCTTTGTTTTTTTGGCATTGATTACTGAAAAAAACGTGATGATGATAACGACGGTCATCATCAGAAATAGAAGCGGCAACGCCTTCCAGATCATTTTTACGATTCTGCCCCGCCGGGTTTGAGGTTCTATTTCTTTTGAGTGCATGGTGTTTTCCTCTTAGTTATTTTCAAATCTCGATGTTGCAAAATGTAAAAGACGTCAAGTTCATGCTATATTCTGTTCCCTGTTTTTCGGAGACAACCCCTCCATGGCCTGGGTCAGAAGTTTTTCCAGAGCCTGTTCTATCTCCTGTTCGCTTTGAAATCGGCGTTCATACCACGCGGACAGAACCATGATGTATAAGGCATAAAAATGGCCTGAAATAAAGAGAAGCTCCAAATCGTCACGCAGTTCATTGCGCGATATTGCCCGGGTAAGGATTTCACCTAAAGCGCTGAGATACCGTTCAGAGAGGTCATTTGATTTATCTATGGTCAGTTCTTTGGGAAAAACCATTTCCCTGGACAGAATGCGTCCGAAGTCGTAATTCTTTGTAACATACCGGAATTGTCCCATAAACAACGTCAAAAGTTGCTCCTTAAGCGGGGCCTCGGGATCTCTTTTTTTGGCGAGATCGGAAAAAGCAAAGTCAACCTGGTCCTCGCAAAAAGCCAAAAAGATTTCGTTTTTGGTATGAAAGTAACCATAGATGGTACTTTTTCCGACACCGGCCATTTTGGCCAGTTCATCAACGCTTGTATTTTTAAAGCCTTTTTCCGAAAAGAGCTTTATGGCGGCATTCATTATCGCCTGCCGTGTTTTTTTCTTTTTTGCTTCTCTAAGACCACTCATGATTTCTCCTCTTTAAAAAGTCGACCATGGTCGGAATTTTAATCATTGTCGGGAGGGTTGTCAACAAAAAAAGTCGACTATGGTCGACTTTTTGACGCCGTTCATAAATTCATGTATGAATAATACCTCATGCTTTGCGCATCCGACGCTTTTAGCTATCGTATAGTTCCTTTCATTTGTGTCTACATATAACCCACCTGTTTAAAAATATTCACAATATTTGTGTAATTTACTTCATAATTTAAACGCTATTTGTTTGTCTTGATCATCTTGGATTCACAAAGTAATTAAACAACTATTTGTAAATATTATATAAACTAAATTTCGAGCTTGTTTGTACGATTTTTGCACCTGAAATATGGAGCCATAGGCAATCAAACAAAATATATCGGGAGGCATGAAGAGAGCCAATAGATTTCCTTGGGTGGATATCAATTCACCTTTAAAAAGGAAATAGGGCACTTCGGCTTAATTGTCCGGAAGAATTTAAATGGTATTTGACTATGAAGTGGCTTGAAACCAATAAAAACTGCCCTTGTCGTAAAGGTGAAGGTTGCGTTAACGGCCTTAAATGCAGCAAGAAAAACTGCTTTCTACTTAAAAAAGTTGATAAGGCTGAAACAGGTAATACATATTTAGACAGGTAGTGTGTCTTCAAATACCATGAAGCTATCTCAAAATAATCTTTTGGCCCAACCTCGGCGTTGGAGCCTCGTTTTAAGTCCTCGACATACTTGAGTATGCGTGTCGAAGATCCCGTCAACAGTCAGGGCGGGTTAAAACTCGGCTCCGCCTTTTTATTCCGCTGGTTTTCTGCGAGGGGATTTGAAGCTTTTTACTTTACCGTCAATCTTTATCACCCTCTCAATCATACCGTCGTTTTTTTACACAATATATTGTAGGTTTTTTTTCTTGACACACAAGATGCTTTATAATATGGTACGTTAAATTAAGATCTTTTTCACATATTAACCTTTAACCTGGTGGATATCATGATGAAAGAGGTCCTTAAATATCCATATAAAGCCTCCATGGGGATTTAACGTCCTTTTGGGGGCTTTTTTGATTGCGTAAGTGATATTTTATGAAAAAGGAGGGAATGATGAGGATTATTTCGATTGCCAACCAAAAAGGAGGATGTGGCAAGACAACTTCCGCTATTAACCTGTCTGCATGCTTGGCACATAAGAGACGAAAGGTACTTCTCATCGATATGGACCCACAGGGACATTCTGCGATAGGTTTAAATATTCATACCGGCGAGTTGAAAAAAACAGTTTGCGACGTGCTTTACGATTCGAATGACGCTAAAACAGTCCTGAATGACGTGACGATTGAGGTTGGTAATAACTTCGATATCGCTCCATCAAATATTTCCTTAAGCGCTTTAGAGCAACATCTTTCCAAGGTGCAAGGCAGGGAGTCCAAACTAAAGGAAGCAATTGACGGTTTGTATCAAATTTATGATTACATCATCATTGACTGCCCGCCGAGCCTCGGACTGCTGACGTTTAATTCTCTCATTGCTTCGACGGAGGTGATCGTTCCTATTGAGATGAGCTTGTTTTCACTGCATGGAATTAGCAAACTGTTAAAGATAATAGATCTGGTTCGGGAAAAAACAGGGCATGAAGTTCGGATAAAAGTTATTGCGACGATGTATGATAAGCGGACAAGAATCTCAAAAGAAGTTTTGCAGGACATACAAAAACATTTTCAGGATTCTATGTTTATAACAGTTATAAATACAAATGTTACGTTGAAGGAAGCCGTGAGCTTTGGCAAATCCATAGTAGATTATGATCAAAAAGCCAACGGATTCAGAGACTATATGGCCCTTGCAAAAGAAGTGATCGCAGAGGAAAAAATTCTTGGCGCACGGCCCGTTAAGCAAAAAAAACCTTTTCCACCAGCGACTATGGTAGAAAAGCAATTTATCTACGATGCTCCTGGAGCAAGTTGTGTCAAAATAGCCGGAACCTTCAACAATTGGAACACGTCCGAAGAGTCTCTCATGGAACGCAAAAAAGATGGGACATGGTCAAAAAGTGTCTATCTTGCACCGGGCACATACCAATACAGGTTTCTTATTGATGATGAATGGGTTGCAGATCAAAACAATTCCAACCAGGTCAAAAATCCATTTGGAGATAAAAACTCCGTAATCAAGATTTAGGGGAAAAATGGCAAAAAAAAGCCTTGGTCGGGGACTTGATGACATTTCAGACGTATTTTTATCAACCCGGAAAGATAAAAAAATGAGAAATGGATTCTCTTCAAAAAAGATAAGAGATGCAACTTGCGAGTTTTGTGCTCACATCATTAATGATGCCAATAACGCGTCAAAATGTAAAATTTTCACTCTTAACAATGAAAAATACGGTGTTCGTTATATGAACACGATATCGTTGACGAGTGGAAGCTATTGCGAATATTTTGAACCGGTTTTTCAAGAAAAGGCAGACAACAGTTTTGTGGCCGAGGAGACATCGTCAGGTCATACTAAAATCAATTGTGATATTGAAGAAAATGTAATTGTCCGCAGAAATATCACATATTCGAATACGCCAGAAGCTCAAAAAAATATTCTAAAATCCCTTTCTAAACATCTCAAAGAGAACTACAGCGTAAAGAGCATTGAACTGGGAAAAACGGATAAAATCTCCCAGCCGGGAATGAAAAAAATCACAGAAGAGAGCGTCACCATTTTCATTAATGGAGAAGCTAAGTGCCCATGAATTCCGCAAAGGGAATTTTTTTAAAAGGAGCTTCTTAAACGTTATCACTCAAAAAGGCCCAATATCTATAACGAAAACAATTAAAAATGGAGAAGTAGATAATGGAAACCACAATTGAAATTGATGAAAAGTACCATGAGAAAATGCCTTTAGAAAAAAAGACTGAGTTTTTGTTTGAGTATAAAAATAAATCATATACCGATAATTTGGATGATAAGTACCATACATTAAAGCGAAATCTAGGCTTCGCATGGTTTGACAGGATGTTGGAAGATTGCCGAAATGAAAACTGCCCGGGCTATTTTTCTGATGATATTTTTTATGCTTTAACGGATATATCGCTCGAAGGGTACGTTTTGGAAAAGGCGTATCTTTTTTCGGGTGATGAGGTTGGAATTAACGACAAAGAAAGATATTTTAAAGCACTTGGAAAAATTAATAATGTAATGGCCTGCAAAAAGGAAACAAAACTTAACATTAATTTGTTCAACCAAGATTCGAGGCAAGTTTACTACAAGACAGAAAAAACATCGAAATTCTATCAGTCTGCCAGACTTCGAAAAGCCTATTGGAGTTATTTAAAGAATGGTCCAAACAACGATCAAGTTGAAGACTATTTTTCAACATGTGAATTTATAGACAAGATCCATCGTATTTATAACAAAAAAAGATGTTCCTCAGAAGACTTTGAAACGTATAAAGAAATGTTGTCTGAAAATCATCATATTGCAAATCCTTTAGATTTGTACCGGTTATGTGCTGTTAGGAAAAAGCAAGCATGAATTTGTGTGGAAGAAAGTCCGGTGTTTTGTTGATACGGTGTTATTAACCCCCTTGTTGAAATTAATGGTGCTCGATCCTATTTTTCGATTTCAAAACGCTTCAAGGTTTCATCATATACAGGAAACCCAACAACAGGCTGCAATTCGGTAAAACCGATCATTCTCTCAGGCATTTTCCCTTCCCGTATATCATGCAAGGCTTCACGTATGGCATGTACTGCCGAAGACAAAACCGTCAAGGGATATCCAGCAATTTTGTATCCCATCTCATTTTTGTGATTCCAGATCAATCCACATATCGGCCTCGTTGCCGCAATGGGTGCATACGGCATGCCCTTTGGTTTTGCTTTTTTCTGCGGGAGCCGTGGATGGTTCCACATGTTCTTTCGTGTGTTCCTCCAAGGTACAGGTGATCATCATTTCAGCTTCATTGCCACAGTTTTCACATTTACAGACCTGCTTGAATTTTTTTTCAGCCATTTTATCCTCCTCATATTTTAGACCTAAACTGAGCGTCTCAAACTTGGAAATCGCTCAATTTAGTTTAGAATAAGAGGGGCCTGTAATGAAGACCCCTCTGTAAGAAAACAATTCTTAGCTGTTGCTTAAACAATGGGCGGCGTTCCAGATTGTATTGAAATGGCGCCCCCATATGTTGCCAATAGCTTCCGTGACCATTCAGAACATCCGTCATTCGCGGCCGGTTATCGCTTCCTGATCATCCGATTTGCAGTTCATAATACGCTTCAGAAGCCCTCGAAGACGTTTATGCTACGATCAGGCGAGGTCGAAGCGGTCAAGGTCCATTACCTTGTTCCACACCGCTACAAAATCGTGCAGGAATTTCTCCTGGGAGTCCTCACATCCGTAGACTTCCGCCAATGCCCGGAGTTGGGAGTTCGAACCGAAGATGAGGTCGACACGGGTGCCGGTCCACTTGAGTTCGCCCGTTGCGCGATCACGACCCTCGAACACGTCTTCGTCTTCCGAGGTTGCCTTCCACGTCGTGCTCATGTCGAGCAGATTCACGAAGAAGTCATTGGTGAGCGTCTCTGGCCGCTTGGTGAAGACGCCGTGCTGGGACTGTCCGAAGTTGGCATTCAAGACGCGCATACCGCCAACGAGAACCGTCATCTCCGGAGCGGTCAGCGTCAGCAGTTGCGCCCGATCAACCAGCAGTTCCTCTGCCGAAACGCTGTATTTGGTCTTGAGATAGTTACGGAACCCGTCTGCAACCGGTTTGAGTACGGCGAATGACACCTCGTCGGTTTGCTCCTGCGACGCATCCGTGCGTCCCGGCGTGAAGGGAACGGTCACATCGTGACCGGCATTCTTCGCAGCTTGCTCGACACCTGCGCATCCACCCAGAACAATCAAGTCGGCGAGCGAAACCATCTTCCCGCCTGACTGCGCGCTGTTGAACTCCTTTTGGATTCTTTCAAGGGTCTGCAGCACCGTCTTCAATTGGGCCGGCTGGTTGACTTGCCAATCCTTCTGCGGTGCAAGACAGATGCGCGCCCCGTTCGCACCGCCGCGCTTGTCGGAGCCACGGAACGTGGATGCCGACGCCCAGGCGGTCGAGACCAGTTCCGGGATCGACAGGCCCGAGGCGAGGATCTTGCCCTTGAGATCTGCGATGTCCTGTGCGTCGATCAGCTCATGATCGACTGCGGGCATCGGATCTTGCCAGATCAGTTCCTCTGCCGGGACCTCTGCGCCGAGATAGCGCGAGCGGGGGCCCATGTCGCGGTGGGTCAGCTTGAACCACGCTCTGGCGAAGGCGTCCGCGAATTCCTCGGGGTTCTTCAGGTAGCGCCGCGCGATCGGCTCGTAGATCGGGTCGAACTTCAGCGAGAGGTCCGCCGTGGTCATCATCGGCCGATGCTTCTTCGACGGATCGTGGGCGTCAACGATCATGTCCCTTTCGTCTACGTCTTTGGCCAGCCATTGGTGTGCACCGGCCGGGCTCTTGACCAGTTCCCACTCGTATTTGAACAGCACCCTAAGATAGCCCGAGTCCCATTTGGTCGGGTTCGGTTTCCAGGCGCCCTCGATGCCGCTGCTGATCGTATCACCGCCTTTGCCGCTGCCGAAGCTGCTCTTCCAGCCGAGACCCTGCTCTTCGATGCCGGCGCCCTCGGGCTCGGGACCCACATGTGCTGCATCGCTCGCGCCATGACACTTGCCGAAGGTGTGCCCGCCGGCGACGAGTGCGACGGTCTCTTCGTCGTTCATGGCCATGCGCGCGAAGGTCTCTCGAACGTCACGGCCGGAGGCGACCGGATCCGGGTTGCCGTTCGGGCCTTCCGGGTTCACGTAGATCAGGCCCATCTGCACGGCGGCGAGGGGATTTTCGAGGTCCCGATCACCGGAATAACGCTGGTCACCAAGCCACTCGGTCTCGGTACCCCAGTAAATGTCCTCTTCCGGCTCCCAGACGTCCTCGCGCCCGCCGGCGAAGCCGAACGTCTTGAATCCCATGGACTCAAGCGCGCAGTTGCCGGCCAGGATCATGAGGTCGGCCCAGGAGATTGTCTTGCCATACTTTTGCTTGATCGGCCAGAGCAGCCGGCGCGCCTTGTCGAGGTTTACGTTGTCCGGCCAGCTGTTGACAGGCGCGAAGCGCTGGTTGCCGGACCCCCCGCCCCCGCGGCCG
>Ga0102956_1000240_pt1 | contig 19374 bp, 11 predicted proteins | sample SalPonF2_A_D2_MG_FD_84515 | JGI IMG/M metagenome (GOLD analysis project Ga0102956, IMG submission 84515) | Salt pond soil microbial communities from South San Francisco under conditions of wetland restoration - Salt Pond MetaG SF2_A_D2_MG ...
AGTTAGCAGTTAGCAGTTAGCAGTTAGCAGTTAGCAGTTAGCAGTTAGCAGTTAGCAGTTAGCAGTTAGCAGTTAGCAGTTAGCAGTTAGCAGTTTTAAATCACTTAAAAAATATTGATTTTGTAAATATCAATATTTCCTATAAATAGAAGATATTACAATATTTACTTGACGACAAGCGGCGAATCCAGCACTTTTGTTCACTTTTCACTTTTCACTTTTCACTAATATATCTTCCCGTTTTAATAGGTGGATAGAGAATGTCGAATGAAGCCATTTTATCCGGTGCGGTTCGTTTGTAGATCAGAGAACGATTTAAATTGGAGAGATCGTCAATTCCCATTCCAGCCAGAAGTTCCAGAGCTGCGTTCACGGTTTCTCCCTGATAATTAGCCACACGGACTGATTTGTCGGAGACGACCAAACCTTGAGTCAGGGATGACTTATGAGTAGTCACACCTGTTGGACACTCATTGCTGTCGCATTTTAAAGCCTGTATACAGCCTAATGCGAACATCATTCCGCGGGCACTGTTACACAGATCGGCTCCCAGGCAAAGGTTTTTAATAATATCGAAAGCCGTGATAATTTTTCCGCTGGCAATTACGCGAATATCTTTTTTGAGATCATAACCTTTCAGGGTATCTACGGCGAAAGTCAAACCTTCCTCAAGCGGCATCCCCATGGAATCCGAAAACTCAATTGGAGCGGCGCCGGTTCCACCTTCACTACCATCAATTGTGATGAAATCAGGCTTAATGCCCGTTTCGATCATGCTTTCACAAATGTCGATAAATTCCTTTTTACTTCCGATACATAGTTTGAAACCTACCGGTTTGTTTTCAGACAATTCACGCAGCTTTTGAACAAATTGTAATAATCCTTTTGCATCTGAAAAAGCCTTATGATAGGCTGGAGAGACCACTTTTGTATATGGTTCCACTCCTCGGATGTTAGCAATTTCGGGTGTGTTTTTAACGGCGGGCAGTACCCCACCATGTCCCGGTTTAGCTCCCTGCGACAGTTTGATTTCAATCATTTTTACAACCGGATTAACTGCTTGTTTCTGAAATTGTTCTTCAGAAAAATGTCCGTCTTTGGTCCGGCAGCCGAAATATCCTGATCCAATTTCCCAAACCAGATCACCACCACCTTCGAGATGATAAGGGGAGATTCCTCCTTCCCCAGTATCATGGAAAAATCCGCCTATTTTAGCTCCCTTATTCAGGGCTCTGACCGCGTTGGCACTTAACGCTCCATAACTCATCGCAGAGATGTTGAACAACGCCGCGTCATATGGTTTTTTACAGCCGGAGCCACCGATCGTAACTCTTGGGGGTTCTTCCATGACATCTTTGGCATAAATGGAATGAGGCGCCCATTCATACGCATCATCATAAACATTTAATTCTGTTCCAAAAGGATGTGTTTCCAGTCTCTTTTTTGATCGCTTATATACAAAGGAGCGCTGATTTTTATTGAAAGGTGCACCATCCGTATTATTCTCTACAAAATACTGATGCAATTCCGGACCTAAAGATTCCAGCCAAAAACGAAAATGACCGAGAAAAGGAAAATTTCGAAGAATGGTGTGTTTCCTTTGAATCATATCGAATAGACCCAATAGAATGGCCGGACCAAGCAGCACAAATAACCATAAAATGGGTGACCAAAAAAAAGCGATAACCACAATGATCAGGGTTACGATGAGTCCGTAAATAATAATTTGATTACGAGATGGTATATTCATAGAGAGATCATGTTTGTCAAAAGTTTTGGCGTAATGATGATAGAATGTCGTAAGTGAGATTCAATAAATAAAGATTTAAATTCCGAATTCTTTCATTTGCTGTTTTTAAAATAGATACTGATAATCGTTCAATTAACACGATATTTTAAGATATCATTTCGTTTTAGATATTCCGTACCAAATTTTATTGGAATTCCTGTGTGCTTATTCGATTTTGATTCGGCATGAATATGAAGATGGGGTTCCGTTGTATGACCCGAATTCCCGATATAACCAATTAAATCACCTTGTTGTATCGAATCACCTTCGTTAACTACAATACTGTTTTTCTTGAGATGAGCAAGCAGTAATATCCCATCGTCAAAATCAATTTTAATGAAATTTCCTGCGGGATGTTGAGCATCTTTTTCTGGTGGATTAAAATCTTTCTGATCGTCTCTTACACTTATTACGGTTCCATCGCAGGGACTATAAACAGGTTCATCCCAAATGAAATAGCGTTCTTTATTTGAAGGGTATAATCCGTTTGCCCGGAATCCAAGATTGTTGATTTTAACGATATCCATTGCATTTTTTTGAGCGATATTCATCCGATGCTGATTCAGAATATGAGTTGAGCCGCCTTGGGCCACCAGGAATCGTCCATTATTTAACGGAGATGAAAGTGTAAGGACTCCTTCCGGTTCAGATCGACCTCTTAAAGCCTGAATGGTCAAATAGGTAAAAACGATAAACAGGAAAAGATAAATTCCGAAATTAAAATTAAAACCTGACCATAAAGGAAAATGATACCAGGTAAATATTAATTTTATGACAATTGGTGGAATAAACAAGATCATAAACCATCGTGTGTAATGGCCCAGCCAGCCCCAGGCGCCAATCAGAAAAATCCAGTACAGATAAACAATCACAAACAATACCTGAACCATTCCACCAATATCAGAACGGATTGTAGAATCAAAAATGGTAATGATATACAGAATCGGTAAAAAGAGATGAGTAAAAAGAACAAGAACGATCGATTGTATCCGGGACAAAGAGGAAGACATTTGTGAAATATTATTTTGATGAAACCTGGTTAAACAATTACGTAAAAAAGTAAAGGTAATTAGCTAAATCCATAAAAAGTGATTTACAGCCTTATATCCCAATAACATTAACGTGAGTTCGATGTAATTCTATGCATAAATATGAATTTATTTTGTTCCATATTCATGTTTATAAGATCTCTCACCCAATAAGCGGGTTCGAGATGACGCCACTAAATGGTTTTTTAAATTTCACCATTATTTAGCGTCGATTCGCGTCATTTCGACCATAGAGAGAAATCTTCAGAGTGCTGTAGCGATTAAAAACGCTATTTAAATAGATTTTATCTCGAACTCAAGTTAACATTAATGAATTGAAATTGATGAGATTATAAAAAAATATCATTACAATAGAGAATCGATGTCATCAATTTTGTAGAAGGCTTTACAAAACCAGGAATTTTGTTCAATATCAAAGCCTGAGCGATTTCTAAACCGCGGTATATTGAGCATATTCGAGGATTTAGAAGTCGTGAAAATGCAGATATTGGGCAAAAGAACGATTTTGCATAGGCTTCTTGTAATGATCTCGGAGATATTCTCAAACAGCTTAATTTAATTTTAATTTATGTCATGAAAACAATTTCAATTCTATGTCTTTTGGGGTTTTTAAATATCCTTTCGGCAAAAGCCCAATCTAATTCCAATTATTCGACTCCCCCTCAGGTAAATACGGTGGATGGAGCTATACAGGGGATCAATGATTCCGGCGTTTATATTTATAAGGGCATTCCTTATGCGCAACCACCCGTCGGAAATTTAAGATGGAAGCCGCCAAAACCGGCCAAAATGTGGAGTGGCGTATTAAAAGCGGATCATTTTGGGAACGGTTGCATGCAGCGTCCTATCTTTTCAGATATGAATTTTCGATTTCCTAAAAAGAGTGAAGATTGCCTTTATCTGAATGTCTGGTCGCCGGTAAGTCCTTCTGAGGCGAAAAAAGAACATCTTCCAGTTTTGGTGTATTTTTATGGTGGTGGATTTATGGCAGGTGACGGATCCGAATATCGATACGATGGCGAAAGCATGGCACGGAATAAAGGAATTGTAACAGTTACGGCCAATTACCGTTTAAACGTATTTGGATTTTTCGCTTACCCGGGACTCGCCAAAGAGTCACCGCATCATGCCGCTGGAAATTATGGTTTAATGGATCAGGTGCAGGTTCTGAAATGGGTTAAAAAAAATATCGCCGCTTTTGGTGGTGATCCTAATAAAGTGACTATCGACGGAGAATCGGCCGGTTCAATGTCGGTAAGCGGATTGATGGCGTCTCCTTTATCCCAAAATTTATTTAGAGGTGCTGTTGGAGAAAGTGGCGGATTATTTGGTCCGTTAACACCAACTCCTCTAAAAAAAGCCGAGCAACAAGGTGAGAAATTTGCCAAGATGGTGGGAGCTTCATCATTGGCTCAGCTGAGAGCTATGCCTGCTTCCAAGTTATTGAAAGCTACCGGAGAGAAAGGCAGCCCGTATTTCTCGGATGATATTGATGGGTATTTTCTGCCCGAATCTCCAACAAAAATTTTCGAAGCTGGAAAACAGGCTCATGTTCCCCTTTTACTGGGATGGAATTCGGAAGAAATGGGATATCAGGCTTTATTAATGGGAAAGAAACCGATACCGGAAAATTTCGAGAAAGTGGTTAAAAAAGATTATGGTGATCATGCGGACCAAATATTGAAGTTGTTTCCTCATGCTAATGAGCAGCAGGTTAAAGAATCCGGAACAAGTCTGGCCAGTGATCGTTTTACATTATTTAGTACCTGGAAATGGGCCGAACTGCAAAGCAAAACAGGTGGTCAGCCGGTTTACCGTTATTACTTTTCAAGAGCCCGGCCTAAAAAAAGGAATCCATCTAAAAATGGACAGAATTCTCGTCCGACGGGCGCTGTTCATTCAGCGGAAATCGAATATGTCATGGGTAATTTGCCGACGAATAGAGTGTACGACTGGCAGCCGGGCGATTATAAAGTTTCCCACATTTTCCAGGATTTTGATGCCAATTTCGTCAAACATGGCAATCCTAATGGACTTGGAGTTCCGTTCTGGGCTCCGTTTAATCTGGGAAATAAACATGAGGTTATGCAAATTGATGTACACACCTTTCTACGACCTTCAAAACATCGAAAACAATTGCTTTATTTAAACAAGCTGTATACTCAGAAAAATAATTAATGACAGGCTGAATGAACGAGTTAATGGATTTTGACTCGTTCATTCTTTGGTATCAATCTGAGATTGTTTTTTTATTTGTAATATATATATTCATATTCATTTTAAATAAAATTATAGTAGAAAAAGAGGAATCATGAAGGATAGTCAATTTGTAATGAGAAGAATAATTGGTGGTCTGTTTTCTGTTTTGATGTTTGGTTTGATATGGACTGGTTGTTCAAAAACGCAGAATAACAATCAGAAAAGGACATCAGGGGAAATGCCGTCCTGGACATTAGGTCCCTTTAAACGGGTTAATAAGGCTAATCCGATTATTAAACCGGATGCCCAAATTACATTTAATGATCCCATTCGTAATAAGCCGGTAAAATGGGAAGGTAACCATACCTTTAATCCTGCGGCGGTCGTTCGTAACGATACCGTTTTTTTGCTCTATCGGGCTGAAGATTTTATTGGCAAATATAAAGGAACATCCCGGGTTGGATTAGCCTGGAGCAGTAATGGGATATCATTTGACCGGCTTTCCCATCCGGTATTATATCCAGCAAATGATGCCATGAAAAAGTATGAATGGGAAGGGGGGACGGAAGATCCGAGAGTGGTTCAAGATAGCTCGGGCAGGTATTATATGACATATACTTCTTATGACGGTAAAACGGCCAGGCTTTGTGAGGCGACTTCAACAGATCTTCGTCATTGCAATAAACAGGGACCGGTTTTTGCTAAGGCCGATCATGGTAAATATATCAATTTATGGTCCAAATCAGGCGCGATCATTACGCGTAAAGAAGGTGATCATCTAATTGCTGCCAAAATTAACGGGAAGTATTGGATGTACTGGGGGGATACAAATATCTACCTGGCTACATCAGACAATCTGACCGACTGGACTCCGGTGACCGATGGAGATGGTAATCTGAAACCGGCTTTAGAACCCCGAAAGGGCAAATTCGATAGTGATCTTGTAGAATCAGGTCCACCAGCGATGATTATGAACGACGGCATTTTGTTAATATACAACAGTAAAAATGCCGCCGATTCCGGGGATGTCCATTTGCCGGTAGCAACCTATTCTGCTGGACAGGCTTTATTTGATCCCCATAACCCTGGACATTTGTTGAAACGTACCGATCATAATTTCTTCCGTCCGGAAAAAGCGTATGAAAAAAAAGGCAATGTGAATCATGTGACGTTTTTAGAGGGTTTAGTACCCTTTCATAAAAAATGGTATCTCTATTATGGTGCTGCCGATTCTACGGTTTGCGTTGCAGTTTATAAACCATCCGGGAAATAAGTTTCATAACAAACGCTTACCGGTCTTTCAGACGCTGTCAGGTTTGTTAACCTGTCAGCGTCCCAGGGACCTGTCAGCGTTAACAAACTATCCCCAAATCCTCAACTCGTAAAAAGTTTCACAGTTCTGTAAATCAGTACAAAAAAATCCTTTTAAGAGTACGAATGGTATATTTCATGGTTGCCTTTTATCAGAACAATTAATAGTTAAGACTAAAGCTAATTTCTCACACGATTTAAACAGATGATATGAAGTCTCTTGGTCTGGTTTTGGCACTGACCTGTTTGGTCACGAGTTCGTTAATGGCTCAGAATAAAATTAAATTTCCACCTAATAAGGTCGTTCCCACCAAACGACAAATTGAACATCAGGAGATGGAAGTTATTGGTTTTATCCATTTTGGTTTAAATACTTATGTCAATCGGGAATGGGGAACAGGTGAAATCAGTCCGAATGTTTTTGATCCTAAAGATCTGAATGCTATGCAATGGGCGAAAGTGGCCAAAGCCGGAGGCATAAAAGAACTAATCCTGACAGCTAAACATCACGATGGATTTTGTTTGTGGCCCTCCAAATATACCAATTACTCGGTAGCCAGCAGTCCCTGGAAAAATGGAAATGGTGATATTGTAAAAGATTTATCCGAAGCCTGTCAGAAAGAAGGTCTCAAGTTTGGCGTTTATTTATCGCCGTGGGATATGCATGCGAAAAGCTACGGAACGCCTGCTTATATCACCTATTATGAAAATCAGATGAGAGAACTGCTGACCAATTATGGAAAAATTTCAGAATTCTGGTTTGATGGAGCTAAAAGTCCAAAATATGCCAAGAAATCCATATACGACTTTAAAGCATGGTGGGCGATGATTCGAAAATTACAACCGGATTGTAATATTTTCTCGGATGTAGGTCCCGATATCCGCTGGATTGGCGATGAAGGTGGAGTGGCCGGAAAAACAGATTGGAGTATGCTTACCCCTTCAAGGGAAAAAATTGGTCACACTCATTTCATCTATCAGAATCAAGGGGATCCATATGGGAAAAAATGGGTTCCCGGAGAATGTGATGTCTCTATACGTCCGGGCTGGTATTATCATGCTTCACAGGATACGATGGTAAAATCACCCCAAAAGTTAGTCGATATTTATTATAAATCGGTAGGACGAAATGGCGTATTTCTTATCAATTTACCACCGAAAAAAAAAGGACTCATTAGTAAACCGGATATTAAATCGATAGAGGAATTTCATTCAATCATTAAGGAGACGTTTGCTCACAATCTGGCTAAAAATGCGATAGTCTTTAGCACCAGCAAATATAAAAACAGCCATCAGTTTGCCGGAAATAATATTGTTGATAACGAACCGCAAAAAAGTTTCTGGGCGGCGAGTCCTTCTGACCATAAACCTATGCTGACCATACAACTCAGCAAATTCCAAACATTCGACCGGATTGAGTTACAGGAACCGATAAAATATGGTCAGCGTATCGGCGCTTTCGCGGTACAGGCCTTTTTAAACGGTCGCTGGCAGGATATTGCAAACGGAACAACTATAGGATATAAGCGTTTATTAAGAATTCACCCGGTAACGACCAATCAGATAAGAATCCTGTTTTTATCTTATAATAATACACCGGCTTTATCGAATTTTGGTTTGTTCAAGGCATCAAAGCGAGAAACGATTTCTAAAAAGAATAATGATAACAAGTAGGAAGTAAAATGAAGACGAAAATTCGGATTTCAAGATTTTTCCCAGTGTTAGGTGGCCTGTTGATTTTCCTGCTTTTGAGTACTACGATGACCGAGGCAAAAATATCTCAAAAGGAAACAGGAATAAATCCGCGATTATTTCATAATACCTGGCCGGCTTATTGGATCGCTCCCCCTCACAGTTCTCTTTCCAAATTCGGAGTGTATCATTATCGAAGAGATTTTAATTTGATGAATAAACCGAATGCGTTTGTAATTCATGTTTCCGCGGACAATCGATATAAACTTTATGTAAACGGACATTATGTATCGAATGGTCCGTCAAAAGGGGATCTGGCTCACTGGCGTTTTGAGACTGTAAATATTGCTCCTTACCTTAAATCAGGGCATAATGTAATAGCGGCAACGGTTTGGAATTTTGGTAAATACCGCCCGGATGCCATTCAAAGTTATAAAACCGCTTTTTTACTACAAGCCGATGATAGCGCTAACTCCGTTGTAAATTCGAATAAGAAATGGAAAGTCACCAAAGATCAAGCTTATCAGGTGGAACCCATTAATCGCAGGAAGTTGCATGCGTATTTTGCCGTTGGCCCAGGGTTGAAAATTGATGGCTCGAAATATCAATGGGGATGGAAGAAATTGGATTTTAATGACGCTTCTTGGTTAAAACCTATTCAGTTAAGACACGGTATAAGTCGGAGTGGAAATCAGGCTGGGGTCTATAATGGATGGCAGCTTGTACCGCGACAGTTGCCCAAAATGGAAAATAAGAAATCGCGCATGAAAGCGATTGCCCGTCAAAGTGGTGGCGTAACGATTAGTTCCAAATTTCTGGAAGGTCAATCGGTTACTATACCCGCGCATCAGCATGTAACATTATTGATTAATCAAGGGTATGAGACCACCGCTTTTCCGGTTTTAAATGTTAGCGGTGGTAAAGGATCGAAGATACAGTTTACTTACGCCGAAGCTCTTTTCAATAAAAAAGGGAAAAAAGGGAATCGGAATAATATTGAAGGAAAACATCTGATTGGATATGGTGACACCTTTATTGCTGATGGAGGACAGAACAGAGTATTTAGTACCTTATGGTGGCGAACCTATCGCTACATAAAAATGGATATACAAACGGCCAATCAGCCCCTTCAGTTGAATGATTATTATGGGATTTTTACCGCTTTTCCTTTCAAACAGGTTGCTACATTTCAAAGCAACGATTCAAAGTTGCATCAAATATGGAATGTGGGATGGCGGACCGTTCGGTTATGTTCGCACGAGACGTATATGGATTGTCCCTATTATGAAGAAATGCAATATGATGGAGATACCCGGATTGAAGGATTGGTGAGCACCTACGTTTCAGGAAATCCGGGATTACTGAGAAAAGCGATTGATTTGTTCAATGATTCCCGCGTTTCGGATGGATTAACGCAAGCCCGTTATCCGGCTTATAATCAGCAGATTATTCCGCCTTTTTCCCTGTTTTGGGTAGCGATGGTTCACGATTACTGGATGTATACTGGCGATTCCACATATGTCAGTCATCTTACAACCCCCATTCATGGAGTGATGGATTGGTTTCATAAGCACATCGATCAGCATGATATGCTCGGACCGTTACCGCGCTGGGAGTTTGTAGACTGGTCATTTGTTCACCGTGGCGTACCGCCTGGAGCCATTTCGGGTAATTCATCTATCATCACTTTGCAATATGTCTATGCGTTACAGATGGCCGCTCAAATGAGTGAAAAAATGGGTTATCCGGATGTAGCGGACCGTTATCGAAAAACAGCTAAACGCTTGAAAAAAGGAGTCTATCATTGGTGCTGGGATGCAAATAAAGGATTGCTTGCCGATACACCACAGAAAAAAGAATTTAGTCAGCATGCGAACGTAATGGCTGTACTTGACGGGATGTTCACTCCTGCTAAATCAAAAAGAGTCATGAAAAGAGTGCTTGCTGATAAAAGTCTCATACAGACAACCTATTATTATCATTTTTATCTTTTTCAGGCTTTAAAAAAAGCAGGTTTGGGAAATGAATTGATCGGGACATTAAAACCGTGGGATCATATGCTACATTTAGGATTAAGCACTTTTGCCGAAACGCCCGAACCCACACGTTCCGATTGTCACGGCTGGAGTTCAAGTCCGGTTTATGAAATGATGACAACTATTGCAGGTATTCAACCGGCACAGCCTGGCTTTCAAAAAGTGAGCATTCAACCCCATTTGGGAAGCTTAAAATGGATCAACACCACCGTGCCGACCCCGCAAGGTGAGATTGAACTAAAATTGCATCGTAATGGCAATCAGCTGACGGGTAAAGTGGTGCTTCCGGGTAATGAATCCGGCACTTTTACTTGGCACAAACATGTGGTTCACTTACAGGCGGGATCTCGTAATATTCGATTGAGTATGTAAGTGATTACATTTAACAAAATCATAAAATTTTTTAATTAGGATGACGGCGGACAAAGGACTGCGAACGGTAATTATCAGTGTGCATTAATACACAGATAATCAATATTAAATAGCTAAGTTAATGGATTAGGCTATTTCCCTTAATAACTGTATCAAAAACAGCTATCGTTTAGTGTCTCGGATCAATCGTCTAAAATAAGGAGGTAGTGTGAAATATTTATGGATCATAGTATTAGGGCTATGTGGACTTTTTAGTAATGCAAATGCAGCCCGTCGTAATCGGGATGTGACGGTATATTCGCCGAATAAGCAGGTCAAGGTCACTGTTACGGTCGGAACCAATATATCATATGCGGTTACAATGAATGGGAAATCGATTATCCAAAATTCTCCCATAGCAATGACTTTAGAAAATGGAGATGTTTTAGGTAGTAAACCGCGGTTACGGCATATTTATCGTCATAGTGAGAATAAAACAGTAACACCATTGTACGGAGCTAATGATCATATTCAGGATCATTATAATCAGATCAGATTGCGTTTCAGGAAACATTTTTCACTCATTTTCCGGGTTTTCAATAACGGAGTGGCTTATCGATTCATGACCAATTTAAAAGGTCAGATTGAAGTCAAAAATGAAGAAGTAGAATATCATTTTCCCACTAATGAAAAAGCCTGGTATCTGAATCCCGGAAGTACAAGATGGCACGGTTATGAGTCTAATTATTCATACGGGCCCATTTCCAACATTGATTCGGTGAAAGTAGCATTGCCCATGGTCATCGATCATAACAGTGGTATAAAAGTGGCCATTACCGAAGCTTCCTTACTGGATTATCCCGGTGAGTATCTGGTGCCCGATCCGCAGCAGGAGAATACCTTAAAAGCAATCATGCCGGCCTATCCCACAAAAACAGAACATGCCGGCCATAATAATTATGATCAGACGGTTACTCAGAGAGCCGATTATATTGCTAAGACTCAGGGAACACGCTCTTTTCCATGGCGATTGATGGTGCTGGCAAAACAGGATAAGGATTTATTGAATACACAACTGGTTTATCTTCTTGCTCCTCATAATAAATTGGAAGATACCTCCTGGATAAAACCAGGTTTGGTATCATGGGATTGGTGGAATGCCCTTAATTTGAAGGGGGTGAATTTCACGACGGGCATTAATATGAACACTTATAAGTATTTTATTGATTTTGCCAGTGAGAATGGGATCCCCTATGTTAATCTTGATGAAGGATGGTCCGATCAGTTCAATCTGCTCAAAGTTAATCCGAAACTGAATATTAAAGAGTTAGCCGCTTATGCTCATAAAAAACATGTGGGATTGATATTGTGGTGCATCGCGCGCGTTCTCAATAGTCAGATGCAGCAGGCTATGGATCAGTTTGAAAAATGGGGAATAGCCGGTGTAAAAGTTGATTTCATGGATCGGGACGATCAAATCGAGGTGAATTTTTATCGCAGAACTGCAGAAATGGCAGCAAAACATCATTTAATGGTCGATTTTCATGGGGCTTTCAAACCAACCGGATTATCCAGAATGTATCCGAATGTTATTAACAGGGAAGCCGTGCTCGGACTCGAATACAATAAGTGGTCGAAAAAAGATACACCAAGACATAACGTAATGTTACCATTCACACGTCTGGTGGCTGGATCAATGGATTTTACGCCCGGATCAATGCATAATTATAATAAACAGGATTTCAGACCGATTATGAATCGTCCGATGACGATGGGAACCCGTTGTCAGCAATTAGCGATGTATGTGGCTTATTATGCACCGTTACAAATGCTGGCCGATGCTCCAACGACCTACCAGGCGGACCCGAATGTATTAACGTATCTTAAAAAGGTGCCGACAACCTGGGATCAGACGGTTCCCATTGCCGGCAAAATCGGAAAATATCTGCTTACGGCACGCCGCAAGGGAAATACCTGGTATGTAGGCGGAATGACAAACTGGACCCCGCGTAATGTTAATCTGTTCTTATCCTTTTTAGGGAAAGGAGAATATACCGCAAAAGTATTTTCTGATGGAGTCAATGCTGACAGAATTGGCAGCGATTACAAACTGGACACATTAAAAGTGAATCAAAAAACAAATTTGCTGATTCATATGGCACCCGGTGGCGGATGGGTAGCTGTAATTAAGCCGGTTAACAGTAATCAGTAATCAGTTAACAGTTAACAGTACAACTTTCCCAAATTATCGGATTGGGATACCTAATTTAACGAGAGTTCGAGATAAAATCCTCTTTAAAACAACGTTTTGGATTGAATAGGTTACTTTGAAGATTTCTCCCTCCGGTCGAAATGACGCGTAGGAACGAAGATGATGTTGATGGTTTAACGAACATCACTCAAAGACGTCATCTCGAACCCGCTTTTTGGGTGAGAGATCTTCTAGGTGTGCATAGGAAATAAATAATTCTGTAATTATATCGAAATCACGTTAATTTAGGATTTTATCACAATAAGAGGCTGATTTCTAATTACTAATTATACATTATTAATTGTAAACCATGATTCAAAAAATTCATCAAATATTGCTGATGGGAGTGGTGATGTCTTTGGCATTTTTGATCTCCTGTCAGTCATCCAGTTATAAAAAAGTTAGTGACGGAATTGTGGTGTCGCTACATAAAACGAATACCAGTGCTCCGTCTAAGATCAAACTGCAAGTGGTCGGTAATAAAATTATTCATGTGACGGCCACTCCGACCGATCAATTTCATCATGAGACCAATTTGATGTTGACGAAAAATTACCGGAAACAGGTCAATTGGAACGTGACGCGACAGAATAACGATGTGATTCTGCGTACCGATAGCCTGCAAGCGGCTGTTTCTATGAATACCGGACGCGTTACTTTTCGAAACGCACAGGGAAAAGTGATCTTGCAGGAAGCTTCCGATGGCGGCAGCTCATTCACTCCAACTAAAGTGGATAGTCAATCATTCTATCATATTCGTCAGGTGTTCGATTCACCACAAAACGAAGCTTTTTACGGACTTGGAGAACACCAAAAACGGTTCGTCAATCTGAAAGGCCATGATGTAACGCTGGCTCAACATAATACCGAGGCGGCCGTGCCTTTCCTGGTTTCCAGCCGGAATTATGGAATTTTGTGGGATAATTACTCCATCACAAGATTTGGCGATCCAAACCCTTACAAGGAACCTTCCGCAACAGGTTTGACTCTGTATAATGGCAAAGGTCAGCCGGGTGGACTAACCGCTAAGTACATGGAAAAGTCTGATACGAATCATGTCTATCATCAGCGTACCGAAAAGCAGATTGATTATCAGTTTTTAAGTAAACTCAAGAGTTTCCCAAAAGGATTTGAAGGTAAGGAGATGAACAATAGCATCGTCGAATGGCGGGGAGCGATGGAGTCTCAATACGGTGGAAAACACAAATTTGCCCTGACATCCGCCGGGTTTGTAAAAATATGGATCGATGGTAAACTCCGCGTCGATCGTTGGCGGCAGGCCTGGAATCCGGTGACATCGAAAATTGATGTTCAGATGAAAAAAGGTCAAAAAGTTCCCATCCGGATTAAATGGATTCCAGACGGCGGACAGTCATTCATCTCCCTAAAATGGCGAAAACCCATGCCGAAGCTGGATAATCACGAGCTCTCACTCTACTCGCAGGTGGCCAAACAGCTCAACTATTTCTTTGTCTACGGACATAACATGGATGATGTGATCGGCGGATATCGTCAACTGACCGGCAAACAACCGATTATGCCAAAATGGGCTATGGGCTTCTGGCAAAGCCGTGAGCATTATGACTCTCAAAAACAGATTCTTTCGGTTGCCCGGAAATTCCGTAAGTTGAACATCCCGGTTGATAACATTGTACAAGACTGGTTTTACTGGAAGAAGAACAAATGGGGAAATCAACGATTTGATCCGAAACGGTATCCGCATCCGAAACAGATGATTCAGGATCTGCATAGCGATCATTTCCATTATATGATCTCGGTCTGGCCTAAATTTTATAAAGATACCAAGGCATTCAAACGATTCTGGAGCAATGGCTGGCTCTACAAAAAGAATGTGGAAGATCAGCAAAAAGATTGGGTCGGTTATGTTTCAACTTTTTATGATGCGTTCAATCCCCATGCTCGCAAAGCCTTTTGGAATATGGTCGATAATCGTCTGTTTAAACTGGGTGTAAACGCCTGGTGGCTGGATGCTTCGGAACCGGATATCTATTCCAACACCACCATTCAGAAACGTAAAGAACTGATGAATCCGACCTATTTGGGACCGTCGGCCGAATATTTCAACGCGTATCCACTTGTCGATGCCGAAGCGTTTTATAAAGGACAACGTCAGGCCAAACCGAATCAGCGCGTGTTTATTCTGACCCGTTCGGCATATGCCGGACTGCAACGGTATTCGGCGTCTATCTGGAGCGGTGATATCGGGACTACCTGGCTGGACATGAAAAATCAAATCGGGGTCGGATTGAATTATTCGATCTCAGGTAATCCGTTCTGGACGATGGATATTGGCGGTTTTGCCGTGGAAAGCCGCTACATTCATCCTAATAAAAAAAATCTCAAGGAGTGGCGTGAGCTTCAGGACCGTTGGTATCAATTTGGCGCGTTTTGTCCATTATTCAGGGCGCACGGACAATTTCCATATCGAGAAGTTTTCAATATTGCCCCTCCGGATAGCAGAACGTATAACAGTATTGTCAAATATGATAAACTGCGTTATCGCCTGATGCCGTATATTTATACGTTAGACGGGATGACCTACTGGGATAATTACACCATCATGCGAGCACTTCCGATGGATTTTCCCAATGATCAGAACGTTCGGGATATTCGGGATGAATATATGTTTGGGCCCGATTTGCTGATCAATCCAGTAACCACGTACAAGGCCAGGAGCCGGAAAGTGTATCTGCCCAAAACTGCGGGTTGGTACAATCTGAATACCGATGCATTCTATAAGGGCGGACAAACCATTAATGCCAAGGCACCTTACGATCGGATCCCGGTTTACGTTAAAGCCGGCAGTATTCTTCCGTTTGGACCGGCCGAACAATATACCGGACAAAAACCATCCAACCCGATCACCTTATATGTTTACACCGGTCAAAACGGCCATTTTAATCTGTATGAAGACGATGGTGTGAGCTACGACTACCAAAAAGGACAGCATGTCACGATCCCGATGACGTATAACGATCAAACCCAAACTTTGACCATCGGCAAACGGGAAGGCTCATTTCCGGATATGATCAAGAACCGGACGTTCAACATTGTATGGATCAGTAAAGAGCATCCGCAATTATTGAATTTCAATGTCAAACCGGATAAAGTCGTTCATTACAATGGCAGCAAAGTGAGTATTCAAATGAAATAAAAACAAAAAAGTTAACTATACGAGGGGATTTAGGGGTGGAAAAACGTAATGGTAGTTTCAATTCTATATTTATATTATATCGCTTCCAAACACCATGTTAAAAAAAGGATTTTATGAGGAAAAAGGATAATAAACATATCAACAAACTAACTTCATTAATAACCTTTTGGGGATTACTATTCATTATGTTCCCGGCTTTAGTCATGGGACAGAATGGTAAACATTTGGTCCGATATGTTAATCCTTTTATTGGAACCGAAGGGGGCGGACATATTTTTGTAGGGGCTACCTTACCCTTTGGCATGGTTAAAGTGGGACCGGATATGGGGGATAATAATACCAATTCGGGATATAAAGTCGGTGCCAAAATAAATGGATTTAGTCATATTCACGTCAGTGGTACGGGTGGAGGTGACAAATACGGAAATATTATGTTTATGCCTTTTATGGGGAAAGGTTCTCCATTTCAGGTTTCGTCACATGGAAATGATGAATCAGCATCTCCCGGTTATTATACAGTGAGTTTATCCGATTATCATATCAAAGTTGAATTAACTGCTACTCATCACGCGGTCTTTCATCGATATACCTTTAATCAATCCGGTGAGGGACATATTTTAGTCGATGCCGGTCATTTTTTGCAAAGCGGGGTAAGTCATGGAGAAGGTCAGCAATTGGTCGGTTCGGAGGTGCATGTCTTGTCGAATCATGTGATCGAAGGTTATAATCGTGTAAGAGGCGGATGGAATGAAGGTGGCGCTTACACCGTCTATTTTTATGCTGATTTTGATACGCCTGCTAATCATTTTGCTACATGGAAAAGCAAACAGTTAACCGTTGGAAAACGCAATCAGGTCGATTCAGGCGAAAAAACAGGGGCCGTTTTTTCATACCGGGTCAAAAAGGGACAGGTTATAAAAGTGAAAGTGGGGATTTCTTTTATCAGCATGGCCAAAGCTCGTCAGAATGCACAAACAGAGATTAAGACGTGGAATTTTAACCGTATCAAACAAAAGGCATCGGATGTATGGGAGAAAGAATTGGATAAGGTTTCGATTAAAACAAATAATAACGCATGGAAAGATATATTCTATACCGCGTTGTATCATGCCATGCTCATGCCAACCGACCGGACTGGTGAAAATCCCAAATGGCATTCCGATGAACCTTATTACGATGATTATTACGCGATCTGGGATACGTTCCGTTCATCCAATCCGCTTCTGACGCTGTTGAGTCCCAACCGGGAACGGGATATTGTTCGTTCACTGATCGATATCTATAAACACGATCGCTACATGCCCGATGCCCGAAGCGGAAATGACAATGGACGCACTCAAGGCGGTTCTAATGCTGAAGTACTGATTGCCGATGCCTATGTGAAAGGTTTGAAAGGGATTAATTATCAGGAAGGGTTGAAAGCCATGCTCAAAGATGCCAATAAACCTGCTGGCGGTGATCAACGAAAACAAGGGCGCGGCGGACTCCACGATTATAAAACGCTCGGATATGTTTCTACCAATTACGAACGGGCTGGTACAAGAACGCTCGAATATTCCTATGATGACTTCTGTATTTCGGAAGTGGCCAAAGGATTAGGTGACGATTCCTTATATCATGCTTTTCAGGAGCGTGCCAATAGCTGGAAAAATTTATGGCATGAGGTGAGCAATGATGGAGTTACCGGATTTGTCTGGCCGCGTCATGCGAATGGCACCTGGAAAAAGGATTTCACTACGCACACTGCCGGAAGCTGGCCAAACTTTTTTTACGAGAGTACTTCCTGGGAATATTCTCTGTATGTACCGCAGGATGTCGCCGGACTCATTCGAAAAGCGGGTGGAGATCAGGCGTTCATTCATCGGTTAAATATCTTTTTCGACAAAGATTATTACAATGTCGGAAACGAGCCCGGTTTCCTGACGCCGTGCCTGTATATCTGGGCAGGAAGACAGGATTTAACAACCAAACGTGTATGGGAAATTATTCACAGACATTATCATGATACCCGTGCCGGTCTGCCCGGTAACGACGATTCGGGAGCGATGTCATCCTGGCTGGCTTTTCATATGATGGGTCTCTTCCCGCTGGCCGGACAAAATGTGTATCTGATCACGGCGCCTCATTTCACTCAGACAACGGTTCATCTGCAGAATGGTCATACGTTTATAATCAAAGCGGAAGGATTGAGTAAAAACGATAAATATGTACAATCTGCTACATTAAATAGGAAGAAACTGAATCGCGCCTGGTTTCATCATACGACCATTAAAAATGGCGGTACACTCATTCTCAAAATGGGGAATAAATCGGATGGCTGGGGTTCGAAAAATCCACCACCGTCGATGTCAATGAACAATTAGTAATTGGTAATTAAGTAATGAGTAATTTTAGATTATTCATTAAAGTTCGTTTAGTTACATAGTATGTAATTTACTCAGTAACAACAGGTTATTATGTATGTTTTCTTTATTAAAATCCGTTCAAATCCGTGGCTAAAAAGCTCATGAAAAAGATAAAATATATTGTTTTACTGTTGGGAATCCTCTTATTGATAGGAAAGAATAACCGGGCTGCAGCTCAATCTGTCTTGGCACATCTCTGCAAACCATCGAGTCGGTATTCGGTATTTTTGCGTTCGGTCAGGAAATTTCATGGACACTATCACTGGCAAATTCAAAGAGTCGGAAAGGTACATGACAGTGGGACTCAAATATCGTCAGTAAATTATCATCCATCGAATTGGTATGACGCGATTGTTCCCGGAACTGTGCTGAATACACTTGTTAGCGATGATGTCTATCCCGATCCGTATTATTCGGATAACAATAAAATTACACGTCATTTAATTCCGGATATTAAAAATAAGGGACGGGCTTTTTATCATTATTGGTTTCGTACCAAGTTTACCATTCCCAAATCATTTAAAGGAAAACAGGTCTGGCTGAAATTTAACGGTATCAATTATCGAAGTACGATATGGTTAAATGGTCACAAGTTGGGTTCCATGGCTGGTATGTTTGAAACTCGAAAATTCAATATTACCTCATTTGCCAATCAGAATGGGGAAAATGTATTAGCGGTAAATGTAGCGCCTGTTGATTATCCCGGATCATATCGTAAAACCAATAAAAAAACCGGAGCACCGGGAGAAGCTAAAAACGGTGGCGATGGACGAATCGGTAAGAATGTCACGATGCTGATGACCGTCGGCTGGGATTTTACCTATCCCGATGGGATCAGGGATCGGAATACCGGGATTTGGCGGGATGTAGAATTATTCGCAACCGGAAATGTGATGTTACAGCATCCTTACGTCCAGTCGAAACTGCCCCTACCGGATACTTCGTCATCAGCTGAAACGATTTCAGTTGAAGCTGTGAATGCTACTCATCAAACGCAAAAAGGAATTTTAAAAGGGCATATAAAAGGATTAAACGTAACCTTTCAAAAGCAGGTAACATTAAAACCAGGTGAAAAGAAACAAATTGTATTTCGTCCGGAGGTCTATCATCAGTTGC
>Ga0102956_1000242_pt1 | contig 19239 bp, 17 predicted proteins | sample SalPonF2_A_D2_MG_FD_84515 | JGI IMG/M metagenome (GOLD analysis project Ga0102956, IMG submission 84515) | Salt pond soil microbial communities from South San Francisco under conditions of wetland restoration - Salt Pond MetaG SF2_A_D2_MG ...
ATGAGTATCCATTTCAGTGCTGCTGTGTAATATATTTGTTTCATAATAAATTACTGTACTGATAAACTATTTTATTAATTGAACACTCTGAAAATCCCGAATAAGATCACCGCATCTTGCATAAATCCAGAAAGATCCCGGATAATGTTATCATTTTTGGGTATATAAATGATATCACCCGGACTCACCTGAAATGGAGGATCTGAAGAATTTGGGTTGGCACTCATTGCGAAATAGGTATCCAGATTGATTTTTACTTTGTTCGGCATGGTTCCCGGACGATAAACCTGAACGTTGCGTAAATCGGCATTATCGCTTGGTCCCCCTGCTTCTGCTAATACCTGAAGTATAGACGATGACTTGTCAATTGGATAGTTCGCTGGTTTTTTTACGGATCCCAGCACAATCACTTCTTTGTCATTAGGACGGGTGATGCTGACGGTCAGGTTTATATCGCTATTCATAAAGTTTGCCAGTTTCTTTTTGAGCATGGACATGAAGTCCGCTTTGGTCATGCCATTCACATCCAAATCACCAAGAAGAGGATAGGAAATGGTTCCACTATTAGAGACCACTTGTTTTATATTGAATTGATCATGATTCCAGACAGTTACAGCAATCTGATCCCCAGACTGAATGATATAATTCTTTTGATTGCGATTAATTTTTTGCTGCTGAGAATTTGCGATAGCGGATGCTTTAGCACTCTCGCGACTGGCCGAGCAAGCGCTTAATAACATGGACGAGATAAAGAGCCCCCCTAAAATCATATACGGAATTACATGGGTTAATCCACGTACACGATCATGATATGGACAATTCTTAACTTTTTTCATAGAGTTTCATCAGATTAGAATTCATATACATGATTGGTCGATGCAATTAATATGCCAAAGCCGAAATTCAGAGATATGAGACCATTTTTCGCTTTTGAAAGTGGATGGGGTATCCTGCTGAAAATCTCTTAAAATGAATTCAGTAATAACGTTTTTCTGCAAATCATAAAAAATAATAACACGAAGATAACTACTCATGAATACTCATCCGCGGCGGGCTCTTATCGCTGTTTTTTGACTGACTATCATGGTATGCAGAGAGTTTGTAAAAAATATTCACAACCTTTTTTAAGGATGTGTGTAAAATGGAGCCAAATAAACTCATTCACATGCCGGTTTAGTAATTTGCGGAAGTGGCATTATTAAAAATAAGATGAGACCCGTAAACAGTTATGACGTCTTCATCTCCTCAAACAACTACGAATATCGATTGATTACCCCACTTTGTTATTAAATCACAGTGACCGGGTTAATGCAAAATTTCAGGGCATCATTCTTTCGAATGCCTCACCTTTCAGCTCCCCTCATTTTTGGCATATGAATTGCTTAACCCAAAGTACTGCCTGTCGGGCAATCTAAATGATAATAGGTACATCAAATAGAGATATACATTGAATAATTCGACAAATTTTGAAGAAAATGGTGCTGATCAGGTCATCAAAATTGCGAAACGTCGTAAAATGATTCTGATTCTCACACCCATATTGGTGACGATTCTTAGCGGTTTTCTCATTTTTATTCTGCCTAAGGAATACACCTCATCAGCCACCATTCTGGCTAAGAAGACCCAAACGTTAAATCCTTTGATTAGCTACGAGATGGCGGTTCAGTTGGCTAATCAGGATCAGTTAAATTCGATCAATCAGATTATATATAGCCGGGCTTCTGTAAATTTGCTTATCGATAGTCTGGATCTGGCAAAGGAAGATACGTCCATTGCCGAACGGGAGGCGCTGATCAAGAATGTCAAGAAGGATATCATTATAAAAATTGTAAGAGATAATATCTTTTCCATCGAATACATCAGTAGAAATCCCAAAAAGGCCAGGAAAGGGGTTAACTTATTAATCAACTATTTTATCGATACCGATCAGAATTTAAGAAATGAACAGAATCTTGAAACCGTCAATTTCTTCAAAAGTGAGACGAGTCATATCAAAAGATTACTGGAAGAGACGAAAGTGCAACGCTTATCGACGATAAAGAAACGCGTCAATTTTGATCCGGAAGGTAGTTTTTCGCTTCAAGCACAGCTGCAAACCATGAAATCCGGTATAAACAGTGTGTCTACGAATCTCAATCATTATCAGCAGCAGTATGATATGCTGGATTCCTTAAACAATTTTATTAATGAGGATGAGGGAAATCTGCTTTCACTCATGAAGCTGGATCTGACTAACTTGCCTTATGGCAGCAATATTCAAGATCTACTTCAGAAATATATCGATCTTAAACAGACCTATACCGAAAATTATCCATCTGTCAGAGCGCTGCATAAACAGATAGCCGATTTAGCTGACCGGATTCCGTCGGCTTTGGATATAAAAATACAGGCTTTAAAAAAGCAGAAAGAAGATCTTGGAAAACAGCGGAAGCACTTAATTAGTAAAATTGAAAAAAGTTCGGTGGCTAAAGGTGAGGATCAAAGTCAGGCCGATTATTATGGAGTTTATCAAAATCTCTATAATCAGATGAATGTGAAATTAGAGCAGGCTGAAGTGAATTACCGGTTGGGGAAAAAAGCCAATGAGCGCTTCGTCATCATAGATCCTGCAATTATTCCAAGTAAGCCATCCAAACCAAGACGAAAACTGGTATTAGCCGGTGGTTTAATGATCGGTATTTTTCTGGGGTTGATAACTGCTGTTGCCGCTGAGATGCTGGATACCACAATACATGAACCCGATGACCTCAAACTCTACGGAAAACCCATAATCGCGTTCATCCCCGAAGGGAAACACTAAATCTTGGTTAAAGGTAAAGGATTATAAAAAACATTATTATGGAACAACCAGCACAGGATATTCCGGTTCGGATAGCCAAAGATGTAATTATCGATCCCAAACGCAGTAATTACATCGACCGTAAAGTGATCGCCTCACCGTATTACAATGCTTTCAATTATTCGAAATTACCTAAAAAGTATAAGCACGTAAATCTATCGGTTGGAATTGTAAGTCCGAATGCGCGGGAAGGGAAAACGCTGGTGGCAGTCAATCTGGCCACTTCTTTTGCATTGGGTTACCGGCGAAAAACGGTCATAGTGGATTTCAATACGATTAATCCGATGCTGCACCGGATATTCAAAATAGATGGCAAGCCCGGATTGGTTGATTCCTTCCGCGATCAGTATATCCGAATTACTCAAACCCAAATCGATCAGCTGTATGTCCTGCCGGCAGGTGATTGCGAAAATTATCGATTGGGACTCAAAGATCTCATATCCATACGTGATGTTCTTTATTCCCTGGAAAGAGAATTTGAGTTCATAATTATTGATATGGGAACCATTCTGCCGATCGACAATTTCCCCGCGCTTTTTGCCAATGAAGTTGATGGTTTGATGATGGTCATCGATACGAACAAGACAAAGCGTACGGATATCGATGAAGTGTTCAAATACATCGATGATAAGCAGATTTTAGGTTTTGTATTGAATCGAATGGTGAATAATCATTCCAAACGAAACGGGCACAAGAAATGAAAGCATTATTTGGCATCATTATCGGTTTTTCTCTTGTGATTATTGCGGGAAGAAAAATGCGCATGCGAAACTATGCGATGCTTACCCTTATCACTATTCTTGCACTATTAACAGCCTTGTACATGGTCGGATATATGTTTGTATCCAAGAAACCTATTCCCTGAATAACGATGAATCTGAAACAAGCCTATATCACCAGACCCCGTCAACTCGATCAGATTCTGAATTGGATCGGGCTGGACCGCGAAACGGCTCCGAGTATGTGGGTTGTAACGATTGGGAGTGTGATTTTTGCCTCCATTATATATCTGACGCGCGGGAATGTGTATGCCGGTATAGCAGTGATTTTTGGATTATGTATTGTCATCGTTTCGATATTACGCGTTGAATATGGCTTTATGATCTTTTTAGGGATGGCGTTGTTTTTTGATCAATATCAAATTCCCGGATACAATCCACTTACCCTTGCGGTTCAATATTTTGATAACATCAAGCAGATAACGTACTTGCCGCATATAAACGTCGCCGTTTTTAATCCGGTTGAAGTGCAATTGTTACTTCTTGTGATGGGATTGATTTTTGCCAAAATAACCCACCGTTTTCAAAAGATGGTACATGTTCCCGTTTGGGGGGCGGCCATTTTGTTTCTTGGCTGGTTTTTCCTGTCTTTCGTACATGGAATGGCGGATGGTGGTAGTTTCCTGCCAGCTTTATGGGGAATGCGGGCTCTTTTTTATCTCGGGGTTTTGTATTTCCTGGTCCCGCAAATTATCCGCACACCCGAAGATGTCAAAAAAGTAATGTGGATTGCAATCGTCATGATCACCTTCAAAGCTCTTCAGGGCATTGGCCGATTTGTCTTGCAGAGATTTAGTTTTGCCGGTGAAATGACACTGACGAATCACGAAGATCCTGTTTTTGCAGTAACTCTCATTATTTTGGTTATTTGCCTTTATTTATACAAAGCCAGGGGATTTCAGCGAATAGCGTTAACGCTGCTCACACCGGTACTGTTACTTTGTCTTTTTGTGGGACAAAGACGGGCCGCGTATGCCGCTTTTTTTGTTTCGCTTGGCATGTTATACCTGATTTTGGAACCGGTTTATCGAAAGAAATTCACTCGTTTCGCTTTTCCGGTTCTGATATTTACTCTCATGTATTTCGCTGTTTTCTGGAATAGCTATAATAAGTTGGGGGAACCCGTCCAATTAATAAAAAGCGGACTGTTCCCAATGGATAAAGAAGAAGCCGGAAGCCGGTATGATTCCAATTTGTATCGCAAAAATGAGGATTACAATTTGGCCTACACGGTGAAGAAAAATCCGGTGATCGGAATCGGTTTTGGTAAAAAGTACTTGCAGCCTTTATCTCTGGCAAAAATCTCGTTTCCGTTGCGCGACTATATTTCACACAATCAAATATTCTGGTTGGTTGTAGAGATGGGAGGAGTAGGATTTTTCCTGTTTCTTCTTTTTTTCTTCTCGATTGCCGGATATGGGGCCAACCTCTCGAAATACATCCAAAATCCATATATGAAAGCAGTTTGTGTCATGGCTGTGATTGCTGTGATGAATCAGCTGGTGGCCTCGTTTTTCGACCTTCAGCTGACGTATTACCGGAATATGATATACCTGGGAACCTTATTGGGACTCATGCCCGCTATTAGGGATAATCAAGAGAAAGATAAAACACCTATTAACAAAAGAATACGCTCATGATCCAATTTTTACAATCGTTTTACATGCTTCAGAAAGATTATTCAAAATGTTAATTCTGATTATCTAATTAAGAACCGTACATAAATATCCTGTCCTTACATAATTCAAGATTTCAGATCGAAATAAATTTAAATCAGGAGCCAGACATGAGGGCATTAGAGAAATATGAGAGATCAACATTTGTGTTCAATGTAAGAGTCGATGACTATGATCTTTCCAATGCGATCAATCAGGTATCCCATTTTATTACAGAATGGATACCGGGAAGGACCCGACAGGTCTTATTCACCAATGTGCATAGCATTCAGCTGGCACAGCAAAATCCGGAGTTATTGAATTGTATCAATCACGCGGATCTTGTACTGGCTGATGGGAGCGGTTTAAAGATAGCGGGTAAATTATTTGGGTATCCAATTAAGGAAAATCTCAATGGTACCGATTTTATACCACACGTGCTGGAACAAGCAGATAAAAACGGTTGGTCGGTTTATTTACTGGGCGCGACTGATGATGTTGTGATGGGTTGCAGTCAGAATATCAAAAATAAATATCCACGTTTAAAAATAGCCGGTTTTAGGAATGGTTATTTTCAAATGGAGGAAGAACATCAAATAGTAAATGAAATCAATCAATATCGTCCGGATATTTTACTTGTCGCATTAGGTTCTCCTAAACAAGAAGAATGGATTGCCCATCATCGACGATCGTTGAATACCCGTGTCTGTTTGGGGGTTGGCGGTTTATTCGATTTCCTATCAGGAAAACACAAACGTGCGCCACTATGGATGCGTCAATTGGGAATCGAGTGGGCATTTCGTTTTGTGCAATCCCCACAGAAAAAATGGGATCGTATATTTGTTGATATTCCGCTGTTTCTGGTACGTGTTTTTTTCGACTGGATGTGGGAATCAACGGTGCGGTTACGTCAACAGTTTAACAGATATTGAGGAATATGCATCGGGATATACAAACATCGATTATGAAAAACGCCGGGGTAATGTTCGCCTCCCAGCTGATTACCTGGACATCCAGTTTTGTCTTGCTTCTTTTTCTGCCACGTTATCTGGGTAGTGAAGATTATGGACATTTGTTCCTGGCTATTTCTCTGACGATGATTGCGGGTGTTATTATAGATTTTGGAGGGAATTTCCTCATTCCCAAAAATATATCACGCTCTCCCGATCATGCGGCTTCTCTGTTGTCGAGTTATATTGGGATCAGAACACTTTTGTGGTTGGTATGTATTGCCATTTTATGGGCTTTCAGTGTCGTGGCCCATTATTCACCGCTTGTGCAGGGACTCATTTTTATTCTCGGGGTGGCCAAATTGTGGGAAGAGATCCGGATGGCGTATAGAAGCTATTTCCAGGGAATAGAGCGCATGGAGTTTCCGTCGATTGGCGTGATCGCAGAGCAGGTGTTCATCTCATTATTCGCCGTTATTGCTCTTCTGTTAGGTTTTAATTCCTTTACAGTTGCAATTATTATGGCGATTGGTGCTTTATTGGATCTGATAGTCTGTATGAATTTTTCGCATCGTTTTTTACCCAAATTGTCCCGTTTCAATTTACTGCAATCGGTAAGGCTTTTAAAAACGGGCCTCCCCTATTTTTTATGGTCCATCTTTGCCATCATTTACTATCGTCTCGATGCCGTGATGTTGTCATTGATGACAGTCGATAATGTGGTGGGCTGGTACGGAGGCGCCTACCGCTTTTTTGATATGTTTATGTTTTTGCCCAGTATTCTGACAACCGTGATATTTCCCATATTTACCCGGCTCAGTATTTCTGAGAAAGAGCAATTGGTCATGGTCCTTCAAAAAGGATTCAAATATTTATTGCTATCCGGAGTGCTGGTGGGGATCATGGTTTATTGTTTCGCCACCCCCATCGTCGTTTTGTTTTTGGGACTGAAGGGATATACACCATCTATCAATATTTTGCATGTATTTGCTTTCGGAGTGCCGCTGGTCTATGTGGATTTCATTTTTGGTAATGCCATAATCGCTGCTGATAAACAACGACAATGGGCTATTATAGGATTTTTGGCCATATTCTTAAATATATTTCTGAATTATTTCCTCATTCACTATACCCAATCAGCTTTCGCGAATGGAGGGATTGGTGCCGCGATAGCAACCCTGGTAACCGAAATGTTCATCATGGGCAGCGCCATCATTCTGATACCGGGATATTATTTAAGTGGCATCCGTTTAAATATGATCACCAGAATTCTCCTTGTGGGAAGTGCGACCTTTGGTGTTATATGGCTCATGCAATCCGTCCAATGGTTTTGGATCTTAAGTGCACTATTTGGAGCAGCCTTTTATGGAATAGGGGCCATTTTACTGAATATCATAACCCAAAGCGAATTACAAAGTCTCCTGTCATTTTTAAAGACAGATAACCTGAAATCAATCGTATCTCCCAAAAGAATAAACTAACTAATATGAAGATATTGAATATCATGCCATATTCCCCTTTCCCACTCTTCTATGGGGGAGCTTTACGAAATTATTATTTGTTGAAAAATATGGTCGAAAAACATCAGGTTACCCTGGTTACTTTTGGCGGCCCCAGTGAGGATCTGGTTCTTGTTCAGAATTTGGGAGATCATCTGGATGAAATCCGTGTCGTTCCGAAGGGTATCATTAGACGCAATCACCGTTTAGGACAAATTTATGCGTTGTGGACTTCTCACAGCCATGATTATCTGGAAGCGAATTGTGATCACATGCAGCGTCAGCTGGATAAATTATTAAGCCGGGAAAAGTACGATATTATTCAAACCGAATTCTCCTTTATGGGGAATTATGATCTTCCCTCCGATGCCCCAAAAATACTGGACGAGCATAATGTTGAGTATGATATCTATCATCAGATGTATCAATACAACCGTTCCGCGGTTCGGAGAATGTATTATCACGTGGAATACTCCAGAATGAAGAAAGAGGAATTGGAGATATGTCGAAAACATGATGTGATTCTTGTTACTTCGAATAGTGATAAAAATAAGCTGGATCATGATTTACCCGAGGTGCCCAAATATGTTCTCACAAACGGGGTTGATACGAATTATTTTCATCCTTTACCAACTATACCGGAACCTAATTCAATCGTGTTTACCGGGATGATGGGATACGAACCCAACAGCGATGCCATGATATTTTTCATCGATGATATCCTGCCCATTATTAAAAAAGCGATTCCTGATGTTAAACTTTTTATTGTTGGCAAACGCCCCACCATGAAACTAAAAACAAGAGCATCAGATCATATTTTCGTAACCGGTTTGGTCGATGATGTCAGACCATACATTTGGCGTTCAGACGTGTATGTGGTTCCTTTGCGAATTGGTGGCGGTACGCGTCTTAAAGTCCTGGAAGCTCTGGCCATGAAGAAACCCGTTGTGACAACTTCTATTGCCTGTGACGGCCTTGACGTGAAAGACAACGACACCGTTCGAATCGCTGATGATCCGAAAGAATTTGCCGAATTGGTGATTCAGATATTAAAGAATCAGAATTATTCCGACCAAATCATTAACCGGGGATACGAATTGGTTCATGAATATTATGATTGGAAAGTGATTGGGGAAACGCTGGATCAGCTTTATGAAACTATCCTGAAAAAACATAAAAACAAGCTCAGCGATTCTATCAAAGCCTGAAGATTTCAGTCTTCCTTCTTTAACCCGGATTATTCACCAAAAAATGTAGTCGTGATCAAGGCGCTCCGAAAGTTTTCGGAGCAATGCAGAGCACGGCCAAATTTCGCAAAGTTTTTTAGTGTCCTCAAAGTCGAGGATCAGTTTATTTTTTATAAGCTACTTTATTTACAATATGATATGTATTACTTCATAGTGGTTACGTGAATAATTCGGGTTAGTAATATCATCAAACCAATTCTTAGAACATTGTATGGGAATAGGGGGAGTATACCTAAAAGGTATTTAAAAATCAGTGCATTATACCGGCTATATAGCAAGAACAGAATGATCAGGAATTACACTTACTCAATATAAATGATGGGTAAAAAGGTAACACACAAATAAAAACAATGTACTAAACACTAATTAATTGCGGATAACGTGATAATTAGATGGATAAAATCAGTCTCACACTCAAATTCAAATTTGGCACATTGATTGCATTTAATAATGAAAAGTACATAAATAAAAATTTGATCCGGAGTACTGCGGCAACAATCAGTAGTCCCATAAGAATAAAAATAAATGATCAATACCGCTGTATCACACAACATTAAGGTTTTAGTTTATCATCGCATTGTGGATGATGAGGAATTAGCCCAAAAAAATTGGATGTGTGTGCATGTAGATCAATTTTACAAGCATCTGAAATGGATCGAGCAGATGGGATATACCAGTATCACGCTCGAGGACTACTGGCTTTATATGATGGGTGAGCTTCAGCTGCCGCGGAAACCGATTATCATTACCTTTGATGATGGGTATGAAGAGATCTATAAACTCGCCCGTCCGGTACTTCAGGAGTTTGGTATGCGCGTCGTATTGTTTGTACTTGGAAACCGTAATCTGCATGAAAATGAATGGGATAAGAAATTAGGTTTGCCAGCCGCGCCTCTGTTAAAAGACAGACAAATTGTAGAATTATATGATGATGGATTTGAAATTGGCGCTCATACACTGAATCATGTTCACCTCCCGAATTTGTCGCCCGTTAATGCCTGGAAGGAGATATATGATTCAAAAAAAAATCTGGAATCATTGATAAAAGGGAGAGTGTATAGTTTTTCTTATCCCTATGGGGCCATAACTAAAGATATTCAGGATATGGTGGCGCAAATCGGTTTCTTCTTTGGTTGCAGTGTGTTTACCGGGCCCCCTCAGTTTGGCCGCGATCCGCTTCAGATTCGACGATTAACGATTGCCGGAAATTATATGGGACTGGCATTGCGTCTTATGACACCATACGAATATGCTGAGTGGATATGGTGGCGTTTTCGCTCTTCACTTCAATCGGGTGCTTCAGGGGACGATCTTCATCATATTCGGGAAGATCCGGGAGTACATGTCTAATGACTTAATTCCTGATTGTAAAAAGATCAAACGATCAACATTAATTTAATGATTTGAGCAGTAGCATGAACCTGACGGGAAATAGTAATAATGAGAAATCTGTATTGATACCTCAGGCTGATATAACCCATTCTGATTCAGCGTTTACGATCGATATCGTAATGAATGAAGCAGAATTTGATGCCCTTGAAATGGAATGGAATCATTTGGTTGATCAGGCGAATATCAGAATATATCAGACCTTTTTCTGGCTGAGAACCTGGTGGAAACACTTTGGACAGTATGCGGATCTTCATATCGTTCTTATACGTAACAACGGACGTTTAGTCGGAGTGGCACCTTTATATCTTGAAAAGTATTCCTATCTCAAAATTTATAAATACCGGTATTTACGAATGATAGGAAGTACCATCCCACAAAAAAGTGTGCATATGTCTTTTTATAAATATGGGATGAGTGATTATCTCGATTTTATTGTTCAGCCTGATTTTGAACAGAAAGTGGCCGATTTATTCATTAAGCATTTGCAATGTGATCAATGTTCCTTCGATATCGCTGTTCTGCTGGATGCCCCCACCGGAAGTTTCATCGCACGATTTCTCGTACCGAAATTGAAAGAAAACAACGTTAGGATTTCGGTTAGAAGAAGTGAACAATGTCCGTATATCGAATTACCGGATCAGCCTGATAAATTTCTTAAATCGCTTGATAGCAGCACGCGATATAAAATACGACGGTCCGATCGTGCCGTTACCGAAAAAAAGTTGATCCGTATTTATGATGAATCATCACTGGAAAAGATACCCATTGTGTTAAAAGATCTAATAAGACTGCATCAGCAAAGATGGCATAATAAAAATGAACCAGGGGTTTTTGCTGATCCACGATACAGTTCGTTTCTCTTCGATGTAAGTCAGGAAGCAGCGAAATACGATTATTTGTGGCTGATTACAGCTTATCATGGATCGGATTGTATTGCGATAAACTGCAATTTTGAGTTCAAAGGCAGGATTTATGATTATGTCAAAGCATTTGATGATCAGCATGAGATGTCGACTTACCGGCCTGGGATGGCCATTTTATATGCGATCATCAAGAGAGCTATTGACCAACAAATTCCTGTTGTTGATTTATTACGTGGCGATGAAAGCTATAAAATGAAATTGACCGATAAAGCGGATACTAACTGGAATATCATTTGGATGGATCGATCGGGAAGCCACTTTGTTAAGAGAGGTTTTCATCGAATCGACACCTTTCTTTATGTGAAAAGCCGGTTGTTCAAAATTGTGCTTTACCTTTTTAAAACCGGCTGGAAAGAGCGCGATACGACACGTGCGCGGTACACCTTGAATTTCTCACAGTTTATTCTGGACAGTGTCACCACCAAGCTCCTGGAACGTTTGAATTTTAAATCTGTAAAGAAATGATATATGGAAACAAACCGTAAAACGGGAAAAATAGAAGAATGGATTCGGATCCGAATGAGCAAAAGCCGCTTTCCTGTTTTGAAATGGCTTTCTCATAGTCTAAAACGGGATCATAACTTTCCACTAAGATGGAAGTTCAGGCGGGGCGTTCATTTTTTTGCAGGAATGGTCGCTGCCAAGTTTTATATGCGAAGTTGCACGAAGGTAGGCAAACGTGCCAGAACGTATGATGGGAGACCTTATATCGATAACGCGGGAACCATGATTATGGGGGATGATGTACTCATAAACTGTAAAAATGTTCGAAGTGATTTTGTCACACGTCCGAATGGATTACTCGAGTTTGGAGATCGCGTATTTGTCAATTTTGGAACATCATTTGTTGCTGAAAAACATATAAAAATCGGAAATGGGTGTCAGTTTGGCCCCTACTGTTTTATTCTGGACAGTAATGCACATCTTACACAAGGTGACCGTTTTGAATGGGCGCCGGGTGAGACGATCATATTGGAGGATAACGTTTGGCTGGGTTCGCGTGTGATTGTCATGAAAGGATCCACGATCGGGGAAAATTCCACTATCGCGGCTGGCAGCGTGGTTTCAGGGTATATTCCTCCCTATACCATCGCTGGCGGGGTACCGGCAAAAGTCCTGAAATATTTACGTCCGCCTGAAGGGGTGAAACGCCCGTGGGTGCAGGAACGAAAAAGAAAAGCCATTTCACCGGAAATTAAAAAACGGGTTAATAAAGTTATTCGTCTTGTTTTCGGTTTAAACGAAGATCCTGATGAAGGTCAGGGATTACAAGAAATACAGGGGTGGAATTCATATAAACAACTGCACGTAATGGAAGCACTGGAAAATGAATTTAACATCAGGTATTCCAATGAGGATTTGGTAAAAATGACAAAATTAAACCGATTATATGAGATAACCACTCACCAAGTAAAACGACAACATGAATTAATCACCGTCAGAACGGTACAAGGAAAATGAATGAGATCAATTTAATGAGAGTCATAGGGGGGATTATACGGTAATGCTGAATGAAATAAATGCCATTTTTCAGATATTATTGTTATTACTTTTCGGGTTTCCGATGATTTATCTTTGCGTATTAAGTTTTTCCGCCCTGGCAATGAAACGCCGCTATAGGCCACCAAAAGCCGTGCATACACGGAGTTTTGCGTTATTAATACCTGCTCATAACGAGGAAAAAGTCATTTCTTCCTTAATGGAGGATTTAAAAAAGTTAGATTATCCGTCGGATCATTATGAGGTTTTTGTCGTTGCTGATAATTGTTCCGATAAAACAGCCCGAATTGTTAAGGATTATGGTAATGTTGTCTTTCAACGTTTTGATCCACAGAACAGAGGCAAAGGTTTTGCTTTAAAATGGGGAATGAAACAGATACTCAGCAACGATAAGAAATATGATGCTGTAATCATTTTGGATGCGGATGTTCATGTTTACCCAAATTTAATACAAGTGATGAATGCGCATTTAGAGCACGGAGCCAATGTTGTACAGGGGTATGTTTCATTAAAACCGGAACCGGATGAATGGAGTAGTGAAGCAACACGTTTCGGTCGAACGTTGAATAATTATGTGCGCGCACTGGGACGAAAATATCTGCGTTTCCCAACGAGTTTGAAAGGGATTGGGATGTGTTTTTCCAAGGAAGTTTTGAAGAACAATCCCTGGAAAGCTTATTCATTGACAGAAGATCTGGAATATGGTCTGCAGCTGTTATTAAAAGATATTGATATCATCTTTGCACCGGAAAATATCGGTTACGCGGTTTCGCCACACGATCCTAAAAATGCGGAAAGTCAGCGTGAACGCTGGGAACTCGGTCGTTATCCACTTATTCATCGTTACACCGGTACGCTATTACGAGCGTATTTCAAGAAGAGATCATGGAAATATCTGGATGCACTCATTGATCTGATGACTCCGCCACTTGTGAATTTCATGGGATATATAGGAATCCTTCTAACTATGAATATAGCATTATATAGTTTCGGATTTAGTTCATCCGGTTACATGGCCATCGCATGGTTTGTACTCATTTTGCTGGGTTTCCTTCATGTGCAAACGGGATTGATAGTCGCACAAGATCGGTCGCTGTATCGTGTTTTTGCCTACGTTCCACGATATGCACTGTGGAAAATCAAAATTTACCTGAGAGTCTTGTTTAAAGGGAGGGAGAAAAAATGGGTACGAACTGTTCGGGATTAATCCGGCTGTACTTTAATTATTCCCGAATGATTTGAAATGAAATAAGAGGATATGATTGATAAAACATTATTTGCAACATGAAGAAAGCCGATTAAAAGGGATCACTGTGAAAGGATAATATAGTATGAAAATCTTACATCTCTCACCGTATTCACCAGTACCAGCCGATTTCGGTGGGGCTCTGCGTATCTATTATTTGTTACGTGGGCTGTCGCTCCGGCACGAAGTGACATTTGTAACATTAGGTGATGATAAAGAGAAAAAAGAATTAATTGATGAATTTGGGTCATTGGTTAAGCAAATCTATGTTATCAATCATGAGCCCCTACCGGTTAAATCCTCGTGGCTGGCCATGCTGCATGCACTCTGGAATAGACAAGGTTATTTCGAGATGTATATGAAAAATATACAGTTACAAAAGTTGCTCGATAAACTCTTTCAAACGGAACAGTATGATCTTGTTTTGATGGAATTTCCCGTTATGGATGCATTTAAATTGCCCGATAATATCATTCAGATTTTGGATGAGCACAATGTAGAATACCGGAATTTTCAGAGGATGTATAAGGGTACGAAATTTTTATTTCGCAAATTATTTTATTTCAGGGAATTTCGAAAAATGCTAAAAAAGGAAATCCGAACCTGTCAATCGGTTGATGCTATCATGGTAACTTCGAGGCATGATAAGAGGATCCTGAAGAGAAATATTAAAAAAACACCGATTTTTATCATTCCTAATGGAGTAGATACCACTTACTTTACACCAACATCTGAAAAGATCGAACCTTTCTCGATGGTTTTTACGGGAACAATGAACTATCTCCCGAATTCAGATGCGATGCATTACTTTTTGGATGCCATCTTTCCCTTGATAAGGAAGTCGGTTCCTGAAGCTAAAATCTATATCGTAGGTAAAAATCCGCCTGCATCCCTAAAACGTCGAGCCTCTGAAAATGTCATAATTACCGGTATTGTGGATGATGTAAGGCCATTTGTTCGAAAATCGAGTGTTTATGTAGTTCCATTGAGAATGGGCAGCGGAACGAGGTTGAAAATTCTGGAAGGACTGTCCATGGAAAAGGCCATTGTTACGACAAAAATTGGGTGTGAAGGGATTGAAGTTAATGATGAGAAACATGTTTTAATTGCCGATAAACCGGCTTCATTCGCAAAAAAAGTGGTTGAACTGATGCACGATAAAGAAAGGATGAAAACATTGGGAAGTAACGGCAACAAATTGGTAAATCAAAAATATACCTGGAACGCCATTGCTTCCTCCATGAATGATGAGCTCATGAATTTTTATGATCATAGAAAAGATTTAAATACCACTGAATCTGAATTTTTAAAGTAAGAAATACATCCACAGAACAGCGGAACAGAATAAAAAAGGAGTCTGTATTAAATGGAGAAAAAACAAAAAAATAAGCAGGATATTCTAATTATAACGGGGAGAGAAAAGTTGCTGAGGTATGGTAAGTGTTTTATAGGGGACGAATTATCAATCGATAGTAATGAATAATGATAGAACCTGAGAGAACATATTGGAGTGTATCTGTAATTCATTACACCAATGAGATCAATCGTTACCGGGACCTCCCAACGTTATCTATTGAGGTCGTGGATGATGTAACAGCAATGCAGCTGCTTGAGGAAGAATGGGATACATTATCTGGAAAATCATCTTCTACTATTTATCAGACGTACGAATGGCAATATTACTGGTGGAAACATTTTGCAAATAAACCTGAGCATCATTTATTTATCGTTTTATTTAAATCGGATAAGCGAGTCGTAGGAATAGCACCATTCTTTATTCAGAGTTTCCTGCTAATGCATATAAAATGGTATTCACGGTTAATGTTACTTGGATCCGGTTTGCAGGATTCAGCATCTATGATACAAACACTTGATAAAAAAGGCCCTTGTGAATATTTAGATATCCTGGTCGAATCAGGTTTCGAGGATGAAGTAAGTAACACACTCGTTTCATTTATGGATCAGCAATCTCATCTTTGGGATGATATCATGTTTCAAAATATCCGTGAGGATGGATTTATATATCGGTATTTGCTCCCAAAGCTGAAAAAGAAAAATTATGGGATCAAGAAACATATCAGCGAGATCCGTTCTAAAATTATCTTGCCGAGCCTACAACATAATATAAGATCGACAACGTCAAAAAGGACCAACAATATAAAATCGCATAATCAGGAGCAATTACTGCAACATGCGGATTATAGCATTAAAGAGGTCTCCCAAAAGGGGAAAATTGATGGTATTTTGCAGACGGTCACTCATATTAACGAGATGAATGCTCAGGACTTTGCCGAAGAAAATCAGGGTTTGTTTTCTGATCAGCAATATATCGGTTTTTTGAGGGAACTGACCAAAGCAATGACCGTTAAGAACCGCCTTTGGTTAAAGAGTCTGCGGTTTGAAGGGAAAAATATCGCCATTCTATTAGGTTTCGATTATAACAAGCGATTTTATACGTATGCAAGTGTTGTTGATAATACACATCAAAATGACCTGATAAGAGAAGTGGGTCCCGGAATCGTGTTATTTTCACAGATGGTAGATGAAGCGAGAAAAATGGACATGCCGATCATTGAAATCGGAAGATCGCATAGAATCTTTGAAGGGCAGCATACGGTGGAACATTTCAGAAACTGGGAAATAATAATTCGGACACCTAAAAAATCGGCTTATCATCATCAAAAAGGAAAACAAATAATATTCAGTAACTATCATCAGCTTTCAAAATTAAAATCAACATGGAAGTACGAAAACTCTATTGTTAAGTCGATTGCCGGAAATACGGGAAAAGTTCAGGTAATCCCGGAGTATCTAAAACTTATTGGGAAACGATTATCAAAAAATACGAAAAAGTATCGTTTGAAAACTAAGAGCAATGTTGATAGTAAACAAGGCATATTTGCATCAAAAGAAACAAATGAGCATAAAAAACAGACTGATCTATTGCTCGATATCGATAACCCGCTCGAATCCTTTGGTAAGGTTGATCCCCAATTCCAAACAGAGAAAAATGGGTGTGGTGATTTTATCAAAGAAATGGTGACCGAAGAAGATCATCTCGAAAATCTCAGTGGTGAATGGAATGAACTGGAATCGAATTTTGGAACACCTTTACTTTCTCACGATTGGTATCTTTCGAATGCCCAGACATTTTGTCCGCCAGATAAGTTGAAAATGATCTCCATCAAATCAGGTGATAAACTCAGAGCCATTGCTCCGTTAAGTGTGAAAGGCAGGTATTCCGGCAAAATGGAATTTGTGGGAAGCTCCGTTCTGAATGAACCGGGGGGAATGATTTACAACGACCGGTTTTCGTTAACGGCATTGATAAAGGCTCTTCTTGATTTGAAAAAGCCACTTTATCTGAAAGGAATGAACGCTTTTTCACCTGAAATTCAAATTCTGGAAAAGACATTGAAATCAAGGTCCTTTTTAAAAATGGTATCCGAAGAACGCCTGCCCTGGGTAGCGGTAGATGGTCAATGGAAAGATTTTGAGAAAAAAATATCCTCAAGCCGTCGATCCAGTCTGAGGCGTCTGCAACGTCTTGCCGAAAAAAAAGGAAAGGTGAAATTTGAGGTAATTACTCCAAATGAGGAAAATTTGGAAGAATACCTGAATGCCGTTTTCAATATTGAGGCGGCGAGTTGGAAAGGTAGAACCGGAACAGCCATGAAATTTGATCCCGCACTGAGTACGTTCTTCCGCTTATATTCACAACGGGCGGCAAAAAAAGGACAGCTTTATTTTTTCTTTCTCAAGGTCGATGACGAACTCGTGGCTGTACAGTTAAATATATTACATGCCAATAGGTTATGGATTTTTAAAATTGGTCATAATGAAGCCTGGTCATGGTGCTCTCCCGGTATTTTGTTGATGCATAAAGTGATAAAATATTGTTTTGACAATAGATTAAGGGGCTGTGAATTTTTAGGCAGTAACGAACCTTGGCTGCACATATGGGCAAATGAATTTCATAGTTTAGTTACGTATCAAATTTATAACAAATCTGTGCCGGGAATACTTTATTTATTATGGGATTTATTTCACAACTATGCCGGTAGAATCACTGTTAAATTACGCAGTAAGTTGGCACACTGAAGATGATATTTTAACTCGAAATATTCACATACCAATATTAAGTAATATATATCATATTATAAATAAAGTAACTTATGAAAAATAAATTGATCCTCGATTTTGAGGGCGCTAAAAAAAGTTGCGAAATTTGGCCATACTCTGCGTTGAATTTGAAAATGCTTGATCAACGTACCCATGTACGTTTCATGCACATTTTTAATCCCGAAAGCTTACGGGACACGACAAAATTTCTTGGTGAATAATCCGGGTTAAGGGGGAAATAATTCATGTTGAGGACTATAAGAAATCGTATTATCAGGAAAGTTGCGCTACGCCATATTGCCGGACCTGATATCAATAATGCTATGGTCGTTTGCCGTTGGGCCGATAGTAAGGGATTCCGTTCGATACTTTCACCCTGGGCAGATATTGATAGTAATGACAGACCTGCCTCCATTGTGAAGAAAAACATGTTTGAACGATATAAATTAAGTATCGATAAGTTAAATAGTGAGAATCTGAACGGTTACCTTTCCATAAAATTAAATGCCATAGATTTCGATTATGGAATATTTAAAGAGCTGCTGCAATACGGACAAAAATATAATACACGTATTCATGTGGATTCACTGGATCCGGATTCGGCAGATACGACGTTCCGCTTTTTAGAACAAGCCTCTGATTATCACGATATTTTGGGTTGTACCCTGCCTTCAAGGTGGAGGCGCAGTTTAAGGGATGCGGAGAGAGCCATTAATTTAAATCTCTCGATTCGTATGGTGAAAGGGCAATGGGAAGATCCCAACAGGAAAATTGACAGCAAAAAAAATTACATCTTAATTGCTGAAAAATTAGCCGGTAGAGCAAAGCACATTGGGGTTGCAACTCACGATGTTTCACTTGCTGAAACGGCATTAAAGCTTTTTACTTCTTCAGCTACTCATGTCGAATTGGAACAGTTTTTCAGTCTTCCATTAAACGGCATCGACCTGGCTAATAAATATATTTGTCCATATCGGTTGTATGTAGCCTACGGACATCCGGGAATCCCATATAATTACCGGTTCGCCCTTACCCGCCCCAATCTTGCCTTCTGGATGATCTCCGATTTCGCATTCCATCGCAAAAA
>Ga0102956_1000244_pt1 | contig 19195 bp, 14 predicted proteins | sample SalPonF2_A_D2_MG_FD_84515 | JGI IMG/M metagenome (GOLD analysis project Ga0102956, IMG submission 84515) | Salt pond soil microbial communities from South San Francisco under conditions of wetland restoration - Salt Pond MetaG SF2_A_D2_MG ...
GATCAGCGCAGAGAGGACGCCTGTGCCTCCGAGAATTGACCAGGCGCCGATCTCTGCGCGGGTCTCGAAACGCTCGAACGGGCTGAGTTCCAGCTCGCTTGCGCAGCGTAAGGCATGCAGGTTGAGCAGCAGGATCACCGCGCACAGCAGGCTGAAGCCGATGCCGTAAATCACAAACAGCTGGGCAACGTCGTCGTACCCGGTCAATGTGAAATTTGCCGGTAGCCAGCCATTTGTCATCCACGCGAGGAAGCTGGAGAACATGATCTTCAGCGGGTAGATGTAGATCATCACCAGTATGACCAGGGCGAAACTCAGGATCGTCGCGGTCGTGTCCTCGAGACCGAAACGCCTGCTCCAGCGCCGATGGGCAAGCCAGAACATCATCATCTGGACGAAGCTAATGGCGAATGCCGGTGCTCCCTTGAACGCTTCAATCAGCGCGCCCGGACTACGCGGAATATCGTCGATCGAGATCACCAGCATCGTTACCGCAAATGCGAACGCGGCATCGGTGAACGTCTCCAGCCGGGTCATCGCCGTACCGCGCAGGCGGAACCGCCGGGTGGTGCCGGTGGCGCCGGGCTGAGGTGAAGCAGGCAGGGAATGTTGCTCCATGGGGCTGGTCTTCCTGGGTCGTCGTGGCGGGAACCGGCCGGCTTCCGCGGTTGTCAGACATTTTGTTGGTCAGGCTTCTCAGTATACTTTCGGGCGGGCGGATACCCCGGCGGGGATGAAATCATGATCGAAAAGACCCTTTCATTCAGTTACCGTTCGGCGAAAAAGGTCGTCATAGCGGTGGTCGGGAGCACTCTGCTTTTGCTGGGCATTGCCTTCCTTGTTCTCCCGGGCCCGGGCCTGTTGGTCATTCCGCTGGGTCTGGCGGTCCTGGCGATCGAATTTCTGTGGGCGCGCGACCTGTTGCACAAGGTTCGGCGCGGTATTTCCGAGGTATCCCGGCGCCGGCGCATGGGCCGCCAGCGCGGTTGAACCGCGCGATCAGGAGCCGCCGACCGTCACCTGGGGTTTGGCCACCCCCGGTTCTTTACTGTTTGAATGTACAGTCTATACTGCTTGAATGAGCAGTGGTGTATGGAAAATCAGGGGTCGTGGCGCGGGCAGCAACCCTGCGGGTCGATTCGAGCAGCGCCAGACCGTTCGCCAGAGCGACGGCTGTGACCTGAAAGACCTCCAGCCACCGCTGTTGCGAACGACGGTCACGGCGGAAAAGTCGAAGTCCATCATCACCCGCAATGCGTCTCCCGATGTGCCGTTCGAGCAATCGATCAACCCCTATCGGGGCTGCGAACACGGCTGTGTGTATTGCTACGCCCGTCCCGCTCACGCGTACATGGATCTCTCGCCCGGTCTGGATTTCGAGACCCGGCTGTTTTACAAGCCGGATGCCGTGCGGATGCTGAGGCAGGAGCTGTCGCGCAGGAGTTACAGGTGCAAACCGATAGCTTTCGGCACCAACACCGATCCGTACCAGCCGGTTGAACAGCGCCTGAGAATTACCCGGGATCTGCTCGAAACGCTGGTCGAGCATCGCCATCCGTTCACGATTGTCACCAAGTCGGCACTGATCGAGCGAGATCTCGATCTGATCGCAGCCGCCGCGGCGCAGCGGCTTGCCGCGGTGATGATCAGCGTTACCACGCTGGATCCGGCGCTCAAGCGCAGCCTGGAGCCGCGTGCAGCCTCGCCAGGAGCACGTTTGAATGCGATATCGGTGCTCCGCGAGGCCGGCATACCGGTAGGCGTGCTGGCCGCGCCGATGATCCCGGCGGTCAATGACGCTGAACTTGAGGCGATTCTGGCGGCGGCCGCTGCGGCGGGGGCTTCCAGTGCGGCTTATATTCTGTTGCGTTTGCCGAATGAGGTACGGGTGCTGTTCGAGGAGTGGCTCGAAACCCACATGCCGCAGCGGGCGTCGCATGTGATGAGCCTGGTGCGGCAGATGCGCGGTGGTCGCGATAACGATCCTCGCTTCCGCCATCGTATGCGCGGTGGAGGCGCATTCGCGGATCTGCTCTCGCGTCGGTTTAGCCTGGCTTGCCGCAAGCATGGGCTGGAGCAGGGTGAGCGGACGGCGCTGGATTGCTCCGGCTTTCGCAAACCGGGACCGAACCGGGCGCAACGGGAGCTATTCTGATCGTTCCGGTCGCGCCGGTGTCAGCCCTTTATTCCCTGCGGCTCACCGTCGACCAGATCGATATGCGCGGCTTGCGGCGCGCGCGGCAAACCCGGCATGCGCACTATCGTGCCGAGCAACGGCACGATGAAACCCGCTCCGGCCGAAAGAATGACATTGCGTACCGTGACTTCGAACTGTTCCGGGCGTCCCACCAGGGCAGGGTCATCGCTAAGTGACATCGGCGTCTTGGCAATGCATAGCGGGAGGCCGCCGTAGCCCAGCGCCTCGATTCGTTTCAGATCGCGTTCGGCTTCCTTGCTGTAGTGAACCGAAGCGGCGCCGTACATTTTGCTGGCGATGGTCCAGATCTTGTCCTTGATAGGTTCGGACCAGTCATAGAGTGGTTGCAACGACGGCGGCTGCGAAGCGGCCGCTGTCACGACGGCTTCGGCAAGAGCCCGGCCCCCGGCGCCACCGGATTCGAATATATCGGCCACCGCGCAGGCCACGCCGAGTTCCGCGCAGGCGCTGCGGATGACTTCGATTTCCGCCTCCGTATCCTGGGCAAAGCGGTTAATCGCGACGACTGCAGGCTGGTTGAAAAGCCGAATCGATTCAAGATGCTTGCGCAGGTTGCAAAGACCACGGGTGACGGCTTCGACATCCGCTGTCTCCAGATCGTTTTTGGCCCGTCCGCCGTGAAGTTTGAGTGCGCGCACCGTGGCCACCAGCACGACCGCGGCGCACTTCAGTCCTGCCGTGACGCATTTGATATCGAAGAATTTCTCGGCCCCGAGCGCGAATCCGAAACCCGCCTCGGTGACTGTCCAATCGGCGTGGGCCATCGCCATTCGCGTCGCGATGACGGAATTACAGCCATGGGCGATGTTCGCGAACGGTCCGCCATGGATGAGCGCGGGCACGCCTTCGCAGGTTTGCACGAGATTGGGCAACATCGCATCTTTCAGCAACACCATCAAAGAGCCGACTGCTTCGAGATCGGCGGCGGAAACCGGTTCGCCATCGAGATTGTCGGCCACGATCATTCGCGACAGCCGGCCTCTGAGGTCCGCTTCATCCGTCGCGAGACACAACGCCGCCATGATTTCGGATGCCGGCGTGATATCGAACCCGGTTTCGCGCGGAACGCCCTGTGTTGTACCGCCGAGGCCGATTACGGTCTGGCGCAACGCCCGGTCGTTGACATCCAGGACCCGCGGCCAGTAGACGCGGCGCGGATCTATGCGCAGCGCATTGCCGAAATGCAGATGGTTGTCGAGCAGCGCTGCCAGCAGATTGTGCGCGGCAGTGACGGCATGGAAATCGCCGGTGAAATGAAGATTGATATCCGTTGCCGGCACCAGCACGGATGCGCCGCCGCCGGTCGCGCCGCCCTTCATGCCGAACGTCGGGCCCAGAGATGGCTCGCGCAATGCCACGCAGACCTGCTCGCCTATCGCGGCGAGTCCCTGGGCCAGCCCGATCGATACCGTGGTCTTGCCCTCACCGGCGCCGGTCGGCGTTATCGCAGATACCAGGACCAGCTTTCCCGGTTCGCGCCCCGAAGCCTCGCGTGCCTGCAGGCGCAGTTTGGCTTTGTCCTCGCCATACGCCACGACGTTGCCGGCGGCAACGCCGAGTTTCTCGGCAACGTCCCGAATTGGCAGAGTGGCATCGGCCATGCGGTCAGCCGGCATTGGCAAACCGTCCCGCTAGTGCTCGCACAGTGCCCGCATTTTCTTGTAGCCGATATCCGTTTCCTGCTCGGTCGTCGCCTTCAGCAGTTCCTGCTTGGCCTGATGGCATTCATCGGCCTCCGCGGCATTGGCTGCGTGCAGGTCCGGGTAGGCAGGATGGTCGGCGTTGATGTTGCACATCACCGGCGACACCCGGCGGATATTGGCGTGCTGGCCTTGTTCCATCGCCACGCAGTCACCGATCGCGATGTCGTGATGCTCACTGACGATTTCAACGGTGGCGCCGTTATTGAGACTCACCGTGTACTGGTCGGCCGTCTTATGCCGCGATTTCTGAATCAGCGCGCCGATCAAAGCGCCGGCGGCCGCCGCGCCGATCTGGGTTTCCGTGGAGGCGGTGCTGGCCGCGGCCAGCCCGATGCCGCCGCCGAGCGCTGCGCCGGTTCCGGTGCTCGCCTTCATATCGACCTGGGTAATGTTTCTGACGGTGCCGTACTCGACTGCAATTATCGTATTTTCGCGCGAGCCGGTGGACTGTTCCGTCGTGGCGCACCCGACCAGTGTCAGCGCGCCCGTCACTGCGAGCGTCAAAACAAACGGGGTTGTTTTCATTTGCAGGTACCCTTCCGTTCCTGTTCGATTTGGTAGCGTCGGATGCGCCCTGGCGGCGCAACTATGTGGCGTTTTCACAGCGCAGGTCGAGTGTGATCGCTGGGGATTGTAGAACGCAGCGAGCGGCGGAACCAGCGTCTTAATGGCACCCGGATCCCGCGCCGTCACGCGGCGTCACTGGTCTCGTCCGAGCGCCGGCGTTGGTGACGGCGGTAATTGCGTCGCGCGGCCAGCACATGAGTGCGCATTATCGTCGCGGCCCACGATCCGTCGCGCGCACCCAGTGCGTCGACGATGTCGAGATGATGCTGCGAACTGCGTAACAGGTCCTCCGTGGAATAGTCGCGAAAGGTCTGCAGCACGAGCGGGGCCTCGGTCAGCGTCGCGAGCAGGATGCTGAGCCGCTTGCTGTTGGCCGCATCCTGCAGCAGCTGGTGAAACCGGCTGTTGAGATCGGCGATTCGCTCCAGGAAACCCGGGCTCCGGGTCTGGGCCTCCGCGTACTGCCGTTCGGCAAGTTCGCGTAGCTGCTGCAGTTGTTCGTCGTTCGCGTTAGCTGCCGCGCGCTCGGCCGCGAACGCCTCCAGCATCGCGCGCAGTTCGAAAATATCCTCGGCGTCAGCGTGACTCCAATCGGTGACAAACGCGCCCTGATGGGGAGCGAAGCGGACCAGTCCCTCGGCCTGGAGACGCTGTAGTGCTTCGCGGACGGGAGTTCGGCTGACACCGGCGGTTGCGGCGATTTCCTGCTCGGTGATACGCGACCCCGGTGGATAGCGTCCTTCAATGATGCCGCCGCGCGCGGCAGCGTAGGCTTTCTCCGCCGCTTTCATCGGCATCCACGCGAAGGTATTCGCAGGTGCGGCGGTCCGGCGATGCTGAAGCGGGCGCGAAGCAAGGCTACTTGGCCTCGGTTTGTGCAATCGTTGCCCATTTCTGAAACACCGGGGTGGTCGGTGCGGTCAGCCCGGTTTCCTCGGCACAGCGCTGTTTCAGCTCGTCGATACTGCCGCCGAAATCGAACAGCAGGCATTCGCTGCGCTGCTGCGCCAGCTCTTCGCGCAACGCCTCCGTTGCCGTCGCATCGAGCGTGGCGTTGCCGTTGGCCTCGATCACGACGACGCCGTAGCGTCGGGCGCCCTCGGCCGTGACCAGGCCCGCATTGACGTCGAACAGCACCTGTTCGGCCGGGCGTTGCAACGGATCGCCCCAGCCGCCACCGCCCCAGGTGTCGAAATAGAGCAGGTCGCCGGCCGCGACCGCGACGTTGTCGCATTTGGAGCTAAGGATTTCTTCGCTGCCGTCGGCCCGCATCAGCAGTTTGCGGCTGCGCGCGCCCGGCGATCCGCCGTTGACCCCCCAGGGGTAGGTCAGCCAGCGATCATCATGGATGGAGATGGTGCCGGGTTCGAGAAAACGGTAGCCGACGCGCAGCGCATTCCCGCCGCGATGCAGCCCTGCGCCGCCGCTATCCGGGATCGTCTCGTAGATGTCTATCCGCAGCGGAAAGTAGCTTTCGAGAAACTCGTTCGGCACGTTGGTGAAGCTCGGCCACAACGAGTGTCCGTCCGGCCCGTCCCCGGATGGCTTGCCCGGAATGCCGCCGAAACCAATCTGGTAAAGCTGGTACCACTCGCCGTTCTTGTCGTAGCCCGAGTACATGAAGTGTGGGCTGTCCGAGAATCCCGCGGCAGTGAGGAAGTCCGGGTTGCCCTGACCGAGCAGCCCGCCGAGCACGTCGAAGATCCGCCCCAGCGCATGGGTGCGGCAGGACAATGCCGCCGGAAACCGCGGTTTCAACAGAGTGCCTTCGGGAATCCTGACTTCCATCAGGTCGTAGAAGCCGTCGTTGAACAGGATCTGCGGGTCGAACACCATGATCATGTAGACCCCGGCGAACATTTTGAACATTTCCTCGTTGAGGAAGAAGTTTACCGATCCGATGGATTGCGGATCCGTTCCCGCGAAGTCGAAAATCACCTTTTCGCCCTCGCGCCACATGCTGCAGGCGATCTTGTACGGGCCCATGCCCATGCCGTCGTCGCAGATGAAATCCTCGAAGTATTGTTTCTTCTCCGGCACGGTATTGAGAATCAACTGCCCCATGGCGCGTTTGTTGCGCTCCAGCAGCTCGTCCATCGCCGAGTACAGCACGTCGTCGCCGAATCGCTCGGCCAGTTCGATGCAGCGTTTGGCCGCCGTCCGGCAGGCGGCGATGATCGCGTTGAAGTCGCTGCGATTCCAGTGCGGCAGGCGGCAGTTGTGCAGGATCAGCTCGAGAATCTCTTCCTGCAATTCGCCTTTCCGGTAAATTTTGGTCGGCGGCACACGGATGCCTTCCTCGAATATCTGGGTGGCGTCGGTGGGCAGGCTGCCGGGAACCTTGCCGCCGACGTCGGTCATGTGGCCGAACATCGCGGCCCAGGAGATCAGGCGTCCATCCTTGTAGATCGGCATCAGGATCAACCAGTCATTGATGTGGCTGACCGCACCGTTGCAGGCGTAGGGATCGTTGGTCAGGAATACGTCGCCTTCCTCAATGGTCCCGTCGAATCCCTGCTGGAAGCCCCAGATAAAAGACCCGAACTGACCCACGACCATTTTTCCGTCGAGGTTGGCGATCATCGGGAATTCGTCGTGTTGTTCGCGAATGCCGGGTGACATCGCCGTGCGGAAAAGCACGGCATCCATTTCGTAGCGTGCGTTACGCAGTGCGTTTTCGATGATATCGAGAGTGATCGGATCCAGATCGACGCGGTTGAACGGACGCGGGTTGGTTTGAATGATCTTCGCGGGCATGTTTTCGCTCCCTTACTCGGTCGGTCTGATCAGAATGTTGCCGAAATCGTCGACGCTGCCGGCATGTCCCGGCAGGATCACCGAGGTCGAGTCCATTTCGGTGACGATCGCCGGTCCGTCAATCACATTTCCCGACTGCAGTTTTGCGCGATCGTAGATGGTCGCCTGCCGATCGCTGTCGGCGACGAACATCTCCTGCCTGCCGATCGCCGCCGCTGCCGGATCCGGGCCGCCGCGTTCGAGCGTCGGTGCCCGGACGCGAGTGGCCTCGCCCTGGACCACGGCACGAAGATTGACCAGCTCTTTGTCGGCCGACAAGGCGAATGTGAAGAGCTGCTCGTGCATCCGGTCGAACTGCTCGCCGATCGCATCGAGGCCCTTGTTTTCCAGCTCGTCCGCACTGATGTCTATCGTCAGCAGCAGTCCCTGGCCGTGGTAGCGGATGTCTACCTGGTAGTGCACGCTCTGTTGCTCGCGCGGAATGTCCTCCTCGTCGAGTGCGCTGGCGGCGCTGGCGGCGAGTTCACGCAGGATGCCGCGAACCTCATCGTTGCTGGTGTCGGGGAAGCGGCGGATGAAGGTGCGGGAAGCTTCATCGCGGATCCGGGTGGTGGCGTCACCATACGCGCACAGCACGCCGGGCCCGGGCGGGATGATGACCGGCCAGGATCCCATCAGTTTGCCAAGCGCGTTCGCGTGCAACGGGCCGGCGCCGCCGAACGCGATCAGGGCGAAGTCACGCGGATCGTAGCCCTGTTCCACGGAAACCAGCCGCAGCGCACCGAACATGTTCTCGTTAACGATATCGACGATTCCTGATGCGGCCCGCTTGAGCGGCAGGTCCAGTGCGTCGGCGACGGTTTGCACCGCGGCCGCCGCCTGGTCGCCGTCCAGGGTCATGTCGCCACCGAGTTTTGCGCTCGACGGGAGAAATCCGAGAACGACATTGGCATCGGTTACGGTGGGCTCGGTGCCGCCTTTGCCATAGGCAGCGGGTCCCGGGTCGGCGCCGGCGCTTTGCGGACCGACCCGCAACGCCCGGGTCAGTTCCGGCACATGGGCAATGGAGCCGCCACCGGCGCCGACCGTGCGGATATCCACCGAAGACGCGCGCACGGTCACGTCGCCCACTGTGGTTTCGCGGCGTAGTTGCGCCTCGCCGTTTTGCACCAGCGCGACATCGGTGGATGTCCCGCCCATATCCAGGGTCAGCAGGTCCGGGAAGCCGGCCTGGCGGGCAATCCAGATGGCGCCCGAGACGCCGCCGGCCGGGCCGCTCATCAGCAGGTTGACCGGGTACTGTTCGGCCGCTGCCGCGGATGCCAGTCCGCCGTCCGAGCGCAGAATGTGCAATTGCACGTCTTTCATCCGCGCTCGGAGCTCATTCTTGAGGTTGTCGATGTAGGTCTCGACCTTGGGCCTGACGTAGGAGTTGGCAACGGTAGTAATCGTCCGCTCGTATTCCTGCATCTCGGGCACGACCTCGGATGAAATCGATACCGGGATTCCGGGCATCACTTCGTGGGCGATCCGGCGGACCTCGCTCTCGTGCGCGCCATTCGCATAGGCGTTGGTCAGCGATACCGTCAACGCCTCGATGTGCTTGCCGGCCAACTGTTGTAACGACGTACGCAGTGCAGCCTCGTCCAGCGCCTCGATCACTTCGCCCGCGGCGCTGATGCGCTCATTGGCCTCGATGGTCAGCTCCAGCGGCGCGAGCGGCAGACTCTTGTTGTAGATGACCCAGCCGCCAAGGCCGCCAGGAACGAACGAGCGCGCGATCTGCAGGACCTGGCGGTAACCGCGGGTCGTGACGAGCCCGACCCGCGCACCGCTGCCGGTCAGAACCGTGTTGGTTGCGACCGTGGTGCCGTGCATGACATGGGTTATCGCCGCGGCTTCGATGCCGGCGCTTGCGGTAACCCGCTCGATGCCATTGAGGACGCCAATCGACGAATCATTCGGTGTACTCGGGACTTTCGCGGTGTGAAACTCACCCGTAGCCTCGTTGACCAGCAACAGGTCGGTAAAGGTACCGCCGACGTCGACGCCTAATCTGAAACTCATGTGTCTACCTTTGTTAACGGGAATCGGTCCGGATATTCGCTCTTGTTGTGCAATGTGCTGTTGTGCTCACGCCGTCAGGCGGCGTCCCCGATCGGTGGAAACGGCCCTGCTTTGGTCAGCATGCTCGGTACCGGCCGGCCGAGCTGGTCCTGCAGCCAGGCCCCGGTGTCGATAATGCCCTGCAGGCTTACCCCCGTTTCGACCCGCGAACGGTCGAGCATGTAGAGCAGGTCTTCGGTCGGAATGTTGCCGGTCGCAGCCGGGGCAAACGGACAGCCGCCGATGCCGCCGGTGCTTGCGTCGAGTGTGTTGGCGCCCGCGAGCAACGCCGCATGGGCATTGGCAATACCGGTATTGCGGGTGTTGTGAAAATGGCAGCGCAACGGCATATCCGGCAGCGTCCCGCGCAGGCGTTCGATCATGGAACTGACCTGGGCCGGAACCCCGACGCCGACCGTGTCGGCGATGGCGATTTCAACCGGGTCGGACTGCGCCAGCTCCGCAGCGATCCGCACGACCCGGTCCTCTGCGATTTCTCCCTCGAACGGGCAGCCGAAAGCGGTGGAGATCGTGACGTTGGCGCGAACTCCGGCCGCGCGGGCAGCGGCGGCGATCGCGTGCCATGCTGCGATCGAATCGTCCGTGCTTACGCCCTGGTTGCGGCGGTTGAAGGTGTCGCTCGCGACGACGACAAAGCCCACTTCGTCGATGCCGCACGCAAGCGCGCGCTCGAATCCACGCTGGTTCAGGATCAGGCCGATATAGGTGACGTCATCGCGCCGCGGCAGACCCGCGACGACGGCCTCTGCATCCGCCATTTGCGGCACCCGTTTGGGGTTGACGAAACTCGCTACCTCGAGCCTGCGGATGCCGGCGTCGAGAAGCCGGGTAACGAATTCGATCTTGGTCGCCGTGGCGAGAACCTCAGGCTCCATCTGCAGCCCGTCACGCGGACCGACGTCGACGATTTCAACCGAAGCGGGTACCGCGTCGGACATTACGCACCTCCCAGAAGATCGCTAATTGTATACAAGAGCGCCGCAGCTGCAACGGATTTCTTTATTACTTGACCCCATGCCATCCGGAATTGTATACATTCGGCGACTGTAGATCGTTTAGTCCAGCCACGTCGCGTCGCCGCGGCCTTACCTGAATACGCCAAAGGATCAATCATGACAGCCGAGGCGGTTACATCCGGACCCTTGTCGGATTTGCGCGTCATTGAAATGGGATCGCTACTGGCGGGACCGTTTTGTGGTCAGTTGCTTGGCGATTTCGGCGCCGAGGTCATCAAAATCGAGCCGCCGGGTGGCGGTGATCCGATGCGGCAATGGGGCCGCGAGAAGGCCCACGGCAAGTCGTTGTGGTGGCCTGTGATTGCCCGCAACAAGAAATCCGTAACGATCAATCTGCGGGTTGAAGAGGGTCAGCAGCTGGTACGCGACCTGGTGCGCGAGGCCGATTTCGTGCTCGAGAATTTCCGCCCGGGGACGATGGAGAAGTGGGGACTCGGTTTCGAAGAGCTGAAAGCGGTCAATCCGCGCATCATCATGATCCGCGTGTCCGGGTTCGGCCAGACCGGCCCCTATTCCCGGCAGGCCGGCTTCGGCGCGGTCGGCGAGGCGATGGGCGGACTGCGTTATGTTTGCGGTGATCCGTCGACTCCGCCGTCCCGGGTCGGTATCAGCATCGGCGATTCGCTGGCGGCGACATTTGCCTGCGTTGGCGCGTTGTCGGCATTGCATCATCGGGAGCGCACCGGCGAGGGTCAGGTCGTCGATTCGGCGATCTACGAGGCAGTCCTGAATATGATGGAGTCGCTGATTACCGAGTATGACCAGGCCGGTTACGTTCGCGAACGTACTGGCGCGATCCTGCCGAACGTGGCTCCCTCGAATGTCTATCCGACGGCGGATGGGCAGATGGTCCTGATTGCGGCCAACCAGGACACGGTGTTCCGGCGCCTGGCCGAGGCGATGGGCGACTCGCAACTTGCCGAAGACGATCGCTATTCCAGTCACTCGTCGCGGGGAGCGAACCAGGCCGAGCTCGACGCTCTGGTCGCGGCCTGGACGGGTACGCTCGAAGCCGATCGCGTGCTGCAACTGATGGCTGAGCACGGTGTCCCAGCCGGCAAGATTTATCGTGCCCCCGACATGCTCGAAGATCCTCATTTCAAGGCGCGCAACGCAATCATCGAGGCGCTGCATCCGGGATTTGGCAAGCTGCGGATGCAGAATGTCGCGCCGAAGCTTTCGCTGACGCCGGGCGCCGTTCATTCGCCGGCGCCCGAGCTCGGCGAGCACACCGCGGCGGTTCTCGGCGATCTGCTCGGCATCGACGGCGCGGCAATCGAACAATTACGCGATACGGGCGTGATCTGACGGTATCGCAATGGCAGAGGATCTCGACAAGGACTACGATTCCGCCGGGTTTGGCCGCCGACTGGGTTTCGGCCGGCGTCCGGCACTGGTGATCGTCGACTTCGTCCGGGCCTACCTCGAGCCCGGCTCGCCGCTTTATGCCGGCGTCGAGGACACGCTGCTGTGCGCCAGGGAGTTGCTTGTGGCCGCGCGCGCCGCGGCGATTCCGGTTTTCCACACCAATGTCCGCTACACGCCCGGACTGGGTGATGGCGGTGTTTTCGTGCGCAAAGTAGAGGCGCTGAAAGTGTTCGAGGGCAATTCTCCGCTCGGCGAATTTGCCGAAGGGCTGACCCCTGCCGCGACAGAAGCCGTGATCACAAAGCAGTATCCGAGCGCGTTCTTTGGCACGTCGCTCGCGTCATCGCTGACCTCGTTGCGGGTCGATACGGTCCTGGTCGCTGGTGTGACTACCAGCGGCTGCGTGCGCGCTACAGCGCTGGACGCGATGCAGCACGGGTTTGTGCCGGTTGTAGTGCGAGAGGCGGTCGGTGATCGCGACGTGCGTCCGCACGAGGCAAATCTGTTCGATCTCGGCGCCAAGTACGCGGACGTCGTGGCGCTTGCGGAGGTAGTGGACTATCTTCGCGCGCTGGAGGATGGCCGCCGGGTCCAGGGCCGGCAGCCTCGCAGGCAAACCTAATTGAGCAGGAGCCGATGGTTAACCAGGCTAAATCAATGTTCGACAAGATCTGGGCGCGGCATATTGTCAGCCCGGAGACCGCCGATACGCCGGCGGTGCTGTATATCGACCTGCACCTTACTCACGAGGTCACGACTCCGCAGGCTTTCTCGGTATTGCGTGACCGGGGTCTTGGCGTGCGCCGCCCCGACCTGACTCTGGGGACGGTCGATCATTCGTCGCCAACGACCACCGCGGGTCTGCGCGGAATCGCAACGGCGGATACGCCGCAGGCGCGCCAGATCCTCGAATTCGAACGCAACTGCCGTGATTTCGGCATCGAGTGCCTCGGGCTCGACAGCGAGCACCGCGGCATCGTTCACGTGGTGGGCCCGGAACAGGGCGCGACCCAGCCGGGCAAGACGATTGTGTGCGGCGACAGCCATACCAGCACCCATGGCGCATTTGGTGCCCTTGCGTTCGGCATTGGCACCACCGAGGTCGGGCATGTGCTGGCCACGCAATGCTTGCTCCAGCGCAAGCCGCGCAGCATGGCGGTAAATGTCGGGGGCGTCCTGCCGGCGGGCGTCAGCGCCAAGGACCTGGTTCTCGCGCTGATCGGCAAGATCGGGGTGGGCGGCGGCAGCGGTCACGTCATCGAGTACCGCGGCAGTGCCGTCCGGGCGCTGTCGATGGAGGAGCGTATGACCGTTTGCAACATGTCGATCGAAGCGGGCGCCCGCGCCGGAATGATTGCGCCGGACGAGACCACCTTCGAGTATCTCCGCGGCCGTCCGCGCGTACCGGGTGGCGCGCAATGGGAGGCTGCGGTTGCCCGGTGGCGTGAGCTGGCAAGCGATGAAGGCGCCGCATTCGACAAGGAAGTGGAGCTCGATGCAAGCGCACTCGCGCCGATGGTGACGTACGGCACCAACCCCGGCATGGTGATACCGGTGGACGGACGAATTCCCGCGACCGGCGATGATCCGGCGCTGCAAAAGGCGCTCGAGTACATGGGGCTCGAGCCAGGCGCGGCCATTGCGGGCAGTCCGATAGACATTGTCTTTATCGGCAGTTGCACGAATTCGCGCATCGAAGACCTGCGCGCCGCCGCTGCAATTCTTCGCGAGCGCAAAGTGGCCGCCGGCGTGCGCCTGTTGGTCGTGCCCGGTTCGCAGGCAATAAAGCGCGCCGCCGAGGCCGAGGGTATCGACGCGGTCGTGCGCGCGGCCGGCGGCGAGTGGCGTGAATCGGGTTGTTCGATGTGTATCGCGATGAATGGCGACTCGGTCGGTTCCGGAAAATACTCGGTCAGCACCAGTAATCGGAACTTCGAGGGCCGCCAGGGCGCGGGCGCCCGCACCCTGCTGGCTGGTCCGGCCACTGCGGCGGCAGCCGCCGTGACCGGGCGGGTCACGGATCCGCGCGAACTGATGGTTTAGGGAGGCGGTATGGATCCGATTACACGAATTCACTCGCGGACACTGGTTTTGCCGGCAACCGACATCGATACCGACCAGATCATTCCGGCCCGGTTCCTGACGACGACAGCGCGCGCCGGTCTCGGCAGACATGCATTCGAGGACTGGCGTTACGACGCGGACGGCACGCCGACCGCGCATGTGCTAAATCAGCTCGATCCCGGTGATCATCGGATCCTGGTCGGGGGCCACAATTTTGGTTGTGGCAGCTCGCGCGAGCACGCCCCGTGGGCTTTGCTGGATTACGGTTTTCGCGCCGTCATCAGCACCGGTATCGCAGACATTTTCACTGCCAATTCACTGAAAAACGGTTTGCTCCCGGTCGTCGTGGACGAGCCGGCTCATCGCTGGCTGCTGGACAACCCCGGGGCCGAAATCGATATCGACCTCGAGGCTTGCGTAGTCAGGCTACCGGGTGATCGCGAAGTGGCATTCCATATCGAACCGTTTGCGCGTTATTGCCTGCTGCAGGGCATCGACCAGCTCGGGTTTTTGCTTGCGAAAAACGATGAAATCGCGGCTTTCGAGCGGCAGGCAGGACCCGATGTGTCCGCCGCGACAAATCCAAATTGAATACAGTTTAGAGCCGCTCAAGTCGATAACCGGGGTTGCCGAGCAATATCGCGGTGATTTTGTATACAATCGAGCCGATTTGTTGTAAATATGTCAAATTGTTGCGTTTTTGTATTAGCGGTGAATCGCCCGTAGCCCGGGTGCGCCGAAATCGTCCGGGGAACTCGGGGCTGCCGTCAGGCCCGTGACCAATCTGGAAACCATCGAGGGGGAGAACGCGTGAATCAAAGCCGAAACAAACCGCTGACGCTGGCAATTGCCGCCGCAATCGCCGCGACCTCGGGAGCGCCGGGCATGGTATTTGCCCAGGGCGCGGTCGAAGAAATCGTCGTCACGGCGCGCCAGCGCGAGGAAGCGTTGCAGGACGTGCCGGCAAGTATCACGGTACTCACAGCGCGGGATCTCGAACGTGCCGGAGTCGAGCGGGCGGCCGATTTCGTCAAGCTGACGCCCGGTGTGAGCATGGTCAACGCAGCCGAGGTCGGCGATACCCAGGTCAATATCCGGGGCATCAATGGCGCCCGCGATGCGGAGAACAGTTTTGCGTTTATCGTGGACGGTATTCTGCAGACCAACACCGCGGCTTTTAATCGCGAATATACAAACCTGCAGCAGATCGAAATCCTGAAAGGGCCGCAGTCGGCGTTGTACGGACGCAATGCCGCGGCCGGCGCGATTATCGTTACCACCGAGAAGCCCGGTGACGAGTTTGAGGCCCGTCTCAAGGGCTCGGTAGCCGAGGACTCCACCTACTACGGCAATGCCTACCTGGCGGGGCCGCTCGGCAACACCGCCGGCTGGTCGGTCGATGGCGTCTGGCGCGAAAGCGACGGCTATTACAGCAACAGTTTCACCGGCGACGATTCGGTCGATGATTTTGAAGACTGGGCGGTCAACGGCCGTTTCGTGTGGGATCCGACCGACGAGCTCAGTGTCGACGTCAAGGCGTCTTACGGTGAGGTCGATGCGTCGGCGATCTCGTTCAACGCCGCTTTTGCGTTGCCGGGCTTTGCCGGCATCGGTTTGCCCGGCGGCGAAAAGTGGTTCGAGGACGTCAATGACCACGACTTCGAATTCCAGAACAACATCGATCCGCAGAACGACCAGGAGTCCAAGTCGCTGTCGGTGAAGGTCGACTACGACATGGACTGGGCGACAATGACCGCCTGGACGTTCTACAGCGATATCGACAACTCTTTTTCGGCCGACGGTACCAGCGGCGCATTCGGCTTTTTCAATGACGACCCGACCTGCGAGCAGACCGTCTCCGATCAGTTCAACGCCGGGGTGGTTCTGCCGGCGCCGCAGATACTTGCGCCGACGCCGGAGGATTCGCTGTTTGGGCCCTACACCCCGACCGCCTGTGACGGAACGCAGTACCAGGAACGCAACCAGGACGACTTCAGCGCCGAGATCCGTTTCGCGTCGCCGGGCGACCAGCGCCTGCGATGGCTGGCCGGCGGTTACTTCCTGACCCTGGAGCGCGAGGTCGGAGTCAACCTGGGCGTCGATACCGGCAACGGCGTGACCGAGAGCCTGTACGTGCCGCAGGGCAACCCGAACTGGACCGAATCGCTGGTGTGGGACGAGTTCGACACCGACGTCTGGGCCGTGTTCGGACAGCTCGCTTATGACGTGATCCCGACAGTGGAGGCGGCGCTGGCTCTGCGCTACGACGTCGAGGACCGCGAGGTCAACAACAAGGTCCCGGCCGGCATAACCACGGTTTACGTGCCGGATGGCGCGGGCGGTGCGAATCTCGGTTTCGACCAGGGATTCCCGCTTAACCCCGGCCAGGTGTTTACCGACCCGTTCAATTCGGAGTTGCCGAGCAAGAAGGAATCGTGGGACAAGCTGCAGCCCAAGGTCAGCCTGCGCTGGGATATCAATTACGAATGGACCGCCTATACCTCCTGGGGCGTCGGGTTCAAGAGCGGTGGCTTCAACAATTCCGGTAGTCAGGCGACGGTGGATCTTTTCTACAACGGCCTGCTCGGCAACCCGGACGATCCGCAGTCGCAGTTTTACAACCCGGTCTTTATTCAGGACGAGTTCGACGAGGAAACCTCGAGCGCGTTCGAGATCGGGGTCAAATCCGAGCTGATGGATGGCAGGTTGTCGCTGGAGGGTGCGTACTACTACACCAAGGTCGACGACATGCAGTTCTTCGAATTCCTGGTCGGCCCGTTCGGATTGCTGCGCACCGTGTCGAACATCGATGAAGTCGAAATTCAGGGTTTCGAGGTGGGGGCAAACTGGGCCGCGACCGACTGGTTCAGCCTCAGCGCCGGGTTCAACTACACCGACAGCGAGATCCAGGACAACAGCTCGCGCCCCCAGACCGAGGGCAACGAGTCGCCGTACACGCCCGAGTACAATGGCAACCTGGCGGCATTGTTCGACTACCCGATTGGCCGCAGCGGCCTCGACCTGATCGCCGGTGTCTACTACACGCTGGTCGGCCCGACCTGGTTCCATACGGTCCAGGGCAGTCAGCGCACGCTGTTCGATCTCGGTTTCCCGGGACTCGGTGTCGCCGATTACGGCGGTACCGAACGCGACGACTATTACACGATCGACCTGCGGCTCGGGGTCGAGGGCGACAACTGGTCCGCGGTGATATATGGCACCAATATCACGGACGAGGATTACCTCGAAGAGGTGATCCCCGCGCCGGAGTTCGGCGGCTCGTTTGTTCACGTCGGCACCAAGGACCGCTGGGGCCTGGAAGTCAGCTACCGATTCTGAGCCGCCTATCGGCAACCGGGGCGGCCCGGCTGAAAGCGACAGCGCCGGCCTTGTGCCGGCGCTTTTTTCCGCGCGGGTTTGACGGCCCCGGGGGGCGTGAGCGGTTGGCTCCGAAGGCAGGGGTCGCAGGTTCGAATCTTGCCGGGCGCGCCATTTTCCCTCTTTAATTCAGACAGTTACGAGCGGTCCTCCGTCACCGCTTTGTCCGAGTTCTGCGATTGTGTGAGATTTGTGTGAGCTGCGATCCGAAGGACCGTGTTCGGCCTGCGTTTTCGGGTGAAAGGGGGAGATTCACGCGCCTGAACCAGGAGGGGTTCGGACCGGCTCCGCCGGATGGCCACCTCGATCTGCCCTCAGCGGCCCGGTTTCAGCTCGCTCCGACGGTCTCGCTCCTGACTTAATGGCCCCTGATCCGCACTATCCGCGTTTATCCTAGATCTTTGTAAATGCCGTCAGCCCATTCCGGGTCGGATCGCCCGGCTGGTAGAGCAACTGCTTGTTGTTCCTGAACCCGATGGCTTCGACATAGTCGATGATGAACTGCATGGAATAGAAGTTGCGCAGCTCATCGGCGTTGAACTGCCAGGTTTCGTCAGTGCCCGCATTGAACGTATCGTGGGCCAGCGCCGCCATGCGCCAGGCGTCCTCGTTGTGGCAGTCGTGATCCCGCAGGATCAGCGTGCCGCCAGGCCGGAGGACGTCGCGGACAGACGATATGAACGCCTCGCGGGCCTCCAGCGGGCAATGATGAAAGCCGATGTACACGGTCACCATGTCGAGCGAGTTGTGCGGAATGATGTTCGCGAATTCCGTGGAATAGTTGCCCATGTCGATGTGGGTACCGATCTTCGGCAGCTGCCCGCGATCGATGATGTCTTCGGGTCCGTAGCCGGCTTCGCGGGTGTGCAGCAGGAAAATATCCCCGGTGATGTTCAGCCTGTCCTCGAGTATGCCGATGTAGCGACCGGTCGACCCGATCTCCATGTGGCCGTCATAGCGCGCATCGGGGTCGATCAGCAACAGGGTCTGACTCGCCATGATCTGTTTCTGTTTTATCAGCGCCGGGAGAGCATAGCGAAACGCGGCAAGGAACGGGCTCAGATCCTCCATCTCCTGCTGCAGCGCCTCGTACACCTGACGGTCGGTATCGAGGCGCATCGCCAGACGCATCAGCGTCATGTGGAGCTCTTTCTCCGGGTACAGGTGGAACACGTTGGTCAGGAAATCGAGAAATTCCGCCTGGAGTTGCGGATTGGCGTAGACATAGCGGAAGTTGCCGACATCGTTGGCCGAGTCTGCCGCGAAAATGCGCGAATGAAATGGCGCGGTAAAGAGCGCAGCCAGCCCGGCAAGACAGTCACGTCTGTTCATCAAAATTCCGTCATCCGATCCACATTGCGATTATTCGACTGGTTCACTGTCATGAGCCAAGTGTAATGATACGGTCGCCACATCTTGTTGACGTGGTTCATATTTATGGCAGACCGGAAAGGTGGAATTGCGACGCCGATCAAGCGATTTGTGGGCAAAACACTGCGTTTTCTCGGAGTCCTGGTTGCTGCGTACCTGCTTGTCGTCGTGGCGGCGGTATGGGTCGCCGGCGACGGGGACTACCAAGGCCGGCTCCATGAAACGGTCGTCAACGACATTACCGAACTGAATCCGGTCCCGATGGGGCGGGTCGCGACGCCGCGCTCGGTCGAGGATATCGTCGCTGCGATCAAGAGCAGCAGCGGGCCGATCTCGATCGGAGGCGGCCGATTCAGCATGGGCGGGCAGACGGCGATCGACAATGGACTGCAGCTCGATATGCGGGAGTTCGACGAGGTCGTTGCTTTCGATGCCGAGAAGCGCGAAATCACGGTGCAGTCAGGCATCTCCTGGCGCGAATTGCAGGAATACATCGATCCGCACGATTTGTCGGTCAAGATCATGCAAACCTACGCCAACTTCAGCGTCGGCGGATCCCTGAGCGTCAACGTTCACGGGCGTTATATTGGCCACGGCCCGATCATCTCTTCGGTGAAGTCGGTTCA
>Ga0102956_1000245_pt1 | contig 19150 bp, 15 predicted proteins | sample SalPonF2_A_D2_MG_FD_84515 | JGI IMG/M metagenome (GOLD analysis project Ga0102956, IMG submission 84515) | Salt pond soil microbial communities from South San Francisco under conditions of wetland restoration - Salt Pond MetaG SF2_A_D2_MG ...
CTGGAAGCACGGTTGTCGGCGGAGTGGCTTCGTGCCCGCAGCCAGCGGGCAGGGGCCGGAGAGGCAGACCGAGATGGCAACGTTCGATGAGATGCGGCAGCAGTGGCAGGACGCCTACAACCGGGGGGATCTGGGAGCGGTCGCCGCGTTCTACGCCGAGGACGCTCGCTACTACGCGACCGACGGTCACGTCGACGAGGGGCGCCTGGCCATCGCGACGGCGCGGCAGAAGGAGTTCGACGAGTTGGAGCGTCGGCTCGGAGGCGCGACCTTCGCGATGAAGCTCGAGATGAGCGAGCGCCAGGAGGTCGGCGACACGGCCGTCGAGATCGGCGACCATGCGGTCAGCACTCCGGATGGGCAGGTCGTGTCGCAGGGGAGCTACATCGCGTTGGCGAAGAAGGTGCGCGGTGAATGGAAGATCACGCGCCAGATGGCCACCGGCGTGCTCCCCGTCGGCGCCGAACAGGAACGTGGGCTCGCCGGCATGGCCTGACGTCGCGTGGCATCGCCGGCGCGTCGCGTGGACGCGGGGCGGTGGCCCGTAGGAGGGGGTCCGAGAGTGCTCGGGCCCCCTCGATCGGGCTCTCCGCCGTGCCCGCAACGGGGGCGCGACCCGGTCCGCCAACGCAGGGACGGCGGCGTCCGAACGTTGCGCCCGGGGACCTAGCCGGATGAAGGCAGCGACACGTGCTCGAGGGTCCAACTCCGAACGGTGTCGAGCAACGCGGGCATGAGCTGCGGGTCGAGCTGGCCGTACTCGTGGACGCCGCCGGTGTCGGCCTTCAGGAACAGGTGGTTGGCGCCGGCGATGGTGACGATGTCCAGGAACGAGAGGTCGGCGGTGGCCTGGATGCCTTCGAGCGCGCCGCGATGCTGGGCGAGATCGACCTGCACGTCGCGGTCGCCGAAGACGGCCAGCGCGGGCACCCGCACCCCGCGCCAGTAGGGCGCCGGATCGTGCGTCACGAACCAGTGCATCCAGGTGCGCTGCTGCGCCATGGCGGGGGTCATGAGGGCGTCGAGCGCAGCGTCGACGTCATCGCCGAAGGCCGCGCGCTGGGCCGCGGGCATGGCTTCGAGTTGTCCCCTGGCGGTGTAGCGCAGGACCGCTTCGACGACCTGCCAGTCCGACGCTGCGTTGAGCTCGAGCACCACGCGCGCCGTCTGGGCGCTGTCGGCCACCTGTTCCGGCGACGCGCCGGCGGCTTCGAGCATGCGCCGTTCCTGCATCACGAGCCCTTCGATAGGGTCCGCCACGGGCGGCGCCAGCGCTACGAAGAACGCTACGCCCGGATCGCGCGAAGCGAGCATGGGTGCGATCAGGGCGCCTTCGCTGTGCCCGATCAGCCCCACCTGGAGCGGGTCGATGTCGGAACGGCGCTGCAGGGCGTGCAGGGCGGCCTGCGCGTCGCCGGCGAGGTCGCCGGTGGTGGCGGTGAGGTTGACGCCGGTAGAGGCGCCCGCACCGCGGTCGTCGTAGCGCAGAACGGCGATCCCGGCTTCGGACAGGGCGGAGGCGATCTCGGCGAAGGGTCGGTAGCCATCGATGCCGGCGATGGCGCCGTCGCGCGCCTGCGGGCCGCTCCCGCTGACGAGGACCACGGCCGGATGAGGGCCGGGTCCCGGCGGCAGCGTCAGGGTGCCCACGAGGGTGGCGTCGGCGCTGTCGAAGCGCACCTCCACGGCGCGCGGGGACTGCGCCAGGACCGCGCCCGTGACCAGGGCGAGGCCCACCATGAGGAGGGTGGGGCGTAGGGATCGTGTCACGTCGGGCTCCTTCGAGGAGGCGGTGGTCGTGGGCGGTGGTCGTGGGCGCTGGTCGTTGGCGGTCGTGCGTCGCGTGCCCCGATGCGCGCTGTGTCCCCGGGGCCCGCGAGGTTCGCTTCCGACCCTATCCGCGCGCCCCGGAAACGCCCAGGGACGTGCGTCCCCGGCGCGCCTCGAGCCCGGGCGGGCAGCCGAATGTCCCTTGGAGACGACGCCCGCCGCGGTCTATCACTGGGGCGAGTGCACGAACGGTCGTCGATGCGCGCCACATCGGATGGCGTGGTCATCGTCCCGCGCGCGGTGCCGGCGGGCCGCGATCGCACGACCGGTGGGGGCGTGACGCACGTCGTGCACCCGCTCCGGCCGGAGGTGCGAGCGCGGCCTGTGGGGTCGGGCGGGTGCAGCGTCGTCGAGGGGCGTGAAGGAGGTGATCGGCGAGGCGGAGTGCTCGAGCACGCGGCGGGGGCCGGAGGCCCGCACCGCGCGGGGCGACAGCGGGCTGTCAGCGATGGGGTCGAGAAGCGAGGGCGGCCGGGGGCCCGCGACGTTCGACCGCAACCACGCGACCCGCGCACCGGGATGTTTCGCTCCCCGGCTGCGCACCGCGAAAACACCGAAGGAGAAGGTATGCATCGCATCCGTTTCGTGCTGGCGCTGCTGCTGGCCGGTCTCGTCGGGATGGCCGTCGCTCAGGACGTCACGCTGCGGGCGCTGTTCATGCAGCAGGCGGCCTACAGCGACTCCGACGTCCGCAGTATGACCGCCGACTTCGAGCAGCAACACCCCGGCGTCAAGGTCGATATCGAGTTCGTCTCCTACGAGGCGCTGCACAACAAGATCATCACCGCGGCCGCCGCCGGCGGCGGTGGCTACGACGTGGTGCTCTTCGACGTCATCTGGCCTGCCGAGTTTGCGAAGAACGACGTCCTCGTGGACATCACGGACCGCCTTCCGCAGTCGATGATCGACCAGGTCGTTCCGGGAGCCTGGACGACCGTCACCTACGACAACCACTACTACGGCATCCCCTGGATCCTGGACACCAAGTACCTCTTCTACAACAAGGACATGCTCCAGAAGGCCGGCATCATGGCGCCGCCCACCACCTGGCAGGAGATGCTCGATCAGGCCCAGAAGATCAAGGACGCGGGCATCGTGCAGTACCCCATCGTGTGGAGCTGGGGCCAGGCCGAGGCCATCATCTGCGACTACACCACGCTGCTGTCGGCCTACGGCGGCAGCTTCTTCGAGATGGGGCAGCCGGTGTTCAACTCCGGCGGTGGGCTGCAGGCGCTGCAGTTCATGAAGCAGTCCCTCGACCAGGGGCTCTCCAACCCCGCCTCGACCGAGTCGCTGGAAGAGGACGTGCGGCGCATCTTCTCGTCGGGCCAGGCGGCCTTCGCGCTCAACTGGACGTACATGTACAACCTCGCCAACGACCCGGCCGAGTCGCAGGTCGCGGGCCAGGTCGACGTCGTCCCGGCCCCCGGTGACGGCACCCACTCCCAGGTCTCGGCCGTGAACGGCTCCATGGGGCTGGGCGTCACCACGGGCTCGACGCACCCCGACCAGGCCTACCAGTACATCGAGTACCTGACCAGCCAGGCGGTGCAGGAGAAGTACGCCAAGCTGTCGCTGCCGATCTGGAAGGCTTCGTACGACAACCCGGCCGTGGCTCAGGGGCAGGAATCGCTGATCGCGGCTGCCAAGCAGTCGCTGGCCGCGATGTACCCGCGCCCGCTGCTCATCCAGTACCCTCAGTTCAGCACCTGGCTGCAGACCGACATCCACCGCGCACTCCTGAACCAGGCTTCGCCGCAGGAGGCGCTCGACAACACCGCCAAGCAGGTCACGCAGAACAACCTCGACTGAGCAACCGCGTCTCGCCGACGCGCGCACCGGACCCGGAGAGACCGGTCCCGGAGGAACCGAACCCGTGGCCGACGCCCCCGAAAGCACGGCTCGCCCCCTGCGCCCCCCCGCCCGAAGGAGCTGGGGGTTGCGCCGGGCGGCGCTGCCGTGGCTGCTCTTGCTCCCCGCTCTGGCGGTGGTGGGCGGGGTCGTCGGCTACCCCTTCTTCCGCACCTTCTACCTGGGGTTCTTCAACGCACCGCTTCTCGGCAAGACCCGCACCTTCCTGGGTCTTGCCAACTATCTTCATGCCTTCCAGACGCAGGAATTTCGCGCCGCTGTTCTGCATACGCTGCACTTCACGGTGGGCTCGATCGGGCTGGAGCTGGTGCTGGGCGTGGCCGTGGCGCTGTTCCTCAACCGCGCGTTCCTGGGCCAGCGCTTCCTGCGCGCCCTGCTGATCCTGCCGTTGGCCTTGCCGACAGTGGTGAACGCCGTGATGTGGCGCTGGATCTACAACCCCGAGTATGGCGCGCTGAACGCGCTGCTCACGCAGCTCCACCTGCTGCCCGGCTACCGCACCTGGCTCGGCACGCCCGGCCTGGCCATGAACATGATCATCGTGGCCGACGTGTGGAAGAACTTCACCCTGGTGGCGCTGCTGGTGCTGGCGGCGCTGCAGACCATCCCCGTCGAGCTGCACGACGCAGCCCGGGTGGACGGCGCCGGCGCCTTCCAGCGCATGCGCTTCATCACGCTGCCCGGCATCCGGCCGGCGCTGCTGGTGGCGCTGGTACTGCGCACGGTGGAGGCGCTCAAGGTGTTCGACATCATCTACGTCATGACCGGCGGCGGGCCGGCGAGCTCCACCAAGACGCTGTCGTTCATGGTCTACCAGGAGGCGTTCAGCTTCCTGAAGCTCGGCACGGCCGCGGCCGACGCCTTCCTGACCGTGGCGTTGATCATGATCTTCGTCGGGATCTACATCCGGCTCCTGCAGTCGCGCGGGGTGGCGGGATGAGCCGCTCGACCCCGCTGCCGGCCGCCGGCCGCGCGCGCGGCGCCCGCCGGCGGCGCGCCGGGCTGGAGGCGGTGCTCACCTACGCCGGTGCCGTGCTGCTGGCGGCGTTCATCCTGGCGCCGTTCGTGTGGCTGCTGATCTCCAGCATCGCGCCGTTGGCCGACCTGTTGCAGCGCCCCCTCCACTGGATCCCGCCGCACGCGACCTGGGAACGCTACCGGACGATCTTCTTCGGCGCCGACGGGCGCGAGTTCCGCTTCGCGCTGCGCAACAGCGCGTTCGTGGCCGGCGTCGCCACGTCGATCAGCCTGGTGGCCGGCATGCTCGGCGCCTACGCGCTGTCGCGCTTCCCCAGCCGCAGCCGCACGGGCTTGCTGTACTTGATGCTGGCGACCTACATGACGCCGCCCGTGGCGATCCTTCTGCCGATCTACCTGATCCTCAGTCGCCTCGGGATGCTCAACACGGTGATCGGCCTGGCGCTCGTCTATACCTCGTTCCTGACGCCTTTCCTGACGTGGATCCTGAAGGGCTTCTTCGACTCGATTCCGGTGGAGCTGGAGGAGTCCGCGATGATCGACGGCGCCACGCGGGTGGGGGCGCTCCGGCGGGTGACGCTGCCGCTGTCCCTTCCCGGCGTCATCACGGCGGTGCTGTTCGGGGTGATCCTCGCGTGGGACGAGTTCCTGTACGCGCTGATCTTCACGTCGTCGGTCGCTGCCAAGACGCTGCCGGTGGCCATCAGCGAGTTCACCTCGCGCCATGCCGTCGACTACGGCCTGATGGCGGCGGGCGGGATCGTGGCGGCGCTGCCGCCGCTCATCCTGGCCTTCGCGTTGCAGCGTTACCTCATCGCCGGCCTCACGGCCGGTAGCGTGAAGGGGTGAGCATGGACCGACAGGCCCGCGACCTGGAGCTGAGCGCCGCGTTGCGGCGCGAGATCGCCGGCCAGCGGGAGGCCGTCGCGATGACGCTGCGCGACGGCGCGCTGGCGTGGCAGCTCGACGCGCTGGCGGCGGACGTGCGTGCGTCGGGAGAGCTTCTGGTGACGGGCATGGGAGCGTCGCTGCACGCCGGCCTGGTCCTGGCGGAGCTGCTCCGGCAGAAGGGCCTCCGCGCATGGGCGCTGCCGGCCTCGGAGCTGCTGCACTACGGCGACGCGCTGGCGGTGCGCCCGCTGCTGTTGATCAGCCAGTCGGGCGCGTCCGTCGAGATCGAGAGGATCCTGGCGCGCGGCCGGGAGGGCGTGCACGCCCTGACGCTGGACGCGGCCAGCCCGCTCGGCCGCTTCGGCGCCGCCGTCATCCCCGGCGGGCCGGAGCGCGCGTACGCCGCCACCCGCTCGTTCACCACCACCCTGGCGGCGCTCTACGCGCTGGCCGGCCGCATGGGCGTGGAGGTGGACGTCCGCAGCGTGGCGGACACGCTGGCTCCGGCGCTCGCGGCGCTGGATGCGCTGGACGAGGCGCGTGCGGCGCTGCAGGGGGTCGACGCCGTCTTCGTCACGGGCCGCGGTCCGCTGCACGGTCTGGCCGAGTACGTGGCGTTGCTGTTGATGGAGCTCACGCGCGTACCGTGCGCCGCCCTCGAGTCCGCGCAGTTCCGGCACGGCCCCAGGGAGGCGGCGGGCGCGCGGCTCGGCGTGGTGGCGCTGGCCGCGCGGGGGAGGCCCGGAGACCTGGTCCGGCGTTTCGCGGCGGAGCTGGCCGACGCCGGCAGCCCCACGGTCGTGCTCGACGCCGGCGGTGCGCCCGCGGCGGAGGGTGGCGCGGTGTCCGTCGCGCTGCCGGCGTCGGACGAGCTGGAGGCCGTGCTGCCGATGGCGGTGGTCGCCCAGCGGCTGGCCGTGGCACTGGCCGAGGCGCGCGGGGTCACCCCGGGGGTGCCCCTGCGTTCGGAGAAGGTGACGCGGGAGGAGTGAGCGGTGGGGCATGAACGCGACGGAGGCCGCGGAGCCGCGCTGGGCTCCCAGGCCGAGGCGCGTGCTGCGCTGCCCGTCCACCTGATCGGCAACGTCAACCTCGACATCGTGATGGGCCCGGTGGAGCCCTGGCCCGCGCCGGGCACCGAGCGCCTGGTCGAGCACCAGGAGGTGCGGGTCGGCGGGGCGGCCGGGGTGGCGGCGATGGCGCTGCAGGCGCTGGCCACGCCCTTACGGCTGCACGCCCGCATCGGCGACGACGCCTTCGGGGCGGTGGTTCGTGATGCGATGGGGCCCGCCGGCGCCCAGCTCGAGACCGTGCGCGCCGGCACGGCGTACTCGGTGGGCGTGACCCACCCCGACGGCGAGCGCACCTTCTTGACCTACCCGGGGCACCTGGCGGCGCTCGACGTGCAGGCGATCGCCGAGGAGCTGGAGGGCTCGCAGCCGGGGCTGGTGCTGGTGTGCGGGTACTTCCTGTTGCCGTCGCTCCGGCGCGGTGCCGGGCTCGAGCTGGTGCGGCTTGCGCGCTCGGCCGGGCATCGCGTGCTGTTCGACAGCGGCTGGCCGAGCGAGGGCTTCACGGACGCCGTGCGGGGGGATCTCGATGCGCTACTGCCGTCGCTCGACGACGTGTTGCCCAACCAGGCCGAAGCGCTGGCCTGGACGGGCGCGGCACGCCTCGAGGACGCCGTCGAGCGCTTGCAACGCTCCGGCGCGCGCGCGATCGTCAAGCGGGGGCCGCGGGGAGCGAGCTGGCTGGAGGGCGGCGAGCTCGCGAGCCGAGCGCCGCCGCGCGTGTCCGTCGCCGACAGCGTGGGTGCGGGCGACTGCTTCAATGCGGCGTTCGCGGCGGCCGTGGCGCGGGGAGCGTCGCATGCTGCCGCCGTGGAGGCGGCCGTTCGCTACGCTTCCAACGTGGTGCAGAGCCGCCCGCGGGACTACGGGGGGCCGGCCTAGCGCGGCGCGCCGAACGCCTCGGGCGCGGCGCGCGCCGCCGCGGGGATCGGCCGGCGCTGTGCAGCTATCCGACGGCGCTGGGGAGCGGTTCTCCCGCGAAGTGCGCCGCGAGGTTCTCCACCACCAGCCTCCCCATGGCGTCGCGCGTCTCCACCGTCATGCTTGCCACGTGCGGCGTCAGGGTGACGGAATCGAGTTCGAGCAGCTCGGGCGGAACGTGTGGCTCGTCGGCGAAGACGTCGAGCGCGGCACCGCCGAGTTCGCCAGAGCGCAGGGCGTGCAGCAGTGCCGGCTCGTCCACGATGGCGCCGCGGGCGACGTTCACGAGCACGCCGGAGGGCCCGAGCGCCGCGAGGGCCTCGCTACCGATGGCGCCGCGCGTTTGCTCGGTCGCCGCGGCGCACACCACGAGGTAGTCGCTCTCGTTCGCAAGGGCCTCGAGGGACGCCGCCCGTGGAACGGCGGCATCGTCCACCGGGCGCGGCTGGAAGTACCGCAGATGAACGCCGAAGGGCGCGAGCCGTCGCGCGACCGCCCTGCCGATGCGCCCGAAGCCGAAGATGCCCACCGTCTTTCCGCGAAGGCTCGGGGGAGCGAGAAGGTCCTTGCCCTTCTCCCATTCGCCGGCGCGCACGAAGCGGTCGAGCGCACATATGCGGCGTGCGGCCGCCAGGATCAGGGCCATCGCCAGGTCGGCGACATCGTCGGTGAGAACGTCGGGGGTGTTGGTGACCTGCACCCCCTGCTGGCGTGCGGCGGCCAGGTCGACGGCGTCGACGCCCACGCCGAACACGGCCACGATCTCCAGTTCGGGCAGGCGTCGCATCAGCGTGCCCGACATCCCGACGGCGCCGTTGGTCACGGCGCCGCGCACGCGCGGCGCCACGCGGTCGAGGAAGGCGTCTCGTCCGTCGTCCGCGACGCGCCACAGGTGGTGGCAGGTGAAGCCGCGCTCGAGCGCCTCCATGCTGGCCTCGGACGATAGGCGTGTGAGGACGAGCAGCTCAGGTTTGTCGGTCGCTGGATCCATCGGTGGCGAACCCCTTCAGCTTGGCGCCGCAACTGTCGCGGACGATCAGTCGCGTGGGGACGTAGCGGGTTTCGGGCGGGTCGTCGGGTCGCTCCAGGCGGGCGATCAGCAGCCTGGCGGCCTCCTGCCCGACCGTCTGTGGGCGCGTTGCGATGGTGGTGAGCGCGGGCCGCGACAGGACCGCCTGCTCGAGATCGTCGAAGCCTACCAGCGCGAATTCGCGGCCGACGGTGAGCCCGCCGTCGGCGAGGCCGGCGATGATCCCCAGCCCGACCCGGTCGTTGTAGGCGACCGCGGCGGTGGGCGGCTGCGGCTCGGCCAGCAGGTCGCGGATCGCCTGGTAGCCGGCGCCGCGTGTGACCGGGCAGGGCACGATGCGTTCGGCGTTCAGCCCGTGCCGCTCCATCGTGCGCTCGAAGCCGGCGTGTCGTTGCCGTGTCGCGGAGTGCGGCAGGTCGCCGCCGATGAAGGCGATCCGCTCGTGGCCGAGACCGATGAGGTGCTCCGTGGCCGTGACGGCGGCGCCGTCGAAGTCGATTCCCACGAAGTCGCTCTCGCTTCCCCCGACGCGCCGCAGCACCTCCACGATGGGCGTGCCCGCCTGCCTCACGGTGTCGAGGAATCCCGCCTCGGTCCCGGCTGCGGCGCTCAGGATGAGTCCGTCGACGCCGTGCTCGCGGAGGCGAGAGAGGTAGCGCTGCTGGGCCTCGACGGACTCGCCCGTGTTGACCAGCAACAGCACGCGACCGGCTTCGTCCAGCACGCGTTGAGCGCCGGCGACCATATCGGCGAAGAACGGGTTGGTGATGTCGCCGATCACCACGCCGACAAGGAGGGTCTGGTTGAGGCGCAGCGAGGCTGCGCCGCGGTTGTAGACGTAACCGAGCGCCTTCACGGCCTCGAGCACGCGCTCTCGGGTGGCGGGCGCCGGCAACGGGCTGCCCCGTAGCACCAGGGACACGGTCGAGCGGGAGACACCGGCATGGCGCGCCAGATCGTCGAGGGTGATCCGCTTGCGGCGCACGCTCACTCTCGCAGCTCACCTGCGTTCAGGAACTGCTGCAGCTCCGGCGTCTCGGGCGCGCTGAACAACCGGTCGGGCGGCCCCGATTCCCAGATCTCGCCGTGGTGCATGAACAGCACCTGGTTGGCGACGTTCTTGGCGAACCCCATCTCGTGCGTTACCAGCACCATCGTCATGCCCTCGCGGGCCAGCGAGCCGATCACGCGCAGCACTTCGCCGGTCAGCTCGGGGTCGAGCGCGGAGGTGACCTCGTCGAACAGCATGAGCTGAGGTTGCATCGCCAGCGACCGCGCGATCGCCACGCGCTGCTGCTGCCCTCCGGAGAGTTGCTCGGGCATGGCGTTGCGCTTGTCGCCTAGCCCGACCTGGTCGAGCACGTGGTGGGCGATCTCGCGCGCCTCGACGCGGCTGGCGCCCTTGACGATGCGCGGTGCGATCGTGACGTTCTCCACCACGGACATGTGGGGGAACAGGTTGTAGCTCTGGAAGACCATGCCCACCTCGACACGCAGCGCGCGCAGCTCCTTCGGCGCCAGCGGCATGGCGTGGCCCAGCACCTCCAGGCCGCCGCCGTTGATCTCCTCCAAGCCATTGATGCAGCGCAGCATGGTGCTCTTGCCCGATCCGCTGCGCCCGATGATGACCACCACGCGCCCCTTGGGCACGTCGAAGGTGACGTCCGAGAGGACGGTGAGCTCGCCGAAGCGTTTGGAGACACTCTCAGCTTTGACGACCGACATGGAGCCTTCTTTCCAGAGTCTGGCTGAACTTGGAGAGCGGGAAGCACAGCACGAAGTAGATGAGGGCGACCGCCACGAAGGTCGAGAGCGGGCGGAAGGTAGCGTTGGCGATCAGTTGCCCCTCTCGCGTCAGCTCGACCATGCTGATCAGCGAGGCAACCGACGTGTTCTTGATGAGCTGCACCAGGAAGCCCACCGTGGGGGGCAAAGAGATGCGGAAGGCCTGGGGCAGGATGATGTGTCTGAGCTGCTGCCAGCGGGTCATGGCGAGCGACTCCGAGGCTTCCCACTGGGCGCGCGGGATGGAGTCGATGCAGCCACGCCAGATCTCGCCGAGGTAGGCCGAGCTGAACACGGTGAGGGCGATGGAGGCGGCCAGCAACGGTGGAACGTCGATGCCGACGAGTGCCACGCCGAAGTAGGCCACGAACAGCAGGATCAGCACCGGGGTGCCCTGCACGACCTCGATGTAGGTGGCGCTCAGGCCGCGCAGCACCGGCGAGCGGCCGGTGCGCAGGAGCGCCACCACGAAGCCGGCGGCTCCGCCAAGCGCGAACGCCAGGGCAGACAGCAGGACCGTCCAGCGCGCTGCAAGCAACAGCAGCGTGATGGCGTGCCAGCCGAACTGTCCGAACATCAGGCGTCCCTTCCGTTCGTCCAGAGCCGACGAAGAGGCTTCAGCGGCGCGAAGCTCAACGCAGGGCCGGCGCGCAGCCGGCGCCAGCGCTTGAACGAGGCGTACCCGATGCCCTGGAAGGCGGCCTTCATCAGCAGCGTGATGAGGACGTAGAGCACGCCCACCACCGCGTAGATCTCGAAGCTTCGGAAGGTGAGCGAGTCGAGGAGCTGCGCCACCCCCGTCAGCTCGCCCACCGAGATGGCGGAGAGCAGGCTGGAGGCCAGCATCATCAGGATGAACTGACTCGTGAGCGAGGGGTAGACCGCTTCGATGGCGGGCGGCAGGACCACGTGGCGGAGGATCTGCAGGCGGCTCATGCCGAGCGCTGCGCCGGCCTCGAGCTGGAGGCGGTGGACCGCCTCCATGCCGGCCCGCACGATCTCCGCAGCGTACGCGCCGAGGTTCGCCACCATCGCCACGAGGCCGGCCTCGACGGCCGTGAGCTTGATGCCGACGGTCGGCAGCGCGAAATAGACGATGAAGAGCTGGACCAGGAAGGGGGTGTTGCGCACGGCCTCGACATAGATGGAGACCAGCATGCGCACCGGGCTGGGCCCGTTGTCACGCAGGACCGCACAGGTCACGCCCAGCGCGAAGCCCAGCGCGATGGCCACCGAGGAGATCGTGAGGGTGAGCAGCGCGCCTGCCAACAGCTTGGGAAGATAGTGGATGACCGGGGCGAAGTTGAACTGATACACCGTCTGGCTCCGTAGTTCGCGCGCGACGCGGGCGGCGCCTCCGAGATGCGGTGTGGGCGCGAGAGCGCCCACACCGGTGTACGGTCCGCCGTCAGAAGACGGGCAGGTTGGGGAGCGGCGTACCGATCCACTTCTCGCTGATGGCGTTGAGCTTGCCGTTCAGCTTGATGTTGTACAGGAAGTCGTTGATCCACTGGTGCAGCTGGAAGGCGTCGCTGCGCACGGCGATCGAGTTGGGCTGTGTCGAGAAGGCGAACTTGATCTGATAGTTGTCGCCCTGGTTGCGCTTCTTGAGGATGTCGTTGGCGGTGATGTTGGGGATCGCGATGGCGTCGACCTGCCCGCTGAAGAGGGCCTGCGCGGCCGTCGCGTCGTCCTGGAAGCGCACGATCTTCGTGCCCTTGACGGCGAGGCGCGTCAGCTCCACGTCTTGCGGGCTTCCGCGGGGCACGCCGATGCTCTTGCCCACCATGTCCGTCAGGCTCGACTCCTGCGCCGACGTGGGTGCCAGGATGACCTGCTGGAAGGCGCTGTACGGCATGGTGAACATGACGCTCTTGGCGCGCTCGGGTGTAGGGGCGAGCGTGGCCACCAGGATGTCGACCTTGCCCGAGATCAGCGCCGGGATGCGCGCCGGGGGCGTGAGCGGAACGATCTTGACCTTGACGCCGAGGTCCTTGGCCAACAGGTTGGCGACGTCGACGTCGTAACCCACGGTGTCCCCGTTGGGATTGATGGAGCCGAAGGGGGGGACCCCCGTCACCACGCCGATGGCGACCTCGCCCTTCTTGGTGATCTGGTCGATCGACTGGGCGCTGGCGGCGCTGGCGACAGCCGCCACGAGAAGCAAGGACGCCAGGATTCTGGCTGCAGTCTTCGGGAATCGTCGGATGTACCTCATGGAGTCGCCTCGAGCACCTTCTTGGTCCGCCTTCGCGCGCGCCCATATCCAGTGGGGGACAGGGTTAGATCGATCCAATGAAGCATGACAGGGCGCACCGGGCGGTCAACGGCTTGCAATTCATTAAATCGATCTAAAACCAACGTTACGCCTAGAACCGGGGGCCGTCAACCCCGCCCCGCCCACGGTTCATGTAGGGAGGTCCGGCCCCGTGCCGGCGTCTCCCACGCTCCCATCGTCCATCACGCGGGCAGGCCGGGGGGCCGAACCTCGCCCTCGTCCTGGCGACGGGACCACACGGCAGGGAAGGGCCGCGCCGGGCGGGGCGCGCGTCGTGGTTCGGGGGCCCTCAAGCGAACTCGGGCCGGGTGTGCGCCTCGGGCGAGCCGTAGACGCGCCGTCGGGCGGTCCTCAGCGCTTCGCCCGCCCGCTCGAGTTCGCGCGCGTCGCCCAGGGCCCGGCGCTCGACCTCGTGCTCGATCGCGGTCTCCAACTCCCGCGCGCGCCCCTGGTAGTGCTCGCTGGCGGCGAAGTGCTGCGAGGCCTTGAGCGCGTCGCCCACCGAGAGGGCGTCCTCGCCGACGCGGGTCTCGGCCAGGGCGCGATCGCGAAGCTCCGACAGGCGGACGTAGCGCGCCACGAGGCGCTCGAAGTCGAGTACGGCGCCGGGCGCGGGCGTCGGGCCGCCCGTCGGCTCGCCTTCGCTGCCGTGCTGGGCGGGGGCCGCGTCGGTCGCGACGGGCCGCCGGAACCACGGCCTGGGGCCGGGGCGGAGAAGACGGCGTAGGCCGGAGGGGGCGCGGTTGCGCTTGGAGGAGAGATGCTTCATGGGAACCTCGGTTCGAAACGCGCGGATGCGCGGGAGTCTCGTGTGCGGCGTGGGGCGCGGGCACCGCGCGGCAGCGCCGGCCCCAACCAGCCGGAGCATAGGGGAGGGCTAGGGGGGTGTCAAGCGCCATGCGGACGCTGGTGCAACTTCATGATGACAGGCGCTTCAAATCCGTCCTGGAGGGCACGTGGCGTGAGGATGAGAGGTGCATGTGCTTCATCGTCGCCTAACACTGCGCATCGCGCCCGCCGGGTCACGCCCCGCGGTCGACCTCGTCGAGCAGCTCCACGTAGCCCTCGTCGCCGTGCACGCGCACCCGCTGGCCGGTGACGATGCGGGTCGTCGCGGCCTCCACCCCGACGACGGCGGGCAGGCCGTACTCGCGCGCCACGACCGAACCGTGGGTCATGAGGCCGCCGACCTCCATGACCAGGCCGGCCGCCTGCGTGAACAGCGGCGTCCAGCCCGGGTCGGTGAAGGGCGCCACCAGGATCTCTCCCGGCCGCAGGCCGGCGTGGACGGGATCGAGGACCACGCGTGCGCGCCCCTCCGCCACGCCCGGCGACACCGCGCTTCCCGCCAGCGCGCCCGCAGGCAGGTTGCCGCCGTGCCGGCTCAAGGTGGGCACGAGACCGTCGCTGGTCACGAGCCGGGGCGGCGCCATGCGGGCGTAGCGCTGCTGGTCGCGCTTGCGTCGTTCGACCGTGGGCCGGAGGTCGCCGGCGGCGTAGGCGCGCTTGGCGGCGGGCCCCGGGTCGGCGGTCGCTGCCGCGTTCGCTGCGGCGGTCGGCGGCACGTCCGCGACGGCGGCCTGGAGCTCCGGGAAGGTCAGCCACCACACGTCCTCGGCGCGTTCCAGGTGCCCGTCGCGCGCGAGCGACGCTCCCGCCTCGAGCAGGACCGGACGCACCCGGTCGAGCGTCTTCACCAGCAGGAACTTGGGGTGCTCGCGCAGCGCCGGCAGCGTGCGCGCCGCGCGCGCCAGGCGCGCCACCGCCGGGCCCCGCAGCCACCCCCAGGGGCCGCGGCGCGCCGCGCGGGCCAGCCTCGTCGCGGCCTCGTCGCCGGCCCGGGCGAGCGCGGCGTGGTGCGCGCGGTGGCTGCCGTTGTGCTGGTGCAGCAGGTTCCCGCTCAGCATGCCCAGCAGGGAGGTGGGCTCGTCGTTCCAGCGCGGCCGGGCGATGTCGATCTCGGCCGGCCCGCGCATGCCGTACTCGTTCAGGAAGGCTGCGAACGCCGATCGGAAGGCCGCGCCGCCGGGGAGGGCGTGGGCGCGCTCGAGCCGCTCCTGGGCGCTCGCGCCCGGGCGGGCGAGCGCCGCCACCAGCTCGGGGTGGCCTCGGGCGGCGTCCGCCAGGTCGCCCACCCGCAGGTCCATCTCGGTGGTGACGTTGTGCGACAGTCCGCGCGCGACCGCAGCCACGTCCCCCTCGTGCCCGGCCGGAGCCCAGCGCTTCAGCAGGTGGTACCCGATGATGCCGCCGGCGATGAAGGGCGGCAGCTTCCAGGCGCCCTCCATGAACACGGTCGTGAGCACGCGCCGGGTCGCCCGGAGCCGCTCGATCCCGGCCGGCGCTGCGTCGAGCAGGGCATCGGCGTTCTCCAGGAAGGCCTCGACGCTCCGCTCGGCCGTCTTCGGCGCCTCGTCGAGCGGGCGCCACGCCAACCACGCCAGCGCTCCGAACGCGACGGGTGCGAAGGCCCGGCGCATCGCGCCCCAGCTCGCACGTTCGCCGCGCCGTTGGAACGCCGGTTGCGACGCGATGGCGCGCAGGGCGTCGGGGGCGAGCGGGTCGGCGTTGGCCAGCACCGTGGGGATGACGCGCCGGCCCAACGGGTTGCGAAGCGTCGGCGACAGGTCGAGGTACATGCGGTCGCCGGCGATGGCCAGGTAGGGGTTCTCCGCGTCGCCCGGCCTACCGAACGGCAGCATCAGCCGCCACAGCGAGAGGCCCATCGGCGACATCGGTTCGAGCAGGCCCTGCGCGTGGGCGAAGCTGAAGTAGACGTGCAGGCCGCCGTCGGCCGGGCGTGGCGCGGGCAGCGGGTAGAGCGAGGTGATGGGTCTTGCCTGCAAGGCGTAGAGCGCGCCGTCCGCGAAGGCCCACTCGATGTCCTGCGGCGTTCCGAAGTGCGCTTCGATGCGCTCGCCCAGCGCGGCCAGCTCCAGCACGCGGCCGTCGTCGAGCGACGCGACGCGGCTCTCGCCGTCCTGGAGCGCCCGGCGTTCGACCCCGCCTCCGGCCGCCGGTGCGATCTCGTGGCGCTTGTCGGCGACGTGCCGCTCCACGATGGCGCCGCTGCGTCGGTCGACGCGGAAGCGGTCGGCCGAGATCACGCCCGACACCAGCGCTTCCCCCAACCCGAATCCGGCGTCGATGACGGCGGTGCGCCGGTCGCCGGAGACGGGGTCGGCGGTGAAGAGGATGCCGGCGACGTCGGCGTCGACCATCCGCTGCACGATCACGGCCAGCGCCACCTCGCGGTGGTCGAAGCCGTTGCGCGCGCGGTAGAGGATGGCCCGTTCGGTGAAGAGCGACGCCCAGCAGCGGCGCACGGCTTCGAGCAGGGGCGCTTTGCCGCAGACGTTGAGGTAGGTGTCCTGCTGCCCGGCGAACGACGCGCCCGGCAGGTCCTCGGCCGTGGCGCTCGAGCGCACGGCGTAGGCATGCTCCGCGCCGAAACGTCGCCAGGCCGCCTCGATCTCGCGCGCCAGGCCGGCCGGCACGGGCGTCGCCTCCAGCGTGGCGCGCAGGCGCTCGCCGGCGGCGCGCGCCCCCTCGGCATCGTCGGGCGCGAGTGCGGCCAGCGCGTCGAGCTCCGCCCCCGCCTCGGGGGCGGAACCCAGGAAGGCGCGGTAGGCCCCGGTCGTCACGCAGAACCCGGGCGGAACCGGCAGCCCGGCGCGCGTCAGCTCGCCGAGGTTGGCGCCCTTGCCGCCGGCGCGCGCCAGATCGCCGGCGGCAAGATCGGCCAGGCCGACCACGTGCGGCGCATCGGCCCCGGTCGAGGGGAGCGGGCGGTCCGCCGGCACGCTAGGCCGCCGCCCCGTCCAGGAACAGGCGCACGGCGAGCGTGGCCAGCGCGTCGGGATCGTCGGCGCCGATGGCGTAGTGCTCGGGGCCGATCACGGCGAAGGCGAGCAGCATGCCCACGAACGCCAGCGCGAGCCGGCGCGGTGAGCCGGCGCGCGTCAGCCTCCCGGCCACGGCCTCGCGCTGGAACAGCGACGCCAGGCGGTCCAGGGTGCGCTCGGAAGAACCCTTGAGCGCGCGCAGGACCGCGAGCTCCTCGGGCGTACCGCCGATCAGGACGCGCATCAGGTCGCGGTTGTCGATGAAGAGCGCCAGCGCGACCCGCGCGACGGCCGTGAGGTCGGTGCGCAGATCGCCATCGGCGCGCTCGATCGTGTGACGCACGCGCGCACGCCCTTCCGTGGCGTTCGCGAACGCGGCCAGCAACTTCTCGCGCCCACCGAAGTGCCGGTAGACGGTGGCGACGCCCACCCCCGCCTCCTCGGCCACGCGTTCCATCGTGGCGCCGCCGACGCCGCGCGCGGCCACGACCCGCCGGGCCGCGGCCAGGATGCGCGCCCGCGCGCCCCGTTGTTCCGGCGCCGGCGCCTCACCGTTCGCCGCGAGCCGCTCCAGCACCGCCCGCTTGCTCCCCACGCGGCGGTAGAGCGTGGCCCGCGACAGGCCCGTTCGGCGCTCGAGCTGCTCCATGGTGAAGGCGTCGCCGTGCTCGCGGGCGAGGTCGGCGGCGGCGCGGAGGATGGCCTCGGCGCCGTGAACGCCGCTCGCCCGGGCGTGGCCCCGTGCCGGTGCCGGCGAGGTTGACATGAATGATAGAGTAGGCTATCAAGCCGTATCAGTCAAGGGTAGGGGCCGGCGGCGCACCGAAGCAGCCCGCCGGCCTCCGCGGTACCGTGACGGGAGCGGCCGCCGGGCACGAACGGGGCAGCGTCGAGCCGCCGGGAGGGCGAAGGTGAACGACACACACGGGCAGCCGGCCCAGCGCGGCGCGGTCCCGACCGTCAGGCTGGTGCCCCCCGGCGCCGCGTCGCAGGGCGCGGTGGCCGCCGGGCAGGCCGGCCGCGGAGCGCGCATCGTCAGCCCCAACCCCCGGGCCGCACGCGCCGCGGGAGCGCCGCCGCTGTCGCTGGAGCGCCTGGCCCGCGACCTGCTGCGGCCGCTCGGCCTGCAGCACGCCTCCGAGCTGGCGCGCTGGCGGGCGTTGCGCCGGGCCGTGCGCCAGGGGTGGGCGCCGGCGGACGTGGACGGCACCGCCCGCGTGGTGGCCGGCACGCTGCGGGAGGTGTTGCGCTCGGGAATCGACGAGGCACACGCGGTCGCTTTGGCGGGGGGCGCGGTCGCCGACGAGCGAACCGCGTCCCCGCGCCTGGCGCGCGTGCTGGACCTTGCGAGGCGGTACCGGGACGACCTGCTCGCCCGCGGTCTGGTCGACCCGGCCGAGGCCCTGTGGTGGGTCGCGCGCGGCGGCGCCGGCGGGACGCGGCCGCCGGCGCAACGGTGCCTGCTGGTGGTGGGGTACCCGCGCATCGGCCCGGCCGAGGTCGCCTTCCTGGCCGCCGTCTGTGCCGAAGGAAGCGTGCTGGAGCTGCCCGACGGAGACGACCCGGTGTTCCGGGACAACCGCGCCACGGCCGCGTCGCTGCAGGCGCGCGGCTGGCGCGTCGAGCGCGCGGCCGCCGCGCAGCCTGCGCCGTTCGCGTGGGCGCCCGGCACGCGCCGCGCCCTGCGCTTCGCATCGCGCGACGCCGAGGTGCGCTTCGCGCTGACCGAGACCAAGCGCTTGCTGGCCGGCGGCACGCCTCCGGAGGCGATCGCGCTGGTGGCACGCGACGACGCCGCCTACGGCCCGTCTCTGCGCGCCGTCGCGTGGGAGTACGGCATCCCGCTGTCGGCGTCGTACGCGGTCGCGCTGCGGGACACGCCGGTCGGCGCGTGGACGGCGACGCTGCTCGAGGTCGTTCGTGAGGGGCTGCCCTTCGAGGCGGTCGCGCGCCTGCTCGCCCACCCGCTCGCCGACGGTCTCGCGCCCGACGCCTGGGACCGCGCCCGTGCCGACCATCCGAGGGGTGCGGCCGCCTGGGGCGCGCTCGACGGGCGCGCCGAGGAGCTGGCGTGGCCCCGGAGCGCGCCGCGCGCCGAATGGCTGCGGCGGCTCCGGCGGGCCTGGCAGGTTCACGGCGTGGCCGAGCGTGCGCAGGCCCGGCCGGGCGATGCGCTGGCGTTCGGCAGGCTGGACGCCGCGGCGGAGGACCTGGGGCTCCCCGCCGACGACGAGGTCGCTCTGGGCGCCTTCCTGCACGATCTCGAGGCGCTCCTCACGCTGCTCAGCGTGCCGGCCGACGTGGCCGGTGGCGGAGTCGAGCTCCATACACCGCTGGCGCTCTACGGGGCGCGCTACGCCCACGTCTTCGTGCTGGGAGCCTCGGAGGGGGCGCTGCCGCGACGCATCGCCGACGATCCGGTGCTCGACTTCGCCGAGCGGCGGGCGGCGGCCGAGGCCGGCCTGCGGCTCGAGGGCGCCGTGGAGGCGGCCAACCGCGAGGCGCTGTCGCTACGGTCGGTGCTGTGGGCGCTCGACCCGAGCGTGCCCGGCGCCTCGCTCACCCTCAGCTACGCCGAGGACCAGGGCATCGCGAGCGGAATCTTCGACGCGCTCGACCTCACGCCCGCCGCGCCCGGGCCGAAGCCGCC
>Ga0102956_1000247_pt1 | contig 19076 bp, 16 predicted proteins | sample SalPonF2_A_D2_MG_FD_84515 | JGI IMG/M metagenome (GOLD analysis project Ga0102956, IMG submission 84515) | Salt pond soil microbial communities from South San Francisco under conditions of wetland restoration - Salt Pond MetaG SF2_A_D2_MG ...
CAACCTCTGCAAATTCTGCGCTTTTGGCAAAGACAGGGATTCTGACCTTGCCTATGAAATGAGAGTTGAAGATGTCAGGGGAAAGGTCCGGGAAAGACTTTCTGAGCCTATTACTGAAATTCATATGGTAGGCGGCATTCATCCTGATCTGCCCTATTCCTATTACACTGACGTGCTCAAAGTTATAAAAGAAGAGAGGCCTGCCGTGCATATACAGGCCTTTACCTGTGTTGAGATAGCCCATTTGGCAGAAATTTCAGGGATGGGATATGCCGGAGTTTTGGAGGATTTGAAAAAAGCCGGGCTTGGTTCCATTCCCGGCGGTGGAGCTGAAGTATTCAGTTCACGAATCCGGGAGTTGACATGTGAGAAAAAACTTTCGGGCAGCGATTGGCTCGAGGTTGCAAAAACCGCACACAAACTTGATCTGCATACCAATGCCACCATGCTCTATGGTCACATTGAGTCCCTTGAGGAGCGCGTGGAACATCTTGACATGCTGCGCCGGGCTCAGGATGAAACAGGTGGCTTTCTGGCCTTTATCCCCTTGGCCTTCCACCCTAAAAATACGGAATTATCCAGTTTGTCCAGGACTTCGGGAGTTGATGATTTAAAAATGATTGCCGTGGCTCGCTGCTTTCTTGATAATTTCCCCCATATTAAAGCATATTGGGTAATGATTGGCCAGAAAGTGAGTCAGATAGGCCTTTCATTCGGTGCTGATGATGTTGACGGTACTGTTAAAGAAGAAATCATCACTCATATGGCCGGTGCGGAAACAGAGCAGGCCATGTCACGCGAACAACTCCTCAGGTTAATCAGGGAGGCAGGGCGCACACCTATTGAGCGGGACACTCTTTATAACGTTATTAATTCTTATTAAATATGTTTGTGTTGCAGCAGCAGGCAAGTTTTATCGCGCTGCCAAGTTATTTATCATAGTGCAAGAGATGTAATGAACTATTTCGACTCTATCCGGGAAAAAGTCCTTAACAGTGAAAGACCTACGGAGCAGGAATTATTGGCCCTTTTCCGCGACGGCAACCTGTATGACCTGGGTTTTCTTGCGGATATTGTCCGCAGGAAAAAGCACCCGGAGCCTGTTGTCACCTACGTGATAGACAGGAATATAAATTATACCGACATATGTATCTCCGCCTGTAAATTTTGCGCTTTTTATAAAGGGCCTGAGGATGCTGAAGGTTCGGTAATTTCCTTTGAAGAACTAAAGAAGAAGATAGATGAAACACAGGAATTAGGAGGCACGCAAATCCTGCTGCAGGGAGGACTTCATCCTGACAAACAACTGGAATTTTATGAAGATATGCTGCGGTTTATTAAAAAGACCGGTATTCATATCCATGGGTTTTCGCCTCCAGAAATTTGTCATTTCGTTAAAGTTTCAGGTTTTTCTGTAGCAGAGGTTTTAGAACGACTCCGGCAGGCAGGCCTTGATTCCATGCCGGGCGGCGGGGCAGAGATACTATCCGACCGGGTCAGACGTATGGCAGCACCTAATAAATGCAGTGCTGATGAGTGGATTGATGTCATGCGGCAGGCCCACCTTCAGGGCATGAAAACAACTGCAACCATGATGTTCGGCCATATCGAAACTCTGGAAGAGCGGCTGGAACATTTACTGAGAATAAGGGATCTACAGGAAAAAACAGGCGGTTTTACAGCCTTTATTCCCTGGCCTTTTCAACCTGCCAACACAGCCTTTTCCGATATACCCAAAACAACGGCTCATGTCTACCTGAAGATGCTTGCCTGGTCTCGTATTGTACTTGACAATGTTGCCAATATCCAAGCCTCCTGGGTCACCCAGGGACCAAAGGTCGCCCAGATCTCTCTTTTTTTCGGGGCCAATGATTTTGGCAGCACCATGATAGAAGAAAATGTTGTAGCAGCAGCAGGAGTTACATTCAGACTTTCTGAAAGTGAAATACGGAGCCTGGTCAAGGGAGCAGGATTTATGCCTCAACAAAGAACCATGGATTATTCTTTTGTGACAACCGGTTGAGATCGGGAGTTCAAAAGAGCTATCAGTGGTTATTTCCAATGACAAACCAAGAAGAATCTAATCTGCAAAAAACATCTCTGCCAGTTATCCACAGGAGCCCTTGGCTTCTTACAGGTTTGCCACCTGATGCCCTGAAAGGTTCACATGGGGTAATTGAAGATGGGGCCCTGGTCGTGGCTGATGGATTGATACAGGCACTGGGAACTTACAGAAATATTGCCAGAGAATTTAGCCAATATCATACCCAGGAGCATGCGGGCAGTCTGCTTGCACCTGCATTGATAAACGCCCATTGTCATCTCGAATTATCGCATCTGGATCTTGCCGGTCGCACACAGAAGAAGAGAACTTACAATGGAGATCCCGTCGTATGGATCCGAGACCTTCTGACGGAGAAAGAGCGGTTTGCACAATATAACGCTGATGCTGACAAATTAATTATGAGTCATGCCAGGCAAAGTCTGCGCTCCATGAGCGCTGAAGGGGTTGTCTTTATCGGGGATGTCGGCAATGCATTGACAAGCAGGGCTATTGGACATGGGGTAAGTACCAGGGTCTGTTTCCTGCTGGAGCTTTTGGGCCTGACAAAAGAGTCTGAGACTAAAACTATGGCACGACTTGAGAATGTAGCAGCGACTGACTTTCTTGAAATAGGCTGTACCCCGCATGCTCCCTATTCAACAACACCAGGTTTGATCCAGGCAATTAAAAAGCAGGCTGAGCGGCAAAACCACATATTTTCCATCCACGTGGCTGAATCAAAGCAGGAAGTAGAATTTTTGCAAACCGGTACCGGGGTCTTTAAAGAGTTTCTGCTGGAAAGAGGTGCCTGGGATGGGAGCTTCACGATTCCAGGCAAGGGTTCTGTGCAATACCTTGAAAGCCTTGGTGTAATTGATAATAAAACCCTTTGCGTCCATGCAGTCCATGTGGATGCTGCTGAGATCCATATACTGGCAAAGAAAAAGGCCAAGGTGTGTCTATGCCCTGGAAGCAACCGCTTTTTGGGGATTGGCAAAGCACCGGTGACAGAATTTCTTGCGCATGGTATTCTGCCGGCCTTGGGTACTGACAGCAAAGCGAGCAACGAAGTTTTAAGCATGTGGCGTGAAATGCGCCTGCTGCGTGAAGACCACCCAAATCTGCCTCCTGAATTAATCTTTGCCATGGCCACCCGTGGAGGAGCTGAGGCCTGGGGTGTTGCTTCTGAAATGGGCTCACTGGAGCCTGGTAAACGGGCACTGGTGCTGAAAATAAGGTGCGACGAGAACCTGCGCTCAGCTCAGGAAATCTTAGAATATCTGACAACTGCAGGTGAGTCTGTGCAGGCAGGTTTTCTGGAGTAGATACGAGCATGCTGACCGATCCAAAAGCACGTATAGGTATGGTTAATTTTATCAATACTGCTCCCCTGTATGATGTCTGGCTGCGGACGGTCAGGCGTCCGGATTGGACTGTTGTCGAGGCGGCTCCGTCTGTCCTCAACCGGATGCTCTATGCCGAACAACTGGATATGGGGCTTGTTTCCTCACAGGAGTATGCCACCCATCCTGAAAAGTATCTGCTTCTCGATGATATATCGATCAGCGCTTCCGGACCTGTTGGCTCTGTTTTTCTTTTTTCAAGGTGTGAGCCGGATGACCTTGCAGGCAGGTTAGTGCTTCTGAGCAGACAATCCCAGACGTCGGTCAGTCTTGTAAAGATCATCCTGGAGGATTTTTATGGTGTTGTTCCATGGTACAAGGTGGGATCGGTATTGGAAGCACAGGACAATAGTGATATCTCGGCAGTTTTAGCCATAGGTGATGAGGCCCTGATTCTGGCGCAGAATAATATTTACCCGCATAAAATTGATCTTGGTAAGATCTGGCACGACAAGACATCATTGCCGTTTGTTTTTGCTGTCTGGGCCATGCGCGAGGAATTCTGCCGCAACAATCCGGAGATTGTCCGGGACATTCACCGCGAACTGCTGCGCTGCAGGCAAGAGGGCCGGAAAGATCTGCAAAATATCAGCAAAAGAGTGGGACCAAGGATTTCAATGGACGCTAATGCCTGTTACGATTATCTGCGTGGTATTGAACATGATCTCGGTCCCGAAAAAAAGAAAGGACTCATTCGTTTTATTGAATATCTGATTGAAAGAGGGGAGGGCGTGCCGGAAGCTCTTCCATTAAAAATGTTTTCATAGTACCGGGGAATTGTTGTGGCAGTTGAAACAGTGCAGTCTGTAGATGAAAAAAAGAAATTTGTTCGGGACAAATTTGCTTCAATAAGCGATAAATACGATTTTTTGAACTCCCTGCTGAGCCTGAAAGTGGACAGGTACTGGCGCTGGGTCACGACCCGTGAATTGAAGGAGTTCCCAGAAGGTGCGGTTCTGGACCTTTGTGCCGGTACACTTCCCCTGGCGCTCGAGTTGACTCGCCAGGCACCAAAACGTAAAGTTGTGGCAATGGACTTTTGTGAAGAGATGCTGCGCAGCGGCCTGAATAATCTGCCGTCCGATGAGCGCAGAGACAGGATTGGTGCGGTGTGTGGCGACGGTGAAGAGATCCCGGCAGCCAGTGAGAAGTTCTGGGGCATAACAGTTGCATTCGGGGTCAGAAACCTGGCCCGTACGGAACAGGGTCTTGCTGAAATGTACAGGGTATTGAAACCGGGCGGCAAGCTGCTTATCCTGGAATTCTCAAGACCCCGCAATGTTTTCTTCAAACCGGTGTATAACTTTTATTTGAACAGGATCTTGCCGAGAGTAGCTGGTCTTGTATCCGGGGACAAGGAGGCATATGAATATCTTGCCAGTTCCATCGCCAAATTCTACGAACCTGAGGCCTTGTTGGCTATGATCAAAGGAGCAGGGTTTTCAAGACATTTCTGCAGACCCTTGACCATGGGCATTGTAACCATCTATATAGGTATAAAATGAATAAAAAGATTATCCTGGCCATAACCGGTGCGAGCGGCAGTCTCTATGCTGTCCAGTTTTTAAAGATCATGCAGAAGGCTGGTGTTGATGTTCACGCCATTATATCCAATGCCGGCCGCCTGGTGCTGCAGCATGAACTTGGATTGACGCCTGATGATCTGCAAAAATATGTTGTTGAATGGCATGCAGCAGATAACTTTGCAGCCCCGATGTCGAGTGGGTCAAGCAAATTTGAGGCAATGGTTGTCCTGCCCTGTACAATGGGATCACTTGGGGCAATTGCCAACGGTATTGCAAAGAATCTTATCCATCGGGCGGCAGATGTGATGCTGAAGGAAAAAAAGCCCTTATTGCTGGCGGTTCGTGAAACTCCATTGAACCGCATCCACCTTGAAAATATGTTAAAGGTTCATGATGCCGGGGCTACTCTCTGTCCTCCCATGCCTTCCTTTTATCATCATCCAGAAAGTTTGGAAAAAATGGCGACCTTTTTTGCGGGCCGTGTAGCAGACCTCGTTGGAATTGAAGTTGCCGGCCTGAAACGCTGGCAGGGCATCTAAAATCCGGGTATTGTCTCGAGAAAATGCTGAAAAAAATCTCCATACTGCTTGAAATGATAAAGTTTGAGCACACGGTTTTTGCACTGCCATTTGCTTTCATGGGTGCGTTTTTGTCTGCACGCGGTATGCCTCATGTGGTGACCTGCGCGTGGATAATTCTCGCCATGGTGGGTGCCAGGACCTGTGCCATGGGCTTTAACCGTATTGTTGACCGTGAGTATGACAGGCTGAACCCGAGGACAGCTTCCAGGGCCCTGCCTGCCCGGACAGTCAAACTCACGGAGGCCTGGTCCATGGTGATTGTGGCGGCCGGACTTTTTTTCTTTGCCTGTTACAACCTTAACCAGCTAACGTTTATATTATCGCCGTTTGCTCTGGGGCTGACCCTCTTTTATTCCCTGACGAAACGCTTCACATGGCTCTGTCACGTTGTGCTGGGGCTGGCTCTGGCCTTTTCCCCTCTTGGCGGCTGGGTTGCAGTATCGGGCTCCCTGCAAAATTATCCCTATGTCCTTTCTCTTGGAGTATTATTCTGGGTAGCGGGATTTGACACGGTATATGCCTGCCTCGATGCTGATTTTGATACCAGGATGGGTCTGTTTTCCTTGCCGGCACGATTTGGTCGCAGGAACGCCTTCAGGATGGCAGTAGTGTTTCACGTTATTGCCTTTATTCTTTTTGTTTTGACCGGAATTTACGCCAGGTTGAATTTTATCTATTACACAGGCATTCTTCTTACCGGGGCAGCTCTTTTCTACCAGCACCTTGTTGTCAACCCTCGTGATCTATCAAGGATACAGCTTTCTTTTTTCACCATGAATGGCCTTATAAGCCTCACCCTTTTTGTCGCTACGTGGATCTCTCTGGTGGTTTGAAAAATGAAAAAATCAGGCGTAACAAAAAAAAGGAAGGCGTGGAAAACTATTCTGCGCTTTGTTGTCAGTTTTGGCCTGATGGGGATTATCCTTTACCTTTTCAGGGAGCAGCTCCCGCTGGTTTTTCAATATTTAAAAGAGGTCCAGCCGTTATATTTTGGAATGGCCGTTGTCCTGTTTTTTGTCGGCCTGTTGCCCGTCTCTTTTCGGCTGCGCTATGTCATCCAGGTGCACGGTACAAAACTTTCTGTTGCGGCCGCCTATTATGTCAACCTGATCGCTCTTTTTTTCAATAATGTCCTGCCATCTTCGGTGGGCGGCGAGATGATGAAGGCTTATTACCTGTATAAAGATTCAAAGGGCAGTGTTTCTGTATTCAGCGCCGTGGTTGTTGATCGCCTTTTTGGTCTCATAACCATGTTGCTTATCAGTATTTCGACCATATTTTTCTTTGACAGCGCGCAGGGATCCCACAAGATCATGGGGAGTATTGTAATGCTTGCGGCAAGCACAATTACCTTAGCCATCTTTATTTTTAACAAAAAAATTGTCGATACACTCTGTCAACTCCATATCCCGGTGCTGCCGGCAATATTTATTGAAAAAATAAGGGAAATTTACCGGGCAATGTATGAGTACAGAGAGCATAAGGGAATATTCGGCAGGTGCGTTGCCCTTACTTTACTGGGGCAGACAACATATATATTTGCCAACTATCTATTAGCCAGAAGCCTTGCCATTGAGATCCCGCTGGTCTTTTTTTTCTTTTTCGTGCCAATATTGCTGCTTATGGGCGCAGCTCCCTCGGTGAACGGTATAGGCGTCAGGGAGGCCACCTTTCTTTTTTACCTCACCGAGTTTACTACATCTGAAAAAGCGCTTTCCCTATCATTGCTTACTACTTTTTTTATGATTCTGGTCGGCATGATTTCAGGATTGATTTATGCTTTCAAGGGCGGCCTTGCAGCAGAAGAAAAGAAAGTGTCTCTTGAGTGATTTTTTTCTGATTTGCCCTACCATCTCCTGTGAAAATCGGGTATAGTTTCCAGCCTCAATTTGATATAATCGCAAAAAGACTCGCATACGTCAACGGGGCCAATAGCACTAATCAGTAACGTATTGGAATGCCTAGGAGAAAGTTTTTTACGAGGCCGACATTTTTTTTGATAACAAATCCTAGCACTAACGTCTAGGCAATTTGGAGGAGGACAATGAAACTGATATTATTGGGAGCCCCTGGGGCAGGCAAGGGAACTGTAGCCAAAATACTTACAGCAATTGACGGCTCAGTCCAGATATCAACGGGAGATATTCTGCGCGGTGCAGTGCAGGCCGGCACTGAGCTTGGTAAAGATGCAGAAGGCTACATGAAACGGGGAGACCTCGTTCCGGATTCTTTGATCATGGGTATTATGGAAAAAAGGCTGCAGGAGCCTGACTGCCAAAAAGGTTTTCTGCTTGATGGTTTTCCGAGGACGATCCCCCAGGCTGAAGCACTCAAGATCCTTCTAGCTAAATTAAACATTTCCCTGGACATGGCGGTGAGTATTGAAGTGCCGCGTGAGGTCATTCTTGACCGGTTGTGTACCCGTAGAACATGTGAAAATCCCCAGTGTCAGGCAATTTATAATGTTAAAAGCAGCCCGCCCAAACAGGAAGGCATCTGTGACAAGTGCGGCAGTGCAGTCATTCAGCGAGACGATGAAACAGAAGAGGCAATCTCGCACCGTCTGGCAACATACAACGAAAAGACAGCGCCGCTTATAGGTTTTTATGAAAAGGAAGGCCTGCTGAAAACAGTTTCCGGTACTTCAAGCGATACAGTTGTCAATGAACTGAAGTCTGCTTTAGGGCTTTAATCTCCCCTATATATTAGAGAGTTAGGAAATGTCTGATTCGATGCTGATTAAAACAGAATTTACGGACCTGAAACTTATTCATCGCGGCAAGGTCAGGGACCTGTATGAAGTTGATGATATGCTCCTGATGGTTGCCACTGACCGCATTTCAGCATTTGATGTGGTTATGGGTGATCCTGTTCCCAACAAGGGCAAGGTGCTCACAAAGTTATCCCTGTTCTGGTTTGATTTTTTGGGCGATATATTGCCAAACCACTTAATTACAGCCGATGTTGAAAAATATCCTGCCGCCTGTGCTCCATATGCGGAGGTATTGCGCGACAGAAGCATGCTGGTCAAGAAGGCCAAGCCCTTGCCGGTTGAGTGTATTGTGCGGGGTTACCTCTCCGGTTCTTTCTGGGGTTCCTACAAGAAAAATACTACGGTCTGCGGCTTTCCGCTGCCTCCGGGAATGGTTGAGTCTGACAAATTCCCCGAACCCCTTTTCACCCCGTCAACAAAGGCGGATTTAGGCGAACACGACGAAAATATCTCCATTGCCAGGATGGAAAAAATTGTGGGAGTTGCTGAGACAGCACGAATTGTAGATGTCAGCATAAAACTGTACAAGAAAGCAGCTGATTATGCCTTGAGCAGGGGAATCATTATTGCAGATACAAAATTTGAGCTGGGTTGGTTTGAAGGAGAACTGATTCTTATTGACGAGGTGCTCACCCCGGATTCCTCCAGGTTCTGGCCGCTGGATCAATATTCCCCGGGTAAGGGACAGCCGAGCTTTGACAAGCAGTTCTTAAGGGATTATTTGTCATCACTTGACTGGGATAAAAAGCCGCCGCCGCCGGAGCTTCCACAGGAGATTCTTGAAAAGACCGGGGCCAGATATGCAGAAGCCGTTGCAAAAATTATCGGTTCATAGGTGATGGCTGTACGATTTACCCACTGAATTTTTTCTGGTGTACAAAAGCAGGCAGGAAAACTTTTTGGGCCTGTTCCATGAAAAGAGGGTTTGACAGGACCATATTTTTACAGCAAAGCAGATTGTAAGGATCATTTTTCTCGCCCTTTTTATTGAAGTCGTTCCCTTCCCATTCAACAATGGCTTTGCGTAGTGCCTCCTGTTCCTGCTTGCCTTTATGGATTTCCTGTGCAAAAACAAAAGATGACCGGGGGAAAAAGTAAAGCGGCTCTGTTATACCCTGCCAGTATAAATCCAAGAGTTGTTCCAGGTGAAGGATGCTTTCTGCTGCAGGCCCGTATTCATACATGCCATCTTTCCCGGCATAAAAAGTACTGGTACCATTTTCTGGTGCAGCAGTATTCGCTTGGCTGTTAAACACAAGATGGCTGATCCAGCTACGAATGACATCTTTTGGTTTCATGGTGGCATAACGGTATTGCACCAGCCCATTTGCGCTTACATTATCAAGGCGACCAGTGATAGAGTAATCACGTATCTTGAGCGTAACTTGCTGCTGTTTTAATTCCTGTCCGGAAAGCAGCCCTGAAAGCCTTTTATGAAACGATTGGAGATCTGACACCAACTGCATAAAGAATATTTCTCCCACTTTGCCGTGGGGGAGTTCTCCAGACGCTTTCTTGACCCGATAAAGTTTGCCGCAATCATGCCCTCTTAGAAGGTTTTCCAGTATGTCATGTTCCAGCTTGTATCGCGCCAATCCTTTCAGGGTAAAAGGTTCACTTGTGTCCATTGTCTGACTTTCTTCAATTGGGGCAATACCAATGATTTTGACCAGGAGGTAGCGTGCAGGATGGGAAAAGAACCTGACCAGTTCATTGAGCTCAATCTGCTTTAATTCTTCCGGCGGAGCTGGCAGTGTTGTAGAAAAGGCTGTGTTGATTTTTTTCCGTTCTTGTTTCAGGGCCTTCGCCGCTTCATAGTTTTCCGCCGAATAGCTGAAGAGTTTACTCTGCCTTCTATTTGTTGGTAAATTGAAGTAGCCGGGATCGAATGGCTGCAAGTGGTGTATTCTGGTGAGAGCACCACTTAAGGCAGCAACAGATTCATCCTGATCAACCTGGTGAATATATCCATGGTCAATATAATTCATGAGTTCGCTAACGAGGACAGAGGGTGGCCGTTTGGACCCATCCTGGATAGATTGCCCGACAAAACTTATGGACAGTTTATTTCGGGCGGAAAGAAGTGTTTCGAGAAAGAGGTAGCGGTCGTCATAGCGTTTCGACCTGTCTCCCCGTTTGGGTTTCATGGCCATAAGGTCAAAACTTTTCTTGCGGCCTGAGCGGGGGTATAAACCATCATTCATGCCCATTAGGCAGATAACCTTGAAGGGAATAGCCCGCATGGGCAGCATTGAACAGAAGGTGACACCACCTGTGAGAAAGGGGGTTTCACCTGCAATGGGAGAAAATCGTTCATCCAGGGAATGTATCAGAAAAGACCGGATTACCCGAAGGCTTACTTTTTTTCTGAAATATGTACAGTTTTGCAATTCTTTCAGCCTGTAGAGTAAGCGCTGCAGGACTCTATCCTCTGCTTCAGATCTTTCATCGAAGCGCAATAACCTGTCTTTAGTGTGTAACAGAATATCAGACCATTCTGTAAGAGTATGCGGATGTTGAAAGGTTTCTGTCAGGTTGAAAAGATTTTCAGTAAAATCGAGAAATCCGCCAAGAACAATCGTGTCATTTCCTTCAATACGATCATATGGAAGAATATTTTCAAAAAGCGCCTGGCCATTTCCGGACATGGCATATCCCAGCAGTAAGCGCTCAAGACCGGCGCGCCAGGTGTTTTCCCGACAGGACGGCAGTTGAAGGCTTGTTTTGTGTTCCTGGTCAACACCCCAGCAGATGCGAGTTTCACGCACCCAGTTTTCAATGGTAGCAAGATCTTTATCATTGATGGCGAAACGGCTCTTAACTGCTTCAGCTTTAAGGATTCCCAGAATATCTATGCTGCTAAAACGAGTTTGCGGCAACCAGAGGATCGCGAGAAAAGTTTCAATGTATCTGCTTGTCACCATGATTGATTGATCAGAAATAGAATATGGTATTTTCTTGTGGGTAGAGGTCTCGGCATCAAAAACAGCTCTGATCAATGGGGCATATTCGTTTATTTCAGGAGCCATGACAAGTATATCCCTTGGCTCGATCGGTTCATACGGGTCGGTATTGTCGAAGATCTCCAGAAGTTGATCAAAGAGGGTTTCAACCTCTCGCATGGGACTATGACAGGAATGAAAAGTGAGTGAAGCATCGTTGTTTTTAATTATTTTCTTATTATAAGCTGGCTCCAGTGATGCTTCCCGGTTTTCTCGTAAATAGAAAATATCCTGCTGGATATTTGACAGGAGTGTATCATCTCCCGGATCTTTGAAAAATTCGAGGTCTTCGGAGTTGGACTCCTGTAGCATTGTCATGAAATCTCTGCCAAGGTGCCCCATTGAAGCCAGCAGGCTATTTCCCTCTTTGAGGTGCAGTGTGTCCTGGTTTGCAGCTTCCTGACGGCTAATTTTTACGATATCCCGGTCAGCAATGATATCAAACCAGTATTCCTGGCAGGGATTCATTATAAAAAAATGCAGGTCAATATGATGTGCCAGCGCGGCAAGAACTCTTAGGTGATAGGGCGGCAGGGATGATATGCCGAAAACCGAAACCCTGGGAGGCAGTATTGTATGGTCGAAGGTGGGGTCGAGAATTTTTTTCTCAAATAATTGCAAAAGTCTGGCCCGGTGATAATCCGGGGGAAGTTGATTTTGGCAAAGACGATCCAAGAGACGGCACCAAATTAATGCTTGCCATGCAGTATCACCAGGAGCCTGTTCTGTCTTGTCCTCCCAGGCAAGAATCATCCGGGGTCTGAAAAGGGTATACTGGTCAAAGAGATCAGCAATTTCATAAGACAGCTGGTAAAGCTTCAGGTCATCACCAGAATCGAGATATGATGCGATCTTTATTAAATGAGATTCGTCCTGTATTTCGGGAAGCATGTCCATTAAATGCCAGAGAATAAATTCCTTAGCAAATGGCGATACGTCGGGTATATCTGGCATTATAAGCTTGTACATTCTGCTTATAAATGTATTGGGAAAGGGATAATCGCAGTTGGCCCAGATCTGTAACCTGTTTGCAGTTTCCATGGCAAGCCAGCGTGCCATCCCCCTGCTTTGCACGAGGACTATTTCTTTTTGCAAGGGTGGAAGTGGTTGGGCAAGGAGCAATTCGGCATAGGTGTCGGCAAGAATTTCTAGCCTGTTGCTGGAATAGAGATGAATGCCTGGCATCGGTAATATCTAGACCATCAGGGTTCTTTTGGCGGATAGGTTCAGGCTGGGAATCAATTTGAATCTGCCTGCACCAGGACTGATTGAACCCGGTCACGACCATCATCCTTGGCTTTATAGAGAGCCTGGTCTGCAAGAGCAATAAGGGTCTCCGGTTCATTATCACTTTGCGGAACTAGCGTACATACCCCTAAACTGATGCTGACAATGTCTCTTACTCTTGATTTGGGATGGGCGATCTGCAAGGCTTGTATAGCCTGGTGCATCTCCTTGGCAACCTTTACAGCCCCGTTTAAATCTGTATCAGGAAGCACTACGCAAAATTCTTCTCCGCCGTAACGAGCCAACAAATCACTTTCCCGATGAATAGCCGAATACAGTCCATCTGCCACTTTTTTCAGACAACTATCGCCGCCTTGGTGGCCATAATAATCGTTATAAAGCTTGAAACAGTCTATATCGATCATTATTAGGCTGATGGGAGTCTCGGTTCGTATTGCCCTGTACCATTCCTTTCTCAGGGATTCATCAAATATCCTGCGGTTTGCAAGACCGGTTAAACTGTCAATGGATGAGAGTTTTTTCAGGTTGCGGTTTGCTTCTGCTAATTGCGCCTGGCTTTTTTTAAGGGCCCGGAAAGCCTCGTCTCTTTCAAGTTGATTTATGTATGCCTGGGAGTGATAGCGGATTCTTGCTATCAGTTCAACAGTATCGGGCAATTTGACCAGGTAGTCATTGGCGCCGAGCATAAAGGCTTCACTCTTGAAAGAGGCTTCTTCACCGGCCGATAAAACAATAATCGGTATTTTGGCGCATGCTGCATTTGCCCTGAAGTAGCGGACCATCATCAGGCCGTCAATCTCAGGCATAACAAGATCCTGGAGTATAACAGTAGCATTGATTTTTGCAGCCAGCCTGATTGCCTTACTCGGGTCCTGGCAGTAGTGAAGCTCGATATCCTTTTCGCTGTTGAGTGCTTGTTGTATTGCCTCGGCTATTTTTATCTGATCATCAACGAGCAGAACATTAATATTGTGCTGCCGCATTGGATAATTTAAATTAGTTGTTCTACGCATTGTATTTTGCTCTTTTAACAAAAAAGTCACTGATTGTCATTCGACCCTGCCTGCAGGCAGGATATCGGTGACTGCGTTTTTCTGCCTTGCAGACTCGGATATTTCATTAAAAATGCTTGAATCAGGTTCTTGGGAAATTGTATGTCTGTTACTTCCTGCTATTTGTTGAAGCCAGTTTGGTGCTGAAACTGATAACCGGATTGCGGGAGTGTTCTGTCTTTCCTGTCATGTTTTGCAGTAAGGTGAACAGCTGGTATTAAAATTTGAGGGATACGTCGGATGCATCATGACGGTAAAATTTTAAATTTAAGGTTATTTTAATTTACAATAAATCATTATTAAGTCAAAAGGTTTATTAGCATTTTCGGTGATGTGCCGCGGTGGGGAGGCACCTGGGTGCTGGATGAATTTCAGTATAGAGCAGATCCAGGGGTACGCGGGAAAGGTATGACCTCTCGAATATTATTCATGGCAGTGACAAATTGCAGGAATCTCTCAAACCCAAGGCCGAAGCCTGAATGCGGCGCTGTGCCGAAAGCTCTCAGGTCGAGATACCAGCGGTATTCTTCAAAGTTAAGACGCAGTTCCTGCATTCTGGCAACAAGAACATCGTAGCGCTCCTCCCGCTGGCTGCCGCCAATTATCTCGCCAAGTCCTGGCAGTAAAAGGTCCATGGCGGCAACTGTTTTCCCGTCAGCATTGACCCGCATGTAAAAGGGTTTTATGTCTTTGGGATAGTCAGCAATAAAAACCGGTTGGTCAAATACATTTTCACAGATATAGCGTTCATGTTCCGCCTGCAGATCTGTTCCCCAGCGGACAGGGAATTCAAAATTTTTATTGGATTTTTGCAGTATGTCTACCGCTTCAGTGTAGGTTATGCGGGTAAAGGGTTTTTCTATTACTTTTTCCAGCTTCGCGAAAAGTTTTTTGTCTATAAAATTGGCGAACAGACTCATATCCTGGGCATCTTTTTCTAGGACATGGTGTACAAGATATTTCAGGAATGATTCAGCCAGGGCCATGTTTTCAGTAAGATCACAAAAGGCCATTTCAGGTTCAACCATCCAGAATTCGGCTAAATGACGGCTTGTGTTGGAATTTTCAGCTCTGAATGTGGGGCCAAAGGTATATACATTACCCATGGCCATGGCATATACCTCAGCCTGTAACTGGCCGCTGACAGTCAAGTTGGCTGGTTTGCCAAAAAAATCGGAGTCTATTGGTTCTTGTGAATTATCTTTCCGGATATGCAGCGGGGCAGTAACCCTGAACATTTCACCAGCGCCTTCACAATCAATTGTTGTAATTATGGGAGTATGGACAAGAATAAAACCTTGATCCTGGAAAAACTGATGAACCGCATAACTGAGCGATGAACGGATTCTGGCAATGGCGCCCAAACTGTTGGTCCGCGGCCTGAGATGCGCAATATTCCGCAGGAATTCAAAGGAGTGTCTTTTTTTCTGGAGAGGATAACTTTCCGGATCGGCCCAGCCATATACCTCGATTTTGTCTGCATGCAGTTCAACTGTCTGGCCTTTGGCAGGAGATTCCCTCAACTCGCCTGCAACAAGGACGGAGCACCCCGTGTGAAGTTTTAAGACAATATCCTTGTAATTTCCCAGAGCAGAGGAAGCTATAACCTGGAGGTTGGCAAGACAGGAACCATCATTGATTTCCAGAAATGAAAAATCCCTGGCATCGCGCCGGGTTCTTAACCAGCCCCGCACTTCAATTTTCTGCTTAAGAGGTTCTGTTGCCAGGATATTTTTGATTCTTTTGTTTTGCATATGAAAAAATTCCAAATGTTTCTGAAACAAATCCAGCCGTTTTTCACCGAAGAACTATCATATAATCATGGGGCTGGCTAGTATGCTAATTTGTTGAGTTTTGCTCAAAAAGTAACTTTTCAAAACAGGCACTATACTATTTTGCAGGTCTTGTGTACCAGAACCTGCAGAGTTTGCGGCTGCGAAGAGCAAAGGGGAAAACTGTGAATAGAAGCAGCAGCAGGGCTATTTGCATGGATGAATACCAATGAAATTTTCTGCCGGAAGTAATGACAGGATGCTCTTCCAGAATGGCAAAAACCAATTTGTGCTTTTCCCCCCAGCTCTTCATCCGACGAGACAAGAAAATTTCTTCCCCAGCGTATATTTTTTCATCAAAACCCCCTATTGCAAAAAAGCACTGGGCCAGGCAGAATATAAAACTGCCTGCAGCAAGCTTGTTGGTCTTGGAAATCCAGTTCCATAATTTGACAAGCCTTGCAGCCAGAAAAGGCAATTGCGAATCAAAATTAAGAACAGTGCCCCCCCCACAACAGGTGCCATTTGCTAAAAGGGTTAGCGCCTGATTAAGCAGGGCAGGGGGAAGGTTGGTGTCGGCATCTAAAAAGACAAGAAAAGCACCATTCGCTGCCCGGGCCCCGGAGTTGCGTGCTTTAGCAATCTGGCGAAAAGGTTCAGGAACGATCGTGGCACCGTATTTTAGGGCGACTTCTGCAGTCTTGTCTGTGGAATTATTGTCAACAACAATAATTTCCCCCGGATATGGGACGGTTTCCATTGCCAGGAGCAGATCTGCAAGAGTCTCAGGCAGAAAAGCTTCTTCGTTATAAGCCGGTATAATAACAGAATAACAAAGATCCTTGCCTTGTGCTGTTTGTCTCTTGAGACTTGATTGAACCATAATTAATATTGTAAAAGAAACATAAAAAACAAGTTAATGAGTAACCGTAAAAAAGTATTCATGTTATTCTTAAGATAAAGAGAAGTAAAACAATTTTCACAAGAGGTATCAATGAAAGCATTTGAATATAAAATCACAAAACACCCGGCAGAAACCTTTAATGAACTCGTTTACTATTGCTCGGAAGCAGGAGAGTGCACATTGGACCAGATACCGCATGACCAGACAGAGACTCTGCAGAATATTTTAAATGCTGAGGGAGCAACTGGCTGGGAGCTTATCCAGGTTTCTTTCGGGCACAATGGAATAATTGCCTTCTGGAAAAAAGAACAACCGGCCTGATCCGAGCTATTAAAGGAACACCACCTGTTGAGTACCGATGCTCCTCCCTGAGGAGAGTTGAAAGAATTGAACAGGGGAACTGCGAGCCTCTTAGCCTCTTGAGCGTGCATTCGCCGAAGCGCGGGGTCTAGGTGTTTCCGGATGCTTCATTATCTGCTGCGGGGTAGAACCCTTAACTGCAGGAAATGAACGCGTGAATGTGATATAAGTAAAGGCCTAACCCAAAAAAATCCCCGCGGTTTGCACATCGTGTATGCATACTGTCGCGGGGAGTTTCATTTGCATCACACTTAATCAATATTTTCAAGGTAATCCTTGAGTTTTTCAAGCAGGCTTTCCGGGAGTTCCTCTTTGTAGATAAATGCCTGGGCTTCCTCGCCGGTGATCAGTTGCTTGATTTCAAGCGGCAGTGCCCGCAAGACAGCCATTCTTTGGGGGTCGGGTTTTTCCTTTCGGGGCCCGGCATGTCCATTATTCATTGTTTTTCACAGTAAAGCAGCTACAGGAGATCACTCATTACAATACATTCACGGCAGATTTTCATTTTTTCCTTCCAGGTCTTTTGAGCTTTGCATTCGCAGATGGTGCCATTTACCAGCCAGCAGAATCTACCGGCATTATATTCATAAGCTGGGCATTCCTTGCGGCGTTTCGGGGGGCATTTTTTTATGATCCAGCAGGGCTTGGCCAGGTCACGGTTTCCTCTTTTCCTCGATAGAAGGAAAAACATCTGCCGTTCCACATGTGTCGGAATTGACCGCCAACCCTGCTCATAGCTGTATATGGCTTTCACCGAAACGCCGAGAAGCTGTGACATTTCCTTCTGGGTCTTGTCAAGCCTCGTCCGCGCCGCCACAAACTCTTCTTTTTCCACCTCTACCTCCAGATATTATGGTTTTGCTTTTGTGTATTTTGAACCATGCGGAGTGCATTATGCCATAGAAAAGCTTTCAGGGAAAGAGGCTTTTGCGATGGGGAGTTCCGACCATCTTGTCGTGTAGGCAGGAGACTTTTTCATCTGGCGAAAATGCCATTCCTTGGCAAGGCCGGCAGCAGCGGACTGGATGGTGTCGCGACCCCAGCGTCTGTTGATCATGTCCACTGCTTTCATAAGAGAGGTCTCGTTGCATGGCGCTGGCGCATGGAAAAGACGCAGCTGTTCATAGTTTTCCGGCACAAGACCATTCAGCAGTACGCCGGCTTTCTGGTAGCGATAACCGGGACGGTATATGGCATTAAGGGATGCGAGGGCAATCTTGATCAGTGTTGCAGTGTGGGAAGAGGGTGCCGACAGTGTAAAGGTTCGCCGGCTGCAATATTGCGGGGCATCTTTTTTAAAACTGTTGGTGCGGATAAAGACGTCAAGAACAGTAGTGCGGAGTCCTTCACTGCGCAGTTTACAGGCAGCCTGCGTGGTATAGGTGGCAACGGCCTCCTGCAGATCGCCCAGTGTGTAAACCGGCTGCCCGAATGATCTGGAAGTGCAGATCGACTTCTTGGCCGGCCCTGCTTTTTCCAGGGAGATGCAGGGAATACCCCGCAGCTCCATAGCCGTCCGTAACCCGGTAACAGTCAACTGCTTTCTGATCCAGGTGTCAGCGCAGTTTTTAAGTTCCAGTGCCGTGTGGATGGCCTGCTTTTTTAAGCGGGCAGCATGGCGGCGCCCTATGCCCCATATGTCACCAACAGGCACTGCAGCCAGCAGTCTGTCTGCAGACTGCTGGTCAGTAATGACGAATATGCCGGCCGCCGAGGAGTTTTTCTTGGCAAGCCGGTTGGCAATTTTTGCCAGGGTCTTGGTGGGGCCGAAACCGATGGAAACCGGTATGCCGGTACGCTGCTGCACCGTAGTCTTAAGAAAACGGCCCCAGCTTTCAAGATCACAATGTCTTCCTGCCTGAAGCCTGATGAAAGCCTCGTCAATGGAATAGATTTCAACATCCGGCTCCAACTGCATGAGGATGTCCATGACCCGCTGGGAGATATCGCCGTACAGTGGGTAATTGGAGGAGAAGACTGCAACATCATGTTTGCGGATGAGGGCGTCCTGTTTGAAATAAGGCGTGCCCATGCCAATGCCAAGAGCCTTGGCCTCATTGGAGCGGGCAATGATACAGCCATCGTTGTTGGAAAGCACCACCACCGGCCTGTTCATCAGATCCGGCCGGAAAAGGCGTTCGCAGGAGGCATAGAAATTGTTGCAGTCTATGAGCCCGAACATTTCAGAGGCTGTGTATGGCATAGGTCGCAACTCCCCATATTTCCAAAGGTGTTTCCTCGTCAATTTTCAGGTCCGGGTAGTCGGGATTTTCGGCAGCAAGTCGGCAGGAAGTCTTGCTTTTTATCAGCCGTTTGACCGTCAACTCACCATTGACCACTGCGATGACAATGCTGCCGCTGCAAGGCTCGAGAGAGCGGTCAACAACGAGGATGTCATTGTCATTGATTCC
>Ga0102956_1000248_pt1 | contig 19062 bp, 18 predicted proteins | sample SalPonF2_A_D2_MG_FD_84515 | JGI IMG/M metagenome (GOLD analysis project Ga0102956, IMG submission 84515) | Salt pond soil microbial communities from South San Francisco under conditions of wetland restoration - Salt Pond MetaG SF2_A_D2_MG ...
CCTGCACATCGAGATGCCCAAAGGTCCACCCGTGCTGCTGGCGGGCGATGCCGCCGATCTGCAGGAGAACCTGACCGACGAAATCGCCCCCGGTCTGTGTTGGCAGGATCGCGAGGATCTGGCCCTTCAGAGTATTCGCAAGCTGAAAACCCTTGCCCGCCAGACAGGTGCCACCGTCTGGCCCAATCACGACATGGCCTTCTGGCGTGCGGTGGGCGCCTGCACGGGCGGCCAGCCACCTACAGAGTAGCCGCGTCGTCCGTCTCCACTGTCTTCCATGTGGCGGGATGGGGTCAGCCCCATGGGTTGCCGTGGCTGCAACCTTGCCCTCACTCAATGACACATGCTCCCACGGTAGCCGTCAGCGTACGGTTGCCCCACCGCTCGGCCGGGGCGCCCGCCATGCGCCGGAGGTTCCAACCAGCCCCAGTCGCCCACAACCCTCTCCATCCGTCCCCGGGGGGTGCCGGTCCCGGGATGTCCGCTCATGCCTGGCTGCGGCCTGGGCCCGGCCAGCCGAAAGCGGCGGTCGGTTGCCTTTGCCGGCTGGGGGCAGGTCACCCAGTGACCCTGGGCATAGTCCGCGCCCGGTTGCACAAGGGCCTTGAAGATCGCTTCGGATTCCACGAATTCAGCTTCGGTCACCATTCCCGTTTCGTGGCCGATGTCGTTGATGGCCCGGACGGCGGCGCGACCGACGGCCGAGTCAGGTCCCTTGTCATGGAGACCATAGCCGCATAGTGCATAATGTCGGAGAAGTTCCTACCCGACATCGGGGAGAACAGCCTTGGAGACTGGTTCGGCCGCGTAGGTCCTGATTGTCTTTGGGGCCCAACCGCGTGCTTGATCGACGCCGGTGCGCCAAGCGCGCTACTGTTGGTTTTGGAACATGGGTTGCTACGGTCCGTGTTCCTTTCAATTCGCAGGCTTTAGTTACGATGCCAAAGGAGACGTATTTGCTGATCTCAGTCGTCATTCCTGCCCATAACCGGCCGGCGCTGCTGCTGGAGGCTTTGCGCAGCGTGGCCGCCCAGAGCTACTCCGATTTCGAAGCGGTGGTCATCGACGATGGATCGGATCCGCCTATTTCCCAGGCGGCGCTGACGGATGTGCTGGGCTCGCGCGTCGTTCTCCACCGGCACGATACGCCGCAGGGTGTCCCCAAATCCAAGAACGCGGGTGTCGATGCTGCCCGTGGAGAGGTTATTCTATTGCTGGATGATGATGACCTCCTGGTGCCGGACGCTCTCGAGTCGATTTATCAGGCCTTCTCGAGTCACCCGAATATTGACTGCTTGTTTCTCGGAGTCCGCCCTTTTGGGCCCTACGCCGAGGGGCCGACCAAGAATCGGGAGACTGCTGTGGACAGGCTGCTGGAACAAGCAAAGCCCGAAGAACGGAACGGCCTTTATTTTTTCTCCGAAGACCTTTTTTCCGCACTGCTTCACACGGTTCCGATCGATTTTCAGAGACCTGCGGCACGCCGCGGCGCGTGGAATATTGTCGGCGGCTTCGACGAAAGCAGTCTGTACAGCGAATCGGCATGGGCCATACGCGCGTCCTCGATTGCTACGGTGGCCCTGACGGCAAAGCCCCTGATGGAATGGCGAATCCACGATAGCAATTTCGGCTGGCCTGCGGACATGGACGTGGAAGGCATAAGACGGCGTCAGATTGTCAACTCGATAGACTCCGGATTTGCGCTGATGAAGACGTTCGATGAGCAGCAGCGAGCATCGCGCCTGCGGGCGCGGGCAATCAGGAAGTACCAGTCGAATACGCTGTTTTCGAAAGCATACAGCCTGTGCGGTAAAGCATGGCGGGAGGGCATGTATGCTCTACTATGCTCTTTTGGACTGCGGCCCGGCCTGGCGCATTTGAAGTTGGCAGTCAAATATCTGTTGCCGATGTGCTGGACGAGAAAGCGCATGGACCACTAGGGGTATTGTCCACGGACACCTGCCGGCCACGGCTGGCTGGGCGAGAGCCCTCGGTGGTCCGGAGCCGCTGGAGACCAAGCGTATTGGGCGCGCTACAGTATTTCTGGCGCTTGCGTGTGGCGAACGTGACTGAAAGCAGGGTGTCGGGCGGGGCCGGCCGCCGCTCCGACAGGTCTTAGGCGCCATCCGCAATCGAGCGGTTCCGCCCCTGTTCCTTGGCTTTGTACATGGCGCGGTCAGCGCGCTCGAAGACGGCATCCGGGCCATCCTCGTCGCGGAAGCTCGCAATGCCGCAGGATACGGTGATGCGCACGCCGTTGCCGCGGTAGTGGAAGCCGCAGTTCCGCACGCTGTCGCACAACTGGTCCGCCACCTTCAGGGCATGGGCGCTGTCGGCGCCGGGCAACAACAGCGCGAATTCCTCGCCGCCGTAGCGGGCCAGAAATTCGTTGTCGCCCAGGTTGTCCGCCACCAGCTGTCCGATGGTCTTGAGCACCTTGTCGCCGGCTTTGTGCCCGTAGGTGTCGTTGACGGCCTTGAAGTTGTCGATATCCATCAGCACCATGGTCAGAGGGCCCCCGGCCTGTTTCCAGCGCCGGTATTCTTCCTCGACCTGTTCTTCATAGGCCATCCGGTTGGGTACGCCGGTGAGGGTATCCACCAGCGCCAGCTGGCGCTCGTGTTGAATGCGGTTGCGCAGCTCGCCGGACTCCTCTTCGAGTTTGCGCAGCCGGGAGTCGAGCTCACTGATGCGTTGCTCGGCCTGTCGACTGCGCGTCTCCTCGCGGTGGCGAAACGCTTCCATGTGTTCGCCGATGGTCTCGAGACGCTGGCGTACCTGCTCCTTGAGCTGGTCCAGGTCCACCGCATCGCGCACGCTGAACTGGATATTCTGGACCTGCTCCTGCACCGCTTCATCCAGCTGTCGCCCGCTGTCCAGGGTATTGCTGCGATCGCTGTCCACGCCCCGTACGCAGGTATCCAGGTCCGCCAGCCGCTCGGTCAGTTGGGTCAGGAACCGCCCCAGCTCCTCCTTCTCACGTTGCAGGGTCCTGCGCACGCCGGCAATGAGGTCGGCGAGGTCGGCAACCAGCCGCGGCCATTCGCCTTCTGAAGGATTCGATTCCAGACGCTGCTGAAGGCTTTCCCGGGTCTCGTCCACCTCGGGGGGCAGATCCAGGCGTTCCAGCAGCTGCAGAAGCGCCTCGCTGGCGCTGGGGCCGTTCGTTCCTTCGGCGGAGACGGGGGCCTGCTCACGACCGCGCCGGGAACGTCCCAACAGGCCCAGCAGAAGAGCCCGGGCGCGGGGCGCAACGTTCCGACCGGGGCGACGCTCCAGCCGGTCCAGGGTTTCCGAGACCATGCGGGTGGTGGCCGCCAGCTCGTCGGTAATGGTGCCGGAGCGCAGTTTGGTGCGAAGGCTTTCCAGCGTGGGATCCAGTTCGGGGTCCAGGCCGTCCAGTGCAACGCACATATGGGCCATCGCATCCCGAAGCAGCCTCTCCATGCGCTGCCAGTCATGCTCGCGCCGCTCCAGGTCCCCCAGGCAGTCGAAATATTTGCCTTTCCAGTCGCTGTTCTCTTGTTTGTTGTCTGTGCCTGACATGTTCCCGTTTCCCCGGCCGCGGCGCGCCGTGGGCCTTTGGCGGGGACGGCGCCGTGGTGACGGTCGGATGCGGTGCCGCGCTCCGGTGTACGCAGCGGCCTATTGGTTTAGCGGCAGTCCCCCTGAAAAGTGTGGACGCCCGACGGCGTCACCTCACTCCGCGTCGGACAGCAGGTTGCGCAGGTTGGCCAGATGGGCCTGGCCGCGTTGCTGGCGCTGCTCGGGGTCGGCATTGTTCTTGTCCCCCTGCCAGAGCAGGTCGTCCGGCGGCAACTCGTTGAGAAACCGGCTCGGTTCACAGGTTTCCCAGTCGCCGGCGCGCTTGCGGCGGGTGGCGAAGGTGAACGTCAGGGTCTTGCGGGCGCGGGTGATGCCCACGTAGGCCAGCCGTCGTTCCTCTTCCAGGTTGTCCTCCTCGATGCTGGTGCGATGGGGAAGGATCTGCTCCTCCATGCCCACCAGGAACACATGGGGAAACTCCAGTCCCTTGGCGCCGTGCAGGGTCATCAGCCGCACCGCATCACCGTCGGCGTCCTCCTGACCCCGCTCCAGGATCCCCATCAGACTGAGCCGCCCCACCAACTCGGCCAGGTGGGTGTCGCCGGTTTCCTGTTCCGCCATGCGTTCCAGCCACGCCACCAGGTCCTGGACGTTCTGCATACGCCGTTCGGCCTGCCTGGGGTCGGCGCTGCTTTCCAGCAGCCAGCCTTCGTAGCCCGTGTCGGCGATCAGCTCCCTGACCGCTTCCAGGGGCTCGCCGCGCCTGGCGCGGTCGCCCATGGTGACCGCCCATTCGGCGAATCGCTGCAACTGCTTGAGGGGCCGGCTGCCCAGACGCTGGGCCAGGCCCAGTTCGAAGCAGGCCTCCAGCAGACCGATTCCCCGTTCGGCGGCATAGCTGCCCAGCTTCTCCACGGTGCTGGTGCCGATCTCGCGCCGCGGCGTGTTCACAATACGCAGGAAGGCGCGATCGTCGTCCTCGTTGACCAGCAGCCGCAGGTAGGCCAGCACGTCCTTGACCTCGGTGTACTCGAAGAACGAGGTGCCGCCGCTCAGCTGATAGGGAATGCCGTGCTCGCGAAGCACCCGCTCGAAGGGCCGCGACTGGTGGTTGCCCCGGTACAGGATCGCGAAATCCCGCCAGGGCGCGGTGTGGGTGAAGCGGTTGTGCAGCACTTCGGAAACCACCCGTTCGGCCTCGTGATCGGCGTCCCGGCAGGCCAGCACCCGCAGGGGGGTGCCGTAGCCCAGCTCGCTCCACAGGCGCTTCTCGAACACATGGGCGTTGTTGGCGATCAGGGTATTGGCCGACTTGAGGATGCAGCCGGTGGACCGGTAGTTCTGCTCCAGCTTGATCACCTTCAGGCGCGGGAAGTCCTCCCGCAGCCGCGCCAGGTTCTCGGGGCGCGCGCCGCGCCAGGTGTAGATGGACTGGTCGTCGTCGCCCACGGCGGTGAACTGGCCCCGGATGTCCACCAGCTCACGCACCAGCTGGTATTGCGCATCGTTGGTGTCCTGGTACTCGTCCACCAGCAGGTGACGGACCCGGCGCTGCCAGTGGGCCAGGGCCTCGGGGTCGCTGCGCAGCAGGGTCACCGGCAGCAGGATCAGGTCATCGAAATCCACCGCGTTGTAGGCTTTGAGATGGCGCTGATAGGCGCCGTAGAGCTGGGCGCCGGCAAAGTCGAACTCGTCGGCTGCCGCTTGCAGCGCGGTTTCCGGATCCGTCAGGTCGTTCTTCCACGCCGAGATTCGCCAGCGCAGGCGGTCCGGGTCCAGGGGGCTGGCGCTCTGGCGCACCAGCTCGGTGAGCAGCTGGGTGCTGTCCTGGGCATCGAAGATGGAAAACCCGGATTTGTAGCCCAGGCGGGCGTGCTCCCGGCGCAGGATGGTCAGGCCGAGGGTGTGGAAGGTGCAGACCGTGAGGCCACGGGCTTCCCTGCCCTGCAGCAGCGCGGCCGCCCGCGCTTTCATCTCCCGCGCCGCCTTGTTGGTGAAGGTGACCGCGACCACGTGGCGCGGCGACAGGCCGCACTCCTGGATCAGGTAGGCGATCTTGTGGGTGATGACGCGGGTCTTGCCGCTGCCGGCACCGGCGAGCACCAGCAAGGGGCCGTCCACGTAGCGCACGGCGGCACGCTGGCGGGGATTCAAACCGGACACGAAACGCCTACTGGATGGGGACCGACATGAGGCGGCCATTGTACATGGGCGCGCCGGGGACGGGCCACCGGCAACGGGCGTTGCCGGTGGCGGTGAGAGGGCTCAGCCGGCCAGACGGAAGCGGGCGACCACCTGTTCGAGCTCGCGGGCCAGGTGCGCCAGCTCGTCGCTGGACTGGGTGGTCTGCTGGGCGCCCGCCGAGGTCTGCTCGGCGATTTCCTTGATGGCGGTGATGTTGCGGTTGATGTCTTCGGACACCGCGCTCTGTTCCTCGGCGGCGGTGGCGATCTGGTTGTTCATGTTGTCGATGGTCTTCACCGCCGCCGCAATCTCCGCCAGGGACATGGCGGTCTGCTCCACCTGTTCCTCACCGGACTTGACCTCGGTGCTGGCGTCCTCCATGGCGTGCACCGCGTCGGCGGCCAGGCTCTGGAGCTGGCCCACGATGGTCTCGATTTCCTGGGTGGACTGCTGGGTGCGAATGGCCAGCGCCCGCACTTCCTCGGCTACCACCGCGAAGCCGCGGCCCTGCTCGCCGGCGCGGGCCGCCTCGATGGCGGCGTTGAGGGCCAGCAGATTGGTCTGCTCGGCGATGGTGGTGATCACTTCCAGCACTTTGCTGACGTTGTGGCTTTCGGCTTGCAGGGCTGCCATCACACCGGCCGCGTTGTCCACCTTGCCCAGCAGCGTCTCCATGCGGGCGATGGCCATGGTGGCGACCTGTGCGCCGCTGGAGGCTTCCTTGTCGGCCTGGTGGGCGGCGGCCGCCGCCTCGGCGGCGTTGCGGGCCACTTCCTGGGCAGTGGCCGACATTTCGTTCATGGCGCTGGCGACCTGCTCGGTCTGGGACTGCTGCTGGTCCAGGTGCACGCTGGTCTCGCCGGCAATGCTCTGCATGCGGCCGGAGGCGTCCGCGATGCGCCTGGCCGAGTCGGCGGCCTGGCCGATGACGGCGCCCAGCTGCGCCTGGATGCCCTGGACACTGCGCGCTACCTGGCTGAACTCGTCCTGGCCGGTGGCCTGCACGGGCGTGGAGAAATCCCCCCCGGCGAGGCGGTCCAGATCGCTGACCAGGCGCCGCGCCGGGTTGAGCAGCCCCTGGCGAACAGCCACCAGAAAGCCGACGAACGCACCGGCGACGGCAATGCCCATCAGGATCAGACTGAGGACGATCCCGTGATGGGCGCCGGCGAGGGCCTCGCGTATGGCGGCATCGGCCGTCGCGCCGGTGGCACTGTGCGGGCCGAGGACTGCCTGCAGGCGGGCGAAGGTGCTCCAGGATTCCCAGAAGCCGAAACCGGCGGCGGCCAGCAGGAGCCCGGTTCCCAGTCCCGTAATGGCCAGCAGTTTGTTGCGGATGCTGTTGCGTACCCAGTTCATGCGCCTCGGACCTCGCGTGTTGTGTTTATACGACGGCGCGACGTATTTCCGTCGCGAGCGCCGGTTTATGCGGTGTTAACGGCAAGAAGCATGCCGCTGCCGATAACCGGGATCGCGACCTGAAGACACGGGTCCGACACCGGCATGCCGTTTGCCCGGTTACTCCGTCATCGGCCGTGCCGGCCCGGGGCTTTAAGTGGAACTCGGCCGGAGCGCCGGTCGTGACGCTCCGCTCACGCCGGCCCGCGATCCAGGCATCGGTATTGAATGGCTTCGGTGAGGTGGGCGGTGGCGATGTGTTCGGCCCGGTCCAGGTCCGCGATGGTGCGGGCCACCCGCAGGATGCGGTGGTAGGCCCGCGCGGACAGCCCCAGCCTCTCCAGAGCGCGCTGCAGCAGATGTCGGTCCGATGGCGACAGCCCGCAATGGGCGGTCAGCGCCTCCCCCTGCAATTCGGCATTGACGGTACCCCGGGGACGCTGGCGGTGGCGCGCGGCCTCCACCCGCCCGCGGACGGCAGCGCTCGATTCACCGGGGGGTCCCTGCAACTGATCCCAGCTGGGGCGCGGGACCTCGATCTGCATGTCGATACGGTCCAGCAGTGGTCCGGATATACGGGAGCGGTAGCGCCGGATCTGGTCGGGCGTGCAGCGGCAGCGCCCATCGGCGTCCCCATGGTACCCGCACGGACAGGGATTCATGGCCGCCACCAGCTGGAAGCGGGCGGGGAACTCGGCCTGGCGGGCGGCCCGGGAGATCACGATGCGCCCGCTTTCCAGGGGTTCGCGCAGCACCTCCAGCACCCGCCGGTCGAATTCCGGCAGCTCATCCAGGAACAGCACGCCGTGGTGGGCCAGGGAGATTTCTCCGGGGCGCGGGTGCGAACCCCCTCCCACCAGGGCCACCGCGGAGGCTGTGTGGTGGGGCGTGCGGAAGGGCCGTCGACGCCAGTCGGCGGCGGTGAGTCCCTGACCGCTCACGGAACGCACGGCAGCGGCTTCCAGGGCCTGTTCCTGCTCCAGGGCGGGGAGTATGCCGGGCAGGCGGCTGGCGAGCAGGGTTTTGCCGGTGCCGGGCGGACCCACCATCAGCAGGCTGTGGCTCCCGCTTGCGGCCACTTCCAGCGCCCGTCTGGCACGTTGCTGCCCGCGTACGTCGGCCAGGTCCGGGAGGGGACTCGCGGCGGCGGTCCAGTCCGGTTCCGCGGCCGGCGCCAGGGCCTGCCGGCCGCAAAGATGGGCGCTGACCTGCAGCAGATGTCCGGCCCCGTATACCGTGGCGTCGCTGACCAATGCCGCCTCGCACGCGTTCTCCGCCGGCACCACCAGGCGGCGCCCGCTGCCATGGGCCTGCACGGCCGCCGGCAGGGCACCCCGTACCGGGCGCAACTCCCCGGACAGGGCCAGCTCGCCGAGAAATTCGTGGTGCACCAGGCCGTCCGCCGGGATCTGTCCGGAAGCGGCCAGGATGCCGAGGGCGATGGGCAGATCGAAGCGCCCGCCGTCCTTGGGCAGGTCGGCCGGGGCGAGATTGATGGTGATGCGCCGGGCCGGAAACTCGAAACGGCCGGTGAGCAGCGCGCCGCGCACCCGTTCCTTGCTTTCCTTTACGGCGGCTTCGGGCAGTCCGACGATGGACAGGCTGGGCAGCCCGTTGGAGAGGTGCACCTCCACCGCCACCGGAGGCGCCTGCACGCCCACCTGGGCGCGGCTGTGCACAATCGCGAGTGTCATGGCTTCCTTTCCATGCTCGGCGCCCCGTTCCCTGGGGCCCGCTGCTGCCGACGGCCGCGGGTCAGCCGCCGTCCATATCGTTTTCCACTTCCGGTCTGGTCGTGGTGGCCCGTGCGGGAATGACCCGGGCTTCCAGCTCGGCCACCCGGCGTTCCAGGGCCTGCAGTTTGCTGCGGGTGCGCGCCAGAACTTCGCGCTGGGCGTCGAATTCCTCCCGGGTCACGAGATCGAGGCGGGCCAGGCTTGCCTGCAGGGTGGCCCGCAGGTTCTTTTCCAGGTCCTGCTGCAGCTCCCGTACCCCGGAAGGCACACTGCCCGCCAGGCGTTGCGCAAGGTCATCGAGCGTCTTTGGATCAAGCATGGCACAACCCTAATTGATGACCGGCTGAGCGTCCAGTGAAAGGCACGCACCGCAATGGTGCGATGCACCGTAAGGAGGCGTCCGTCCTGGTGCACCCAGGCGCGGCAGGACCGTGGTTAGGTGCCTGTATCCTGCTGTTATTAAAAACGAAAAAGTTTTGGCATAGGAAATGCTCCGCAACACAGGAAGGAAGGCGGAACGCTTCCGTCTCGCGCCAAGGCAGGCACGCAGGAAGGCAGCACGCATGAAGTTGGTGGCCGCGGTGGTGAAGCCCTTCAAGTTGGACCGGGTCAGGGAACGACTCGCGGAGCTCGGGGTACTGGGAGTCACGGTGACCGAAGTGCGTGGTTGTGGACGCCAACGCGGACACACGGAGCTGTACCGGGGATCGGAGTATGCGGTGGACTTTCTGCCCAAGTTCAAGCTCGAGGTCGCGGTCGGTAATGACCTGGTGGAAGCGGTGATCGACGCCATCGCGGGGGCTGCCCGCACCGGGGATATCGGCGATGGAAAGGTGTTTGTGTTTGCGTTGGACGAGGCTGTCCGCATCCGCACCGGGGAGACCGGGCCCACGGCCCTTTGAAGGCCCCGGCGGTGCCGCTGCAGGGGGCAGACGTGGACAGGGCGGTGGCGCCGGGCTAGGCCATAGGTAACCCGGATGGCGGCATGGTTGCGATGGGAGTCGGGGCCGTGTCTGCCGAGCGGGTGGTTCAGGGGGACGTACCGGTGACGGTTGTTCAAGGGCGTTTAACGGTCCGAATGGGTGCCCGGCTGCGGGCGGGCTGATTCAGGAGAGAAACTGTTATGAAAATGGTTACTGCGATTATCAAGCCGTTCAAATTGGACGACGTGCGAGAAGCGCTGTCCGACATCGGCGTACAAGGTATCACTGTTACGGAAGTGAAGGGTTTCGGTCGCCAGAAGGGCCATACCGAGTTGTACCGCGGTGCGGAGTATGTCGTCGACTTTCTCCCCAAGGTGAAGCTCGAGGTGGCCGTCAGCCAGGACATGGCGGAACGCGTTATCGAGGCCATCTCGAAAGCCGCGAATACCGGCAAGATCGGCGACGGCAAGATCTTCGTTTTCAATCTCGATCAGGCAATCCGCATCCGCACCGGCGAGACCGGCCAGGATGCTCTTTAATCCTCTGGGGAGAGCAATATCCATGTCCAAGATAATCAAACCGAACCGTGTACTCGCGGGCCTCGGCGCCCTGTCCGGCCTGCTGTTGCCGGTCATGGCGTTCGCGGCCGACAAACCCACGCTCAACGCCGGCGACACGGCCTGGATGCTCACCTCCACGGCTCTGGTGCTGTTGATGACCATCCCCGGCCTGGCGCTGTTCTACGGCGGCATGGTGCGCAGCAAGAACGTGCTTTCCATGCTCATGCAGTGCTTCGCCATTACCTGTCTGGTCACCATACTGTGGGCGCTGTTCGGCTACAGCATCGCCTTCGGTGACGGGGGGAACGGCTTCTGGGGCGGGCTCGGCAAGGCCTTCCTGCAGGGTGTGGGCGTGGACTCGCTGTCCGGCTCCATTCCCGAGACCGTCTTCATGTGCTTCCAGATGACCTTCGCCATCATCACGCCGGCTCTCATCGTGGGTGCCTTCGCCGAGCGCATGAAGTTTTCCGCCATGCTCTGGTTCATGGGGATCTGGGTGCTGGTGGTGTACTCGCCCATCGCCCACTGGGTGTGGGGTCCGGGTGGCTGGCTCGGCGGCAAGGGGGTCCTGGACTTCGCCGGCGGCACCGTGGTCCACATCAACGCCGGTGTGGCGGGCCTGATGGCGGCGCTGGTCATGGGCAAGCGCAAGGGCTACCCCACCACCCCGATGATGCCCCACAACCTGGGCTACACGCTGATCGGCGCGTCCCTGCTGTGGGTGGGCTGGTTCGGCTTCAACGCCGGCTCGGAACTGGCCGCTGACGGCACCGCCGGCATGGCCATGGCGGTGACCCAGATCGCCACCGCCGCCGCGGCCCTGGCCTGGATGTTCTCGGAGTGGATGGTGCACGGCAAGCCCAGCGTGCTGGGTATCGCTTCCGGCGCCGTTGCCGGCCTGGTCGCCATCACCCCGGCGTCCGGCTTCGTCGGGCCCATGGGATCCATCGCCGTCGGTGCCGCCGCCGGTGTGGGCTGCTTCCTGGCCGCCACCAAGATGAAGAACGCCCTGGGCTATGACGACTCCCTGGACGCCTTCGGTGTACACGCCATCGGCGGCATCATCGGTGCCCTTCTGACCGGTGTGTTCTGCGCCCCCAGCCTGGGCGGTTCGGGTTTCTCCGACGGCGTCACCAGTATCGGCACCCAGGTCGGCATTCAGGCTCTCGGCGTGATCGCCACCCTGGTGTACACCGCGGTCATGAGCCTTGTCATCCTCAAGATCCTGGACGCTGTCATGGGTCTGCGGGTCAGCGAAGAGGCCGAAACCGAGGGGCTGGACATCGCCCTGCACGACGAGCGCGGCTACAATCTGTAGTCCGGACGGCTCGGCAACGGAGGCGGGCGCCCATGGCGCCCGCTTTTTTTTCGTCCCCGGGTTGCGCCGCCTCCGCCCGCCGGCGACCGCGGTGCTCTGTACATGGGTGGGCAAACGTTCTGATGGATTCTCCGTCCGATGGCTTGGCCGTCGGAAACCCGGCGCCGTGTGCCAGGCGGGCTGCACCCGACGGCGGATATCGCCCTGACGACCCCACCCGGGTACAATCGGGTCCAGCCGCGCGGACGGCCGTGCCGGCGGGCCCCAGGGGCGCCCGTCCGCCGTCGTCTCCGGATCCCGCCGGGAAGCGGGAAAAAACGAACCAACAAGGGCCAACGAGCCCAGCCAATAAGACGGAGGAGTCATTATGTCGATTCGAACCACCGCCGGGGCCTCCCTGGTCGGCGCTCTGCTGCTCGCGTCCGTTCCCGCCCACGCCCAGGGGCTGTCGGGCAACGTCACCTTCGCCAGCAACTATATCTTTCGCGGCATCTCACAGACCGATAACACGGCCGCCATCCAGGGCGGGCTGGAATACAGCATGATGGGCATCTATGCCGGCATGTGGGGCTCCAACGTGGACTTCCACACGCCGGGGGACGGCTCCATGGAATTCGACGTCTACGGCGGCTACAAGTACAAGCTGAGCGACAACGCCGGGCTGGACATGGGAATCATCGGGTACAACTATCCGGGGGCCAGCGGAAACCTCCAGTACGATTACACGGAATTCTATGCTGGTGGCCATTATCGGTGGATCAGTTTCAAAGACTACTATTCGTTCGATTTCTTCGGCGGTACCGGCAAGGCCAACTATGTCGAGCTGGGCGTCGATTACCCCCTGCCGTTCGGTCTGAGCCTGGGTCTGCATGCCGGGCGCCAGTACATCTCGAACAATACCAAGGCGGGGCTGCCGGACTATAACGACTACAGCATCGGCATCTCCACGACCTCCAGCGGCTTCGGGTTCGGCTTGAAATATACCAACACGAATCTGGGCAGGAACCAGTGCACCTACGATACCTGCGCAAGCAGGGTGGTTGTGGATATTTCCAAGAGCTTCTGATGTCCCAGAGGCGGCAGCGGGAGCTGCCGCCTGTCCATTCAACCAGTGAACCGACCGGAGGCGTCGCGTCGGCTCCATGTCCTGGGCTCTGCAGGAGCGGGAAAGCGGCTAGTGGGCGGAACCGTTGTGCTGCGGGTAACAGAGCTTCGGATGGAGGGTTTGGGGCCGGTTACGCTGCAGGTTGCTGACGACGAGTGCGTGTGCCTGACGGGCCCGTCAGGGGCCGGCAAGACCCGGCTGCTGCGCGCGGTGGCGGACCTTGATCCCCATCAGGGAGAGGTATTTCTGGACGGTGTCTCCAGCCTCCAGGTGCCCGCCCCCGAATGGCGCCGACGCGTGGCGCTGCTGCCGGCCGAGAGCCACTGGTGGGGCGACCGGGTGGGCGAGCATTTCGCCGCCGGGGACATCGCCGGTCTGCAGGCCCTGGGTTTCGAGCCCGGGGTTGTGGACTGGTCGGTGGCCCGTCTGTCCAGCGGTGAACGTCAGCGGCTGGCCCTGTTGCGAATGCTGGCGCTGGCTCCGCAGGTGCTGCTGCTGGACGAGCCCACCGCCAACCTGGATCCGGCCAATATCGAGCGGGTGGAGACCCTGTTGACCGACTACCGCTGCACCCACGACGCGGCCCTGCTGTGGGTGAGTCATGACGTCGCCCAGGCGGAGCGGGTGGCGCAGCGAGTGCTGCGGATCGAACAAGGGCGGCTGGCCGCCGACCGCCCGGGCCATCGCCAATGATCCGACTGTCCGCCGTGGACCTGGCTGTGGCGGCGCTGCTGGTGCTGGTGCTGGCGGTGCTGGGCGCCCGTGTCCAGCGCAGCCTGGGCAGTCGCATTCTGGTGGCGGCCTTGCGCACCACCGTGCAGTTGCTGCTCATCGGCCTCATCCTCAAAGCCCTGTTCGCCCACGTGCACCTGCTGTGGATGGCCCTGCTGTCCATGGTGATGCTGCTGGTGGCAGGGCGGGAGGTGACCGCCCGCCAGCAGCGGCGTTTCGCCGGCTGGTGGGGCTTCGGGATGGGCACGGTGTCCATGTTTCTGTCGTCGTTTGCCGTTACGATCTTCGCTCTGGTCGTGATCATCGGCAATCAGCCCTGGTATGCGCCTCAGTACGCCATTCCCCTGCTGGGCATGTTGCTGGGCAACACCATGAACGGTATTTCCATTGCCATGGACCGCCTCACCGAAACGGCCTGGCAGCAACGCGGGCAGATCGAGGCCCGTCTGATGCTCGGTCACAGCTGGGAGCAGGCCAGCGGGGCGCTGCGCCGCGACGCGGTGCGGGGCGGACTGATCCCCATCATCAATGCCATGTCCGCCGCCGGCCTGGTGAGCCTGCCGGGCATGATGACCGGTCAGATCCTGGCCGGCTCGCCGCCGGTGGAGGCCGTCAAGTACCAGATTCTGATCATGTTTCTGATTGCCGTGGGGACGGGGCTGGGAACACTGGCGGCGGTGTGGGCCGCCAGCCGCCGGCTGTTCGACGAACGCCAGCGCCTGCGCCTGGATCGCCTGCGGGCCCCGCCGGCGGAGCGCTGAGAAGCGGCCGACGGAGCGACCACTCGGGAGGCAGGGGATGACGGGATGTCGGTGGCTGTTGGTGCTGGCGCTGGGGTTGGGTGTTGCCCACGGAGCGGCGATCTACCGGTGGGTGGACAGCGCGGGTCAGGTGCACTATTCCGACCATCCCCATGGGGGAGCCCGCCGGCTGCAGGTGCACCCCGATACCGTCGCCGGCCCGTCCGCCGACCGCCTGGAGCTGCGCCGGCGCTTGTTGAAGGCCTACGACCAGGAAGACGCGCGCGAAAAGGCCAAACAGGCCCGGGCCCTGAAGGCCGAGGCGCGCCGCAAGCGCAACTGCCGGCGCGCCCGAAACGCTCTGCAGACCGACACCCATGCGGCCTATCTGTACCGCTACGACAGCGCCGGCCACCGCCATGTGTTGAACGACAGGGAAAGGTCGGCCGTCGAAGCCGGCGACAAGACCGCCGTCCGGCATTGGTGCCGGTGACCGCGGTATCGGCCTATTTCATGAGCTGTTCGTAGAAGAACTGCGGGGCCACCGTGGCAGAGCGGTGGATGGCCGCGTTGTAGTAGCGGGTCGGGAAGGCTTTCTGTTCGGCGTCCGCTTCCCGAAAGCCGGTCACCGGCAGGTCCTTGCAGGCCAGGGTGGCGGTCCACCAGCCGGACGGGTACACGGGCTGGGGAAAGTGCATGGTGAGCACGTCCAGAAATCCGGCGCCCCGCATGGCCTGGTGGATCTCCTTGATCAGGTTCATGTGGTACATGGGCGATTCGCTCTGCTGCACCAGGATGCCCTCGCTGCGCAGGGCGCGGCGCGTGTTGCGATAGAACTCCTCGGTGAAAAGCCCCTTTGCCGGGCCGATGGGATCGGTGCTGTCGATGATCACCACATCCAGGCTGTCCGGTTCGGCGTCCGCCATCCATTTGATGCCGTCGCCGAAATAGAAGTGGGCGCGCGGGTCGTCGTTGGACTCGCACAGCTCCGGAAAATAGCGCTCCGACAAGCGCGTGACCCGTTCGTCGATCTCCACCTGCCAGACGTCCCGCACCTCGGGGTGCTTCAGCACCTCCCGCACGGTTCCGCAGTCGCCGCCGCCGATGACCACCACGCTGCGCGGGTTGGGGTGGGTGAACAGGGCCGGATGACTCATCATCTCGTGATAGATGAAGTTGTCCCGGTCGGTGAGCATCACGAACCCGTCGATTACCATGAGCTTGCCGAAGTGCTCGGTGTCATAGATTTCAATGCGCTGGTAAGGGGTCTGCTCCTCATGAAGTTTTTCCTTGATCTTCAGTGAGAAGGCAGAGCCGCCTTCGTCGCATACTTCGGTGAACCAGCTCTTGTCCAGGGTCATGTCGGTCGCCGTCAAGGTTGGCAGGGTGAAAACGGGAACAGGGTGCGGCTGGCGCCGCAGGCTCGAGGCTGCCAAGGATACAGCATGCTCAGGGAAGAGGAAAAATCAGGGTGGATTCGGCGCCGGCGGGGTTATATGGTGCGCTCCTGGTACGTTAGTGTATGAGCCATCATGTGGACCATTGATCAGGCCCGTTCGACCTACAACCTGGCTTTCTGGGCCAACGGTTATTTCGACATCAATGCGCGGGGGCACCTGCTGGTGCACCCCGAGCGCGGCGCTGCGGCCATCGATCTGTTCGATCTGGCCCGGGAAATCCGCGCCAGCGGGCTGTCCTGGCCCGTGCTGGTACGCTTCAACGGCATCCTGCGCGACCGGGTGGACACCCTGTGCGGCGCCTTCCAGCAGGCCATGAGTGCCGAAAGCTACGAAGGAAGCTATACCGCCGTCTACCCCATCAAGGTGAACCAGCAACGCAGTGTGGTGGCCGAGATCCTGTCCCGCGGGGAAGGGCGTGTGGGTCTGGAAGCGGGCAGCAAGCCCGAGCTGATGGCGGTGCTGGCCTTGTGTCCCGCAAACGGCGTCATCGTCTGCAACGGTTACAAGGACCGCGAGTACATCCGCCTGGCCCTGATCGGTCGCCGCCTGGGCCATCGGGTCCATATCGTGGTGGAAAAGCTTTCCGAGCTGGAGCTGGTGATCCGCGAGTCCCGGGCCATGGGCATCGCACCACTGATTGGGGTGCGCATGCGACTGGCGTCCATCGGCGCCGGCAAGTGGCAGAACACCGGCGGCGAGAAATCCAAGTTCGGCCTGCAGGCGGCCCAGGTGCTGGCGGTGGTGGACAGACTGCGTGCCGGGGGGATGCTGGGCAGCCTGCAACTGCTGCACTGCCACCTGGGGTCGCAGATCGCCAACATCCGGGATATCCAGCGGGGCATGCGGGAGGTGGCGCGCTACTACGCCGAGCTGCGCGCCATGGGTGCCCCCATTGCCATCATGGACGTGGGCGGCGGCCTGGGGGTCGACTATGAGGGGTCCCGTTCGCGCAGCTTCTGCTCCATCAACTACAGTGTCCAGGAGTACGCCAACAACGTCGTGCGCGCCATGCGCGAGATCTGCACAGAGCAGGAACTGCCCCATCCGGACATCGTCACCGAGTCCGGGCGCGCCATGACGGCCCATCACGCGGTGCTGATCACCAATGTCATCGACATCGACCAGGCGCCTGGCACCGGCAGCCTGGAGCCCGCGGGCGAGGATGAGCCGCTGATCATCCAGGACCTGTGGCAGGTGCTCGCCAACCTGTCCGAGCGCGCGCCCCTGGAGTCCTACCACGACGCCAGCCACTCCCTGTCCGAGGCCCAGTCCATGTACCTGCACGGGGTGCTGTCCCTGGCCCAGCGTGCCCGGGTGGAGTCGTTGTATTTCGCCATCTGTCACCGGGTGCAGCCGCTGCTGCAGGCCGCCAGGCGCGAGCAGCGCGACGTGCTGGACGAGCTCAATGAAAAGCTGGCCGACAAGTACTTCTGCAATTTTTCCGTGTTCCAGTCCCTGCCCGATGTGTGGGCCATCGATCAGATTTTTCCCATCGTCCCGCTGCACCGGCTGGACGAGCCGCCGACCCGGCGGGCGGTATTGCAGGACCTGACCTGCGACTCCGACGGCCACGTGGACCGCTACGTGGATGCCAACGGCGTGGAAAGCACCCTCCCGGTCCATCCCTACCGGCGGGACGAGACGTACCTGCTGGGGGTTTTCCTGGTGGGCGCCTATCAGGAGATCCTCGGCGACATGCACAATCTGTTCGGCGACACCAATGCCCTGAACGTGGAAGTGGCGGAAGACGGCGGTTACCGCCTGCTGGAGCCGGAGCATGGCGATACCGTCGATGAGCTGCTGCGCTACGTGCATTTCGAGCCCGATGCCCTGCGCGCCGCCTACCGGGACAAGGCCGCACGCGCCGACCTGAGCGACCAGCAGCGTGCCGCCTATCTGGACGAGTTGGAGGCGGGGCTGACCGGGTATACGTACCTGGAGGACTGAAGGGGCGGCGGCGACGGCTGCGTCATGAAGGGAACAGACGGTGTGGGCGGGCGTCGGCTCTCGGGTGCGCGCCGCATAGCCCCCACTGGCAGGGCGAGGTGTATCACGGGATGTCTGGAACCCGGACGACGACGGGCAACGCATGCTGAACGAGGGGCCGAGGCCGCGAGCGCGCTCCCGATTCATCATCCGCCAATCTGCTCCGTCCTGGTATTTTCCGTGCTTTCCGTGTATTCCGTGGCGCTTTTGCTGTTTGACGCAGCGCCAATCAAATCGCCTCCGTTGAACGCTCGCGGTTAATCATTCGGGAGGTTCACCCATGGACATCGGATTCATCGGCCTGGGGGCCATGGGCTTGCCCATGGCACGCAATCTGCACAAGGCCGGCCTGCTGGTCGGTGTCTGGAACCGCACCCGTTCGCAAGCGGAGGCGCTGGCCGGCGAAACCGGGGTAGCCGTGGCCGCCGACCCCGGGGAACTCGCCCGACGTTGCGATGTGGTCTTCACCTGCGTGTCGGCCGACGAAGACCTGGCGGCGGTGATCGATGCCCTGTTGCCGGGCCTGTCCGCGGGCAGCACGGTGGTGGACACCTCCACGGTCAGCCAGGCCGCCGCCCGTGACGCGGCCCGTCGGCTTGCCGGCGTGGGTGCCGATTTTCTCGATGCCCCGATGTCGGGCGGTGTGGAAGGCGCCCGCCAGGGCACCCTGGCCATGATGGTGGGCGGCGATGCCGGGGTATTGGAGCGGGTGCGGCCCGCCCTCGACGCGCTCTCGGGGCGTATCGCGCATATGGGTCCGGTGGGCGCGGGCCAGGCCGCCAAGGCCGTCAACCAGGTGATGGTGGCGGGCATCAATCAGGCGGTCAGCGAAGCGTTGGCGTTCGCCGAAGCCCTCGGGCTGCCCATGGACCGTGTGATCGAGACCACCAGTGCCGGCGCCGCCGGCAATTGGTTTCTCTCCCACCGCGGCGCCACCATGACCAGCGGTCATTTCGAGCCCGGCTTCAAGGTGGCCCTGCACCGCAAGGATCTCACCATCTGCCGGGACATGGCCCAGGCGTACGGCGTTTCCCTGCCCATGGTGGAAATGACGCTGGTGCATTACCGCAGGCTGTGCGACGCCGGTTACGGCGACGAGGACATCTCGGCGCTGTTCCGCGAGAAGCAAAAGCTCTTCAAGACCGGCTCCAAATGATCGGTATTCCCATCGGCAAGCGGGGAAGAGCCACGGCGGAATCCACGGAAGGGAAAAAGGCAAAAGCGCAAAAGCGCCACGGAAAGCACGGAAAACACGGAAAACATATATGGACTCCCCCTGTTTGCAAGATGGCAGCGAGTGGCGGATAGGTCCGAGTGCAAGCATATATTCGGCGTCTGAGTGAACCGAGTGTTCGGTTCGCGCCCTGATGGTGA
>Ga0102956_1000249_pt1 | contig 19057 bp, 14 predicted proteins | sample SalPonF2_A_D2_MG_FD_84515 | JGI IMG/M metagenome (GOLD analysis project Ga0102956, IMG submission 84515) | Salt pond soil microbial communities from South San Francisco under conditions of wetland restoration - Salt Pond MetaG SF2_A_D2_MG ...
ATACGACCTGTGAAAATATAACATATCTTGACGACGGACGACTGACCATCGACAACACCCTGTTTTGATGCATAAAGTATGATTCCGATACCAAACTCACGTTGATTATACGTTTTTTCAGAATAAATAATGTTTAATTAATATCAGAGCATTCTATGTGGTCGGTTGTCGGTGGTCATAGAATAATCTGATTTAACAGCTACTTTTATTAAGTAGATAGATTATAAGCTTAAACGAACCTCACGTTAGTTACATAACCATTAATTTCATTTTGGAACTAAAATCATAATGAATTGTATTGGTATCCGTTTCCTTTATTGTAACCTTAAGACTTACTGAACGTTCAATAAATATCAATGGTTTTATTATACCCACAGGAAACCTGAGAAGACATATTCTATAACAATGAATTTAGAAGAGTTTGAAAAAAAGGTGATCATATCCAGGGCAGCAGCTGGTCTATTCATCAGGAAGAATGAAAAATTCACCATAAAAAATATTGCTAAAGAAGCCGGTGTTAAAATTGTTGAAGTATATCAATTATATGATGACAAAGATGAAATACTAATTTTTTTCTATGATTCCGTTGTCCCGTTATATAAGATGATGATCTCTGAAATTGACGATTTTGATTCCTTCACAGCAGGTGAAAAATTATCCAATTTCACTTTTACCCTCTTTGATTTATTGAATGAGCAGCGAGACTTTGTCGATCATACCTATTCCAGATATGTTCTTGTAGGTTATCGAAAATCCACTCTGAAAAAAGATGTAACGAAACTCTTTAAAGAATTCATTAATAGAGATGAGCGGATATCCACTTTGAATCGCAATTTGTTTGATGGATGGTTTTATGGTATGATTGCCGGTAAATACCTTGCCCTGATCTTATTATGGCTTAGAGACGAGAGTGATTCACAGGAAAAAACGATGGCTCTTGTGGACAAACTGTCATCCTTTCTGGATGAGCTGCTATACAGCAATGTACTCGATAAAGGTTTCGATTTAGTCCAATATCTCTATACCAATGACTTCTTCAAGTTCGATATCCCTTATTTAAGTAAGATCCTGAATAATTTATCAAAGGAAGAAAGTAATAATGAGTGATTTCCCCTCCTCAAAATTCGAACGTGGAAAAATATTTGCAAAAACCGGATTAAAGGTCGGCTCTAATTATGCTAAGTATCATCTGCAGAAAGTGATGGACAAAAAAGATTCTGAAGATAAAAAAAAGGATCTCCAAAGCCGGAATGCCAATGATATGTATAAGGAGTTCGCCAAACTTCGTGGTACCGCTTTAAAAATTGCACAGTCTTTAAGTATGGATACCAGCGGTTTATTATCGGATGAATTCATTGAGGTCATGTCCCAATCGCAATACCGGGTGCCTCCTATTAATAAAGCGTTGATTCGTACCATTATCAAAAACGAACTTGGTGATTATCCGGAAAATCTTTTTAAATCATTTAATACCGATGCCCTTGCTGCCGCATCTATTGGACAGGTGCACGAAGCCATCTTAAAAGATGGACGAAAAGTGGCTATTAAGATACAATATCCCAATATCCGGGATACTATTCAGTCTGATTTAACCATGGCAAAAGTCCTATTCAAACGAATGATAAAAGGCCGGAATATTGATCAATATTTTCAAGAAGTTAAAGATCGCCTGACAGAAGAAACCGATTATGTTCACGAAGGAAAGCAAATAGAGTTTTTTGCCGAAAAATATACCAGCGATAAGTTTATAACTCCACGGTGGGTTCAGGAATTATCCACAGAAAAAGTATTAACGATGACTTATTTGGAGGGTGAACACCTGGATGCGTTTCTCGCGTCTGACCCTTCACAAGAGGATCGTAACCTTTACGGACAATTACTTTGGGATTTCTTCCACGAACAGATCAATGAAGCGCATACTATTCATGCCGATGCCCATCCGGGTAATTTTATGTTCACTCCCGACCGTCAACTTGGGATTCTTGATTTTGGTTGTGTTAAAACATTTCCCGCTGATTTTTTCTATGATTATATGTATTCCCTGCCTGCCCATATTGAAGGGGATTCAGATGAATTATTCCGGTTGTATAAGAAGCTCGATATGTTAAGCCTGACAAAAAAAGGACAGAAGAAAGAAAATGAATATTTTCAATTTTTCAAGGACTTCGGTAACGCCTTCATTCAACCTTATAGAAGTGAGCATTTTGATTTCAGCGATCAGAATTTCAAACGGCAGCTGAACTATTATGTCAAAAAAGCTACCACATTTGATGAACCCGTTGGATCGAAACATTTTGTTTATGCTTCCCGGGTACACATGGGGTTATATAATATGCTCATTCAATTAAAGGCAGTTGTTAACACTAAAAAGAGCCTGAAAATTGTGAACGCATTTCTTGAACGCAATAAACATAACTCGACAGTAATTAATAAGTAATAGAAAAAACCACCCTTCCCTGTTTATTTTGAACGTTTTGTTACCCCAACCCGTTATCATTATTGACAATAATTCTCTTGGACACTTACAGGTAGCGGCTTTCAGATTAGAACTGAAATAGTATCGTAATAAAAATAAAATTCGAACAATAAATATTTTATTATGTCAATGAATGTGACACAAAAATTGGTTGACAACCATCTGACTTCCGGAGAAATGGTTCCGGGAGAGGAAATCGCACTAAAAATAGATCAGACTCTTACCCAGGATGCGACCGGGACAATGGTCATGCTGGAATTGGAGGCCATGAATCTTGATAAAGCACAAACGGAATTATCTGCTCAATATGTCGATCACAATTTATTGCAGGCGGATTATAAGAATGCAGATGATCATCTGTTCCTGAAGTCAGCTTGTGAAAACTTCGGTATTTGGTATAGCCGGCCGGGCAATGGGGTAAGCCACCCTGTGCACATGCAGCGTTTCGGTATTCCCGGGAAAACGATGTTAGGTTCGGATAGCCATACTCCGGCAGCAGGATCATTGGGCATGCTTGCGATGGGTTCAGGTGGTATCGACGTGGCCATGGCTATCGCCGGTGAACCGGTTTATGTAAAAATGCCGAAAGTTTTAGGTGTCAAACTAACGGGTAAAATGCCGGATTGGGTAAGTGCCAAAGACGTCATTCTTGAAATGTTGCGCCGTTATGATGTGGATGGGTGTCGAGGTATGATTATCGAATATTACGGTCCCGGGCTTAAAGAATTAAGCGCCATGGATCGACACGTAATCGCCAATATGGGGACCGAAACAGGTGCAACAACCACTGTATTCCCATCGGATGATGAAGTTAAACGCTTTATGGAAGCAGAGGGAAGAGGAGATCAGTGGAAGGAACTAAAAGCGGATGAAGATGCTGAATATGATCTTCATGAAGAAATTAATTTATCTGAACTTGAACCCCTCATAGCCTGTCCAAGTAGTCCCGGCAATGTGGTTCCCGTAAGCGAAGTAGCAGGAAAACCGATTTACCAGGTTGTTATTGGATCATCAGCAAATCCCGGATTACGGGATTTTTGGATCTCAGCCGAAATGGTCAAGGGACGAAGTACACATGAAAGAGTATCATTCGACATCAACCCGACTTCTCGTCAATTAATAGAAAATTTAGCCGGTATGGGCAGTTTTATGGATCTGGTTCATGCCGGAGCGCGTTTCCATCAATCAGGATGTCTGGGCTGTATTGGAATGGGACAGGCGCCGGCTACCGATCAAATCAGTCTACGGACGATGCCCAGGAATTTTCCGGGACGTTCGGGTACTCCTGAAGACAAAGTGTATTTGTGCAGTCCTGAAACAGCTACCGCTTCTGCGCTTACCGGCAAAATTACCGATCCTCGTGATATGGAGAAATTATATCACAAAAAATACCCTGAGTTTAAAGAGCCGAAAACAATTACGATTAATACGGATATGCTTGTAGCTCCGCCTGAAAACGGCAAGCGACATGAATTGCAAAAGGGACCGAATATCAAATCATTTCCTGAATTTGATCCCCTTGAAGATCACATTGAGATCCCCGTTTTACTTAAAGTCGGAGATAATATTTCTACAGATGAGATTATGCCCGCGGGTGCTACAGTTTTACCATATCGCAGCAATATTCCGGGTATAAGTCAATTTGTCTATTATCTGAAAGACGATTCTTTCTCTGAAAGAGCAAAAGAGACAAAAGAAAAATTCGGGGGACATATACTTGTTGGGGGTAAAAACTATGCACAGGGATCAAGCCGGGAACATGCTGCTATTGCACCCCGATATCTTGGACAAGCAGCAGTACTCGCCAAATCGTATGCACGTATAGGCTGGCAAAACCTGGTAAACTTTGGAGTGCTGCCATTAGAGTTCGTCAACCCGGATGATTACGATGATATTGATCAATCTGATATGATTGAGATATCAGATTTGCGTGAAGCTCTCAGGAATGATTCTGGGATTGAGGTTGTCAACAAAACAAAAGGCCATACGTATAAGATGACCCACAGCCTCAGCGATCGTCAAAAAGACATAATACTGCATGGCGGAATCATTAACTGGTATAAGGAAGAACGGGCAACTGCCTGACAATTTGCGGCTAAGAGGTTAACGGCATGTTTGACATTTTTTCAATCACAGTCCAAACCAACGGAATATCACCAAAAATAATCCGACGGCAGCAATCATACGTGATATCTCGGTCATAATTACTTTTTCTTTTGTGCTCCGGCGAATAAGATATAGAGCCGGCCACATCAAAGCTATGGCGAAAATTTGTCCAACCTCTATACCCAGGTTAAAGCCAACGAGTGAATGAACAAAAGAGCTGGTAGACATTGAGCTGCTCAATAACTCTGTAAGATTGGCTGAAAAACCGGCTCCGTGAATCAACCCAAAACTTCCGGATACTATCCAGCGCCGGGGAAATGACTCACGCACAATATTCTCTATTCCAACATAGGATATAGAAGCGGCAATAAGGACTTCCGTTAACGTAGGATTTAAATTCAGAATACCAAGTGCAGATAAAACGAGGGTTGTGGAATGAGCCACAGTAAAAGCTGAAATGACCGTCAACATCTCCTTCCACGATTTGATAACAACAACCAATCCCAATAAAAAAAGGATATGATCATATCCATCCAATATATGATCGAATCCAAGGTGCAAAAATAATTCAAATTCCTGCATTATCCTCCTATTAACCCAGAAGTATTATTATCTACTCAATCCCACTCGTTCTTATGACGAGCATGAGGGAACTTGACGGAATAAATATAATAGGATTCTTGCTAATAGAAAGAGCATCTAAATAAAAAGCCCTGTCATTATGCATAACAACAGGACTTTTTATTTAATGTTTAAAATTGAAAGACAATACTATTTAAGTAGTGTCATACGTCCATTCTGGACCATAACTTTACCTGCGGCACGAGCCGTTAAACGATAGATGTACATTCCGGATGCCAAATTTGAAGCATTTAATTGAACCGTTTTTCCGACACCGGCTGCTATCTTACCTATGTCCATCGACATTACCTTTCGTCCCAGGACATCATATACAGATAGATTTACTTCGGCAGCCTGAGGCAAATCAAATTTAATCGTTGTTGTCGGGTTAAAGGGATTTGGATAATTTCCCTGTAATCTGAATTTTTGAGGGATAGTTGTGACTTGCTCATCTTCAATACCGGTATCAATAGCCGGGATAGCTGTTGAACCGTCAGCAAACACTACTAACAGTCGTAAATCCGCTCCATTTTGATTAGCCGACGGATCTACAAAACCCGATGCCAGTATAACAGCTGTTTTGCCAGCCATATTGGTCAGATCAACATCAAATGATTTAATAATAGATGTGTTATCATTTTTATCTGTCAGATTGATCACATATTGTATCGGATCAACACTTCCATAACTGGTTACATCAGAATATTTGAAATCGTTGACAAGCAATACACCACCGGTTACTGTAACATCGACTGTTGGTGCGTCTGTAACTCCATGTACTGCAAAGAATTCAAATTTATTTTGGTCAACGGCTTCCTGTCTGGCCGAATCTCTGACAATTATATTGAATGCCGTTGAAACTCCATCCGGATTAACAGCGAATTTTGTTGGATCAAGCACCCCACTGGCTGTCAATACATAGTTTTGTGCTTCGGTTAAATTATACTTGAACGATTTCAGGGTATCATTCACCGAAGTGCTGTTTCCGGGAGCCACACCGACGACCAGATCCCTGTTTGATGGTATTTCGAGATATTTGGTTGCTTTACGGAATTTCAGTTTATGAACTTTTCGAATTCCATTAATATAAATATCCACTGAATCGGCTGCGGGGTCGGCAGCATTATGGATTATTTGAGCAAATGCAGAAGCGTAAAGATCCGTATCCAGAACCGGTTGCAATTGATAACCGGCCGTATCGGAGGTTGTGCTTGATTGACTTAATACCCCTGCAAATACAATCATTGTGTCCGGTATACTGGCACCATCGATCGTACCGTCTGAAGCAGCGGGTGTTTGGAGTGTAACATTACCACTATTATTACTGTTATCCGAAATCATGTAGTTTGTGGCTGCCTGAAACGTTCCGGTTGTTTGAAATTTCTTTAAGCCCTGTACACGTATCAATTCACTTTCATAGGCTTCTCCATTCACAGAAATCTCATTTAGGGTAATTCTCTTTGGATCCGGCAACTTGTTATATCGGGAAAGTACGGTGTAAGTGTCGAGATCGCCCTGGTCTATAACTTTCAAAAAGTTCAGGTCCGAAGTTTTGCCCGTAATCGAAAGACTGTCACCCATCCAGACATTTCCATTTTGTACGGCATCATAAAAAGCGCCGGATGTTTGTCGGATAGTAATTCCACCTGTCGTATCCTGCATGCGTGTATACGCACCATAAGTCCTGGTAACAATACCTTTAATATTGACCTGTGCTCCACTGAAAGCAGAACGAGCCTGGGCAATTGTATAGTTTACGATACCTCTTGTAACCGTAAGTGACTGTCCGCTGCTAACGGTCGTTTTACTCCCATCCGATGTGATTAACCTGTGATATAAGGTTACAGTGCTTCCGACTGCCAGGTTCAATTGTTGTAAGATCTGATCAACGGTAGCAAAGTCGGCTTTAGCTGACGTTAAAGTATCCGTATTGATATTGACAAGTAAACTTGAGAAATCCGGCAAGGCAGACAATTGCCAGATATACACTACTTTATTGCCTTCAGGATCCGTGGATTTGCTAAACGTCGATGTTAATTCGGTTGTCCCATCTCCTTCAACGGTTGCTGAAAATCCATCTGGTGGAAATGTTACTGTCGCTCCACCGGGTGCCGTATCGGGGCTTCCCAAAATCTGACCGCGCAACTCGCCGTCGGGATTATTGGCTGTATGAATCTGCACATAAAAGTTGCCGCTCTGTAAATCGTTTTTTTGATCAGTAGTTAAAACAAAACGATTGTCAGCTCCGGCGTAAGAACCACTAAGGGAGTCGGTGCTTAATGTTGTTTTTAACGTAAAAACAACATTCCCATTTAAACCTGCAGACGCCATGTGGATATGGGACATCCGATAAGCTGAAGTCAGGGCGGAAAACGAACCGGATAGTGTTAAAGTATCACCTGATAACGTCAATGTAACGGATCCTGTTCCATTACTGACTACCGGTTGAACTACATTTATCCCGCTCAAATCTGCTTCATAAGTAGTCTGAGCCGATGAATTAAATACCAATCCAAAAAGAATAAATGTTAAAAGAGGTGTTAAAAATAGTAGCTTTCTCTGCATAGACATGAAATCCTCCGGTATTATGTTAAGATTTATGATTTGAATAGTTATAAAAACGTTCTTTATCTATTTAAAAATACCTCAGTTAAACACTCAATATCTATTAATAATAACGTTATTATAAAGTATTAATATAAGTGTGATTCGGGGTTTGTGGGAAGAGCAGGGAATGGCATACAAAAGATTGGGAGGCAAAAAGTTATTCTACCCGGTTCAGGCATCTGCTGTACTGAAGCAGGTATAACAATCCCGGGATTGGTTATGCGATTTTGATATAAAAAAAACCCTGCAGTTGAAATACAGGGTTTTTAAATATTCAGACAATTTTTTATTTCTCGATATTCTGCAGGTATCGATAAAATTCACTTTTTGTCGATAATATTATTGATGTTTTATTATCGAACGTTTTTTTATAACTATCCATGGTTTTCATAAAACCATATAGTTCTCTTGCACCTGCGCTTTGATTATATGCTTTGGCATAAATTAATGCAGCCCGGGCATCCGCTTTACCGCGTATCTCTTCAGCCGTTTTATAAGCTCCCGATTGAATACTTTTCAATTCCTTATCCCGTTCACCATTAATCCTCGAAGCTTCACCCTGACCTTCGGATTTAAATTTATCAGCGATCCTGTTTCTCTCAGATATCATGCGGTCATAAACTTTTTGGCGAACTTCTTTAACATAATTTATCCGTTTAATCCTGAAATCAAGAATCTGAATACCAAGATCACCGGCAATAGCGTTGGCTTTCTTGAGAATATTTGCCTGAATCCTGGCTCTGCCCACTTTAATGGAATCCAATGTTTCCGCCTCATCGGCATCCAGGGTGTCCGAACTTTGTAAAGGAGTACGGTTGCTGGATCGCACTAGTTCAACGAGCATATTATCAGCAACGGCATTTCGTGTCTCCCCATCGAGAATGTCATCCAACCGGGATTGCGCTCCCCGCTCATCCCGTACACGCTTGAAGAATTGAAGAGGATTGATAATCTGCCACCTGGCGTACGTATCCACAAAAATAAACTTTTTATCTTCCGTAGGTATTTGATTAGGATCACCATCCCATTCTAAATAACGTTTATCAAAGAAATGAGCCGTTTGAATAAATGGTATCTTAAATTTTACACCAGGTGTAGTTATTGGTTTCCCTACCGGCTTCCCAAATTGTGTAATAACGACCTGTTCTGTTTCACTGACTATATACATGCCGCTGAATGCGATAATTACCAAAGCGGCAACAATAATTAATAGGATTGAAGAATTTAATTTTTTCATTATTTATCGCCTCCCATATTCAACTTCTTTACAGATCCGGTGGTCATTTCAAAAAGTGGTAAGATATTCGCTCCATTTTGATCGGTTATAATTTTATTCCCAACTTTTGGCAGGATCTGCCCCATGGTCTCCAGGAAAATTCTCTTTTTTGTAACTTCAGGCGCTTTGATATATTCGGTGTATAGATCATTGAAACGAGTTGCCTCACCCTCGGCTCTGTTCACTCTGTCGATGGCATACCCCTGAGCCTGCTGAATTGTCTCTTTTGCCTGCCCTTTTGCTTTCGGTACAACTTTATTATATCCGGCAAGAGCATCGTTTATTAATCTTTCCTTTTCTTGCTGAGCCTCATTAACAGCATTAAACGAAGGTTTAACCGGATCCGGAGGATTGACATCCTGCAAGACAATTTGCTCTATTTTTATACCTGTTTCATACTCATTGCATAATTTCTGCATATTTTCTTCAACTTTTGATGCAATATCCTGTCGCCCAACAGTCAAAACCTCGTTTACTGTACGGTTACCGACAACTTGTCTCATAACTGATTCTGAGATATCGCGTAACGTATTCTGAGGATTTCGTACTTTAAACAGGTATTTATAAGGATCACTAATACGATATTGAACCACCCATTCCACTTCCCCCAGGTTAAGGTCACCGGTTAGCATTAATGACTCATCCTCGTATTTTTCAGTGCTATATCTTGTTCGTACACCGGCTTGTACTGTTCTAAAACCGAATTCCTCTTTGAGCTGGCGTTCTACCGGTATTTTATAAACTTCTTCAATACCAAAAGGTAGTTTAAAATTCATTCCGGATGATACTGTACGCTTGTACTTTCCAAATCTTAAAATTACTCCGGCTTCTTCTGTTCCAACCGTAAAAACACTGGTGAATATCATAATCAATATTATGATTACGATTGTTATAGAACCAATATGTTTTTTTAAACCTCCAAGGTCCGTTGGAATATTCATGTTAGGTATATTATCCTTGGCCATAAGTATTACTTTTTTTTAGATTATTAGGTTACTACACTGTAAACTTTATGACATCCCCCGTTCAGCGTAGAAAGAGATATGTGATTTAGCGATCTCTTAGATGTTTATATGATTTTTAATATAATAATACGCCCCTCTTGTTAATCTTTTCATTAGTACCCAAGCATATTATGATTAAGTAAGAGAAATATAATAAGTAGAGCAAATATTTTTCATTAACCGCTATGTACAAAACAAAAAAAAGGGCATAGGTCGACCTATGCCCTTAAATTATATATTGTCTACTGAATTATTCTACAACTTTCTTTTCCTCACAGAAAGCATTGAAAACCATTTTCAGGTCATCTGCTACTTCCTGAGCCGTACGCCCCTCAATACGATGACGGGGTATCATGGCTTTAATTTCACCATCTTTAAAAAATGCAAACGATGGAGACGAGGGAGGATATTCGCTAAAATAATCCCGGGCTTTAGCGGTAGCCTCTTTATCCTGACCTGCAAAAACCGTAAACATTTTATCAGGTATCTTATCACTCTCGAGTGCAACTTTTACAGCAGGTCTGGCATTACCTGCAGCACAACCACAAACAGAGTTGATTACCAATAATGTGGTACCTTGTTTTGCTTCTTCCATTGCGTTATCAACATCGCCTGGTGTCAAAAGTTCTTTAACACCGAGATCCGTTAATTCTTCGCGCATCCAAGAAACATTTGGGCCCATTCCAAACTGCATAATAAACCTCTATTTTTTAATGTAAAGAGGAATGATTTTATCACTCCTCTCTTATGATAATTTCCAGCTAAATATAAGTATTTTCTAAAATCTTTACGTAATAAGATTAGGAATTATTATGTTCAAAGATAAGTTATTATCCCCTAAGGAATTACAAAATCCAATGCCGTAACGATTAAGAATATTACATTTGAGCTCCGTCAAAACCATTTGGGCTCGTCACTGGCCGAATAACCACCAAAGGCGCCTGTATCGACGCCTTTGGATGGTCTCATCTTTATTACTCTATTAGCAACTTTCTATTATATAATTCTTATTTAGCTGCTTTATAATATTCAGCTACTTTATCCCAATTTACTACATTCCAGAAAGCGCTGATATAGTCAGGCCTTCTGTTTTGGTAATGTAAATAATAAGCGTGTTCCCAGACATCCAAACCAAAAACAGGTGTTAAACCATCCAGGTAAGGGCTATCCTGATTGGCGGTTGAAAGGACTTTCAAGTCGCCATTGCCTGTGACACATAGCCAAGCCCAACCGGACCCAAAACGCGTTTTGGCAGCAGTCGTAAACTCTTCTTTAAATTTATCGAAACTACCAAAAGTGCTATCTATAGCTGTTGCCAGTTCACCTGATGGTTTTCCTCCACCATTCGGAGACATTACAGTCCAGAATAATGAATGATTTGCGTGTCCTCCACCATTATTAATGACAGCCTGTTTTTTGTCAGCCGGAACCTGATCAATATTCTTTAGCACTTCTTCAATAGGTTTATTTGCCAAATCGAGTCCCTCAAGTGCAGCATTCACTTTGTTTACATAACCCTGATGATGTTTATCATGGTGAATTTCCATAGTTCTCGCATCGATGTGTGGTTCAAGTGCATCAAATGCATAAGGTAAATCAGGTAATTTATAAGCCATTACATTCCTTCCTTTTTAATTTTATTAATAATTTATATTCAATAATGTCCAATGCTTTAAGTTATTGTCCATAAAGCATCTTAAACCTGGTGCTTTAATATACAATCAACACAGGTATTTCAAAAAATGTTGGTTTTTCTATTATAACCCATATATATCTATCATATCTTGTATCATAACAAAACGGAGAACATAATAATTTCCCGAGAAAAGCTCTTTTTTTTCCTCTATTTTACACCAGGTTTGATCGTATTACATTAATTCCATTTCATTAAATTAAAAGACAGTAAAGATTCTATAAGGTTTTAAGGAATAATATGAGTAGAGATTACGATGTAATCATTTTAGGAAGTGGACCTGCCGGGTTTTCCTGTGCCATGCAGTCATCCAAGTTTGGAAAGCGGGTACTTTTAGTTGAACAGAATGAAAGATATTTGGGTGGTGCGTGGATCAACACTGGAACCGTTCCCAGTAAGATACTCAGGGAGGCTGCCAATACTATTTTTAAATATAATCGAAAATTTTCAAGTGATGATTCCGGTCCGTCATTTGAACATTATTTGATGGAAGATCTCCTCAAATTCAAGAATAAGGTTCAGTTAAATGAAAACGAAGTTCTCAAACGCAGTCTTGAAAAAAACAAGGTTCAAACCATTCGTGGAACTGGCCTTATTATCGACGAACACTCCATAGAAGTGAAAGATCACACCGGTAATAAAAAAACTTTTACGACCGACTTCATATTAGTTAGCACCGGCAGCAAACCCGCCTCTCCCAAAAAATTTAAAATTGATCACACTAAGATCTTTGACAGCAGCTCCATTATTAAGATCAATCATATTCCACGGCGACTGGTCATTTTGGGATCGGGTATAAATGCCATAGAATATGCGACTATTTTTGCCGCTATGGGAACAAATGTCACACTTTTAAACGAGAATGACCATTACTTGTCGTTTCTCGATAACGAAATCCGCCATGAGCTTAATACTATACTGGATACACTTGGCATTTATGTCCATCACAAAGTCGAAGTCCGTGATGTTCGTTTCAATCCATTGAGAAATTATACTGAAATACGCTATAATATCGAAGACGATGAGGAACTGAATGTTATTGAAACCGAACAGGTGCTTTATCTGGGCGGACATGTTCCCAATACCCAGGGGATCGGACTTTCCGATGTTTCCATTAGTACGGATGAAAATGGCTTCATTCCTGTAGATGAACATTATAAAACTAAAGTCGATTCCATTTATGCCGGTGGTGATGTTAATGGTTTTCCGGCTTTTGCTTCCGTCTCTTTTTCACAGGGTCGCCTTGCCGCGTGTAATATGTTCAACATTCCGGTTGATCAAGCACCGATAAATATGCCCTTTGGAATCTATTCCATTCCAGAAATAGCCAGCATAGGGTTGACAGAAAAAGAGGCACAAAAAGAGAACCTTGATTATGCTGTCGGTAAAACCACGTTCAGTGAGTTGACTCGGGCAAATATTAATAATTTTGACGTTGGTATGTTAAAACTTGTTTTTGAAACCGATTCGTTAAAATTATTGGGAGTACATATCATCGGGGAACATGCCTGTGATTTGATCCATGTTAGCCAGGCTGTCATGAATTATGGCGGGAATATAAATTATTTTATCAACCAGGTATTTAACTACCCCACCTACGCCGAAGCGTATAAGAATGCAGCCTTTAATGGTATTAACGGATTACAAAAAAAATAATTCGTGATAACAGACCACTTGATACGGGATTCCCTTTATTTCAGATAGCGACCTGATGATAATCGATATGTTCATATCCCGTACCTGACGGCATGTAATTTTAGGGGTTTAAATTTTTTACCCACACATTGTCTCTGTAGGGACAGTCGTATTACTGAATTGAGAGAGCCGGGAAGAGGGAGGGGTGCCATTTCAAAATTAGTCCCTATAGAGAAAAGCCATTCCGTTAGGAAGTCCATTTGTGAGCTTTATTTTTTACTTAAATAATTTTTGAAACATCCTGCTATTGCCCTCCGTATGATAAAGCAAATTTAGTGGAACAAACCGGGTAATCTATTTGTGTGTGCTTTATCTACCTGGCTTATCTATCACAAATCACTACACCTGTTGGTTATTATAAACTTGTGAATTGTATACTATTATGAAGAAATCATTCAAAATCTTATTAATACTCATCATCGTCGTTGGGGTCTCCGGCGGTATCATCGCTATGGTTAAATCGAAGGATGACAACAAAAACGACAAGTTGAAATCAGTTGAAGTCAAGCGGGACACTGTAATCGATAAAGCTTTAGCCGTAGGTTCCATTGAGCCCAAAGTTGAAGTTGATGTCAAATCAAAGATATCGGGTGTCGTAAAAAAACTGTATGTCGATGCAGGAGATTATGTTAAGGAAGGACAACCTCTTCTTGAAATAAAACCAACCCCCACCCCGGAAGAACTGGTAAATGCCCAACAAGAGGTTGAAAGAAGAGATATTAATCTTCAGAATGCTAAAATTGATTATAACAGGCAGAAGAAACTGCAGAAAAAGGGCTACATCTCCGAGCAGGATTTCGATCAGGTAAACAAGACATATGATCAGGCTAAGCTTGAATTACAAGCCGCCAAAGATAAGTTGGAATTATTAAAAGAAGGACGTCTCGATACCGGTACGGAAAAAGTGGAATCGATTGTTAAAGCGCCTATCAGCGGGTATATATTAGAAAAGAAAATTGAGATAGGTGATCCTGTTGTTCCATTGACTTCCTATCAGGCAGGTACGGTATTAATGTCGATGGCTGATATGAAAGATCTGTTATTCCGCGGCACCGTTGATGAGATCGATGTAGGGAAACTCAAAGAGGGACTACCCGCTACTCTTAAAATCGGTGCATTACCCGATAAAGAAGTAAAAGGCATCGTTTCCCGAATTTCACTTAAATCTCAGGATAAAGATAATTCCATCGTATTCCCGATCGAAATCACACTCACTCAAACGAATCATGCACTTTTACGGGCCGGTTATTCTGCTAATGCTGAAATAACTGTCACACAGCACGATGACGTACTTACCATACCCGAACGGCTCATAACATTTTCAGGCGACACAGCTCGTGTTGAAGTGTTGAAGAAAGATGGTAAAACGGAGAAACGTATCATCAAAACAGGTTTGAGCGACGCTATGAAGACAGAAGTGAAAGAAGGGCTCAAAAAAGGTGATAAAGTAGTTGAAAAAGCGCCTAAAGCAATAAAATAACCATATCCATAACTCTTTGAATGGGTATACTATGCCTTTATTAGTCACTTTACAGCAATTCTTTCAGGATCTTAAGGCTCAGAAATTGCGCTCCAGTTTAACCATAACCGGTATAACCTGGGGTACGGTTTCGGTAGTTGTGTTGCTTGCTTTTGGAGTGGGACTTCAGAAACAAAGCAGAAAAAACATGCACGGCATGGGTAAGGGAATCGTCATTGTATTTGGAAATAAGACAACCAAACCGTTTCAGGGTTATCCTGATGGCAGGAGAATTCATTTGCGAATGAACGACGTCTCCATAATCAAAAAACAGATACCTGAGATAAAGAAAATCAGTGCCGAATTCAGAAATCATAATGTCAAAGTCCATGTCGGAACCAACATAACCTCCCCTACTATTGTTGGCTGCAATTCCGAATACAGTGATATGAGGAATGTCATTCCACAGGAAGGCGGCCGTTTTATAAACCGGATCGATATGGAAAAACGTCGCCGTGTAGTTGTTTTGGGCGATGAAATAAAAGGCCGATTATTTGGTGATAAAAAAGCTGTCGGTAAGCAAGTTTATGTTGGAAATTCTCTCTTTACTGTCATTGGCGTGATGAAACATAAAGTCCAGAACTCCTCCTATGGGGGGCGCGATGAAAGCAGCTTATTTATTCCCATCACTACTTATCACTCATTATTCGGTGACAATAATTTGAATAATATCGTCTATCAAATGACCAATCCGAAAATAGCAGAACAGGTTAAAACTCATATCAGGGATATACTCGGACATATTCATAAATTCGATCCCACAGACAAAGATGCCATATCTATTTGGGATACCAATCAAATGGATAAGTTCCTGATGTACTTTTTTATGGGTTTCAACATTTTCATGGGAATCATCGGCAGTTTTACCCTCACTGTTGGCGGCATTGGAGTTGCCAATATCATGTTTATTGTGGTTAAGGAGAAAACAAGGGAAATCGGAATCAAACGGTCCGTCGGGGCAACAAGCCGAAGTATTATGTTTCAGTTCTTTTTCGAAAGTTTCCTGATTGTTGCGATCGGGGCAATACTGGGAATGATTATTTCCGTCCTGCTCGTGGATGCGGTAAGCCTGCTGCCTATCAAACAATATGTAGGTAACCCAAGTATTTCACCTGTTGTACTCATTGCCACGATTACATTATTAATGATCATCTCATTATTGGCCGGTTTTTTCCCGGCTCGTAAAGCGGGAAAACTTGAACCCGTTGAATGTCTGCGTTATGGCATGTAATGACCAATATTCTGGAGATATTTTATGTGGAAAATATTAATACAAGAGTTCTTCAATGATTTAAAATCGCAACGCCTCAGAACGTTTCTGACGATGTTTGCCATCACATGGGGAACAATTGCGGTTGTGCTTCTTTTATCATTCGGACAGGGCCTTAAGGAGACCATGGCCGCCGGTTTCACGAATGCCTTCGATAATATATTGATGATATATGGTGGTACCACCAGCAAGGAATATAAAGGATTGGCCAAAGGACGACATATCAACCTGAATATCGAAGACGTAAATTTATTAAAACGATCGGTGCCCGAGATTGCCCTGATCAGCCCTTCTTATGGGAAATATGGTACATCTCTTGAAGTAGGTGAAAATAAGAAAACGACCTACATGGAAGGGATCAACCCGGATATCATGGATATGAGAGATTTGTTCCCGGCCGCGGGTGGCAGATTTATCAATTCAAGGGATTTGAAATATAAACGCCGCGTATTATTTCTCGGTAATAAGATTGCCAAAGAATTATTCGGGGATGAAAAACCTATCGGAAAAGAAGTAAAACTTGACGGCCTGCCCTTTAAGGTTGTTGGGGTCATGGAAGCCAAGATTCAAACAAGTATGAATAACGGTCCTGATGATGAACGAGCCATCATCCCCTCATCGACATTTAAGATGATCTATGGTTTCAGACATATCAACAGTTTACTTGTCCGGCCTCATAATATTAATGAAACCAAAGAATTAAAATCTGATGTTGTTCGAATCTTATCCAACAAGTACAAATTTGACCCTACGGACGACCATGCTCTGCAAATATTCAACACCGTAGAAATAGCCAAACAGATAAACATGGTTCTTTTCGGCATACAAATATTCCTCGGTGTTGTCGGCGCATTCACCCTATTCATTGCCGGTGTCGGTGTAGCCAATATCATGTATGTCGTTGTGAAAGAAAGAACCCGGGAAATTGGAATAAAAATTGCCGTTGGCGCAAGAAAACCCCATATCATCAGCCAATTTATATTTGAATCCTTGTTTATTTCATTAATAGGTGGAATTGTCGGATTGCTTTTTTCCTACCTGGTGATCTTTGGAGTACAACATATACCCAGCTCTGACGGGCCCATGCAATTTTTGACGAATCCCCAGCTCTCGGCACCTATTGCATTGATTTGTATTGGAATCCTTGTTTTCATCGGACTGATTGCAGGTGTGTTCCCGGCCAGGAAAGCTTCCAAACTCGATCCGGTGGAATCGCTTAGATATGAATAGGAAAATATCGCACCGGGTAGGGACATGCCATGGCCTGTCCCTACCATGGAATGTCCCTACCCGGTTTAAAACCCTCTCATCATTCCCAGCTTGTTTCCATTACGGCCAGATCCTTGCCATCCGATTGGCGTGTGAGACAATGGTGGAATAAATGTCCTTCAGTCGTTTCTATTTTTTGAGCCTTCGAAGCAACTGTCTCACCGTTATAACATTCTGCCCGAAAGCTAATGTCCAGTTCGCGCAGGAAATGATTGACCATGATATCCTCAGGTGTCGCTTCAATACCCCATTCGATGTAAATGACATTATTAACGTGCTGATTCATATCCAAATCACCGTACCGCACGCTAAAATTCCGCTCATAATCTGTACGTTCGGGCTTGTGTACCCTGGTTCCTGTTTTTATTTCCAAGCTACGCTCTCTCTTGGGAAACTCTATACTTGAGACAAGATCCGGTATTCTGACCGGGCGCCTGTTTTCCAGGTTGATGACTACCCACATACTTGTTGCTTTTCCTATCATCTTGTCATCTTCATCAAAAATCAGGAAATCACGGAACGTATATGCCCGTTCAAATGTCGAGGGCCATGTCTTTACTTTTACCGTCTCTCTCCATCTCGGATATCGTACCATCCGGACTTTCATTCTCGAAAGCACCCACGTCCAGTTATGTTCTTCCAGCTGATCAATAGCTAATCCTAAATTTGAAGCATGGTTGCCGGCAGCTTCCTGCAAATAATTACATATCGTAGGCATATCGGCATAGCCGTTGTTGTGCACTTCGTAGGCTCTCACTTTAAATTCTTCCGTCCAGACTTTTGCAACTTGTTTAGGCATGGTGTAATAGTTTTTTTTAGTAATTTTCTGGTTTAAATAATTATATGATTACTCTGGCTGTCAGTGGTCAGCTTTTCAATTAGCAATGAGTAATGAATAATTAGTAAAAAGAAAACTCTGTGATTGCCCTGTGCTCTGTGCTTTCTTTGTGTCCCCTCTGTGGTTAAAAATATTTACTTTTTTTGTTCATTGATACAACGTTTAGATTTTACTACAGAAGGAGATTATCACGGTCATTCGGCCTCGTAATGACAGTCAGGATGTTTTCCGCCATCCGGTCTCCGTATTTATTTCACTTTTACACCGGGTTTTATTTGGATGTGAAGTTCGTCCAGTTGTTTCTTGTCGACCACATCCGGGCAGTTGTCCATCAGACTCTGTGCTTTCTGATTTTTGGGGAAAGCGATGACGTCGCGGAGGCTTCGTGCCCCGGTCAATAACATGACGATTCTATCGAGGCCCAATGCTATTCCACCATGTGGCGGTGCACCGAATTTGAAGGCGTCGAGTAAGAATCCGAATTTTTCCTGCGCCTCCTCTTCTTCTATTCCCAGCATATTAAACATCCGCTGTTGAACCTCACGGTTATGAATACGAATGGAACCTCCGCCAATTTCATTTCCATTTAATACAAGGTCGTATGCACGGGCTTTAACATCACGGGGATTATCTTCCATTCCCTCGAGATCTTCTGTCCTGGGAGAAGTAAACGGGTGATGCAT
>Ga0102956_1000250_pt1 | contig 18984 bp, 12 predicted proteins | sample SalPonF2_A_D2_MG_FD_84515 | JGI IMG/M metagenome (GOLD analysis project Ga0102956, IMG submission 84515) | Salt pond soil microbial communities from South San Francisco under conditions of wetland restoration - Salt Pond MetaG SF2_A_D2_MG ...
ATTAAAAAAAGCCGGGTCAAAGACTTTGTGTTGATCGTATTGGCTTTTCTGCTGTGCAAGCACATTTCCAAACAAAAAAAACGTTGTGCAGAGACCAATGATCAATAAATGGACATGTTTCATTTGTTTTTTATTCGACAGTTAGTTTTATCCCTCGGGATTTAGCAATTCTGAATCTATGAAACCAGAGGACTTATATTACACGAAATTGTTCACCTTTTTTCAGTGACAAGACCGTTTGCGTCATAAGATTGATCAATTGATCCACATCTTTCATCGATACCATTTCTACCGGTGAATGCATATAGCGTAATGGCATAGAAATCAATGCACTGGAAATCCCTGTTTGCTGGTAGAAAATACTATCGGTATCCGTACCGGTTCGATTACTTGTAGCTTCGTGCTGAATGGTTATATTCTTTTCCTTTGCTACTGCTTCGATTTTTTTAACTATAAGCGGATGATTTGCAGAACCGTGCGTAATCGTTGGTCCGCCGCCGAGTGTCACCAATCCATGTTCTTTTAAATTGATACCCGGCGAATCTGTGGCATGTGTAACATCGGTAACCAACGCGATATCCGGCATTAAGCGATAACTCATCATTCGCGCACCAAATCCACCAATTTCTTCCTGAACCGAGTTCAATGCCAAAACATTGACCTTCAGATCAGCTTTTTGATTGGATAATTCTTCCAAAGTACGTGCAATGATATAACCGCCAATTCGATTATCAAGCGCACGACCTGCAATGATCTCATCATTCAAATACTCAAAGTCTTCCGCATACGTGATGGGATCACCCACTTGTACGAGTTTTAAAGCTTCTTCTTTATTCGAAACGCCAATATCAATAAAAATATCGCTCCAGGAAGGAGTTTTACTTTTCTGTTCTTTGTCTTGCAAATGGATGGCCGTATTGCCGATGACGCCCGTTACAATGCCCTCTTTTGTGTGGATATTAATTTTCTTCGCCCGGGTAATTGATGGATCGCTGCCACCTAACCGGGTAACATAGATAAATCCATTATCATCGATGTAATTAATCATCATTCCGATCTCATCGCAATGTGCTTCTAACATTACGGTTATGGCATCGGTGTCAACATTTACTCTGCCATATGCAGAACCGTAGGAATCAGCTTCGATTTCATCAGCAAATTGGCCGACATAATCCATCCATATTTGCTGTCCTTTTGCCTCAAATCCGGTTGGGCTTGGGGTAATTAATAAATTTTTTAAAAATTCCGATTTATTATTGTCTCTCATAAATAATAATGTTGAACTTAAACGTTAGTTATAAGAAAATTATGACCATTATTTACACCACTTCCAGCATAACTTAGCGTAGTATAGTAAAGTAAATACGGCAGTTTATCAATATTTTAAATTGTATTTTATTCACATTAACGGCTTTATAACTATTTACATGACGAGAAATTATTCATTTGATAAAATTTTACGATAAAAACTATGTCACTTAATGATCTGAAAAAGGAAAATGATTTTACACATTGGAAAGAAGTCGATATTCGCTATCGCGACCTTGATCCATTAAATCATGTCAATAATGCCATTTTTAATACCTATTTTGAAGAATCACGCATCCATTTTCTGCATAGCTTTCCGGAATTAGGGGAAAATTTGGGCACAGATTATTCATTTGTGCTGGTTAAAATAACGATCGAATATAAAGCTCAAGTCATGTATCCATCTACGTTAATGATCGGCTCCAAAATCCTGAAATTGGGAAATACGAGTATCCAGACCTTTCAATCATGTTTTGATGCAGAGTCGAAGGAATTAAAAGCAACGGCTAACTCCATTTTGGTGTGGTATGATATCCATAAGCAGCGACCGGCGAAACTGCCAGAACTGAAATCATAATCCAATCGATAAATTGAAATTTTAAAATTAAGAGCGTAAGGATTCCGGCAATGGACAAAAGCATCATGTACAAAATATTTACGGATCCCATTCACGGGTTTATAAATGTTCCTAAGGGGACTACATTAAGACTCGTGGACCATCCGTATCTTCAGCGGTTACGTAGAATTCGTCAACTTGGTCTGGGATATCTTGTGTTTCCTGGCGCTGAACATTCGCGCTTTTCTCATGCATTAGGTGCGATGGGTTTGATGCAGCGGGTTCTGAACAATTTGCGAGAAAAGGATACCACGATTACTTATACTGAATATGAAGGGACTTTAATCGCTATTTTGCTACATGATATAGGTCACGGACCTTTCTCCCACGCTCTCGAGCATAGTTTTATTAGCGATTTTAATCATGAAATGATGACGTTATCATTGATGAACGAATTGAACCGGGAGTTTGAAGGGGCATTGGATACGGCAATTGCCATTTTTACTAATCAATATCCCAAAAAATTTCTGCATCAGTTGATATCATCTCAGCTGGATATCGATCGTATGGATTATTTGAAGAGGGACAGTACCTATACCGGGGTTTATGAAGGAGCCATTGGTATCGACCGGATTATCAAAACCATTCGCATACATAACGGGAATGTAGTTATAGAAAGAAAAGGTATTTACGCCATAGAAAATTACATCATTGCAAGGCGATTGATGTATATGCAGGTTTATCTTCATAAAACCGTTTTGAGTGCCGATAAATTATTATTATCTATCTTCAACAGGGTTCGATTTTTAACGGATAAAGGTGAAACGCTTTTTCATCCCTCTCCTTCATTACAATATTTATTAGAGGAATTCCCTTCAACAAAAAATGGGATCAATAAACAAATCATCTATCATTACACGATGATTGATGATAGTGATGTTACGCTTAGTATTAAATACTGGCGACACGAGAAAGACCCAATTCTTGCTGATTTATGCCGGATGTTTCTAAATCGTAAATTATTCCGAACTCGTTTTCTTGACAAAAAACCCAGTGAAGAATTACAGGAAAAGGCTCGAATAAAAACGGCTAATTACTTGAAAAAACGAGGTCTCCCCTATGATGAGAATTCCGTATCATACTATTTATTTTTTGATTATAGTCAGAGTGAAGCCTATAAGTATCAAAATGACAGTATATGGATTCTGGATCATAATGATCAGGCTGTAGAATTTTCAAAAGCTGCTGATACGAAAAATATCATCGCCCTTACACAACCGGTAGTAAAACACTACATGTCGTACCTGAAAGGAATCGACTCGAATTAATCACTTTAGTTCAAAAAATTCACATCCCCAATTTTATAAATAGATTATGGCTGATTAAACAATTTCTGTTTAATACCATATTCCGAATTGAGATTTATGGTACCTATGAAATATGGAATCCCAAGTCCGTTTAGTCTCTTTTCGACTTCTTGCTGCAAAGTTTTGTTATCGGCGTAATCTACAATGTAAAATGGCTTTTGCATGATCTTCTGATATTTTCGAATCAAATTCACCCTATCATTAAAATACTTTTGTGTGGCCAATCGATAGGTATGACTATTGAAATTATAGTTTGTAGCGACATCTTCAATTAGGATTGCATTTATCTCATTCTTTGTCTTATCAAGCAGAAAGAACCCTGAATTTTGAATGATATACTTATTGCGGTATTTATCGCGAATTGCCTTTATCAATTCTACCATATAGGGTTGTAAATTAGATCTTTTGGTGTTGGGGGCCACATCATCAACCGTATCTAAAAATAAACCGTCAAATCCTTTTTGCATGATTTTAGGTATCACCTCATTCAAGAGTATAGACCTCGATACAGAATCCTGAAGATTGATATAGTAACTATTCCAATTCCCGTTAACTCCAAGAAATCCACGTTTCTTCAATTCGGAATAGTACCAACGGGATGGATTGACTTCCCCTAAACTCACATATGCAATAACTTTTACACCTTTTCTTCTAAGATTGGAAACTTGAGCCCGATTATAATTATCCGGTTCAACAATCCCTAAATTATAGCCAATTAAACCATTAGAATTTAAATCGCCATAATCGACGAAGAAAGAAGTAAGATTGTTGCTGTAATTACAGCTTACTAAGCCGGAAAATAAAATGACCATCAGCGCCGGGATAAAAATAATTCGCGTTTTAAAGGTTTGGGAGGTAAACATTCAGATACTTGGAGAATCGTTATTTACAATTGGCAGTCAAACGACAGCATTAGTAAATATAAAGTAAATTTGGGATAAGATAATCAATTATGATTTTAGACGGTAGAAAGTTGATTCTCGACCGTTGACGGTAGCCGTTTGTAAACAATTAACAGGTTTGAAATCTAATTTACTGTTTCCATGTATCTTTCGATTAACTTTTAACTGCAGATAAAAGAATCCTGAAAGCTATTGACGGCAGTCTATCGGCCATCTTCATCAGTTATTTAAAGAGTACAGATCCGTAATTCCTTATGTCGAAGTCGCGAAAATAAAGTATTGGTCAAATGTCTGAGTTTGCAAAGCCTTCCGGTTAACCCGGATTATTCACCAAGAAATTTAGTCGTGATCAGGGCGCTCCGAAAGCTTTTTTGGAGTAAAGCAGCGCACTGCCAAATTTCGCTGCTTTTTTTCCATCCTCAAAATCGAGGATCGGTTCATCTTTTATAAGTTACTTTATTTACAATATGATATGTATTACTTCTTATGGGTTAAGTGAATAATTCGGGTTAATGAGTACTCCATTCTGAAATATTAGTTTTTATAGTCAAAAGACTCAGCGCAGGTTATCCAGCATCAGTAACTTTTTTACTGATGGCACGGTAATGAGATGTTCTCTGGAGTCACGATGTTTTTTTAGAATTTGATTGAGAATACTTGAGTATTGATTTACAAAATGTTCTTTAGAGTAATTTTCAAGCACAATTTTCCGGGAATTTTGCGCCATTTCTCGTCTCAATCCTTTGTACTTAAACAATGCCATAACAGCTTCTCCTAATTCGACCGGATCTTCCTTTTTGCATATAATACCGTTCTCATTCAATAATTCCTTCATATTTCCGACATTAGTCGAAATAACGGGTTTCCCACAACTCATAGCTTCCAGCATTGTATGAGATATCCCTTCATATTTAGAAGAGACCAGATAAATATCTCCCTCATTATAGCACGCAGAAACACTCGAAGGTAAACCTGCTAATTTAAAATTATGTTCAAGATGCAATTTGTGAATCAATCGACGGCATCTGTACACATATTCAGGTTCCATATCTAAATCTCCATAAACGAGATATAGAATTTCAGGTATTTTCTCACTGATAACCTTGCAGGATTTAATCATTGTTTCGATATCCTTGATCGGTACTATAGGATTTACGGAAACGACTGTAGGACGGTGCTTCAGCCTGTCTGGTTTGGATTGAGGTTTAAAAATTCTGGTATCTATTCCATTCGGAACAATCTGTATTTTTTCTGTTTCTGCCCCCAATTGTAATTCCCAGGTTTTGTTGGAACCGCAAACCGGTAGAATTTGATCAGCGTAATAATAAGCAATACTGGTTAAAAGGATAGTAAAATCGGAAAGTATTTTTCTAATTGAATACGGAAAATCAGACTGTGATATTTTATGTAACTGGACACTTATGTTGTTTTCCTGTTCTGTAATAATGAAGGGTACTCCATATTCAAACTTAGAGACAATAGATGGAATAACGGAAAAACCCGATAAAGCACTCATTGAAACATTCGTTCTTGGGATAGACATAACAATAGGTTTTAAAACCTGATAGATTACATGCATTTCTGAAGTTACATCAAACAGACAGGAAAGATCCTGATACTCCGAGGCTTGCTGTTGATCTATATAATCTTTTAAAAATTGTTTGAAATAAGTCCAAGTCGATTGATTACTGAGTGTCTTTTTATAATCATAGTATTGAAAATATTTCCATAGGCCATAAATAGCCTGCCCTCCTATTTGCTGACTACGAGCAGGATTTTTCAAACATTCCATAAAATCTCTGAATACCGGTATAAAAAACAGATCAATTTCTTTTTGGGTCGTCCTCGCTTTCTTTTTCAGATATTCTGCATACGATCTGCCTTCAGCGAAAGTAGTTTGTGTATTGGTATCATATTTATCCCATTCCGGGACAATATAATCCATAAAGATATTCTGGTGATGCTTATATATTTTTCCTGCATCTCTTTCCTTCGAAAATGCTACATTAATGAACTTAAATTCATCTCTTAAACCCTCTTTCAACATAGTTGCCCATGAAACCGTCTGTTTATCTCGATCGGTATCTAAGTCTTCTGTAGCAAGCAAAATGATCGGTCTGTCTGTGCTCTCCATCTTAACTATCCTCTTGATCTTTACATATCATACATCTGCAGAATAGTATAGAGCTACCTTATGTTAAATTCTTGTTTTATTATATTTTATAATGTTTGTCACTATGTTATTAATATAATATGATTTAAATAATGTATACTATATTACTGTATGTCAATTACTTATAATTGCATAAGCACTCTGATTAACAGTTTCTAATATTACAAATAGAAGGACACAGAGCTTTATATAAACCTGGTAATTTTAGAATACGAGAAAAAATTATTTCAAAGACGTAGTTTGTAGTTTTACATATATCAAGTAAATGTCCAAGACTATTTAATTGGCCGGCAATGTGATTTTAAACTCTGTACCTTCTCCTTTACTGGAATGAACTTCAATATTTCCGTCATGCATTTCGACAAAACGTTTTACAATATTCAGTCCTAAACCCGTTCCCTTTTCACCATGTATTCCGGGTCTTCGATTTTTATTATAACGCTCAAACAGAATTGGGATATCATTTTCACTAATCCCTATTCCATTATCTGTTACAGAAATAGTTAGATCCCCTTGCCCATTTTGATTTTTTGAACAATAACCAACCCCTACTTCAATTTGTCCGCCTAAAGGAGTATACTTCAATGCGTTCGAAATGAGATTCCCTAAAATCTGATTCATTTTTTGAACATCGATCTGCACAGGCGGAATTTCATTTTGTATGTTTACGAATAAATCAATTGATTTTGAATATGCTGATGGTCTGTGTAACTCGACAGTTTTGCTTACAATATGAGTGATATCAACTTTTTCCAGATTAAGATTGAATCCACCCGATTCCACAAAATCAGCTTCTAAGACATCATTTACCAGCTTAAGCAATTCCTGACTACTTTGTTCGATCATCTCCATCATGCCTCGCAATTCACCTTTTGATAAATCATCCTGATTTTGAATCATATTTGCCACCCCAATAATACCTGTAAGCGGATTTCTGATATCATGACTCACGATACGCATGACTTCATCTTTTGCCCTGTTCAGAGATTTCAGATTTTTTTCACGGTTTTCAAGCTCCTTAATATTTTTCTTCCGTTCCTCCTCGAGTTTTTGCAAAGTGAGATGAAGATCAATACGGGCTAAAACCTCTTCCCGGTGAAATGGCTTGGTAATATAATCGATCCCCCCAACTTTAAACCCTTTTATCTTTGACTCCGCATCCGAAAGGGCACTAAGAAAAATGATTGGTATATTTTTTAAATCATTATTCTTTTTGAAAAGCTCACAAACTTGAAAACCATCCATTTCCGGCATCAAAATATCCAGCAACACCAAATCCGGTTTTCTCTTAGAAGCAAGATCAAGAGCATCTTTTCCATTGAATGCTGCTATAACACGATACCCTGCTACACGGATTAACTGTGATAAAACCTGTACATTATGCTGGGTATCATCGACTATTAAAATAGTTGTGGATTGTTTTTCGATCTTCATAACTAAAGGTAAATTTAAAATCGTATCATATAATTATATACCACTTATTCCAATTGTTGGTTCATGCTTTTGTAAAGCATAGTAATGAAATAATAATCGGAGCGGTTAATGGCATTTTTTATCTGATTGGCTGCTACATTATCTTTACTGGTAAAATTTTCTATCCCATTAATCAACCAATTCAACTCCTCCATATCCTGCCATTCCAGAGCGTTCCGGATGCGTTGTCTTAAATCCTCCGGCAGTTTACTCAACTCAGACACCGTATCTTGAATGACCTCATTCAGTGTTTTCTTATCATGCGAGGTCTCTCTGTTCTCGTACTCATATTCAATTTCTGTATGTTGTTGAATAATTTCAAAAATTTCTTCCTCCGTGAACGGCTTCCTTAGAAAATCATCAAATCCCTGTTCGATATAAGACGTACGGGAGTCACCAATACCGCTTGCTGTTAAAGCAAAAATCACAGCATTTGAAGAATCATCTATCGATCGAATTTTATGCATCACTTCCGATCCGCTCATATCTGGTAAATGCTTATCTATGAAGACAATATCCGGTTTTATTTCTTTATAACGACTTATTGCCGTAGCACCATCGCCGACTTCATAACAATCGAATCCAACCTGTTGTAACATAACCCGTAAAACTGTTCGGTTATAATCGACGTCATCTACGATCAAGACTTTAATAACATTCGGATTTTTAACCGACTTTACATGGCTGAATATATTTTTGACACTTTGTTTCTTATTCGAGACAATTTTAACAGGAACGCGTAGAATAAATTCGGATCCTACCTTCCATTCACTTTTTACTTCAATCTCACCACCCAATAATTGAGCTAATCTCTTTGAAATAGTCAGACCTAGTCCGGTACCTTTATTATGCTCACCTTTTACCTGAGAAAAAGGTTCAAAAATATCCTGTAATTGATATTGAGGAATACCACGTCCGGTATCTGTTATACTGATATTGAGTAATGTATTTTCTCCATTTTGTTTTTCCTTATCAATACAAGCTTTAATAGTAATATGTCCCTTTTCAGTGTATTTCATGGAATTACCCACAATATTTATCAGAATTTGACGAATTTTACTGATATCCATTTTGACATATTGAGGTAACTCTTCACTTTTATGAAGCAGAAATTCGATTCCTTTTTCCCTGCTTTTCAATTCAAATAAACTGTATATCTCATCTAATAAATCATTCAAATCAATATCTTCTATATTGATCTCTGCTTTTCCCGCTTCAATCTTAGAAAGATCCAGAATATCATTGATCATACTTAACAAATGCATGCCACTACGATACATATTAGTAATGTATTCATTTTGATATTCCGTAATCGATCGATCTTTTGCTAATATTTGTGCATATCCTAAAATGGCATTCAACGGTGTGCGTAATTCATGAGTAACATTTGCAAGAAATGTTGATTTCGCTTTATTCGCCATTTCCGCAGCATCACGGGCTTTCACTAAGTCATCAATACGTTCCGCGACAATAATGAGTCCATTAACTGTTCCGTTTTCATCCTTCCATGGATGCATAGCCCAGCTGAAATATATTTTCTTGCCATTCACCAACTCAAAAACATCTTCCGACTTAGATAAGACTTTACCATCTAAAACCTTACGGGAATATTGAACCCACTTATTATCGATCCACGGGTATAGATCGAAATAGGTTCTGCCAACTACTGTCTTGACATTTGCCGGCTTATATTCCTGCAGCCATTTTCTGCTACAGGTTATAAAACGTAAATCCCGATCCAATAAAGCCATAGGTACCGGGGCATTCTCAATTGTATCCCGTAACTGCTGACGTTCCCGCATAAGTGCTTCCTCAGCCCTGACACGGTCAGTGATATCCTGAGCATTACCAATTATGTATTCTTTTTTATCCTGGGGCTTATGTTTAAAATTCTGATAGGTTAAGGTGATAAGCTGACCATCACGGTTTTTTACATCGATAGTTCCGTGAACAACCGATTTTCTGCGTACACTGGTCAGATATCTTTTCAATTTGCGTTTATCCTCCGGGAAAAAGAATTTTTCCATATTTTGACCAACAATCTCATCCCTGGGATATCCTAATGTTTTCGCAACGGCGTTATTAGCCGATAAAATCAGGCCATCCAGATCATGTGTGAATATCAGTCCGCGATTATATTCAATTAGATCCCGGTATCTCTTCTCACTATCCTGCAATTCTATCTGGGATTGTTTAATGTCTGTGATATCGCGTGCAATTACGTAAATACGCTTTTCTTTAGGTTCCAATGCAATACTCAGCGAAAACCACTTATAATAATCACCCTGACTTTTAAACCGTATTTCTTTAGGCTGAGCTGGTATCCCTTTTTTTAAACTCCTTATCTTTTTTCGAAGTAATGGCAAATCATCCGGATGAATGAGTTTGACCATATCCATAAACTTGAACTTCTCGATATTATAGCCCAAAACCCGCGACCATGATGGATTCAGATCCAGAAAACGAACATCATAATCCAATACGGCAATTAAATCCCGGGATAATTCAAATATTCTATCACGTTCCCGTTCTGCTTTTTTTCGTGCACTGACATTTCTGAATATGGCACGTAATGATATAATTCGATCGTTATTATCTAATTTACAGTTTAAATTTCCCTGGGCGTCAATTTTATTACCCTTTTTAGAGACAAAAGCCGTTTCCAATAAATCAATTTTCACACCCGAAATCAGTTTTTCAAAAGCTTTATCGAATTGTTCTTTATAACCAGGATAAATAACATCGCGTATGGTCATTCCCCTTAATTCTTCCTCACTGTAATTCAAGGTATTGCGCCAACGATTATTGACATAAAGGAAGGAACCATTTATATCGATATTTAAAATCATATCAGTCGCATTTTCCAGAAGATCCCGATATCGATTTTCACTTTCTAAAAGAGCCGCCTGCGCTTTTTTTCGCTCAATGGCATATCGTATAGACCGCTCGAGAAAATGGGATTGCATCTCATCTTTTAGCATATAATCAGAAGCTCCGGCTCTCATCGCAGCAATATCGATCTTCCGTTCCCCCTGACCTGTTAGAATGATTACAGGCGAATCGCATCCATTATTAAGGGCATCCTTCATGAGTTCAATGCCGTTATATATGCCTAACCGATAATCCAGGAGATAGATATCGTATTCATTACTGACCATGAGATTGAGCGCTTTATCGTAGTCATAGAGCCAGTCCAACTCGTAGACCATATCTTCAATCCGATCAAGTAATGCCCTCAGAATGTAATATTCATCCTTATCATCATCGACCAGTAATATTCTGATTTTATTTTCAAACATCTCTCTTGAGGCGTCTTCCTTTTTTTATCTGCTAATTAGACGGTAGTCTTACAATATCAAACCAATATTGTCCGATTACTTTCATATCCTCTAAATATCCTTTGAAAGAAACGGGTTTATTGATATATGAATTTACACCCATTTTATAACTATTTTGGATGTCTTCTTTTCTTTGTGATGATGTTAGCATCACTATAGGGATATGGCGAAATTCGGGATGACTTTTAATCTCCTGAAGTACTTCTAAACCATTTTTTTTGGGCATATGTATATCAAGCAGTATGATACCCGGTACAGGTGAATAGTATGGATTCTCGTAAGGACCACGGCGATATAAATAATCTAATAATTGTTCTCCGTCTGACACAAATCTGAAATCGCTTTCAAATTTACATTTTTGCAGGGCAAGTCGGGTAATCATACGATCATCTGGATCATCATCAGCCATTACAATAATTAATGGTTCTGTAGACATAATCTATTTTATTATTAGGACTTAGTGTTATCTACAAATATAGTAATTATTTATTAGATATTATCTCAAGATCCTCCATTTTATGTTTATATGGAAGATCAATGATGAATTTCGTGCCTTCACCTTTTTTACTTTCTACGCTAATTTTACCTTGATGACGTTCCACTATTTTTTTACATATCGCCAATCCCATTCCCGTTCCTTCAAATTCACTTCGGGAATGCAATCGCTCGAACACTTTGAAAATCTGATCCGCATACATTTGATCAAATCCTATTCCATTATCACTAACAATAATTCGCGTTATATTGATATCTTCTTTGTTTAAATAATGTTTTAATATGCGGTTTTTACACCTAATTTTGATAACCGGCCTTACTTCCGTTTTGCTGAATTTTAATGCATTCCCAATCAGATTTTGAAACAGCTGTCTCATTTGCAATGAATCCGCTTCAATTTTCGGCATCTCGTCAATCTGGATTTCTGCATTGGTCTCCCTGATTCGATATTCCAGATCTCTTAAAACCCCATCAATGATTTCTCTTAATTTTATAGATTCATACGGTTTGGCCTTGGTTGTGATGCGGGAATAATCCAATAAATCATTAATCAAATTCTGCATACGTTTGGAGGCATCCATCATTCTGTCGATATAAAATTTACCGTATTCATCTAAATGAATACCCAACTCATTTATAAAAATATCACCAAAAGCCTGAATTTTACGTAAAGGTTCCTGTAAATCATGGGAGACCACATAAGCGAATTCTTCCAGTTCCTTATTACTCACTTCTAACTTATGGGCATATTTTTTTAATTGCTGCTCCGATTTCATCCTTTCGGTAATATCTCTGATAACCGTAATCCGGAGTTTACGATTATTGTGATAGTACACACGAGCATATACTTCAACAGGAATTTTTCTTCCATCTTTATTGATGATGAACGTTTCATACGGTTCTTGTACATCTTGTATAATTTGCTCATGCACTTTTTCCCGCTCTTCAATGGAGACAAAATCAACAGAGTGATTTCCAACAATCTCCTCTCTTCGATATCCTGTTAATTCTAAAATCTTTTTATTGGTATCAATAATCTTTCCGTTATCAGAAATAATGATACCTTCAAAAGCAGCATCCGATAGAATGCGAAAACGCTCTTCACTTTGCTTAACCTCCTGACGCGCCTTCATCAGCTGTGTAATATCGAGTGATACACCCAAAATTACATCATGATGATCCTTTTCAAACTTATAAGGCAATTTGGTAACAAGCAGATAGATATCCGCCCCATTCGGATCGGTATATTTTTGACTGTAATTATACAGCTCCTCATTATCCAAAACCCACTGATCTGTTTTCTTTATCGTGTCAAGATCTTCTTTATTTTGTAAATAATCATCATCCGTATTTCCGATTATCTCTTCCGGTGAAGTATTATAAAGATTCGCATGGGCTTTATTAGAAAACAAATATTTACCCTCCGTATCTCTGACAAACACATAGATCGGCATAACGTCTATAATTTGCCTCATCATTTTATCTCTGCGCTGATAATAACGTAATTTTCGATCCCGCTCTAATTTCTTCTGACGATATCGATACGTGACAAATCCAATGATAACAAAACCGATACCATAAAATAACGCAGCCCACCATCTCGCAAACCAGGGTCTGATAACTGAGAGCCGTAAACTCATAGGCGTGCTCCACAGATACCCTGACTGATAACTTTTTATACTCAGAATATAATTTCCCAGATGATTTACCGGGATATGGATATCGTCATCTGTATTTTTCAATCTATAAATAACTTTCCCACTTTGATCTTTCAATATTAACTGAAAATGCACATTATCCGTTGGATAGGTTAACGTTGACATTTTAACGCGTACCTTTGAATCAGATGTAACTTCAATATCTTTTGATATGCTTTTTACCAAATGGTCGTTAATCCAAATATTTTGGATTTTAGGATAAGGTGTTTTTTTGAGATGACTAATGGGTTCTCTTGAATATACCAAACCATCGCTCGTCCCAACCCATAAATGATGCTTTTTATCGATAGCCAAAGCATGAAATGACAAATTCATGCCAGGCAGTCCGTCCCTCTCATCGTATCTTGTTAATTGTCCCTCGCTGTAATAGTAAAGTCCATTTTCAGTACCCAGCCAAATATTATTACGGGCATCGACAACAACAGATTTAATATAATCATTAACTAATATTCCATGATATTTAATCTGACCTTTTTTGTAGGAAAATTTCAATAAGCCGACATTCGTCGCTAAAAAAATGTCTTTATTATTATTAAAGGCCAAATCATTCACAACGATTCTATTTTTCTTTCTTGTAAACAGACTATCCGGCAAAAAGACACTTTTATTTATAAAATTATCCTCATTCGGATTGTATTCGTATAGATAACTGCCGTTTCCATCCCCTCCGGCAAATACATTACCATCACTATCACTTTTTATCGCGTATATGTTACTTTCTATCCCCTTCGAACTGTCATAAAATTTGATGATATCATTATGATTCATCCGGGCTAGTTTTTTAGAATCCTCCTGACTAATCCATATATGATCCGCATCTTGTGCGAATATATATTTTATATACCGGTCATCATTTTTTCTCAGTTTGATCTTTTTTTGCAGACGCTTGTCATGATAGATGTAAACGAATCCTTCTCGTGAACCCACATACAGTTTGTCGCCCAAAACACTCATACTGGAAAAACGATTACCATTTTCGGATGAGATGATATTTTTAATCGTAAAACGGGACGGATTATTATTAACATGTACATTATAAACGCCATACTCATCAGATTTATACACTTCTCCTTTATTATTGATATGTATGGAGTTGATAAAATTTAATTGTGAGCGAACTTTAACGAATACAAAAAAATTAGGTTTCATTAAATCGAAACCATGATCGGTAGCAATCCACACGCCACTGTCATAATCCCTGGCCAAATCATTAACGGATAAATGGGCAACTTCTTTAATGAGTTGGCACTTGATTGAACCCTTCTTCTCTTCCACCCTATATAAGCCATCGAGCCAGGTTCCTATATAGGCACTTCCATTATGCAAGCGACTAATGCTTGAAACATTGGTCAGGTTATTAATTAACTGCCAATTTGCCAATATCTGTTTTGAGTTAGGTTTAAACCGATATAAACCTCTGTTAGTGCCTACCCAAATCCAACCATCATTTTGAGATTTGATGCTATTAATCCGTAATCCCTTATTTTTAATAGTTGAAGGTAAGGTTAACTTTTCAAAATGATCCCTTCCGGAATTATAAATCCAAAAATAACCGGTATGAGAACCAACTATCAGTCTTCCAAAATCATCTTCAGCAAAAAGAAACGAACGAATACCATTTTTATCGACAAGTTTTTTTTCGAATGAATACCGCTTTATTTTATGATCACGATATTTGACGATCGTTCTTAATTCAGCGATCCAAATATTATTCCGCTGATCTTCATATAGATGATTGGGATAAAAAAGTGTGGAATCTGTTAATTGGATGTTACCATTGATTAACGTATGAAAGCGCAAGCGTTTATTATAAAATCTTATTGCAGTAAGGCCAAGATCAGTTGCCACCAATAAATCATCATCCTTAAGTTGAATAATATCCCTTACAAAATGATTTGGCAGTTGCTTTTGAAATGTCTCAAACTGATATCCATCATAACGAACCAATCCCCCGTCTGTCCCAATCCAGACATAACCATCTTTGTCACGCAGAACGACTCTTACATTATTTGAAGGGATATCGTATTCCTGATTATCAAAAATGTGAACATTATACTCTTGACCAAATGCGATATCCGGTAAATAAAGGCATAAAATGATGAATAAAAAAACTTTTAAAAAGTTCTTCATATTAACTCGTTGCACATTCAAAGATGTACATCAGACACATACCATACTATTTGAACTCAGTAAACTCTACTTCGATGTGTCAAATGGTTTGGGTTAGTATTCATCTCGTTGCAAAAACGAAACTTCATCTATTAAATCATTCTTAGCGTCATATATATGCACATAAATCCTTCCCACTGTAACAAACTCCAAACATTCTATTCATCCTAACAATCTCTCTCTTGGAATCTCCAATTTATCCTAAAAATATTGAACTTACGTTACAATATGTAGATAAAATGTTATACGTTTTTAAATTAAATTTTAATTATATTAATAAAATATAATACTTTATTGATAAGTTTCAAATCCTATACACAAACAATATTATCTTATTACCGTTACTCCCTATATATTGTAAAGATATATTACACTACGTTATACACAACTTACAATATGCATATTATAATCGCTCGTAATTGACAAAGGAAAAGTTACCGTGATCTTCCCGAAACGTCTCTTTCCATATCTTCCCAATCTTATCACGATACTCCGGGAAGTAAACGATCCTCTCAACATCCTCTATGATATCATGTACTTCAGTAATATAGAGCAAATCGGCTTTAGTCAGCGTCGCCTGATATAATTGTGAGCCGCCAATAATAAAGATAGTATCATTATTTTTCGTAGCTTGAATAGCATCATCAACAGATTGAAAACAAGTTACATTATCAAATGTTTGAGTTCTGCTTATCACGATATTTTCACGTCCCGGTAACGGTTTGCTACCAATGCTTTCGAACGTTTTACGTCCCATTATAATGGGATGTCCCATCGTTAATCTTTTAAAACGTTTTAAATCTTCTGAATAATGCCAGGGTATAGAATTATTTTTCCCTATAACTAAATTGTCGGTATGGGCTGCGATTAAAGCTATTTTCATACGGCCACTTCAAATTTTATTGCCGGATGATGTTTATAATTTTTTAGATGAAAATCTTCATAGGTCAGATCATCAATTTTCTTATCGTTGATTTCAAGTGTTGGAAGCGGATAGGGTTCTCTTTTCAATTGTTCTTTCAATCCGTCAATATGATTAACATAGATGTGAGCATCTACAATAGTATGCGCAAAAATACCCGGTTCCAGGTTAACTTCTTGTGCAATGGCCATTGTGAGAGCCGCATAACAGGCCAAATTGAAAGGAATTCCCAAGGCAATGTCGCCGGAACGCTGAGTTAAATGACAATTTAGACGTCCTTTAGAAACGTTAAATATGAACATGATATGGCATGGAGGCAGAGCCATTTGATCTAATAAACCGGGATTCCAGGCACTTACTACTATTCTCCGACTATTCGGATTTGTTTTAAGCATATGAATAGCATTTTCTATCTGATCGAATTCTTTCCGATATAAAACCGTTCTTTTGATATGACTACTATCCCCTTCTAAATAGATTTCATCCTCTTCAACATAGGGAAATCGGCGCCACAGAACCGGATAAATGGGACCTACATGCCCCTCTTCATCAGCCCAGGCGTCCCAGATATGAACATCATTCTGATCTCGCAGCCACCGGATATGATCCTCTCCTCTCAGATACCACAATAATTCCATTATCACAGATTTAAAATAAACTTTTTTTGTCGTTAAAAGAGGAAATCCTTCCGACAGATCAACTTTATAGAATTCAGAAAAACTCGAAATAGTGTCGATACCCGTCCTGTTTCCTTTTCTAACACCATTTTTAAGTACGCGTTCAACGAGATCTAAATATGCTTTCATAAAAAAAAGTGACCGTTTAAATAGTTCTAAAATTTTATTTTGGATAATACTTTTAAAATAAGACGCCTTTTAAAATCGTAACTGCAATGGAAAAATATATTACAATTCCAGTAACATCGCTAATCGTAGACACAAAAGGTCCGGAAGTAACTGCCGGATCCAGACCGAGTTTGGAAAGGAAAAATGGCATCATCGACCCAAGTAAATTTCCGAATAAAACAACACTTATTAAACTGAGTGCGACGGCTGTAGCACTAAACCACCAAACATGATTAAAAGTAATCCCACCAAAATAAGCCCAGACAGTTATTATGATAAATCCTGATATGCCAACCAGCAATCCCAAAATCAATCCCGAGAGGACTTCTCTTTTGAATACATTGGTCCATTCTTTGAGATTGATGTCATCCGTTGATAAAGCACGAATTATGAGCGTAGCAGCCTGAGATCCCGAATTACCACCGCTTGATAAAATCATTGGGATGAATAATGATAATATCACTACACTTTTCAGGATATCCTGAAATACCCCCAATGCCGTGGCTGTTAAAATCTGACCAATAAATAACACCAACAGCCAGCCAATCCTTTTTTTGATCATATCTCCGATACTCGATTCAGAATAATCAGAATCCAAGGCTTTCATACCGGCCATCAGCTGCATGTCCTCTGTTGTTTCTTCTTCCGCCACATCAAAGATATCATCGGCCGTTACCAACCCGACGAGAACTCCATTGCCATCGATCACCGGTAAAGCCACCCGATCGTATTTTGCCAGTTTTTTTACCGCTTCTTCCTGATCATCAGATACATTTAAGGCTACAAACGAGTAATCAATAATGGATTTAACGTGTAATTCAAGTGGAGTTAAAATGAGTTGCTGAAGTTTCAGATCATCAATTAATTTACTATTTTCGTCGACGACATATATGACGTTGATTGTTTCTGCTGATTTTCCCCAATCCCGGATATGCTGCATACTTTTTTCAATAGTCCACTCCGGCTTAATGCGAACATATTTGGTGGTCATGATACGTCCGACACTGTTCTCCGGATAACCGAGTAATTTTTTCACCTCTAATAAATCATCGGGTTCCATCGAATTCAACACCCTTTGAATAAGGTTTCCAGGTAGATTATCCACTAATGAAACCCGGTCATCTGGAGACATCTCGGATAAGAGTTGTTTAATATGTTCTCCACTCAATCGTTTAATGAGCTCAATACCGATTGTTTTTCCGAGATAAGTGAATACCTGAGCAGATTTTGATTCAGGCACAAGGCGAAAAATAATTAGAGCCTTGTCTTCATCAAGTTCTTCAATAATTTCCGCCAAATCGGCAGCCGGTACATCTTCTAATACATCCCGGAGACCACTCCAATCGCCTGATTTGATTAGTTCATGTAATTCGGGTTTTAACAAGTTCACAATCATCTTAGTAACCTACCTTTTTGTTCCCCTCTTGTAATGTTTAAACTCAAAGCAACTTTTTAGCTGTCAATATATTAAAGGAATGTAACAACAGCATCAATCATTCCATGCGCCCTTATCTTAACGTGAGTTCGATATAATGATAGATATGAATATGGACTTATTTAGTTTCGTATCTACGTTTATAAGATCTCTCACTCAAAAAGCGGATTCGAGATGACGCCTTTGAGTGGTGTACTTAACCCACATAATTCACGAATACTACAATAAACAATACATAACATTTTTAAAAACAATATTTTGAAAATAATAAAGCTTTTCTCAA